>Ga0310811_10006537_pt1 | contig 14906 bp, 11 predicted proteins | sample YCmetagenome_FD_207642 | JGI IMG/M metagenome (GOLD analysis project Ga0310811, IMG submission 207642) | Soil microbial communities from experimental microcosm in Duke University, North Carolina, United States - YC | ecosystem: Engineered > Artificial ecosystem > Soil microcosm > Unclassified ...
GTGCCCGGCAGCATGTGAGGCGCGTAAGCAGAGGCATCCTGATAATCAATATCTATGATTAATTTTTTTAACGATGTGAAGCCATCTTCCTGATCATTATGATATTTGTCATTATCTAACTTTCTTCTGGATGTTGCATGAATTGTTTGCGTTTTACAATCCGCTCTTGCTTTAGAAAAAATGCATCCATAATGCCCTGGGTCATTTAGGAAGATATTTAAGCCTGCTCTTCCCCAGCAAAAGGAATGCATTTCTTAATTGATAACTACCTCCTTACACAGTTATTTCTCGCAGACATCTCTTCGGTTTCGACGCCCGGCCGTCCCGTCTTACAACTCTGACGCGCCAGCCTTACAGATGTAATTCACTACTTTCCTGCTTCTTCACAGCCAGCGTTCCCTGCGATCGTACCGCAGTTGGATCCCGGAATATCCAGGTATATTCTCCCGGCTTTAAACTGATCTTCCTCGGAAACCGCCTGATCGTGTCGCTGGCGTCAAAAGAATAGAAATAATTGGCCTCCCCGGCCTTGGCCTTGATCTCGAGCCGACCCTGAGGTGGAACTGCTGCGCAGTCGACGACCACCGTCCCGCAGCCGATACAGGTTTCGGCGGAATTGCCGGAAGTCGCGTGATTGCGGAATTGATCCTGGGAAAATGCCCTTGCTGAGACGGCGGACAGCAGCACAAGGCTGATTAAATGTTTGTTTCTCATGTAATAAAGTTTAATGATTGGACTAACGAAAGAGACGCATCTGTTTTCTTAATAAATATAATTTTTTTGCGCGGCATTCCAATGCCCCGTCGTCTTCGAACGACAAAATTTCGGAATTACGCAATTTTATTTGCGCATTATCGCAACCGCTATTGCAGACTACCCGCTTTTTTACACCGTGAAAACACCTTTCCTGCGCGCGGTGCATTTTTCAAATTCAATTGAAAACCAATTGTAGCAGATCCATCATGCCCGCAGCCGGATATGGTTAAGCGCGGATACACGTCGCTGTATTGTCCACACAAATTTGGAAATACTATTTGCTTTGAATTAAATTTGTTTCACACGCTCCAATTTTTAGCACCTACACATCACTGTTAACATAAGTCCGTTTGTTTCCTGGCTTTATCCTAATTAAAGGTCTCATGAAGAAATTCATTAAGCGAACTATTATAACCTTGTTCCTGATTGTCACTGGATTCACCCGGCTCACGGCCCAGCAAAACCTCAAAGGGTGCGTATTAGGCGCAGGGGATCGCCCCCTTTCAGCCGCGACGATCCTGCTGCTTCGTACAAAGGATTCCGCACTTTTACGCAGCGCCGTCACTGATTCTACCGGAGCCTTCGGGTTGTCACTCCCCAACGGAAATAAATTTCTCCTTCGCATCTCCAGTATAGGCTATACAACGGACACACGGTTGCTCGACAGCGCCGAGATCGCACACGGAGGTGGTGTCCTTCCCTGTATGAACCTTTCGGCCACCGCAACTCAGCTGCAGCAGGCAACCGTCACGGGTGCAAAGCCCCTGATCGAACAGAAAATCGACCGGCTCGTGTTCAATGTCGATGCAAGCGTCACCTCAACAGGTAGCAATGCGCTCGAGGTCCTGGAGAAGACGCCAAGGGTTGCCGTCGGCCAACAGGGAATCGCCATTGTCGGGAAGAGCACGGTGCAGGTGATGGTCAACGACCGGCTCATCCGCCTCGGAGGCGACGATCTGGCTGCTTACCTGCGTTCCATAAATGCGAACAATATCGCTTCCATCGAAGTCATCCCCAATCCGCCGGCCAAATACGATGCCGCGGGCAATTCGGGACTTATTAATATCCGCCTCAAGAAAAATCCCGCGGAAGGACTTAACGGATCGCTCTATGGAACCTACACCCAATCGTTTTACGCGACGGGGGAAGCCGGTGGCAATTTCAATTTTCGCAAGAAAGCCCTTAACCTCTATGGCAACGTATCGAAGGTCAATGGCGCCACCCGCCCCGTGGAACATCTCACGATCTTCTATCCTTTCCAGACCTGGAGCCAGTACGACTACCGGAAGGACAAGACAAACAGCACGGCCTACCAGTTGGGCGCCGATCTCACCCTGGGCAAACGCTCCCTCCTCGGCTTCGCCTACAATGGATTCTATCGCGTGCCGGGCATGGAAGAGAACATCCAAAACACGGTCACCGGCGCCGGCGGTGTTCCCGACTCCCTGATCCTGACCCGCGGCAATACCGACACCCGAATCGTTTCGAACGAATTTAATCTCAATTATGTGTATTCGCTGAACGCCGCGGGAAAGAAAAAGCTGACGCTCAACGCCAACCACCTCGATTATACCAACAACAAGGACCGCCTCTTCGACATGGCCAACTACTTCCCGGACGGCAAGGCCACGGGGCTCACGGATGTCAATACGAACAGCGGCAAACAGGATATAGCCATCAACACTGCGCAGGCCGATATCGACTGGCCCACCACCCTGGCCACCTGGTCCACGGGAGGCAAGATCACCAGCATCGATACAAAGAGCAACAATTTGTTCAGCCGTCTCGGTCCCAACGGCTTCGTCGTCGACTCGGGCAACAGCGACTCCTACAAGTACACTGAGAACACCCAGGCCCTCTACCTGAACGGAGACCGCAGCCTTGGCAAATGGGAGATCCAGGCCGGGGCCCGGGGCGAATTCACCCAGTATACGTCCAATTCTATCAGTACCCACAACATAACAAAGCAGCACTACTTCAAGCTCTTTCCTACCCTCTTCGTCCAACGCAGCATCGGTAAGGACCACACGCTCACCGCGTCTGTGGGCCGCCGCATCGACCGGCCCGGTTATTTCCAGCTCAATCCCTTCAAATGGTTTCTCACGGACTACCAGTATACGGTCGGCAACCCTTTCCTGCAGCCTTCCTTCTCGACAAACGTCGAGCTGGACTACAGCTGGGCCAACAAACTCTTCTTTTCCGTCTACTATCAGCATGCGGAAGCCATCGTTGACCAGACGGTTCAATCCGACCCGGCAACAAATGTGACCATCCTGCAATGGAACAATATCGGCGTTTCCTCTTCAGCGGGACTCACGGCCGGTACAAACCTGAGCCTCACCCCGTGGTGGTCCACCAATACGGAACTCATCATTTACAGCTACTGGTTCAACGCGAACTTTGGAAGCGATCGTGCCGCCTTCCGGAAGACCAGCGCCTATTTCCGGACGAACAACCGGCTCAGTTTCGATAAAAAGAAAAAATTCACGGGCGAGCTGAATTTCTGGTACCAGTTCAATGACCAGCAGGGCTACAGCCTCGTCGGCCACTCCTGTGTTCTCAGCGCCGGGGTACGAACCGTACTGAGCCCCCATTCGACCCTCGCGCTCAATGGGGCCGATATCTTCCGAACGGCCAAACCCCATATCGTCACCCGCGCGCTAAATACTGTATCGACAAACGACAACTATTACGACGTCCAAAAGATAAGAATGACCTATACTTACAGATTCGGCCGCAGCAGCGTCAAGGCGAAACGTCAGCGCAGCAGCGGCGATGAGGACGAAAGAGGCCGCATCAAATAACCATTAAAGCACATCCATGAAAAAGAAGAAATTGAAAAAATTGCTGGAACAGATCGCACTTGTCCAGGACCGCCTGCGCCCCATCGGGTCATTCCGTAACCGCGCCACGACGCAGACAAACCCGGCTGGCCGCAATCGCGCCTCCGCAGGTCCCGCAACCGCCGATCCGTCGGTCACTGTCATCCGCAACAACGCGACCGCCGTTACCGCAACCGGCATCGCCCGCAACCGCTCTACGGCAACTCCAATACAAGACGCACCCTTCGAGATCCTCCCACCCGTGGATAAGTAACAGCACACATCCGATACAACTTCTTTGCTAGCAAAAGCTGAGCTCTTAGATGGGGAAAAGGCGCCATTTTCCGTCGACGGGGATCAGAACGGGCTTATGCGCCCTGATGCATACGATCCCGAGAGGAACAAATCGTAAAACTGGTCCTCGCATTTTTCAATCAACATTAAACCTTCAGAAATGAAAAACGAAAAGCTCAAGCTCGCTCTGCGTCGGCTGAACGAATTCCAACAAGAACAGTCCGAGGACATGACAGTTATCACCACCATGAGCGCCAACTCGATCAAAGGCGGCCTCGAAGGCGGCTTCACTTGTACCGGCTCCTTCAGCTGTGACGGATATTCCTGCAAAAGCTTTACCAGCAACTAAGCAGAGTATCGATCAGGGAAAGACCGGCCTTGCGCTGGTCTTTCCTTCCCATTTGTCCATCTTTAAATCGGTAACCATGTACAAGTTATCCTATTACCACGTCGTCACCGATGTGATCAACGAGCCACCCGCAAGGCCCAAACACATCCTTTACTCCACCCGCACCGGCCGGGCGGTCATCATTGCCGGCGACATCCTTCGCCAGATCCAGGCGGGCGATTTCTCCCAGGCTTCCGACAAGTTATTATCCACCCTCTTCGAATTGGAGATCCTCGTCCCGGCCCACGAGAATGAATTCGAGTCCATCATCGGCGAGAATTACGCATCGGTAGCCGATCCCAACGTAGCTTCCTTCACGCTTCAGCCCGGGGCCAACTGCCAGCTAGGTTGCCACTACTGCGGGCAGAAACACACCAAGAACTACATGGATGAGACCATCTATGAGAAAATGCTTACCCGTATGGATGGCATACTGGCCAAACACTCATATGAACATCTCGCCATAACATGGTACGGCGGCGAACCTCTGATGGCCTGGAAACAGATCCGCGATCTCAGCCCCCGGCTCATCGCAATGGCCCGCGAGCGAAAGGTCGGGTACATGGCGAATATCATCACCAATGGCCTCAGTCTCAAGCCCGATATTTTCGCGGAGTTGGTGAAAGACCATTTTGTCCGGACATATCAGATCACCGTCGACGGCACTAAGGAGAACCATGACACCCGGCGCATCACAAAATCCGGCGAAAAGACCTTCGACATCATCTACAACAACATCCGCGACTGCGTGAATCATCCCTATTACAAGGAATACCATTGCGGCATTGCCGTCCGGTGTAATATAGACCGCTCCAACTACGAGAGCATCCTGCCATTCATCCAGCAGGTCTATGCCGATGGCATCGGCGACCATGTCAAATTCCAGTTCGCGCCCATCGTCGACTGGGGCGAGGTGAAAGGATCACAGAACAGCCTGTCCAATGATGAGTTTGCGTCCATAGAGATCGACTGGATCATGGAGCTCGTAAAACGAAAAGGGGACATCGAGATCATTCCCGGTCGCGCCTATGCGCCGTGTATGGTCGTCGAACCCAACTCCGAGGTCTATGATGCCTTTGGGAATATCATGCCCTGCTACGAGTTCTCGTACACCGATATGTACCAGACCGATCGCCATATCATCGGCAACCTCAAGAACGCCGAGGAGACCTACAGCAACGATGTCGTAACGCGCGGTTGGTTTCAGGACGTCAAAGATGGGAAATCCTGGTGCAAGACCTGTAAATACTTTCCCGTCTGCGGCGGCGGCTGTCCCAAGAGCTGGCTCTATGGCACACCGGCCTGCCCGTCTTTCAAATTCAATATGGAAGATCGCCTCGTGCTGCAATACATCATGGAAAGTGACAAACTGGCTGAGGTCATCTAGCCGCCGGCCCATTATTTATCATTAAATCAACCGCCATGGAACACTTGCTCGACTCCTTCCTGGATCGCTTCGCCGTGCTTTATGCCGGCCAGACCTTCGAGACGCCCGAGTTCAACCGGGATCATATCTTTCACTCGATCCTTCGTGCCTGCTCCGCCTCCGCCGGCGACCAACGCCGGCTCGATATGTACTATCAGTTCGTAACGCAGGAGAAGATCCTTTCCCTTGCGCGCCGGAGACGCCACACCCTGGTCGCCGACAGGCTGGAAAGACTCGAAAGGACAAAGCCCGCGCTCGAAGGTCTCGCCGCCACCGGCATGGACGCCCTGTATTATCCCATGCTAGCCTACATCGACTACACGACAGGCCGGTACGGTATCGCACTGGAACATATGGACCGCAGCCTGGACGCCATCCGCCATCTGGAATCCATCGGCATCCTCGACGCTATCTATGCATTGAATGAGCAGACGCTTAACAAATTCAGGATCTATTGTTCGCAGCGGCAACGGGAAAAGGCCATCCTCTTCGGTTCCGAACTCATCCGGTTTGTAACCGGGAACAATCGCCTGAATGATAGTCCCGTCATCAACGGCGACTGGGAAGGGCTCTTCGCCCGCGAGCCGGAATTGTCCCAACAATCCACCATCCACCACAGTACCAACGCCGTTCTCGTCCGCCTGGTCTCCTGGGATAAGACCGAGCCCGGGCTTATTGCCGAATTCATATCGGTACTTTATGCGTCCGGCGACTGGCAACGATGCCCCCTGCGCGGTTACCGGCCGGCATTGGAAGCACTGATCCATTTCAATATGGGTGCGATCCCCGCCTTTATGAAGATCGTCGAACAGCTGCTGCCGGACCTTCCCGCCCTCCCGCGTCAACTGACCCGCCTGGTTCTCGCCGAGCTTATGCAGGTCGCCGATACAAACGAATACCCGCGGACGGCACAGCTGGAAAACACCCTTCTGGAGTGGCTTGGCGACAAGACCCCGCTCCTGATCCAACCCACACCCATATGCTGAACTTCTTCAAAAAACGATACGTCGTGCAGCATCAGCACGACGCGATGGACTGCGGTCCTTCCTGCCTCAAGATGATCGCAGGCTGGTACGGTAAGGAGCTCTCCATGGACTTCCTGCGGGAAAAGTGTTACCTCAGCCGGGAAGGCGTGAGTCTCCTCAGCATCAAGGATGCCGCGGATACCATCGGCTTCGAATCCCTGATGGTGAACCTCTCCTTCGACCGGCTGAAAAAGGACTGTCCGCTGCCCTGCATCCTGCACTGGAACCAGGATCATTTCGTCGTATTGTATGACATCAGGGAAACCCGCGGCGACTACCGGATGACCATCGCCGACCCGGCCTTTGGCAAGTTGCGGATCAACAAGGAAACGTTGGAAAAAAGCTGGATGTCCACCGGTGAGGGCAAAGGCATCGCGCTGCTGCTCGAACCCTCCGAACAGTTCGAGTCCATCCCGGATGTACCCGAACAAAAACATGGCCTCCGGTTCCTGTTCTCCTATCTCACCGCCTACCGGTCCATGTTCCTCCAGCTGCTGCTCGGCGTACTTGCCGCGGGGGGGCTGAATCTTCTTGCACCCTTCCTGACCCAGTCACTCGTCGATACCGGCATCGGCGGCAAGGACATCCGGTATGTGGTTTATGTTCTGCTCGCGCAGGTGGGCATCTTCCTCGGCGAGCTGATCATCGAGCTCGCCCGCAGCTGGATCCTGTTGCACGTCAATACCCGGGTCAGTCTCAGCATCATCTCCGACTTCCTGCGAAAACTGATGCGCCTTCCGATCCGCACCTTCGACACCAAGACCATCGGCGATATTTCCCAACGGATCGTGGATCACAACAGGATCGAACTCTTCCTCACCAGCGTCACCATGGATTCCCTGTTCTCCATCCTGATCATCGTCATCTCCACCGTGATCCTGGCTTTCTACAATCTCCTCATCCTGGCCGTATTTCTCTGCAGCAGTGTACTGGCCGTAGCCTGGGTCTTCTTCTTCCAGCGTCGCCGGCTGATCTTCGACTACAACAGATTTCAACAGCGCAAGTCCAACCAGGAAAAGATCTACGAGCTGGTTGAAGGCATGCAGGAGGTAAAGCTCTACGGAGCTGAACTGTCAAAGAACCTCGAATGGGAGGAAATCCAGATCCGGCTCTTCGGGCTCAACGTCAAGGCCCTCCGGCTCGAGCAGATCCAGAAGGTCGGCTTCCTGTTCTTTACACAGTTGAAGAATATCATCATCACGTTTATTGCCGCCTGGGCCGTCATTACCGGTCACCTCTCCCTCGGAGCCATGCTGAGCATCTCGTTTATCCTGGGGCAGACCAACGGCCCGCTTTCCCAAATTATCAATCTCATCCGCAGTGCCCAGGACGCCCGCATCTCTATCGAACGGTTGCAGGAGATCCATCTCAAGGACGACGAGGAAAAACCCTATCTCGGCATACCCGGTGGTCCCGCACCGGCCGGCGACTCCTGCAGCGATATCCGCATTGAGAACCTTACTTTCCGGTATGAAGGTCCCCGTTCGCCAACCGTATTACAGAACCTCTCCATCGATATCCCAAAGGGAAAGGTCACAGCCATCGTCGGCGCCAGCGGCAGCGGGAAGACCACGCTGATGAAGCTATTGCTCAATTTCTATCAGCCCAATGTCGGTCAGATTCTGGTCAACGGGTATAACCTGCACGATATCTCCCCGACCGAGTGGCGGACAAAGATCGGCACCGTCATGCAGGATGGCTATCTCTTCTCCGACACCATTGCCCGCAACATCGCCATCGACGGCCGGGAGATAGATCCTGCCCGCTTTGCCCATGCCGTCAGCGTGGCAAATCTGGAGGAGGCCGTCGCCAACTTTCCGATGGGGTACGCCACGAAAGTGGGGCCTAATGGAGTCGGCATCAGTGGCGGCCAGCGCCAGCGCATCCTCATCGCCCGGGCCGTTTACAAAAATCCAGACTACCTCTTCTTCGACGAGGCGACCAGCAGTCTCGATTCCACCAACGAGCGCCGCATCATGGAGAATCTCGACGAAGTGTTTGTGGACAAGACAGTCATCATCATCGCGCACCGGCTAAGTACCGTGACTGGCGCCGATCAGATAATCGTGCTGGACAAAGGAAGGGTCGTCGAGACCGGCAACCACGAACGGCTGACCAAGGTCAAAGGACACTATTATCATCTTATCAAAAACCAATTGGAACTCGGCAGTTGATGCCGGAAGATCGGCAGCCAGTACCGGAAAAAAATCATCGATAATGCCTCAACCAGTACCAGACATTCGCAGCGCCGCCGTGCGGGCCTTGCTCGCAAAACCCGTGAGTCCAGTCATCCGGTGGGTAAATCTCTGCATCTTCCTCATCATCATCGCCAGCTCCGTCCTGTTGTTCCGCTGGAAGGTGACGCGTTATCTCGATATACCGGGCCGTCGGGTAGCCGCCGGAATTGAAGCGTCCGTCGGGCTTCCACAGGGAGTATCCTTGCAAACCGGCCAACCCGTAGGCTTGCTTATCAGCCGCCCTAATGCATCGACGGAAGAAATAAAAGGGATCCTGGTATCCGTTACGCCCGCGCCCGGCGCCGCACCAGGGCGTTTCGTCATTGTCGCGACCGCGAATCGCTTGCCTTCGGAAGACGAAGGGGTGCGGTTGAAGATCGCCGCCGGCAAGCGGCCTTTTTTGAAGAATATCTTTCAGCGGTAGGACCGCTAATCGACAATCGTGGCACATATGGGTATTTCGTTTTCCTCTACCAAAACTTCCGCCAGGGTTTTTGGGACCTTCTGTTTGGGTTGATGCTAAGGAGCTGGGAGTTTTTTCTTGCGGTTGAAGTTTTAGCTTTCTTGTCCACAGGGTGTAGAACTTGCCGTTGGGATGTCTATTTCCTCGCTGCTAATTTGATCGTCCCAGTAGTCAGGAACAGGATTGAACTGGTCGACGGCTAAACCGTTGACGTGTAGAATGTACATCCACAGATCACCGTCGTGAATATGAAAAGAAAAGACCGGCGCCTGTAATTCTCTTGATAAAAAGGCGGAACTTTCGTCCCACTCAAGCAAAGCATGCGGATAAAATACGGTAGTACTTTATACTATCAATATTGCAAGGGTTATTGATATAATGATCGGGCTTTTGTCAAATGCTCAGATCGATTCGGTGACTGAAGAATGGGTTCTGGAATTTTTGGAATTTCAAAATAAGAGGGGATGTTGTCAATTTCCTTCTTCCCGAAATTTTCGGATTTTCTCTAATTCGATCACATCAACCTGATCTTTCGGGCGAGTTACTATTTTTTTATTCTCGATAAGATGATTGATGTGCAAGAACGGGACTTCAACACCTTCGAGGTCGGCAATTGATGCCATATTAAGGCATTCGCTGAAAGAAAGATTTTCCAATCCTTTCATGGTGGTCATGATATCCAATTCGATCCCCCCACCTATATAAAAACTTGTCCAACCTGGAACAAATGGCATCGTTTCCAATAATGAATAGGCGCCATACCCTAATTCAGAAAAGGATGTTCTTAGATTTTTTCGATTTTCAATGGTATCATCCAGCCACAATTCCAGATCATCCGTATTCCTGTTAAATCCATGAAAGCGAGTTGCAAATCCACCAACCATTATGTATCTGACTTTATGCTCGTTTAATGTTTTCCAAAATCGAAGCAATTCGTCGCTGAGTATATCCATAGTGCACTATTTATGGGTAATCTTTGCCTTTTAAAGTAAGGCATTAGTGCGTAGCATTTGTGTGAAAAGCTGAAATTTCTCTATATCGGGACGATATATATCCCGTTTGAGACGGTCTATTTCGCCTTGACTTGGGGAAGGATCCGATACTACTTTTTCAATCGATTTTTTTTCAACTGACATCACGAGTCATTTATTGAGAATCTGTTATGCAATTTATGCAAATTCTTTGATTTTTATGGATAAAATCGACAACTAATCGCTGCATTTTATTGGCTTTCAATCTATTAATTGGGTTGAGATACACTCATTCGGCTTTGATTGAATTAGCCATCAAGTCAAGATTCTGTATTAAAATGATTCGAACTCTGTACAGTCTCGTTCGCAAACGAGTTTGCACCCCTCAAGTCTGCGGATTTGAGGTTTTTTTGCGATTTTGTCCGAATATTGTAGATAGTTTGATATCAAGATTTGCCGGATTCAAATCCCGAAGGAGCAACGGGCCACAAAACCGGCGAATCAGACGAAGGCTGCCTGTCCGCAGGGTTCCGCCTTCCACTCGACCGCAGTTTCAAATCAACCTTACTCAGCCGTCCAATTATACTTTCTTAGCGGCAGGGAAAATGACCAGTAATATTATTTTAAGTCGATGAGCCAACCCAAAACCAAAACATCTTTTTTACGCAAACTTTTCTTCGGTCGCCCCGAAGACAATATCCGTTCCGCGTATTCGGTCATCCGGCGCCAGCGGTTGAACCTGTACAAGGTCTGGAACAATGAGACACACAATGACATAGGGCTAGAGAAGATCCTCCGGCTTTTTCTAATCGTGCAGCAGTTTCTTTATCCAGGAATCTACATTCGAAATCGATTTGGCAGGCAAGGTTCGACTTATAAAAAGCTGGCTATTGAATTTTATGTGCTATTGAAGCTCTTCTTTCCTTTTCTGTCCCTGTTTTTGGGATGGTACTCGAATATCTTCATCCAAGCTATAACCGGCTACCTGCTGTCGGAAACAATTTTTTATATTGCAACCTTGTTCTTTGCTTCCGAAATTTTCGACGAGCCGCGATCCTCCAAACGGTCGATCCTGCTCTTGTTCCTCAACTACATCGAGATTACCTTCGATTTTGCCGTCATTTACGGAGGACTCAACCTGCTGCAGGGAAAGGCTCATTCCCGGCTTGACTTCGTCTATTTCAGTTTCATGACCTCCTCGACAATCGGTTTCGGGGACATCTATCCAACGACTGCCCCGGGGAAATACGTTGTCATACTTCATTCAGTCATATTCCTTTTCTTCATTGTCCTCTTCCTGAACTTCTTCACCAGGGTTGACTCCAGGCATCATAAATGATGGTCGCCAGGTATCACTGGTCGTCAAGTTCCGATGGAACTGCAATTCAAGTGTTCCAGACCAAACAGATTCGAATCCTGTACCATCTCGTTCACCTGATGGGAGACAAGTTGCATTTTGCGGTGTTGGCAACAATACCAAATGCCAAAAGAAAGAGGACGGTCAGGGTGTGGACCCGATGGCAGAGAAGTTTCCTGGATGGAGGCCGTACAATTATGCATTTGGCAATCCTTTACGATTTGCAAGACCTGCTCCCCGCCGTCCCAGCCAGCATGTGTAGATTACAAAGGACTATTTCCAGAAGCATGGGATAACGCCTTTGGGCCTGTCATCTCCCCTGATGATGATAGATAGTTCAACTGTCTTTGGTTTTTGCGCTGCCGCAGAGAGTTTAGAAACGGTCACGTCATAAGTAAGGCCAAATTGGAATTTTTTATAAACGACTCCCAGATAAGGTATTATGGCATTTTTAGACCAGTACCAAAGCCCTCCGTTCAATATGACATCGTCATCTCCCTCGTTCGATAGGAAATACCCGAGTCCTGCTCCCACTGAAAAATAACTTGCCTTTGCCTGTGTTTGAAAGATGGCATTGGTATTTAAGACGACTCTCTCGTTGAGATAGTTTTCGAAGTTTGCATGTACTACATAACGGGGCGCTAGAAATTGTTTGGGATCGCTCATCACGGTTTGTCTGGGTCTGTTAAGGTGAAATGCCGCCACGCCAAAGTCAAAATCCGAATATTGGGAAACAAAACTGTAGAGGATCCCGACGCTTGAAGAGATATAAGGTTTCATATTGGATAAGGCCGATTCGCCGGTGGGAAGGTTGGTATTAAATCCATAGCCGTTAAATTGCTCGGAGAAATCGAGTCTGCTGAAATCTATCCGTTTGTTGCCATAAATTAGTCCAACGCCGATGCCCAGTCGATGGTCACCTTCACTTTCGGAAAGTTTTATATTATAAGACAGGTTGAGCGATGCATAGTTGCTTTTCAAAACGCCGGCCATAGCCTCGTCGTACATCAGCATGCTACCTATGCCCAATACCGAACTTTCCGGTATCTTGTTCTTAAGGATTTTGCTATCGAAAGAAATGGTGCCGGTGGAATAAGGGTTGGCCGGACTGATCCATTCATCGCGGATATTGGTGATCATACGCCATTTACTGTTTATCCTGGCTGTAAGTGCCGGGTTTATATTCAGTGGCGAAGAGAAGAATTGTGAAAAACTCGGATCCTGTCCCCGAACGCCTGCTGCTGTAAGGGCGAGCAGCAGAACCAATTTCATATGTTTAATTAAGGTCATAATACATGATTTATCTTAATAAAATCGAATTACCGCTTTTTTTGATCGTGCTTCCGTCATCTCCAATGCCTTCCACGGTCCATGTGTACACATCTATCCCCTGCGGACGACCATTATATACGCCGTTCCATCCATTGCCAAGGACATTTGTTTCGAACATCAGTTGACCCCACCGGTCGAACACGCGGAAGTATACGAGTTGCCTAATATGATATGTTATCGGGTAAAGTCTGTCGTTTTTCCCGTCGTCATTTGGCGACCAGGCTTTGGGGACGAACAGGTTTGGCGCGAGGTTGGTATCAGACGGATTTATGATTTGTACCAATAAAGTATCTACCGTGACGCAGCCGGAGTCCGAGGTAAGGGTAATATTATATTGGATAGGAGTGCCGTAATTGTATACAGGATCCTGGATATTCGGCAGGTCCAGTCCTATCGCGGGGCTCCAGTTATAAGAATAGTTGCTGCCGAGCACGCGTGCTGACAGTGACTTGGGAACAAAGGCGAAAACGTTGACGGAAGGATAACGGATACCTGCGACGGCAGGTCTTACATTAACCGTAGCACTAGCGCCTGCGGTAGCATTCGAGCAGGCAGCATCTGAAACAGACAGGATGTTATAGGTGGTCGTCGAAGCCGGACCAACTACCAAATCGTAGTTTGGCGTCAGTATATTCGAGATAGTATGTGTATTAGAGTCGCTGCTGTAGGTTAACGTCCAGGGTGCCTGGCCTGTCAAGGTGATTCTTAGTGTGGCGTTTGTGCCCTGGCAAATGGTTTCATCGCCATTGAACATGGCAGTCGGGAATTGGCTGAAGGTGATAACAACCGGTTTGATAGTGGAACAGCCGCCCACAGCACTTGCTTTTAGATAATAGGTCCCTCCAGTCGTTATGGAGTCAGGATTGCTAACCAGGATGGTTCCGGCGGCGTTGTTCCAGTAAGTATAGGTCAGACCGGGATCGCTGCCGGCGAATATCGATGCTGCTGTGAGATCTATGGCGGCGGGTTTACAGGCCGTGACCGGATTGTTAATTACCACGAACGGCGTACTGGTAATTACAACATTTACAGGCTTAATTATGAAGCATCCGCCTGCATTAGTGGCCTTGATATAGTAGCGGCCGGCTGCCGTAACTGCATCCGGGTGGGCGAGTGCAATGGTAGCAGTGGCATCGGTCCAATAAGTCAGGGTTAAACCTGTGCTACTGCCGGCCGTAATTGCCGCGGCGGTAAGATCAATGACAGACGAAGCGCATGTTGTGGGCGGATCTGTTACGATGAGGACAGGTGCGGAAAGTAAGTTCAGGTTTGTTGTTACGATACTGTCGCAACCGGATATGGTTTTTAGGAAGGAAGTATATACGCCGCTGGTGGTGGCGATTATTCCGGATGGCAAAGTATAGGAAGGCAGGCATGTTGAGATGTTCTCTGTGCTGCTTGCGCTGGCGTTGACTGATAGTATAAGCTTGGCGACGGAGTCGCAACCGCTGGCGCTGACGAGGGTGGTGGTGTAAGAGCCGGCTGCGTTGATGCGCTGTCCGTTCCAGGAGTAGGGCAACTGGTTGGGACAGATGGTAGTATTGGTGGTGCTGGTCAGCGTTGCGTTTACCGTCAGCACGAGGATCGCGATAGAATCACAACCGCTGGCGCTGATTAGAGTGGCGGTATACGTACCAGCCGCGTTAATGCTTTGTCCGTTCCAGGAGTAAGGCAACTGGTTGTTACAGATGGTGGTATTGGTGGTGCTGGTGACAGCCGGGTTGACCGTCAATATCAATGTGGCGATGGAGTCACAACCACTGGCGCTAATCAGGTTAGCGGTATAGGTGCCGGCCGCATTAATGCTCTGTCCGTTCCAGTTGTAAGGCAGCTGG
>Ga0310811_10006538_pt1 | contig 14903 bp, 13 predicted proteins | sample YCmetagenome_FD_207642 | JGI IMG/M metagenome (GOLD analysis project Ga0310811, IMG submission 207642) | Soil microbial communities from experimental microcosm in Duke University, North Carolina, United States - YC | ecosystem: Engineered > Artificial ecosystem > Soil microcosm > Unclassified ...
AGCCACACCGACTGGCCATAGCGCTGAAGTTCTGTCAGGGGATTGGGCATCCCACCCTCCTGGGCAAGATCGAGAGCGCTAGTCTGGCAAGCCGGCTGATGCGCGTCAACATTCGCGCAGGCCGGCGGCGCCCGGCAGGGACGAGATCAGCGGGCGCGGGCTCGATAGGCGTGCAGGGCGGCGGCCAGGGCGCCGGCATCGGGAACGCTCGACCACCCCCGCCCCTCGACGGCCAGCGAGGCGGCACAGGAGGCGGCCTCGGCGGCTTCCCAGGCATCGCCGACGCGGTCGTAGTGGACGAGGAAGGCCGCGGCGAAGACGTCGCCGGCCCCCGTCGGGTCCACCTCTCGGGTTCGCCGGGGCCGGACCTCGTAGCGGTCCCCGTTCACGTAGAGCAGCGCGCCGGCGGCGCCGGCTGTGACCACCGCGAACGGCACCCGCTGCACCCATTCGATCACCTGCGCCTCCCCGCCCCGAACGTCGGCGGCGCTGACGAAGATGGACTGCAGGTGGCCCAGCACCGCGTCGGGCGACGGCCACTGCACGGGGGCGACCGTGCCGTCCTTCTCCACCCGCCGCAGCCAGCCCTGCAGCGCCGCCCCGACGGCGCCGTCGGGGAACGCGGCGGCCAGTCGCGGATCGACCTCCTGGAGCACCGGCGCCAGGAGCACCAGAGGCGCGTCGCGCCAGTCGGGCGGCAGGTCCTCCACCGTCAGGCGCTGGGCCACGTTGCGCGCGCGCAGCATGCGGCCGGCGTCGGTGGACGCGTGGTCGAACGACGTGGTGGCCGGCGCCGGAAGTCCCACCACCTCGATCCGGGTGGGCAGCTCGTCGAGTGGAAAGTCGGGGCCGTGGCTGGTGAGCAGACCGACCGAGAGACCCAGGCGGTGCGCGGTGATCGCCGCGTAGAGCGCCGCACCACCGGGTCGCGTCACCTCGCCGAAGTGATCGAGCGTGACGTGACCGATCGCGACGAAGTCGGGCGCGGGCACTACATCATCGTGAGGCCGCCGGACACGCTGAGCGTCTGTCCGGTGATGTAACCGGCCTCGTCGGAGGCCAGGAACACGACGGCCGGCGCCACGTCCTCGGGCACGCCGAGGCGCCCCCACGGGATGACGCGCTTGAGGCTCTCGGCCAGCTTGGGACTCGGCCCCGCGAACTCCTTCTGGAACAGCGGCGTGTCGGAGGGCCCCGGGCAGACGCAGTTCACGTTGATGCGATGGCGCGCCGTCTCGCGGGCGATGGTCTTGGTGAACGCGATGAGCCCGCCCTTGGCCGCCGAGTAGACCGCCTCGCCGGTGGAGCCGACGCGGCCGGCGTCGGAGGCGATCGAGACGATCTTGCCGTAGCCCTGGGCGATCATCGGCGGCAGCACCGCGTGCGTGCAGGCGATCGGGCCCTTGAGGTTGATCGCCAGGATCCTGTCCCAGAAGTCCGGGGTGGTCTCCACGAACGGGATCGGCTTGTCCCAGCCCGCGCAGTTGACCAGCACGTGCACGGTGGACCAGCGCTTGACGATCTCCTCGACCACCGCGTTCACGCGCGCGGGATCGGTCACGTCGAGGGGCCAGGCCTGGGCCTGGCCGCCGGCCGTGGTGATCTCGCGGGCCACCGCGGCGGCCCCGTCGGCGTTGAGGTCGAGCACCGCCACCCGCGCACCCTCGCGGGCGGCGGCCAGCGCGATGGCGCGGCCGATGCCGCTGGCCGCGCCCGTCACCAGGGTGACCTTGTCGGGCAGCCTCACGAGAGCACCGCCTTGGCGATGATGTCGCGCATGATCTCGCTGGTGCCGCCGCCGATCGTCATGAGCCGGGCGTCGCGGGCGAAGCGCTCGACGGCGAACTCGCGCATGTAGCCATAGCCGCCGTGCAGCTGCACGCAGTCGTAGGCGACCCTGTTGACCATCTCCGCGGTGAAGAGCTTCACCATCGAGATCTCGCGCACGCACTCCTCCCCGGCGGCGAACTTCGCGCACGCCGCGTAGGTCAGCCAGCGCCCGGCCTCGATCTGCGTTGCCAGGTCGGCGAGCTTGTGACGGATGACCTGCTTGTCGCTGAGCGGGCCGCCGAAGGCCTGGCGCTCGCGCACGTAGGCGATCGTGTCTTGAAGGGCCCGCTCGGCCATGGCCACGGCGTGCAGGCCGGCCACCAGCCGCTCGCGCTGGAAGACGCGCATGACCTCGTAGAAGCCCACGCCCTCGCGGCCCAGCAGGTTCTCGGCCGGCACGCGCATGTCCTGGAAGGACAGCTCGGCGGTGTCGGAGGCGCGCATGCCCATCTTGTCGAGCGTCCGGCTCACCGTGAAGCCCGGCGTGGTGCGCTCGACCAGGAACATCGAGATCCCACCGTGGCGCTTGCCGCTCTCACCCGCGCCCACGCGCGCGGCCAGGAAGACCACGTCGGCGATCGCGCCGTTGGTGATGAAGATCTTCGAGCCGTTGATGACGTAGTGGTCGCCGTCGCGCACGGCCCGGGTGCGGATCGCCGCCACGTCGCTGCCGCCCCCCGGCTCCGTGACGGCGATGGCCGTCACCGTCCGACCCGCGCAGATGCCGGGCAGGTAGCGCTCCTTGAGCGCCTCGCTGCCCGTCCAGTAGAGGTGCGGCGAGGCCATGTCGCAGTGCACGCCGACGGCCATCGCGAACGAGCCGGAGCGCGAGCGCGCGCACTCCTCGTGCAGCACTGCCGAGGTCAGCACGTCCGCGCCGCTGCCGCCGTACCTGTCGTCGTACTCCACGCCGAGCAATCCCAGCTCGCCCATCCGCGGCCAGATCCAGCCCGGTAACCGCCCCGCCTCCTCCCACTCCTCGACGTGGGGCGCGATCTCCTTGTCGACGAACGCCCGCACCGTGGCCCGGAACATGTCATGTTGCTCGTTGAAGATCTTCATGCGCTCTGGCCCCACGTCGTCTTCACGGCCTCGCGGTCGACGGCGCCGTCGGTGCCGCGGGGAAGCGCGTCGGTGAAGACGACGACGTGCGGGCGCTTGAAGCGCGCGATCCGGCTGCCCACGAAGTCGCTCACCTGCTGGGGCGTGTAGCGGCCGGCCGGCGCCACCTCCACCACGGCCTTGACGGCCTCGCCCCAGCGCGGATCGGGGACGCCGTACACACAGGCGCCGCTGACACCTGCCATCTGGACGATGACCGTCTCGACCTCGGCGGGATAGACGTTCTCGCCACCGGGCTTGATCAGCTCCTTCTCCGGCTTGCGCTTGACGTAGTGCAGGTAGCCGTCGGCATCGAAGCGACCCACGTCGCCGGTGTGATGCCAGCCGTTGCGGAAGGTGTAGGCCGTCACGTCGGGCTGGGCGAAGTAGCCCTGGAACACGAGGGGGCCGCGCACCACGATCTCGCCCGGGGTGCCCACGGCCACCTCGCGGTCGTAGTCGTCGACTACCCGCACCTGCGCGGCGGGCACGGGCCGGCCGGCAGCGCCGGGCCGGTCCAGCACGCGCTGCAGGCTCACGAAGCCGCTCGTCTCGGACTGGCCGAAGCCCGTCCAGAACCTGGCCCCCGTGCTCTCGTGCAGGCGCTGGATCGTCGGCGGCGCGTCGAGCCCCGCCACGTCGCGCAGGCTGGTCAGCCGGCTGCCCGACTTGTCGGCGGCGTCGAGGATCGAGCTGAGCACCGGCGGGAAGTCGGAGAGGTGCGTGATGCGATGGCGATCGATCAGCTCCACGGCCTCGGCGGCGTCGAACCGGGCCATCATCACGCTGGCCGCGCCCGCCACCAGGTGGGCCAGCGCGGTGCCGAGCGCGGTGATGTGGAACAGGGGCAGCGCGAGCAGATAGCGATCGCTCGGCGTCAAGCCGAACGCCGCGATGGCCGTGATGCTGGCGGTGAGGACGTTGGCGTGGGTGAGTGCTGCGCCGCGCGGGACGACGTCGACGGCCGCGGTGGAGATGACGGCGAAGACGTCGTCGGGCGCGGCCTCGGCCGGCGCGGACGCCGCCCCCTCGCGATACATCGCGGCCAGCGGAAGGAAGCCGGGCGTGGTCACCTCTCCGAGCAGGGCCCAGTGCCGGACCGCGGGCTGGCGGGCCGGCCAGTCGGCGACGATCGGCACGGTCGAGGCATCGGCGACGAACATCACCGGGGCGGCCCGCTCGATCACGCGCTCGACCTCGGGCCCGGTCAGCCGCCAGTTGATCGGATAGGCGATGATCCCCTGCCGCGCGCAGGCGCCGTACAGCTCGAGGTAGGCGCTGTCATTCTGGGCGAGGATGCCGATGCGCTCGCCGGCGGCGATGCCGAGCCCGGCCAGGCCGGCCGCCAGCGCGTCGACCCGGGCCCGCAGCTCGCGGAAGGTGAGCGTGCGCGAGCCCTGGAAGACCGCGGGCGCGTCGCCGTGTCGCGACGCGCCCTGGGCGATGGCGTCGTAGATCGTGACAGCGTGGACGGTCACTGCCCCACGATATCCTTCTTCATTCCACCCAGCAGGCCCAGCAGCTCCTGCTTCGATCCCGCCGGGACGTTGTTCTTGTCGAGCGCCTTCACGAGGTTCTCGACGGTGGCGTTCCACTCGTCATCGGTGATCTTCATGCCGGCGTGGGCGGCCTTCATGTCCTTGCCCAGGTACGAGCACGGCCCGCCGGTGACATCGCAGATCTGGTCGGCCAGGTTCGACCTGAACTTCTGCAGGTCGGCCGGCTTGATGTCCTTGAAACGGGCGTTGACGCGGCTGTCGGCGGCCATGTTGGCCGTGAAGTCGTCGACGACGATGGCGATGCCCTCGCGGCCGCCCAGCCGCTTGTAGAGCGACGGCTGGCTCGGCGCCTCACTCGTGGTGGCGCACGCCCCGAGCGTCGCCATCACGAACAGCCACAGCATCCCCCACCCCAGCGTGCGTCTCATGCGATCGGATCCTCCCCTAGCTGAGCCAGCGTTTACGGCGCTTGTAGTGCTTCACCTCGCGATACGACTTGCGGGCGCCGACCTCGGTGAGGCCGAGGTAGAACTCCTTGATGTCGGCGTTCTCGCGCAGCGCCGCGGCGCTGCCCTCCAGCACGATGCGGCCGTTCTCCATGACGTAGCCGTGATCGGCGATGGTGAGGGCCAGGGTGGCGTTCTGCTCCACCAGCAGCACCGTGAGCTTCTCCTGCCGGTTCATCCGCTGCACGATCTCGAAGATCTCCTCGACGAGCATGGGGGCCAGGCCCAGCGACGGCTCGTCGAGCAGGACCACCGTGGGACGCGACATCAGCGCGCGGCCGATGACGAGCATCTGCTGCTCGCCGCCGGAGAGGTACCCCGACTGGACGGTGCGTCGATCGCCCAGCCGGGGAAAGTACTCGTAGACGCGCTGGATTCCCTCCCGCAGGTGGGCGCGGTCCGACTGCACGTGCCCACCCGCGACGAGGTTCTCCTCGACGGTCAGGTGCTCGAACACCCGGCGTCCCTCGAACACCTGCACGACCCCGCGCTTGACGACCTCGTAGGGGGCCAGCCGATCGAGCCGCTGGCCGGCCAGCTCGATCGTGCCCTTGGTGATCTCGCCGCGCTCGGTGTGGAGCACGCCGGAGATCGCCTTGAGCGTGGTGGTCTTGCCGGCGCCGTTGGCGCCGAGCAGGGTCGTGATCCCGCCCTCGCGGACGTCGAGCGAGACGCCCTTGAGGACGAGGATCACGCCCTCGTAGATGACCTCGATGTTGTTGAGCCGGAGCATGGCGCTACTTCTTGGCGCCCGCCTCCTTGATGTGCTTGGCCACGATGTTCTGGTACGCGGCGTACCAGTCCGACACCTTCACGAGCTTGCCGTCCTTCACCTGCCAGAGCTGCACCAGCCCGCCGCCCTCGTGGTCCTGCGGCGTGATCTTCAGTGGCGGCACCAGCCCGCCCAGGGTGAAGTTGTTGATCTTCTCGAAGCCGGCCTTCACGTCGGCCCCGGTGATCTTCCCGTTGGGATGCGCCTTCAGCGCGTTGCGGATGGCCTCGACGTGGAGGGCGGCCACCAGCACCCCGCGGTTGTAGAACACCGAGGAGGCCATCTCCTTCGGCGCCGGCTTGCCTTCCTTCCGGTACATCTCGCGGATCTCGTTGAGCACCGGGTAGTCGCTGCCCACCCCCGCGAACTGCATCGTGGTGTAGCCCTCGGCCACCTGGAAGCCACCCGCGCCGTTGATGTTGTCCTCGGCCGAGCCCCAGACGAACGAGACGACCTTGCGGAGTGGATAGCCCACGCGCTTGAGCTCCTTGATCGACACCGACGGGCCGGCGCCGAACAGGTGGGCGATCACGAAGTCGGGACGGAAGCGCTGGGCGATGTCGAGCGCCTGGGCGCCCATCTCGACGGCGGGCGGCGGCACCGCGAAGGTCTTGAGCTGGAAGCCCTCCACGGCGGCGATGTCCTCGAGGACCTCGATCGGCTCACGGCCGGCCGGGTTGTCGTAGAAGACGTAGGCGATCTTCTTGCCCTTGAGGCTGCCGCCCAGCTGCTTCTTGGCGTAGTCGACGGCGGCGGCGCCCTGCGACCAGTACGTCGCGGCGATCGGGAAGATGTAGGGATAGCGCTGCCCGTCGGCGGCGGCGGCGCTGCCGAAGCCCGGCGAGGTCCCGGGGATCCGGTCCTCCGTCAGCTTGGCGGCCAGGGCGTAGATGTGCGGAGTGCCGTAGACCATGATGCTGACGGCGCCGTCCTTCTTGTGGCGCTCGTAGGCCTCGATGGACGGCGGCACCTTGTACTCGTGGTCGATCTCGAGGACCTTGACCTTGTAGCCCTCGACGCCGCCCTTGGAGTTCACGAGGTTGATGTAGTCGTGGGTGCCCGGGCACAGGACCGCGCCCACGATCTGCGTCGCGCCGGTCCGATCGCACTGCATGCCGATGACGATCTCGCCCTTGAACTGCTGGGCGAGGGCCGGCCCCGCGGTCAGTACGCTCCCGGCGACGACCAACAGCGCTGTTGCGAGAGCCAGGACCTGTCTCATGGGTGCTCTCCCTCCTTCGCGTCCTTCAGTACGCGAATGGCCAGACACGGAAATAGCTCCGGATGTTCCGCCACAGCCGGTTCAGCCCCTCGGGCTCCACGATCAGGAAGAAGATGATGAGGGCGCCGAACAGCATGAGGCGGAGGTTGGCGACCAGGTTGAGGACCGTCTGCTCGGAGAAGAAGACGCCGCCGAACGCCTCCATGGCGTAGCGGATGACGATGGGCAGCAGGGTGACGAAGATGGCGCCGAAGATCGAGCCCAGCACCGAGCCGAGCCCGCCGATGATGATCATGGCCAGGTAGTCGATCGACACGCCGATCTGGAACTGCTCGTAGTTGGCGATGCCCAGGAAGTACGTGTACAGCACGCCGGTGACGCCGGCGTAGAACGACGAGATCGCGAACGCGGTCAGCTTGTAGCGGAAGATGTTGACGCCGATGATCTCGGCGGCGATGTCCTGGTCGCGGATGGCGATGAATGCCCGCCCGATCCGGGTGCGCATGAGGTTCAGGCAGCCCACGATGGACAGGACGACGAAGACCAGCAGGAAGTAATAGAGGTCGCGCTGGGTGTCGAGGACCAGCGACCCCAGCCGGGGCCGGGCCACCTCGATCGAGGCCTGCACGCCGCCGCTGATGAACGTCACGTGGTTGATCGTCCACTCGATGATGAGCTGGCCGGCCAGCGTGGCGATGGCCAGGTACAGCCCCTTGATGCGCAGGGACGGGATGCCGACGATGGCCCCGATCAGCGCCGCCATCAGCCCGCCCGCGAGCAGGTTCACCGGCCAGGGCGAGCCGAGGCGGTTGGCCAGGTTCGCCGCGGTGTAGGCCCCCACCGACATGAACGCGCCGTGGCCGATGGAGACCAGCCCGGTGTAACCGACCAGGATGTTGAGCCCGATGGCGCCGATGATCGCGATCCACACGAGGTTGGCGATCGACAGGTAGTACTCGTGCAGGGTCAGCGGGATGACCAGGAAGAACAGCACCGCCAGCGCCGCCACCGTCCAGCGGGCGATCGGCAGCGGATAGAGCGCCATGTCCGACTCGTAGCTGGTCTTCAGCACGCCGCACTCGCGGTGGATCATCGGCTCAGATCCTCTCGATGATGCGCTTGCCGAACATGCCGTAGGGCCGGACCATGAGGGCCACGATCATCAGCACGTAGGGCGCGAAGTCCTTGGTGCCCCCGCCGACGTAGGGGTCGATGTAGCCGGCGGCGAGGTTCTCCACGACGCCCACGATGAGCCCGCCGACGATGGCGCCGGGAATCGAGTCGAGCCCACCCAGGATGACGACCGGGAACACCTTGAAGCCGACCAGCGAGAGGTTGACGTCGACCCCCAGCAGGTTGCCCCACAGCACGCCGCCCAGGGCCGAGACGATGCCGGTCATGGCCCAGGCCACGCCGAAGTAGCGCTGGACGTTGATGCCCATGGCCATGGCCACCTGCTGGTTGTCGGCCACCGCCCGCATGGCGATGCCCTTGCGCGACTTCAGGAAGAACCAGCCGAAGCCGGCCAGGAACAGCAGGCTGACGCCGGCGCCCAGCACCTGGATGGGCGGCAGAAACAGCGGTCCCAGGACGATCGGCTCGTCGGGGATCGGCAGGGGCAACGGCTTGGTGCCGGCGCCGACCGTGAACGGCCCCAGCCCGCGCAGGATGGCGGCCAGGCCGATCGTGGCCATGACGACGGCGATGACGGGCCGGCCGATGAGCCGGCGCAGCATCACCCGCTCCAGCGCGAAGCCGAACACCACCATGCCGACGAGCGCCGCGACGATGGCGATCCACAGCGGCGCCTTGAGCAGCCCCAGCAGCCCCACCACGATGAGACCGGCGGTCATCACGAACTCGCCCTGGGCGAAGTTCATGGCGTCGGTGGCCTTGTAGACCAGCACGAAGCCCAGCGCGATCAGCGAGTACATCAGGCCGATCAGCAGCCCGTTCATGAGCAGGAGCAGCGAGAACTCCCACTCAAACACGGGCGGCGGCCTCCGTCACGTCCTCGATCTGCACCGTCGAGCGGACGGTGCCCTGCCGGCCGTCCTCGTAGGTGATGGCCGTCGTCAGCTCCACGCTGTCGCGCCCGGCGTAGAACGCGTCGATGACCGGCGCGTACTTCTCGGCGACGTAGCGCCGCCGGACCTTGCGCGTGCGGGTGATCTCGGCGTCGTCGGCGTCGAGGTCCTTGGTCAGGAGCAGGAAGCGCCGGATCCTCTGGGCCTCGGGCAAGGTCTCGTTGCCACGCTGGATCTCCTCGCGGATGAGGGCGCGCACCTCCGGCTTCTGACTGAGGTCCATGTACGAGGTGTAGGCGACGCTGCGCCGCTCCGCCCAGCTCCCCACCGTGTTCGGATCGATGGCGATCATCGCCGTGACGAAGGGCCGGTCGTGGCCGAAGGCCACCGCCTCGCGGATGTAGGGGCTGAACTTCAGCTTGTTCTCGATGAACTGCGGCGCGAAGGCCGTGCCGTCCCGCAGCGCGCCCACGTCCTTGGCGCGATCGATGATGACCAGGTGGCCGCGCGGGTCGACGAACCCGGCATCGCCGGTGTGGAACCAGCCCTCGGGATCGATGACCTCCCGGGTGGCCTCGTCGTTCTTGAAGTAGCCCTTGAAGACCCCCGCGCTCTTGACCAGCACCTCGCCGCGCTCGCCGATCTTCACCTCGATGCCGCGGCAGGGCCGGCCGGCCGTGCTGGGATTGGCCTCGGCATCCGGCTGCAGGGACACGAGCCCCGTCGATTCCGTCGAGCCGTAGATCTGCTTGAGGTTCACGCCGAACGCGCGAAAGAAGCGGAAGGTGTCGGGTCCGAGCGGCGCGCCGCCGGTGTAGGCCCAGCGGGCCCGGCGCAGCCCGAGCTGATCACGCACGGGGCCGTAGACGAAGAACTCGCCGAGCTTGAGCTTGAGCGCCAGGCCGGCCGAGACCGGCTTGCCCTCCGATTTCAAGATCTCGGCGCGCTCGGCGGCAGACCGGAAGACCTCGAACACCTTGCGCTTGAGCCCGGAGGAATCCGCCGCGCGCACCTGCACGCTGGTGAGCATGTTCTCCCAGATGCGGGGCGGCGCCAGCACCGAGCTGGGTCCGAGCTCGCGGAGGTCGCGCTGCACGGTCTCCGGACTCTCCGGGCAGTTGACGACGAAGCCGACCATGAGGTTGACGACGAGCGTGTAGAGCGAGTCGCCCACCCAGGCCATCGGCAGGTACGCCAGCCAGTCGTCGTCGAGCCGGATGTCCTCGGACTCGATGAGGGTCTGGCCCGTGCCCACGAGGTTGGCGTGGCTGAGCATCGCTCCCTTGGGATTGCCGGTCGTGCCCGAGGTGTAGGCGATCAGGGCGAGCTCCTCGGGCGTGCCGCGCCCGATCTCGGTCTCGAAGTGGCCGGGGTGCTGGCCGTGGAAGGCGCGGCCAAGCGCCTCGACGTCGTCGAGCGATCGCAGCCACGGGTAGCGGTACTGCGACATCCCCCGCGGGTCCTCGTAGACCACCAGGCTCAGTTTGGGGAGCTGGTCCTTGAGCGCCAGGATCTTGTCGACCTGCTCCTGGTCCTCGGCGACGATGACCGAGACCTCGGCGTGGTTGAGGACGTAGGCCAGCTCCTTGGCGATCGAGTCCTGGTAGACCGGCACCGACACGCCGCCCAGGCACATCGCCGCGACCTGGGACCAGTACAGCCGCGGGCGGTTGTCGCCGATGACCGACAGCTTGTCGCCGCGCTTGAAGCCGAGCGAGGCCAGGCCCAGCGCGATGTCGCGCACGTGGTCGTGGTAGGCGCGCCAGGTGTACGTCTGCCAGATGCCGCGGTCCTTCTCGCGGATGGCCGGGCGGTCGCCGTACTGGCGGAGGTTGCGCAGCAGGTAGCTGGGAAGCGTCGAAAGCTCAGCCACGGGGCGACACCGCGGGCCCGCTCTTGGGATCCCCGAGATAGGCCTTGATCACTTGTGGATTGGTGCGGACCTCGTCGGGCGTGCCCTCGGCGATGCGGGAGCCCATGTCGAGCACCGCCACGCGATCGGAGATGTCCATGACGACCCCCATGTCGTGCTCGATCAGGATGATGGTCGTGCCCCACTCCTCGTTGACGTCGAGGATGAAGCGCGCCATGTCCTCCTTCTCCTCGTGGTTGCAGCCGCCCATCGGCTCGTCGAGCAGCAGGACCTTGGGATCGAGGGCCAGGGCCCGGCCGAGCTCGACTCGCTTCTGCAGTCCGTAGGCGAGCGAGCCGCACGGCCGGCGTCTCAGATCCTGGATGCCCAGGAAGTCGATGATGTCCTCGACGCGCCGCCGGTGCGCCACCTCCTCGCGCTGGGCGAAGCCCCAGTAGGCGAAGGCGCCCAGCACGCCGGTCTTCATGTGCACGTGCCGGCCCAGCATGAGGTTGTCGAGCACCGTCATGCCGCGGAAGAGCGCGATGTTCTGGAAGGTCCGGGCCACGCCCCGAGCGGCGATGCGAGAGGGTCCGTCGTGGGTGATCTCCGCCCCGGCCAGCACGATCTGACCCCGGTCGGGATGGTAGAAGCCGCTGATCATGTTCAGCAGCGACGTCTTGCCGGCGCCATTGGGACCGATCACCGAGACGAGATCGCCCTGCGCCACGTCCAGGCTGACCCGGTTGACGGCCTGCACGCCGCCGAAGGCCTTGGAAACTTCCCGGATCTCGAGCAGAGCGCTCATACGATGGCTCGCGATTCTAGTAGATCGTGCGCTGCACTCAAGCCAGCCACCGCTTGCGCCGCCGGTAGTGCTTGACGTCACGATAGCTCTTGCGCTGCCCGACACCGCTCAGCCCCAGGTAGAACTCGCGGATGTCCTCGTTCTCGCTGATGGTCTTGGCGTCGCCGTCCAGCACGATGCGGCCTGTCTCCATCACGTAGGCATACTGGGCATGGCGGAGCGCCACCGTGGCGTTCTGCTCGGCCAGCAGCACCGCCACCTTCTCCGCCTGGTTGAGCCGGCTCACGATCTCGAAGATCTCGGCCACCAGCATCGGGGCCAGGCCCATCGAGGGCTCGTCCAGCAGCATCAGCCGCGGATGGGCCATGAGGGCCCGGCCGATGGCCAGCATCTGCTGCTCACCGCCCGAGATGTACCCGGCCCGGGTCCCGCGCCGCTGCGTGAGCCGTGGGAAGTACGTGTACACCAGATCGAGGTCCGCCTGCAGGGAATCACCGTGCCGCCGGGTGTAGCCGCCGGCCAACAGGTTCTCCTCCACCGTCAGGTGGGGAAAGACGTGCCGCCCCTCCATCACCTGCACCACCCCCAGCTGCACGACCCGGGCGGGGTCCCGGTGGTGGATGGCCTCGCCCCGCAGCTCGATCGAGCCCTTGGTCACCTCGCCGCGCTCGGTGCGGAGCAAGCCGGAGATCGCCTTCAAGGTCGTCGACTTGCCCGCGCCGTTGGCCCCGAGGAGGGCGACGATGCCCCCCTCGGGAACCCGCAGCGACACGCCCTTCAAGACCAGAATGACGTGGTCGTAGATGACCTCGATGTTGTTGACCTCGAGCACGTGCGGCTACTTCTCCTTGCTGCAGTCGCGCGCCGTGTACTGGAGCTTCTTGCCTTCCTCGACCGCCGCCGCCTCCAGCTTGGGCCGCACGACATCCTTCATCGGCTCGATCCACTCCGAGACGATGTTCCACTTCTTGCCGTCCCACTGCTGGATCAACACCGGCCCGTTGCCCTCGTGGTCCTCGCAGGTCACCTTCACGGGATGCGTGAAGCCCTTGAGGCCGAGCTCCTCCAGGCGCTTGTCGGTGATCGCCAGGTGCTCGTAGCCCCAGCGCATCTCCTCGCCGCTCATCGCCTTCTTGCCGAACTTGGCCTGGGCGGTGCGGATGGCCTCGGTGAGGAACATCGCGTTGACGACGCCGCGATTGTAGAGCGGCTCGCCGACCTTGTCCTTGGGCTCCTGGCTCTGGCCCTTGTCGATGACGAACTTGGCGAGGTCCTGGAACGCCTGGAAGCTGGTGCCGGGCGCGTGGAAGGTGGCGCCCTTGTAGCCCTTGGCGCCGTCGGCGGCCGGGATGACGTCGGCGTCGCTGGCCGACCACCAGTTGCCGATGAAGTGATCCATCTTGAAGCCGATCGACGCGGCCTCCTTCACGGCCACCTGGTTCATCACGCCCCAGCCCGACATGAAGATCCAGTCGGGATTGATGCGCCGCACCTGCAGCCACGTCGACTTCTGCTCCTGGCCGGGATGATCGACCGCCAGCAGCGTGAGCTCGAAGCCGTACTTCCGGGCCAGCTCCTCCAGGGTCGGGTTGGCTTCCTTGCCGTAGGGGCTGTTGTGGAAGACGTGGACGATCTTCTTGCCCTTGAGCTTGTCGAGCCCACCCTCCTGCTGGCCGATGTACTTGATCACGGCCGAGGCCTGGCTCCAGTACGTCGTGGGGAACGTGAACACCCAGGGGAACCAGCGGCCGTCGGAGGCCGCCGTCATGCCGTAGCCCATCGAGTGCACGACGACCTTGTCGACCGGGGCCTTGGGGATGAGCTGGTAGGTGATGCCGGTGCTGAGCGGATTGAAGACGGTCGCGCCCTTGCCCTTCAGGCGCTCGTAGCACTCCACGCCCTGCTTGGTGTCGTACTGGGTCTCGCACTCCTCCCAGGTCAGCTTCACGCCGTTCACGCCGCCGTCGCGGGCGTTGATCATCGTCAGGTAGTCGTGGAAGCCGTTGGCGAAGGGCGTGCCGCTGGGCGCGTAGGGGCCGGTACGGTAGACCAGCATCGGGATGAACATCTCGTTCTGCGCGGCGGCCGGCATCGCGGTGGCCACCAGGGCCAGCGCGACGACGAGTAACGCGAGCGTACGGGCGTGACGGGTCATCGGATCCTCCTTTGGATCAGTGGGGGAACGGCCACAGGCGAAGCTTCTCCTTGGAGATCTGCCACAGCCGGGCGAAGCCGTTGGGCTCGACGATCAGGAAGAAGATGATCAGGCCACCGAACACCATCACCTCGATCTGCTTCTGCAGCGCCACTGGCAGGGTGAGGCCGGCCAGGTGTGGCGCATTCGTGAGGAAGATCGGCATCCCGACGATGAAGGCGGCGCCGAGGAAGGAGCCCAGGATGCTCCCCAGCCCGCCGATGATGATCATGAACAGCACGAGGAACGACAGCGTGATGTCGAAGGCGATCGTCTCCGCGCTGCCCAGGTAGAGGAAGACGTACTCGGCGCCGGCGATGCCGCAGTAGAAGGACGACACGCCGAAGGCCAGGAGCTTGGTGCGCAGCGGCCGCACGCCGATGATCTCGGCGGCGATGTCGCGATCGCGGATGGCCATCCACGAGCGCCCCACCCGGCCCCGCACCAGGTTCTTGGCGATCAGGGTCAGCACCACCAGCACGGCCAGCGCCGCCACGTAGCGGGCCGACGCGGTCGATTCCGGGCCGGCGATCATCGCGCCCAGCACGGTCCGCGGCGGCGCGGTGATCGTGCCGGAGGGCGCGTAGTTGGCGAACCACGCCACCCGGTTGAAGAGCCAGATCAGGAAGAACTGCGCGGCCAGGGTGGCGACGGCGAGATAGAAGCCCTTGATGCGCAGGCTCGGGATGCCGAACAGCAGCCCCACCGCCGCCGACACCAGCCCGGCCAGCACGAACACGACGAGCACGTTCAGCCCGGGCAGCGCGGTCGTGATCTTGAACGCCGCGTAGCCACCGACGGCCATGAACGCGCCGGTGCCGAGCGAGAGCTGGCCCGCGTAGCCGGTCAGCAGATTCAGCCCGAGCGCGGCCAGGCTGTAGACGAGGATGGGAATCAGCACCGCCTGCAGCCAGTACTCGTCGGCGAACAGCGGCGGCAGGATGAACAGGCACATCAGCGCGACCGTGACGATCCAGCGGTCCTGGGCGATGGGAAAGATGGCCTGATCTGATGCGTAGCTCGTCTTGAACTGGCCCGCTTCTCGGTAGATCACGCGCTCACCGGACGACGGCGATGTCGGGCCAACTGCGT
>Ga0310811_10006540_pt1 | contig 14901 bp, 15 predicted proteins | sample YCmetagenome_FD_207642 | JGI IMG/M metagenome (GOLD analysis project Ga0310811, IMG submission 207642) | Soil microbial communities from experimental microcosm in Duke University, North Carolina, United States - YC | ecosystem: Engineered > Artificial ecosystem > Soil microcosm > Unclassified ...
ATTCGAAAAGCGCTGGCGGCCTTCACCGGCGTCGAGAGACGTTTTCATCTGCGCGGTGAAACGAACGGCATCATGATCGTTGACGATTACGGCCACCATCCGACGGAAATCAAGGCAACGCTCGCCGCTGCCAAGCAAGGTTGGCCCGATCGCCGTTTGGTTGTGCTCTTTCAGCCGCATCGCTACACCCGCACGAGAGATCTGCTCGAGGAATTTTCCCAAGCGTTCCGGGATGCTGACCATGTGTTCGTCACGGAGATCTACGCGGCGAGCGAGGCACCGATTCCCGGCGTCTCGGGCGGCAAATTGGCAGATGCGATTCGGAGTGTCGGCCGCCCGCCCATCACCTTCGTTGAACACAAAGACCGGCTCGTTGAAGACGTGCTCCCCCAACTGAAACCGGGTGACCTGGTACTCACCTTGGGGGCAGGAGACATTTGGAAGACCGGGCCTGCATTACTGGCGAGGCTTGCGTCCGTGTCATGAGGCGATGAACGTTGTTCGTCAGCGAACCAGAGGCCCCCGTGCCGGATCCCGATTCGACCAGAAGCGCTTGGAAAAGGCCGTCGCGGGGCTGCGGGGTCGCGTCAGCTTCGATGCCGCGCTGCGTGCCTACACGTCCTTTAAAATCGGCGGGCCTGCCGATGCCCTCGTCGAACCGGCGGATGTGGATGACGTGCGGCGGCTCGTCATGCAGGCGCGCGCGGCGAAGGTTCCATTGTTTGTGGTCGGCGGCACCAATCTCCTTATCAGAGACGGCGGCATCCGCGGCATCGTGGTCAGTCTTTCTCTGCTCCGCGCAATCCATGAAGAGCCGGGGGCGGTTCTGTACGCCGAGGGAGGCGTGGGTATGCCCACGCTGATTGGATATGCGATACGCCGGTCATTGGCGGGCATGGAATGGGCCGCCGGTATACCCGGTACGGTCGGAGGATGTCTTGTGATGAACGCCGGGACGCGCCTTGGGGAAATGAAGGATGCGGTAAAGGCCGTCCGACTTGTCACGATGAATGGTGTTGTCCGAGAGCTGCCGGCGGCGGCGATCCGGTTTCAATACCGGCGCGCCTGCTTGCCGAAAGGCGTGGTGGTCGGCGTCTGGCTTCAACTGCGGGAAGGCGTGCGCGGGCAGATCGACAGGATCGTCAAAGACTATCTCCATTATAGAAAGGACACTCAGCCGCTTGCGATGCCTAGCGCGGGGTGTGTCTTCAAAAATCCTCCGAACGATTCCGCCGGCCGCCTGCTTGAAGCGACAGGATTGAAAGGTCTGCGCATCGGCGACGCCGAGGTATCGACCAAGCACGGTAACTTCATCGTCAATCGCGGACAGGCGACGGCCGCAGACGTCGTCCATTTGATTCAAAAGGTGCGGCGGGTCATCAAGCAGAAGGCCGGTGTTCGGCTAGATCTCGAGCTCAAAATCGTGGGTGAGGCATAGGACATGACCGAGAGGCCGTTGCTCACTGCGGCTCGCATTGGGGTGCTGATGGGCGGGCAATCATCCGAGCGCGAAGTGTCGCTCCGGACCGGTGCCGCCGTGTACGGGGCGCTGTGCCGACGCGGATATGACGCGGTTGCCATCGACGTGGGCCCAACGTTGAGCCGCGACTTACACGACCAGAAGGTTGCGGTCGCGTTTCTTGCGCTGCACGGCCCCGGCGGCGAGGACGGAGCGATCCAGGGATTCCTGGAAACGCTGGGCATCCCGTACACCGGCTCTGGCGTCCACGCGAGCGCAGTCGGCATGCACAAGGTGACAACGAAAACGATTCTTGCGGCGAATGGAATTGCCGTTCCTGGCGGTCTTGTCGTCAAGCGGGGCGAACGCCCGGCGAGCGCCCGGGTCTTACGCTCGGCCAAACTGCGGTGGCCTGTCGTTGTCAAGCCGGCGTCCGAAGGATCCACGATTGGCGTCACGATTGTAAAAAAACCATCTCAGTGGCAAGAGGCCTTGGCTCTGGCGCATCGGTACGACCGCGACGCGATGATTGAAGCCTACATTCCAGGCCACGAGGTGACCGTTTCGCTGCTCGGCCGACATGACGATGTTCCATTGGTCCTTCCGGCGGTCGAAATCGTGGCGCCCAACGGGTTCTATGACTTTTCCGCGAAATACGACAAGGGGAAGACGCGCTATCTGTGTCCGGCGCCGCTTTCAGCCGCTGTCACCAAGCAGATTCGAACTCTCGCCTTGCGCGCCTACTCATTGTTGGGGTGCGCCGGCGCGGCTCGCGTCGATTTCCGCATTACTCCTCGAGGTCGGCCGTACGTACTCGAGATCAATACCGCTCCAGGGATGACTGAGACAAGCCTGTTGCCGATGGCAGCCGGCCAGGCAGGCATCGGCTACGAGGAGCTGACCGAACGAATACTGGAATCGGCGCTCGCGAAAATCAGAAAAAGTGGGGACGCGGGATGAAGAACCCGCTTCACACGCAAGCCCCGAAGGCTGTCGCGTACCGCAGCAATCAGTGGAAAGGCGCCCGTGCCCTGCACTCGAGAGAGCAGTCCGTACACGCGCAGCGGACGAAGGTGGTGGCTCGATGTCGGAGCATCTTGCGGCTGGTCGGATGGCTCGCCGCCACAGCTGCCGTCTGTTGGGCGGGGCTTCTCATCATGCGCCACCTCGCTCCAGCTCTTCAGCGGGGCCTCGAGATCAGAGAGGTGTCCGTGGTGGGCACCCATCAGGTGACGAAAGAGGAAGTCCTCAGCCGATTAGCCTTGAAGAAGGGTGTCGCACAGCATCAACTGAGTCTGGCGTATCTCGCCGAACGCGTGCGGAGTCATCCCTGGGTGAAAGAAGCCACGGTCGAGCGGCTTCCGTTGCATGGCTTGCGGGTGACGATCGTGGAACGCAAGCCGGCGGCGATTGCGCGCCTCGGCTCTGGCCACGTCTTGACCGATGATGAAGGTTTCCCGCTTGCCCATCTTGGCGCACAAGACCAGACGAGTTTGCCCCTCCTGATGGGCGTCGACGGTAAATTGTTGACCCAAGGCGATCTCCGGTTAAGAGAGCGGCTGCAGGCCTCCATTGAATTGGCCAAATCGATGGCGGAAACACTGGACGGCCGTATCGAGATGGATGTCAGCCACCCCGTAAACCTCGTCGCCTCGGCAAAGGGCGTGCGATTTCATTTCGGAAGCGAAGGGCTCAAGCAGCAATGGGAGCGGTTCATGACCGTGAGGGCGGCCTTTCGTGTGCCGGCATTTGACGCTCGCAAGTCGGAAGGACAGGACGTCGACCTGCGATACGACCACCGGGTGATTCTCCGGGAGAGGGGGTGAGGCTGTGGCGAAGCGGGAACAAATTCTGGTCGGGTTGGATATCGGCACGACGAAGATCTGCGCGATCGTGTCGGAAGTGACCGAGGATGGCATGCTGAATATCATCGGCGTCGGCTCGAGCCCCTCTCGTGGCCTTCGCAAAGGCGTGGTCGTCGACATCGAAAGCACGGTCGAGTCGATCAAGAAGGCGGTCGAAGAAGCCGAACTGATGGCAGCGGTGCAAATCAATTCGGTCTATACGGGAATCGCCGGCAGCCACATCTCCGCCGAAAATTGCAAAGGAGTGGTCGCACTCAAGAAGGCCGAGGTCACTCGCGACGACATTCAGCGGGCCATTGAGAGCGCCCGGACCCTCGCCGTCATTCCGCATGAGCGCCGCATCCTTCACGTCCTCCCGCGCGAGTTCATGGTGGATGGACAGGAAGGCGTCCGGGAGCCGTTGGGTCTCTCGGGCAATCGTCTGGAAGTCAATGTTCACGTGATCACAGGAGCCGTGACTTCGGCGCAGAATATCATCAAGAGCGTGAACCGCGCCGGCCTCGACGTGGTGGATATTATTCTGCAGCCGCTGGCCTCCAGCGAGGCCGTGCTGAGCCAGGAAGAACGCGATTTGGGCGTGGCCATGGTGGACCTCGGAGGAGGCACGACGGACTTAGCCATCTTTCTCGACGGCAGCATCCGGCATTCGGCGGTCCTGCCGATCGGGGGACAGAACCTGACGAAGGACCTCGCCATCGGGTTGCTCACCTCTCAAACCGAAGCCGAAAAAATCAAACTCCAGCATGGTGTCACGAGAACGGATCTTGTACAGGGCCATGAGACCGTCGAAGTGCCATCGGTCGGCGATCGGCCGGCGCGAACGTTTTCCCGCCGGGACATTGCCGAAATCTTAGAGCCGCGCGTCGAAGAAATGTTCGAACTCGTGCGGCGCGAGATTATCCGTGCCGGATATGAAGGCATGCTCGGCGCCGGCGTGGTGGTCACCGGAGGAACATCCTTGCTGGAAGGAATGCCCGATGCGGCGGAGCACGTGCTGAACCTTCCCGCCCGGCGTGGAGTGCCTGGCGGCATTGGCGGCCTTCGGGACATCGTGAGCAATCCCATGCATGCAACCGGCGTCGGACTATTGCTGCATGCGCGGCGTCATACAGACGAGACCGCCGCCGCCGGACTGAGAAGCGGAAGGCCGATCGGCCGGATGTTGGATCGAATGAAGTCGTGGATGTTTGAGTTTTTCTAACTTAACCGGCGCGCGGTACCGCCTCGCGCCAAGGGAGGTGTCCTGATGTTCTCATTCCAAGAAGATTGTCTGTCGCCGGTCCGCATCAAGGTGATCGGCGTAGGCGGCGCAGGATGCAATGCCGTGAACACGATGATTACATCGGGTCTCGCCCGCGTCGATTTCATTGCCGCCAACACTGACCTGCAGGCCTTGGACCGCTCGCGTGCCGCGTACAAGGTCCAACTCGGTCCGGAGCGAACTAGGGGATTGGGCGCTGGAGCCAGGCCGGAAATCGGGAAGGAATCGGCGCTGGAAAGCAAGGATCAGATCCGCGAATGCCTGGAAGGAGCGGACATGGTCTTCGTGACCGCCGGTATGGGCGGTGGCACCGGAACCGGCGCAGCGCCGATCGTGGCCAGCATCGCGCGCGAACTCGGAATTCTGACGGTCGGCGTGGTGACGAAACCGTTTTCCTACGAAGGCCATCGCCGGATGACTCATGCCGATGAAGGCATTCGAGATCTCAGACGTCACGTCGATACCCTTTTGGTGATCCCCAACCAACGCTTGCTCGGCATCGTGGACAAGACGACGCCGTTGCTCGAGGCGTTTAAAGTCGCGGACGATGTCTTGCGTCAGGCGATTCAAGGCATTGCGGACGTGATCACGACGACGGGGCATGTGAACGTCGACTTTGCGGACGTCCGCACAGTGATGTCCCATACTGGGCGGGCAGTGATGGGTATGGGGGTGTCACGAGGGACGAATCGGGCCATTGAGGCGGCCCAAAAGGCGATCTGCAGCCCGCTGCTCGAAGAAGGCACCGTGGAAGGGGCTCGCGGCGTGCTGCTGAATATCACGGGCGGACAAAATATGTCTTTACACGAGATCGAAGAGGCCGCGTCCATCATTCAACAGGCGGCGGATCCGGAAGCCAATATCATCGTCGGTCAAGTCATCAACCCCGACATGGGCGACGATTTGGTCGTGACCGTCATTGCGACGGGCTTCGAAAGGGATGAGCAGCCCATACCGGTCGGTGTGGCGGCGCGCACGGTTCGAGCGGCGCAACCGGCTTCCAATGCGGTCGGAGCGGCGGTCGCAGATCGGCCGCACAAAGATCTCGACCGGCCGACCTACTTACGCCGGCTCGGCGACCAACGTGATGCCGTTGAACGCTTGGCGGTTGTGGCTGATGATGAATGGGATGTGCCCACGTTTTTGAGAAAGCAAACGGACTGATCTGAGTTTGGTGAGAGTCGCCAATGGCCGCATCGTTGATCACGGTGCCTGCGTTCGCGTCGGCGAAGGACGGCGTCAGGCATTTCTTCGGCACGCGTCAGCAGATGCCGGTGACATATGACACCGGAGTGCCGGCGAAGACTACAGCCGCCCGAGCTCATGCTTGGATGCTGTCTGTGAAGCAGGTGCACGGGAACGACGCCTTGGTCGTCGATCGGCCGGTGACGGAAACCGATCGTTTCAATGGCGGATGGGACGCGCTCATTACTGACCAGCCGGGCGTGGCGGTGGTCGTACGAACCGCCGATTGCGTGCCGGTGCTCGTGTATGACCGCCGGAGAAAAGCCGTTGCCGCCATTCATGCCGGTTGGCGCGGCGCCCTCGCGGGTATCGTGTCGAAAACCATCGAACGCATGGCCGCGAGGTTTTCAATCGATGTGGCCGACCTCCGCGTGAGCATCGGTCCGTCCGCCGGCCCTTGTTGTTATGAGGTCGACCAAGCGGTGCTTGAACCATTGCGTCACGGCCGGCAGGACTGGCCTGCGTTGCTTCATGACGACCAAGGCAGCAAAGCCCGATTGGATCTCAAAGCGCTGGTGCGGCGGCAGGCCGCAGAAACGGGAATTCCACACGAACAGATTACCGTCGTCAATGTCTGCACCATCTGTCATCCTTCGCTGTTTTTTTCCTATCGCCGCGAGGGACGAGTCAACGGGACGATGCTCAATGGGATCGCCTTGGTGTCTCGGCGCTAGCCGCGCCGTGGGTGATTTCGATACAATACGAGATCCCGGTGCATCAGCGCGTACCATCAGACGCCATGGATGTCGAGGCCGGCGGATCGATCAAAGATCGTCTCGCAGTCATCTTCGATCAGATTCGGAAGGCGGCGCGCGAAGCCGGCCGATCGGAAGGCGACGTGCGGTTGGTGGGTGCCAGCAAGGCCATCCCGACCGACCGTATTCGGGAAGCCATCGCGGCCGGCTTGACGATCATCGGAGAAAATCGCCTGCAAGAAGCGCTTCCAAAAATCGAGGCGTTGGAGGGAGAGCGCGTCAGCTGGCACTTCATCGGCCGGCTGCAACGGCGTAAAGTTCGGGCGGTCGTCGGAGTCTTTGAACTGATTCATTCGGTCGACAGCCTTGAACTGGCAGAGGAGATCGACCGACGCGCTGGAGCCGCCGGTTTACGACAACGCATCTTGCTCGAGATCAATGTGGGCGACGAACACAGCAAAGCCGGTTTTCTCTGTCACGAGATCGAGCAGGCGCTTCCGCATATGGCGGCGCTCGAGCACGTCGCGGTTCAAGGACTCATGACGATTCCGCCGCGCGTCGGTGATGCGAAGGAGTCGCGGCCATACTTTCGGTCTCTCCGAGAACTTGCCGAGAGATTGAGGAACCAGCATATTCCGCGCATTTCACTGACGGAACTCTCCATGGGCATGTCGAACGATTACGTGGTGGCCATCCAGGAAGGAGCCACATTGATCCGTCTAGGAACAGCTATTTTCGGAGGACGGCGTGACTAGTCCCCTCACGCACAAAATCGCGTTCGTCGGCGGCGGCCAAATGGCGGAAGCGATGATCGGAGGCCTGCTTGCAGGAAATCTGTGCCGTCCCGACTCCTTGTGGGTGAGCGACCCCATACCAGCGCGCTGCGATCGATTGAAAAGCCGTTTTGGAGTGCACGTGGGAGGGGACAATCGTCAGGCTGTGGCGTGGGCGGATGTGGTGGTTCTTGCGGTGAAACCGCCAGTGCTGGCACCCGTGCTTGAAGAACTCGCTGGCCACCTCGATCGGGTGTTGCTGATTTCCATTGCGGCCGGGGCGACGATTCAAGCGATCAGAAGCCATGCCGCCGCCGGCAAGCGCATTATTCGCGCCATGCCGAACATGCCTGTGCTGGTGAGGGAAGGCATTACCGCGTTGGCGTGGAGCGGAGCGCTCCAGCAGGAAGACGAGGAGACCGCACGGACCATCTTCCAAGCGGTCGGCCGAGTCATTCCGATAGAAGAACGTCTCATGGACGCGGTGACCGGCCTCAGCGGCAGCGGTCCTGCCTACGTGTTTCAAGCCATCGAAGCCTTGGCTGACGGCGGCGTGAAGATGGGACTTCCGAGGCAAACGGCGGAACTTCTCGCGGCGCAGACAGTGTTGGGCGCGGCAAAAATGGTTCTCGAGTCGGGCGAACATCCGGCGAAATTGAAAGACCGCGTCGCCTCACCGGGTGGGACCACGATCGCCGGCCTGCATCGGCTTGAAGAGGGTAGGTTCCGTGCTACACTGATGGGGGCCGTTGAAGCGGCTGCCAAGCGCTCACAGGAGCTTGCCCGCTGATGTTCGTCATGAGCAATGTGTTGCAAGGTTTGGCGACGGTGCTCGACACCGTCCTCTGGTTGTATATGTGGGTGATTATTGCCAGGGCATTGATTTCTTGGGTCAATCCCGATCCGTGGAATCCCATCGTGCAATTTTTGGAGCGAGTCACAGAGCCGGTGCTCGCGCCGATCCGACGTTGGGTCGGATGGAAGATGGGCATCGACCTTTCGCCGATCATCGCCATTCTGATCATCAGTTTTCTGCAGATTGCCGTCGTCAAAACGCTCAGCGATCTCGCACACCAGATGAATTAAGTCGAAGGGGGCAGCCATGAAACTGACGCCGCTCGATATCCAACAAATGGTCTTCAAGACCAGCTTCCGGGGGTATGACAAGGAAGAGGTCAACCGCTTTCTGGAAGAGATCGCCGAGACCGTTGAAGAACTGAACCGAGAGAGTGCAGTTCAGCGCGAGAAGATTGTCTTTCTCGAACAGCAATTGGCCGAGTTGAAACGTACGGAGATGACGCTCTCCAATACGCTCGTCTCCGCCCAATCGCTTGCCGAGGATGTCAAGCGGAGCGCACAGCGTGAATCGGAACTCGTGATCAAGGAGGCCGAACTCAAGGCAAGCGAAATGATCCGTCAGGCCCGGGTGGAACTTTCCAATACGCAGCATGACTTGTCGGCGCTCCAAAAACAGCGCCTGTTGATGGTCGAACGGCTGAGGGCGACCTTGCGCACATTCGAGCGTATGCTCGAAGTCGAGGAACAAGAGGCGTTCCACGATAGGGCGACACATACCGAGCATAAATTGGAAGGAGAGTCGAGCCCGGCCTTGTAAGAGCATGCACGCGCGACCCTTGGGGAGCCGTTCTTCGCACCCGGTCCATCCTTCTGCCGCACGGCGTTTTTTAACCGCCTTTCTCGAGTCACTGCACAGTCCGGCCGTTTTAGCCGCTGTCTTTGCAGCCTGCGCTGTTGGCAGATGGTGAGCATGGGCACGATTCAAGCTGCCATGGATCAAGCGGTGCGCGACGGGGTCTTTCCCGGCGGCGTGGTGGCGGGGCGGTCCGGCGGTGAACTCAAAGTTCTGGTCGCCGCGGGGCGGCTGTCAGGGGAGCCCGGCGCCGAAGCCGTCCAAAACTCGACGATCTATGACCTGGCGTCGTTGACGAAACCGCTCGCGACAGTGACATCATTGCTTTTGCTGGTACAAGCAGGGAAAGTCGAGCTGGATACCGCTTTGGAAAGCATGCTGGACGAGTTGAAGGGGGCACCGATCGGCGGAGTCACCTTGCGGGATTTACTCAGTCATCGTTCAGGACTGCCTGGATGGCGCCCACTGTATGAACGGCTGGATGCCGAGGGCCTCGCCTGGGGGCGGGGGAAACCAGACGGCGTCCGGCAAGCCGTCTTACGACTCATTAGAGAAGAGCCGCTGCTCTCGGATATCGGGCGGCAAACGGTCTACAGCGATTTGGGATTTATTCTGCTGGGCATCGTCGTTGAGCGCGCCACCGGCAGGTTGCTCGATGACTATTTCACTGAGGCAGTGATCCAGCCGCTTTGCGTTGAACGGCTGTTTTTTAATCGGACGCGGGCAATATTCCAATCCCAGGGCTCCTGCTCGAATGCGTCAATCGCGCCAACGGAATGGGACCATTGGCGAAAACGTCTCCTAAAGGGCGAGGTGCACGACGAAAACGCAGCCGCCATGGGCGGCGTTGCGGGCCATGCAGGGTTGTTTGGGAGCGCAGAAAGTGTGCTCTCGCTCTCGGGTGCCTGGCTCGGGTGCCTCAATAGAGACCGCCCGTTTCTCGATCCGCAACTTGTCCGGGAATTCACCCGGAGACAATCGTATCCAGCGGGATCGAGTTGGGCGCTCGGTTGGGATACGCCGACCGCCCCGTCTTCCTCCGGAACGCATTTTTCATCCGCGTCGTTCGGCCATCTCGGATTTACCGGCACCTCATTATGGATTGACTCTCACCAGAAGCTCGAAGTCGTGCTGCTCACGAACCGGGTGCATCCGTCGAGAAAGAACGACGCAATACGCGCCTTCCGGCCGATGATCCATGACCTCGTGTATCGCGAATTAGCGGGGGCGTAAGTCAGGCGGGGTCCGAATATTCAGTCCAGGTTTCTTTCTCGGCGAGATATTTGGCCCCTTTGAAATTGGCTCTCGTTCGGAGCCGGCTGAATCCGAGCGCCTGGAGTTTTTGCACGAGTTCAGTGACCGCAGCTGCGATGGTCGGATGCGATTGCCCCTCCACGGTCAATGCCTCATACATGACTTTTGCCGCGTATCCCGAGGACGTGCGATTGACCAACACGGCACGATTGAAGTAGCGGTCGCTCGGATCGACTCCCTCGAGTTGATGTTTCTCAACGAGTCCGTCTCGCTTGAACAGCGATGCCAGTACATTCATAGCTCCTCCATCCGCGGAGGCTGCAGTATAGGCACATCGGACTCTGACTGCAAGCCGTTGACTTCATTGCAATGTCCACCTATTATTCCCACCTCATCGCGGTGCCGGACGTCTTCAAGACGGCATGAATATCCCCAACAGCCTGACCATCCTTCGCATCCTACTCATTCCGCTTTACGTGGGCTTACTGGTGTATGAGCGATTCGATGCCGCAATGGGCGTGTTGTTGTTGGCGGGAGTCACCGATGCGTTGGATGGGACGATCGCCCGGGCCGCCAATCAACGAACTCGCTTGGGCGCATTCCTCGATCCCTTGGCCGACAAGCTGCTGCTGACCTCCGGGTTTATCACGCTGTCCACGATCCATCTGATCCCGTCATGGGTGACGATCGTTGTCGTGAGTCGTGATGCCATGCTGTTGCTCGGAACCGCTGTCGCGCAATTCACGGAGTCCAACATCGATATCGCGCCGACGTTCCTGGGAAAAGGGGCCACGTTTCTGCAGCTGTCTTACGTGCTCCTGGTGATTTTCCTGAGCTCCCGCGAAATGGATCTCTCCCTGCTCGCGCCGCTGTTAATCGGCATGGTGGCATTTACGGTGTCCTCGGGCTGTCATTATCTCTATCGGGGCTATCGATCCGTCGGCGCCGCCCCCTCCTGAGCGAACTGCACTCGATTCCCAGCCACCCTCGGACGACTCGCAGAGTTTCTGAATTTGTTGGACAGCTTTTCAGCTCGCCAGTAGACTCGCCACGTAGGTAATTCGCCGAAAAAACCAGCCGTTGTGAGAGTCTCAAGGCTAAGAGGCACCCATGGCCACCTTTGCATATGTCGGACGGACACGATCCGGAGCAGTAAAAAAAGGCGAACTGACGGCAAAAAGTAAAGATGAAGCGGTCGATCAGCTCCGTAAACAAAGTGTCGTCGTCACAAGTCTTGAAGAGAAGCTCGGCAAAGGCGGATTCAAGCTGAGCTTCGGGTCAGGCCTCACGGACAAGGACCTCGTGGTCTTCACACGCCAATTCGGTACCATGATCAATGCCGGCCTGCCCCTCGTGCAATGCCTAGAGATCCTTTCGACACAATCGGAAAATAAAGTGTTGCGGGAAACGGTCGGCGACGTGAGGGGCCAGGTGGAAGCCGGCTCCACGTTTTCGGATGCCTTGCGGAAACACCCGAAAGTCTTCGACGACCTCTACGTCAACATGGTGCATGCAGGTGAAGTCGGCGGCCTCCTCGACACCATTTTGACCCGGCTCGCCAAGCACATTGAAAAAGCGATGAAACTCAAAGGGCAGATCAAGTCCGCCATGATCTATCCGTCTGCGATTCTAGGTGTCGCCGGCATCGTGATCACGGTCTTGATGATTTTTGTCATCCCCATCTTCGCAAAAATGTTCAATGAGCTCAGCGGAGGAAAAGTCGGCTTGCCCGGTCCCACCCAGCTTGTGATCGATATTAGCAACGGCTTTCAATCCTATTGGTATATCGGCATCGGCGTCATTGTGGGCGCTGTCATCGGAGTGAAAAAATATTACGCCACCCCGAAAGGCAGAATGGCCATCGACAAATTCTTGCTCAAGACGCCGGTGTTCGGCGATCTCATCCGCAAGGCCTCCGTGGCGAAATTCACGCGCACATTGGGTACGCTGCTCTCGAGCGGAGTGCCCCTTCTGGACGGCTTGTCCATCTGCGCAAAAACGTCCGGAAACAAGGTCATTGAAGAAACATTGATGAATGCACGTGTCAGCATCAGCGGAGGCAAAACGATCGCCGATCCCCTGGGCGCCAGTCAGGTGTTTCCCAAGATGGTCACTCACATGATCGCCGTTGGAGAATCGACCGGCGCGCTCGATGCCATGCTGGGAAAAATCGCCGACTTCTATGAGGATGAAGTCGATCAGGCGGTGGCCTCGCTGACGTCGCTGCTCGAACCGATGATGATGGTGTTCCTGGGCGTCGTGATCGGGTTCATTGTCATTGCAATGTATCTGCCCATTTTCACGATGGCGTCAGCGATTGGCTAACCTCTTGCCGCAGGCGCACCGCTCCTTCAACGCCTCACGCGCCTGCGTGGGTATCTCGTAATCGCGACAACTCATGGATGTGTTGCGAGCCAGGCTTCATTGGCTGATGGGGCTGCGGGTGGGGTTCGTCACCCTCATGCTCGCTGTTTCCCTTGTCTTTGAAGCGGCGGGCGCGCGCGTGGAAACGTTCTACGCGCTCATCATCCTGACCTATGCGCTCACCATTCCCTCCGCGCTTCTCCTGCGCGTACTGAAAACATCATCCGCGCTCACGGCGTTTTTCTGGACCCAGGTCGGGATCGATTTTCTATTGGAAACGGTGTTGGTGGCACGCACAGGCGGCGTGGAAAGCCCTTTCGCAGTGCTGTATGTGATCACCGTGGCGGTGGCCAGTCTCATCCCGCAGCGCCGTGTCGGCCTTTTTGCCGCTTGCACGTGCATCATCGTCTTTGGCATCGTCACCAACGCGCAACTCTATGGACTTGCGCCAAGCTGGTCCGGCCAGACTCTGCGGGTTAACCCCGCCACGACGCTGCAGACCTTCAGCGTCTATGCCTTGGCTCTTCTCGTCGTCGGCCTGTTGAGCGGAACCCTCGCGGACCAGCTCTATCGCGCCGATGAATCGTTGCGCGAGAAAGAGCAGGGATTGAACCGGCTGCAGGCGTTTCATGAAAACATCGTGCGAAGCATCAGCAGCGGAGTCTTCACGGCTGATGGAACCGGAGCCATTACATCGTTCAATCCCGCCGCCCAGGAAGTAACGGGCTACTCCATGGGACAAGTGCTCGGGCGCTCCTGGCGCGAGATCTTCAACTGGCATCCGGCCCGGTCCTCCGACGCGGGGCCCGTCGATGCCGTGCCTCCCATGACGCGGTTTGAGGTCGAGTGCAAAGGAGCTGGCGGAAACCGGCTGGTGCTCGGCATGACGGTATCGCCCCTGCACGAACAAGGGGAGCCGCATGGATTGGTCGGGGTGTTCAAGGATTTGACGCAGATCCGGGATCTCGAAGAAGAAATGCGCCGCAAGGAGTGGCTGGCCAATCTCGGCGAAATGTCCGCCGGCATGGCCCACGAGATTCGGAATCCCTTGGGAGCGCTGGCCGGCGCGATGCAGATGTTGCGGAAGGAATCGGTCGCGGATGCGACCGATCGACGGCTGATGGACATCGCGATCCGCGAAGCGACGAGGCTCGACGCCATCATCACTGAATTCCTCCAGTATGCGAGACCCCCGGCGCTCGACTTGGCCGAGCACAATATAAACAAAATTCTTGCCGAGACGCTGGATCTAGTACAACATGAAGCGCGGAATAGAAAACAGATCACCATTGCAACATCATTGGCGGGCGGTTCCCTCTTGGCTCAAGTCGACCAAAACCAAATGCGGCAAGTGTTTTGGAACCTCGCCACCAATGCCTTTGATGCCATGCCGGAGGGCGGACAACTGACGATTACGACTGGATGCCGTCACGTCGATGCCGCAGGGCGCAAGGGTGACGTCGTTGAAATTTCCTTCCAAGACACCGGCGAAGGCATCCCCACGGCGAATCTGGACAAGATTTTTCTCCCGTTCTTCACCACGAAGAAAGAAGGCTCGGGTTTGGGGCTTGCGGCCGTGCATCGCATCGTTGATCTTCACGGCGGCTGGATTAAAGTCGAAAGCCAGACAGAGCAGGGGACCCGGTTCGTGGTGTGCCTGCCTCGTTCGGGAGAAGGCGGCCTGCGCCTGTGGCATGAGGGACGAACACCGTGGAAAAGATCTTAGTCGTTGATGACGAGAAAAGCCTGCGTGAAGTGATGAGCATCATGCTCAAGCGGGCCGGTTACGAGGTCACCGAGGCCTCGGACGGCGAACAGGCGATCGGCCAGGTCAACAAAGAAATCTATGACCTCGTCATTACTGACCTGCGCATGCCCAGAGCCGACGGGATGGCAGTGCTCAAGGCTGTGAAATCATCCTCGCCGGACACCGTCGTGCTGGTCGTGACCGCGTTCGGCACGGCAGACTCCGCCGTGGAGGCGATGAAACAAGGCGCCTACGACTATCTCACCAAACCTTTTCAGGTCGACGAAGTCCAACTCATCATTCGCAATGCTCTTGAGAAACGACGGCTCTCGACCGAGAACATGCTGCTGAAGCGCGAAATTGCGAGCCAATCCTCCTTTGCGCAGATCGTCGGGCAAAGCGAAGCCATGCAAAAGGTATTCGACGTCGTCCGTAAGGTGGCCGATTCGAAAAGCAACGTGCTCATTTGCGGGGAGAGCGGAACGGGAAAGGAATTGGTTGCCCGCGCCATCCATTACAACAGCGCCCGCAGCCCGATGCCCTTCGTCGCGGTCAATTGCAGCGCCGTCCCCGAAACCTTGCTCGAG
>Ga0310811_10006541_pt1 | contig 14900 bp, 13 predicted proteins | sample YCmetagenome_FD_207642 | JGI IMG/M metagenome (GOLD analysis project Ga0310811, IMG submission 207642) | Soil microbial communities from experimental microcosm in Duke University, North Carolina, United States - YC | ecosystem: Engineered > Artificial ecosystem > Soil microcosm > Unclassified ...
GCAAAAAACTCCTTTATCAACTGATAAATTGAGAATAAAAAAATGATAGAGAGCTTTTCAATGCTCAGGCTGTCCTGGCCGCTCAACCATCCCATAGATCACGGCATGCACGATCTCAGCAGCGAAAGCGTGCGCATTCCCGCCCGGTGATACCTTTTCCCCCACCCCTTCCTCAACAGACGCCGAGAAATTCGAAACAGCGCTCAGAAGGAAATACGTAGCCACATGCGGAGAGACCCCTCCATGAGGAGAGGGGCACAAAAGGCCTGGTTGTATTCCATCCTCAAAGATGGACTGAATAGGGGCGACAACGCCAGTATAAAAAAGCTCCGTTAAGGTAGCACACAATGAAGCACTCGTCTCATGCTTTATTTCGTAGAAAAAGAGGCCCATGTTTTTCTGAGAGGTTTTCAATTTTTAAAATGTATCGGTTGATAAACAATATAACTGTCAGTGCTAAAAATGTCAAGCAAACAGAATAAAAAAACGCATGTTTCGCAAAAGTCGCATCTGCACCACAATCAGCGAACAAGCTCTTCTTTATTTGTCGAACCCCACCAGAGCTGTAGCGCGGCAACAAAAACTATCATTGCACGTCTGACGAAAAAATATCCCACTGCATGCAATATGAAATATACATAAAAAATATATTAATAATATATTAACAAAATCAAGCAACCTGAAAATAAAAATAACGCTTCTCGGCACTTCCAGGCTGCTTTCCCTGGCATCTCTTCTTCTCTTAGTAAATATTTATATCATTTTATAGCGAATATTTTCATCTCGCTGACCGATTTACTCTCCACACCTTAAAAATAGGAAAGTGGCAATAATTTCTTTCATGTTGACAATAAAAATGCTGTGTGCTAATATTCGGGTGAATATAGAACAATGCGTTCTAGCGACTATTTAGAGAATTACCCTGCTGATAGATATTAATTGCAACACAGCTTTTCTGTAACAATTTGCTCAAAATCTCGTTTCCCGGTAGCCTCACGCATCATCGAACGCTTTTAATTTGTCATTTGAGAACACAAGATAGCCATTTCCGCTGTGAAATGTGCTTTTCTTTATTCTCGCGCATTACACAGGAGATTTGCGATACAGTGATAAAAACGGCTTATAATCGGCGTCAGATTCTAGCAATGGGAACACAGAGCGTTGCGGGGCTTTCACTGCTCGGACTGGCCGCTTGTGGCTCCAGCCCATCTGGAACGGCAACGACGAAGAAGTTGCAACTTATTTTCTGGGGCAGCACATTGCGTGACCAGCTTACCAGAAAAGCCATACAGCTCTTTGAGCAGAAACATCCTGATGTCAAACTGACCTCACAATTTACAGATTTTAACGCATACTGGCCCAAACTGAGCACGCAGATCGCGGGAGGAAACGAGCCGGATCTGATCCAGATGGACATGCGCTATATCGCGCAGTACGTGCAAAAAGGTCTGCTCCTCGAACTGAGCAGTGCGATTTCCAATAAAAGCATCGACCTATCCGACTTTGACCAGACATTGCTGGCAGGCAGTCAGGTCAACGGCAAATCCTATGGTATACCGTTGGGAGGAAACTACCAGGCATTCCTCTACGATGAGGACCTGATTACGCAGGCCAATGTTGGCCCTGTGCCAGATACCTTTACCTGGGATGAATTCGGCAGCTATTGCGCCAAGCTGGCAAAAGCATTGGGCAAAGGAGTTGCCGGTACAGGTGATGAGAGCAGCAATGTCACCGCCTTTGAGATCTGGGTACGTCAGCGAGGACGAGACCTCTATACGCCCGAAGGGAAAGTGGGATTTACACAAAAGGACGCAGAAGATTGGTTCAGCTATTGGAGTTCACTACGCAAAACGGGAGCCTGCGTGCCAATTGGCGAGGCGGCGGCGGTAAACTCCGGAAGCATCCCAACCATTAACATCGTCAAAGGGCAGGCCGTTTTCAGCCTGACGCTCTCGAATCTGCTCTCGGCCTATCAGGCCGCGATGAAGCATAAAGTAGGGATTCATGCCACCCCAACCGGGGGTGCAGGAGCGCAACCCGGCATGTATCTCAAAACATCGATGCTCATCAGCGCCTCCTCCAAGACGAGTGACGTTGCAGATTCCACAGCCTTTATTGGATTTCTCATCAACGACCCAGCAGGAATCCAGGCCATCGGTGCCGAGCGCGGCGTCCCGGGCTCGGCCAAAGCGCGTTCACTGCTACAGCCACAGTTGACGGACTCGCAGAAGCTCGTCGTCGCCTACCAGGACGCCATCACCAAGAGTGGGAATGCACGCGCCAAAACGGTCCTGGACCCGGCAGGCGCAGGAGCCGTCGAGCAATCCTTGATGCGTATCGCGCAGGCAGTCGGTTTTGGGCATAGCTCTGTTGCAGATGGAGCAAAAGCGCTCTACGCGGAAGCCCAGAAAGACCTTGCCCAGGGATCATAAAGGAGTTGAAGCTATGATACGCAATCCTGAAAACCTGGCACGCATAGACGCGAAGGAGACAGAGCAGGATACAAAACGTGCTCGTGGCTTCAACCTTTCAGCACAGGGGAAAGAGAACCTTACCGGCTATCTCTTTCTCCTGCCCTGGTTTGCCGGTCTGATCTTGCTCACAGCCGGTCCGATGTTTGGCTCTCTCTATCTTTCATTCACGAGATTCGATCTGATTTCATCGCCAGTCTGGATAGGTGTCCAGAACTATCTTGCCATGCTGCAAGATCCGCGCTGGCTGAGTGCCGTAAGAGTCACACTCATCTACGTCTTCTTTTCCGTACCGCTCAAGATGCTCTTCGCCCTGGCCCTCGCGCTCATGCTGAACCGGGGATTGCGCGGACTCTCCATCTATCGAGCTGTTTACTACGTGCCTTCCCTGCTGGGAGGAAGCGTAGCCATTGCCATACTCTGGCAGCAAATCTTCGACGCCAATGGTCTGGTCAACCAGGTCCTGGGAATGATAGGCATCAAATCAACGACCAGCTGGATCTCCAGCCCAAACTATGCCCTGGGGACCCTGATCGTTCTCGCGGTCTGGCAATTTGGCTCACCAATGATTATTTTCCTGGCCGGTCTGAAGCAGATCCCCAGCGAATACTATGAAGCGGCAACAACCGATGGTGCAGGAAAAATATACCAGTTCTGGCGTATCACGCTCCCATTACTGACCCCCATCGTCTTTTTCAACATGATCTTACAGATGATCGGGGCCTTTCAAGCATTCACGCCAGCATTTATAGTCAGTGGAGGAACCGGTGGTCCGATAGACTCAACGCTGTTTTACACCCTTTACATCTACCAGGAAGGGTTTGGCAACCTGCACATGGGTTATGCATCGGCGATGGCCTGGGTGCTCTTAGTTGCGATTGCGCTCTTCACCGCACTCGCCTTCCTGACCTCGCGTTACTGGGTATTTTATCAGGATGAGAGGAGATAACGCAGCATGATCAATCGTCTTCCACGCGCAAAGCAGAGAAGCTGGGCGAGGCCATTTCTACACATCATCATTATTGCGGGTGCAGTACTGATGCTCTACCCGGTTATCTGGATGTTGAGTGCTTCCTTTAAACCAATGGACGAAATCTTTAGTAGCGCGCAGCTGCTGCCACAGACCTGGGCCTTCGACAACTACTCACAGGGCTGGATAGCGCTCGACTACTCTTTCGATGTCTTCTTTCTCAACTCATTTCTCGTTTGCCTTGGCGCGGTCGCAGGCAACGTCATCTCGTGCTCACTGGCGGCCTACGCATTCGCGCGGGTGAACTTTCGCTTCAAGCCCTTCTGGTTCATGCTGATGCTGGGAACCATCATGTTGCCGTACAACGTCGTCGTCGTACCGCAATATGTTTTATTCAAAAATTTCGGCTGGATTAACACCTTCCTGCCATTGATCGTACCCAAATTTCTGGCAACCGACGCATTTTTCATCTTCTTGCTTGTGCAATTCATTCGCGCCATTCCGCGCGATCTGGATGACGCAGCAAAGATTGATGGATGCAGCCATGTGCAGATGTATCTGCGCATCATCATACCGTTGGCCGCCCCGGCGTTAGCAACCACCGCAATTTTTACGTTTATCTGGACATGGAGTGATTTCTTTACACAGCTCATTTTCCTGAACGACCAGTCAGCCTATACCGTACCCGTTGCCCTGCGTACGTTTCTCGACGGAACTGGCGTTTCGGCCTATGGACAACTTTTCGCCATCTCTATACTCTCGCTCATACCCATCCTTGGCTTTTTCATCGCCTTCCAGCGCCTCTTGATCGAAGGGGTCGCAACTTCCGGCATAAAAGGGTAACCCAACGATGTGAGTTGTCGTAATTCAACCGTGGTGGAGGAGTGAGACATGGCGCGAGGAACAGCAACAAATAAGCTCGTTGATGTCATGCAAGTGCTGCAAATGGCACGTAAAACCGGAACCTTGCTCGTCAATCGAGATGGCATAAACAACACAGTCGAGCAAGGTGCCATGATATTGCAGAATGGGCAAATTATAGATGCCGTGGTCGGCCCCTATAGAGGAACGGAGGCGCTCCAGCAACTCCAGGGATGGGGGCGCTGTTACTTTGTCTTGCAAACGCCTTCGCAAACAGGCGCTTCACCACAGCCATTCACACAAATGTCACCGGCCAATAAGAACCAGGCACCGAAGCATCAGAGCGGACCCATTCCCAGCATCGGTGCAAAGCATGTGCCGCAACGTATCCGCGAACTCAACGATATCTTGCCGCACTTCAACAGATTAGGTCTGACGCGTATGCATCGACAACTTTTTTTACTGATTGACGGACAACGTAGCGTACCGGAAATCATTCGTCTCATGGGACATCGCACGGACGAGGTGGATACCTTGCTCAATGACCTGGAACGAGCTGGCCTGATTCGTTGGTAAATCTTGACAATACATTTCAATATATCTCTATCGCAACCTTCTTGATCCACTTTATAGAGTGAAATACCCTGATTCCTGGCACACGTAAAAGGAGCATTTAAATCTATGGCACAAACCTATGCGCCTCCTGCATTTAAAAAGAGACGTTTTTCTTTATCCGTCTATATCCCGCTTCTCCTGGCCATCACAGCGATCGTCCCTCTGCTCGTGACGATCGGCAGTATCGAAGTGGTCCTGCGGCCTGCCCTGGTTGCGCAGATCAGCTCCGATATGGAGAGAGATACGCAAACGCGCATGCAACTGGTAGATACCTATCTCTCAGAGCGTCTCAATGACATAAAAACGCTCAGCCAGAGCACAGCGATCAAAAGCTTGCTCATCAACAGAGCTGAGGATACGACCGCAGTACGAAACATCCTGATTACGACACAGCATCGGGACGTTGCCAATTATATCAGCCTCTCATTGCTCGACCTGCAAAGCCACACCATTCTATCCTATCCAGCGCCCCCCTTGCAGCATGGGAAATATTTGATTGTGCCGGAAGCGCTACAACAATTGCAGCAATCGGACAACATTTTTATCTCGAATGTCTTCTACAATCTGACGGGAAATAACCCTTCAGTCGATCTATATGCGCGGATAACGGATGCGAGCTTTCATGTCACGGGATATGTGCGCGCCTCATTGGGACTGCGGCGTATCTGGGAGCCAGTAGACAGTGAACCGCAGACCAATGGTAGCGGCAGCTATGCCACGATCCTCGATCAGAACGGAGTACGCATCGCCTACACCAATCCTGATCTCTCCGGCTTCACACACTCGCCCTTTCTCTTCAAAGCCATCGCCCCCCTGGAGCCAAAAATACAACAGCAGATTCAAAACGAAAATCTCTATGGGAATGACACCAACGTAGTCAATACCCAGGCTGATCCTCAACTGATGAACTTCGCGCAAGACCACCAGGCCAACAATATCACCCAGTTCACCCCCGCAGGTCAGCAACAGGCCTTTGAAGTTGCGCGCTTCGGGAGTAGCGTCGTGCCATGGACCTATGTGCTCTTCAAACCCTTGAATGATGTCACAGGTCTGGCGGATCAGCAGCTTATCGGCATCTTTGTGATTGTCACGCTGGTCCTGATCCTGGCCGTCGTCGCGGGACTCGTAATCGGGCGCAACCTCGCGCTCCCCATCCTGCGCTCAGTCACGCTCCTGCGCACAAGCAATGTCGCCTTGAAGACGCTTGCAGATGAAGAGGCGGTCATCGCGACAGAGCAGACCTGGATGGTTGAAGCATCGGAAGTGGCTCTCAAGTCCGTGCAATACTACACGAACGCCACATCGTTAGCGGCCAGACGCATCAACAACTTGAGCAGCGAACTCGCACAAAATATCCAATATCTGGATAAAAGCAAATTGCAAAAATCGCTGCAAGAAGTGATGGAAGCGGCCTCCTATATTGAACGTTCCATTAAGCACCAGGAAACGATGAACGAGAAACTGGCCACCAGCTTGCGCGTCACGACGCAGGCCACCGAGCAGCTCACACGCGGGGCAAGCTCGACCAACGACGCCGCAGCGCAGATGGAATACATCGTCGAACAACTCACCTCAGTCGTCGGAGAATGAGTCAGCGCCCACAAACCGTCACGCGCAAAAGCAAAGAAAGGATGTTTCATGCGTTATGAGCACTAGCTACTCTCGCAGGCAAATCATCAGACAGGGGCTGGGTAGCCTTGCCGGGCTCTCGCTCTTCGGGCTGGCTGGCTGTAGCACCGCCATGAGCGGCACAACCCAGGTCAACGCGATCTCAGCGCAACCCAAGTCAGGCACACTCCAGATGCTTTTCTGGGGCTCAGCCACACGCGACAAGCTCACAAAAGCGACGCTTGATCTCTACCATAAGGCAAATCCCGGCTTCACTATCACTTCACAATATTACGGCTTCACCGACTATTTCACGAAGCTCAATGCGCTGATTACGAGCGATCAGGCTCCCGATCTCATTCAGATGGATATGCGTTATGTGGCCCAATATGTACGTAAACGGCAGCTCCTGGACCTGACCGAGCTGATCTATAATCAGACGATCGACCTCTCGGACTACGATCCGCAACTCCTCAATAGCAGTAAAGTCAACAACACAGTCTACGGTATACCGCTTGGTGGTAACTACCAGGGCACATTCTATGATGTCACGCAGATTGATAAAGCGGGGATTGGCGCTCCCCCGGCTGATCTCACCTGGGATACCTATGCCACGTATGCAAACGAGCTCACACAAGCGCTGGGGGGAAAGGTATATGGCTCAATGGATGCCAGCGGGGATATCACGACGTTTGAGCTCTGGATACGCCAGCGAGGCAAAGACGTCTATGATCGGGATGGCAAGATCAATTTTTCGCAGACGGATGCAGGCGATTGGTTTAACTACTGGGCGACGATGCGCAAGGCCGGAGGCTGTCCGCCCCTCAGCGTGCAGAAAGGTCTGGATGTGACTGGCGCTCCCGATAACTCTACGATTGTGCAGGGAAAAACCGTTTTCATCACGACCCTTTCAAATTTGTTTGACGCCTATCAGACGGCCTCAAAACATCAATTAAGCATGATCATGCCGCCAACAGGGAAAACCCCGGGTATGTATCTCAAAGCATCGATGCTCTTGAGCATCTACTCAGGGACAAAGTATCCCCTGACCTCGGCGAACTACGCCAATTTTATTCTCAATAACGCCGATGCCATCAAGGCGCTCAGCATCGAACGAGGCATTCCTGGCTCAGCAGAAGCTCAGACATTGCTTACGCCTCTGCTTTCATCGACAGATCAGGCGATCATTGCTTATATGAATACGGTGCAAAGAAGCTCCAATGCGCGTACGAAAGATGTCCTGGACCCTCCTGCGGCCGGTGATGTCTCAACGCTTCTCAGAAACACCTCCTATGCTATCTCTGGAGGGACCGCTTCGGTTTCAGAAGGCGCACAGATGTTTTATGCGCAGGCCACGAAATTAACAAGCCCGTAGGCCAATCGACATGGTGCCCTATCAAGTCTACGCTCACAAGTGCTTGATAGGGCACTATTTTTCGCTCAAGACAATGGAACAAGCACAAAACGGCCATAGACAATCAACAGGGCGAGAAGAAGTAAGATAAGAGGGGCGAGCGAGCGAGGCGTTTCCTTGAGCTGAATATGTACGATAATGGCACCGATCATAGTCAGAACCAGCCCAATGGCGGCAACGGGGGTGAGCCAGGGGAGGATATGCGTGACGGCTGGCAAAATAAGTCCCAGTGCGCCCAGGATCTCCAGAATACCTACCAGACGCACCAGCGTTGGAGGCGTTTTCTCAACCCATCCCAGGTATTTCTTGAGCGTATCAATCGGCTGCAAAACTTTAAAAGCTCCGGCAACCAGAAATGCAAGCGCTAACACAGACTGTACTATCCAGAGGACAATGTTCATCTTTCTTCCTCTTCTTTATCAATGGTAAAAACAACCACGGGAATTTCGCGTATCGTACGCTTTTGGTAAGCAACAAACTCGTGATAGCGCGAAGTAACTAACGACCAGACACGCTGGCGCTCTGCACCGGTAGCCAGACTGGCCGTCACGGCGATATGTTTTCGCCCAACCTGAATATGGGCTTGAGGATGCATCTGGAGATTGCGCCACCACTGCGGATGCTCCGCTGCCCCTCCATTTGAGCCAATCAGCACAAAGCGATCTCCATCCGCGAAATAGAAAATAGGGGTAATGCGCTCTCTACCACTTTTGCGCCCAATCGTGGTCAGGAGAAGCATAGGATGCCCGGCCAGATTGCCACCGATCACGCCATCGGTCAGGCGGTAAAAAAAGATATGGACCCGCATAAAGAAACGTTGGAGCGCTATTCCTACACCCGAGCTACGAGGAGATGGATTTACTTGCTTCTGAGCGGACATTGCTCTTTTCACCCCTTTTCCTCATGAAATGGATTTGACAAAGGTATTAAAAGTTCTGAATAACTCTATTATGAACAACCGATCAATGTTTGTCAATACACCGTTTATAACAATACTCAAGATTTACCAGCGTATCTATAATTATCAGAGAAATACTATATGCACATATTATACATACACGATAGGCATGAGCTGTTATCTGACGGCTATTTTGGGGGGGAGAGAGGCTCACACGAGTACCGACGAACTGAACTTTTGAGGGACAAGAGGGATAATCTCGTCAGATGAAAGCAAGCAAGCAACTTTATTGTATTTCCCCTACCACATAGCCACCAGAAACATCCATCAGGCTTAACAGACAGGACCAGCACCGGAGTTCTTTTTTCGCTGCTCAATCAAGAGCAGCAATGAGCGCATGCTAAACGGCTTGCGCACGATGGAGACCTCTGGATGGTGGGTCTGCACACGCATCAATTCATGCTGACCGGCTCCAGAAACCACAATGATCGGCACCCCATCAGCAGGATTTGTTTGTTTGATGGCATGGATGACATCAAATCCTGATAATTCACCGGGCAAGCCCAGATCAATAATCAATACATCGTAGGAGACAGGCGCGCCAAAAACGGTTTCCAGCAGCGATCTTCCCTCCGTATAGGCAAATACATGGTGCCCGGCCATTTCCAGCATCGTTGTGATCAAAGTCACGATGGTAGAATTATCTTCTAATAGTCCTATATTCATTTGCGTGCTTTCCTCTGACTCTCTTGAAACTCCCTTTGTTTCCTTAATATATCACCAATTTGACTCTTTTGGAAACTTCTTTTGTCTCCTTATATATCGCCAAATATATTACCAGTTCACTATTTTTGTTGATCCTGGACGCTTCAGGGTTACGCGAGGCGGCTGGCTCCCATAGACAAAGCCCAGCTGACAAAGCATACTTGCCGTATCTATCTCGTTCCACCCTTCCACAAGGATATCCTGCTCGAAACGCACCATTGTCACGCCGGTCACATTCATTGCTCTTCCCGTTGGCAAATGACCTTGATAGCCCCCCAGATCAGTCCCCTGGATGTTCCAGCGTACAGCTACTTTCTCGCCCTCAACGATCTGATCAATAATAGTAATCTGCACATCGGGGAACGTGGCACGAACCATCTTCACCACTTCACCCAGTGGCTGCATAGAACACGTCGCAGTTCCATAGATACACGGAACCTCGCTCATCTCGTTCTTCTCCTGCGTAGTCCAGATCGTCTCGAGATAGCGACGTACCAGAGCTTTACGCTGATCGGGCGATAGTGATAATGGCATCGATGAATAACTCCTTTTCTTTCAGTAGGCGGGATCAGACTAGTGAAAGAACTGATCTGGCTCTGCGCAAACAACCATAATCCCACATCTCTCTACATTACCAATTAGTATACCGATTGGCAGCGCTTTATCCATCAGGCAAATTGCGTAGTTGCACTACGTAATTTGCCCCTCCGATCGGCGATTCTCGTCATCGACCCGGTCGCAGACAAGCGACTCTACGGGATTGATCGGAGATCCCCCTTATTTACGCGGCGTTGAGGCAAAAGGGCGTCACGCGCCTTCAGACCAGACCATGTTCGAGCGCCAGCCGTGTCGCCGCGCTACGCGAGTTGATTGCAAGCTTGCTGTAGATTGACTGGAGATGTTTACTGACCGTGCGTGGACTGAGCGACACGTACTGAGCAATCTGCACGTCGGTGAGCCCTGCCGCCACGAGCGCGAGAATTTCACGCTCACGTTTGCTCAATGCTGCCATGAGCGGTGAAACAGAACTCGCTTCTTGTTGCGGTACCAAAGGGGAAGCAGCTTCCAGCACCTGTTCCGCCTCTCTCAGCATCTGTTCCAGAGGACTCTGCAAACCAGCGGTGTAATGGAGGAGAAATTGTTCTTTGCCAAGCGTCGTGCGTATCGAAAGCACCATGCGTTCGAGCAAAGCACGACCAGCCGGAGGATGAGGGACTTTTATGCGATCCTGGAGAGCCTGAGCCGCGCCAAAAAAACGTGCCGCCAGCGCTGGTTGTCCACCCAGACCAACAATGCCTGCAACCAGACCAAAACAGGCTGCCTGCCCATAGGTCTGACCATGTTTCGATGCAATCTGCAAAGCCTCCCGACAATACTGCCGGGCAGGCTCTCCATCATTCCGAAAGAGCAAGGCCTGGATGAGCGTAAAAAGCGCATATAACAGATAATGGTAGTCTCCTGTCGCACGCAACAACTGACAGGCTTCTTCACATAACTCAATCGCCTGCAAGGGCTCGCCTCGTGCCAGCGAGACAAAGGCTAACGTCACGAGCGTCGTAGTAATCCCTTGCGTATGCTTTGCCGCGCGGTAGAAGGCGAGGCTGGTCTGACAGAGTTGCGTCGCCGCCTCGTACTGCGCTTGCAGCCCCAGCACCAGCCCCAGGTACGTCTGCGTCTCAGCAATACTTTCGGGATCAGCCAGCGTGTGGAGCAGCTCCATCTGCGTTTCCAGAAAAGTACGCGCACGCTCGTAGGCCCCCTGATAGCGTGCAAACTCCGCCACGCCGAAGAGGACACGAGCACGCAAAGCAGGAGAAAGCCGCGCCTCTTCCTGATCAGCAGCAAGCAGCCCCTCGAACCAGTGGCGTCCTTCGCTAAAGTGATTATGCATAATCCAGAAATGGCTCAATGTATTCGCCAGACGCGTGCCCGCATCCAGATCCCCCGCTTCGATCACGCGCGTCAAAGCGATACGCAGATCAGCCTGCTCCCCCTCCAGACATTGGAGCCAGAGCACCCGTTCCGCACCATACATATGAATCTGGGCCTGTTCTGCGAGGTGCAAATACCAGTCATAATGCTGCCGACAAAGTTGTAGCCAGAAGCCTTTCTGCTGAAGCTGCTGCAAAGCGTATTGATGCATGGTATCTTGCAAACGATAGCGGATTTCGCCTGTGCGCTCCTCTGATCCCTCCTGCTCTTCCGCAACAACCAGGGATTTATTCACCAGATTCGTCAATGCCTCGCCCATACAAGAGGAATCAGGAATAATACCGGCACATACTTTTTCGGCAGCCGGAAGATTCCAGCTACCCGCAAAAATGGCAAGCGCGGCAAACAGATCCTGTTCGATGGGCGTCAGCAGAGCATAACTCCAATCGAGCGTTGTCTGGAGCGTCTTCAGGCGTGAGGTCACGCTCCTCGTGCTATTCGTCAAAAGGCGAAGTTGCGCGTGCAGGCGCGCAGCAACTTGCTCAACCGTGAGGAGCGTGAGACGAGCCGCCGCCAGCTCTAACGCCAATGGCAGACCATCCAGCTGCTGGCAAATAGCAACCACCGCAGACGCATTTTGTGGCGTGAGGCAAAAACGTGGATCTATGTCGCTTGCGCGCTCGCAAAAAAGCTGCACGGCCTCGTACCCTGCCAGTTCGGCAAAGGACGGCTGGGACTCAGGCTGCGGCGACGACAAAGAAGCTACGCGCCACACCACTTCGTCCGTAGCCTGCAAGGGCTCTCGACTGGTCGCGAGAATGCGCAGATGAGGACAGGCCTGGAGTAACGCCGTCACAAAATCGGCACATGCAGGCAGAAGATGCTCGCAGGTATCAAAAATAAGAAGCAGGTGACACTCGCGCAGAGCCGACAGGAGCAGGGTAGTAATTGGCGCATCCTGGCTTGTGTCGATATTGAGCAGCGAAGCAAGCGCCTGAGGCAGCAATTGAGGCACAGTCAGCGAGCCAGCTTCAATCAAACAAACGCCATCCGCGAAAGACGCGCTGACACGTTCCGCAACATGCAACGCAAGCCGCGTCTTGCCAATGCCGCCCGCCCCCACCAGCGTCAGCAAACGTGTCTCTAAAAGGAGAGAGGAGAGCGCCGCGCTTTCCTGCTCACGGCCCACAAATCTCGTGAGATACAGCGGCAACGACTGAAAGACGGTGATATGCCTGGGCGCTTGCTGTACATAATCCACCATGGTTGCGCTCCTTGCTTCCTACTTCAATAGAGGTTATACTCGTTCATTCGTCACAGGTTTTTATGGATTTCTGGCGTGTTTCTTCTATTTTTAGCAATGCCAGTCGATATAAGCGTTATTATAGACAAAAAGCGTCTATTTTGTCGAATCAGCTTCTCCTTTTGTCTACTTGATCCAACAGAACACAAAAGAAGGGCCACCGTGATATGTATCACAGTAGCCCTTCTTGCAGAAGACGGTGAACGCGAAAGGCGATTTCACTCGGTCATTTCAAAACGCCCGGTTTTTTCCGCGAGATGAATACGATAGACCGTGATCTTTTTTTGCTCAAGGTCATCATCATCAGCAAGAGCGCCTGTTATTCTCATTTCGTGCAGCGATTGACCACTTGCAATCAGCATTGTGAGACGTTGGACCAGCAAATGTAGCGCTTTTGCCGCTTCTTCACCCTCCAATTCCTGGAACGTTCCCCAGGCAATGACACTTTTCCAGTTCGACAGATTTTTCACCTGATCCACCTGAAAGCACACCTCTGGATTAATACGCATGATATCCAGCTTCGTGCCCGTGATAGAGCGACCGTAAATATTATCGCCATCATAGGCATAATTCATCGGGATAATATAGGTTCTCCCTGCTGCATAACAGCCGATGCGCCCAATGGATCCGTTGTATAACATCTCATCTATTTGAGCCGGTTCAAGTTTACCAAGCATTGATGTTTTCCTTTCTTTACAGAACGCTTTCTCCACGATTCATTCCGCAAAAAAGGTTCACCGACTTCCCTTCGGCTCCCGTTATCCGGCTAGAATTACCAGGCACCTGCTAATTCGACGTTCAACATCAGATGTATACCAGAAGTAGCCAGCACGCGCTGATGGGCCTCTACGATCAGCGAGACAATATCAGTCGCACTGGCACCACCCAGATTCACAATATAATTTGCATTGTACGGCGAGATCTGCGCCTTCCCACAAGACAGTCCGGCAACTCCTGCCTGCTCAATCAGTACTCGTGCGCTGCTTGCAGAAGAATCCTGGGGATCTTTAAAAATTGAGCCAAGATGCTTTTGCGCAGGATCACTACCTTTCCGTTCCCGCCGATGCGCTTCAAGCTGTGCAGCCAGCATGAGCGGATCCTGGCGCTGTACGCGCAAGGCCAACGTGACCACCAGCTCGGCGGGCTCAATCAGCAAGCGAACTGGCAGCACGAGTTGCCCCTGCTCATCAATCTGCACCAGACGATTCTCACGGAAACGGCTGTGGCGATAGCTCAGATTTAAGCTTTCACGAGGATAACGGCGCTGTACAATCACCGGAAAGATGATGGGTTCGTCTCCCCCTTCATTACAATTGCGCGCATCCAGGACCTCAATCCACTCCAACGCCTGACCCAGATCTTGATTGTGCGCTCCCGCATTACTGACAATTCCACCGCCCAGAGTGCCGGGAATCCCTGCCCCAAATTCGAGCCCTCCCCACCCGAGCGGGACCAGAGCATCAAGCAAGCGCGACCAGCGTACACCAGCCTCGGCAATCACCAGCGCGGATTGGTCCGGCTGCTCTTCTACGGTGAAGCTTGAGAGCGCAAGACTTGCCACAATCCCCCTCACGCCCGCATCGGCATAGAGAATATTGGAGCCCGCACCAACGACCAGCAACGGCCAGCGCTCACGCGCGCACACGCTGATCAAATCATTCAGTTCCTGTCGGGTCTCCAACGTCACCCAGAGGTCCGCCGGTCCGCCAACGCCAAAAGAACTATGCAATGCGAGCGGCTCCTGAGCCTGCACACGCTGCTGAAAATGAGGATAGAGAGCCTTATACGCAAGAGAACTTTCAAAAGTCATAGCCTTTTCCTTTCATGCTATTTCTGCTCTTGTAAGCATAAGAAAGAAAAATCACAACCTTCTCACAAACCCATAGAGTCTCCATCTCATTTTCATCACGATTGAGTATGACGCTTCATGGTCGAAAGAGGAGCGGCGGCAGGACGGGTTCGGGTTGCGCCAGAGTTCCCTGCCGCGCTGCTTGCACAAGCGCCCAGATTTTCTCGGGCCTCACTGGCATGTCTATTGTTTTAATGCCGAGTGGCGCAAGCGC
>Ga0310811_10006544_pt1 | contig 14895 bp, 13 predicted proteins | sample YCmetagenome_FD_207642 | JGI IMG/M metagenome (GOLD analysis project Ga0310811, IMG submission 207642) | Soil microbial communities from experimental microcosm in Duke University, North Carolina, United States - YC | ecosystem: Engineered > Artificial ecosystem > Soil microcosm > Unclassified ...
CACCGACCCGGCGCAATCCGGCGGTGGCGGGTGCCTCGGCGATATCGGCACCCATGCCTATCACCTGGCGAATTACGTGACCGGGCTGACGGCGGAATCCCTCGCGGCCGAGCTATCGATTTTCGGCGAGGGAAGGCGGCTGGACGACAATGTCCATATCCTGCTGCGCTATGCCGGCGGGGCGCGCGGCATGCTGTGGGCGAGCCAGGTCGCACCCGGCGAGGTGAATGGTGTGCGGCTGCGGGTCTTCGGCGAGAAGGGCGGGCTTTCCTGGCATCAGGAACAGCCGAACGAGCTGATCGTCACCCGCCATGGCGAGCCGCCACGGCATCTGACGCGCGGCGGCCCTGGGGCCGGTGATGCGGCGGTCTATGTGCCGCGCGTGCCGGCCGGCCACCCGGAAGGGTATCTCGAAGCCTTCGCCCAGCTCTATACCGATGCCGCCGAGCAGATCCTGGCTCATGCCGAGGGTCGCGCGCCCTCCGCCCAGTCGCGCCTGTTGCCGACGGTGGAGCAAGGGGCGGCCGGCATGCGCTTCATCGAGGCCGCCCTCGAATCGAACCGCCGCAACGCCGCCTGGATTTCCGATCTCTGAGCTATTGATGAAGGTCTGACGAACGGTTCAGGTGAATCGCTTCGGCGAGCCACCCGAACCGATCAGACCTTAGAGGCGTGGTGCATCGGCGGTGGTGCGGCCGCGCCGGAATTCGGGTTGCAGGGCGCGATAGAGGCCGCGATAGGCCTCGATCCGCGGCAGATAGGCCTCGCGCAGGGCGGCTTCGGGCGCGATCGTCTCGACCACGGGCGGCTGCTCTGCGACCAAAGGTCCGCCCGCCGCCATGCGGCCGAGCCGTGCCGCGCCGAAAGCGGCACCATGCGCACCATCGGCGAAGCGGCCGAGCGTGAGACCGGTGGCGGCCGCGATGATCCGCGCCCACAGCCGGCTGCGCGCGCCGCCGCCGATGAAGCCCACCTGCCCCACCGAAATCCCTGCCGCTTCCAGACCGGCGACGCCATCCGCCAAGCTGAAGGCCACGCCTTCCAGCACCGCCTGGATCATTTCGACGCGGCTGCTGTCCGAGCCGAGGCCGAAGAGCACGCCACGGGCCCAAGGGTCGTTATGCGGGCTGCGCTCCCCGGTGAGATAGGGCAGAAACAGCAGCGGGCTTGGCCCGTCGAACCCAGCCTCCACCTCGGCCAGCAGGGCCGGAATGTCCACGCTGCCGGCGACCCTGCTCATGGTGGCGAGCGCGCTCGCGCCGTTCAGGACGGCGGCCATGGCGCTCCAGCGGCCGGGCAGGCAGTGGCAGAAGCTGTGCACCGCCTGTTCGGGTGCCGGGCGGTAGCGGTCGGTTGCCACGAAGACCTGGCCCGAGGTGCCGAGAGAGACGAAGCCGCGCCCGTTTTCGACGACGCCGATGCCGAGACCCCCGGCCAGCGTATCCCCTGCCCCGCCGGCGACAACCGTACCAGGGGCGAAGCCGAAGCGCGCCGCGATGTCCGGGCGCAGCGTGCCGGTTGGCGTCGGGCTTTCCACCACCTCCGGCAGCAGCCGGCGGTCAATGCCGAACCGCTCGATCGCGAGGCCGCTCCAGGCGCGCGCCTCCTGGTCCAGCAGCCAGGTTCCGGCGGCGTCCGTTACATCGGTCACGTAATTGCCGGTGAGGTGAAGGCGGATGACGTCTTTCGGCAGCAACATGCGGCGGGCGCGGCCGAGTACGGCCGGGTCATGCCGTTTCAGCCAGAGCAGCTTGGGTGCTGTCAGCCCGGCCATGGCGGGCACGCCTAAGGTTCGGGCAAGGTCCATCCCTTCCGCCTGCAATTCCTCCGCCTCGCGCTCGGCGCGGCCGTCGTTCCAGAGCATCGCCGGGCAGACCGGCCGGTCTTCGGCATCGAGCAGGGCGAGCCCATGCATCTGGCCGGACAGGCCGATTCCCGCGACCCGCGCCATGAGGGCGGGATGGGCGGCGTGGAGCTGGTCGAGCGCCGCACAAACCGCATCCCACCAGCTGCCGACCTCCTGTTCGGAGGCGTGGGGGATGGGGTGCCGCGGCGCGGGCACAGGAGCGGTGGCGGTTGCCACCACCCGCTCCGCCTCGTCCAGGATCAGTGCCTTGACGGCCGAGGTGCCGAGATCGATGCCGAGAAAGCAGCTCATGGTTGGAAGCCCCGTCCGCGTCCGATGATGGTGGCGCCGAACCGGTCGCGGAGCCGGTCCATAGCCTGTTGACGGGCCACCCGCCGTTCCGAATCCGGATCGGCGAGGTCGATCGGGTCTGCCTCGACCGCCGGCCGCAACGGTTGCGCGCCGAGGCCGATGAGCCGGAAGGCGGTGCCATCGGTCTCACGCGTGAGAAGCCCACGCCCGGCCTGGAAGAGTAGTTCGGGCAGCGCCGTCGGCACGGGCAGTCGCTGGCTTCGCGTGCGCAGCGCAAATTGCGCAGTCTTGAGCTTCAGCGTGATGCCACCGGCGGCATAGTCCGCGCGGCGCAGCCGCGCGCCGAGCTTTTCCGCGAGTCTCCAGAGAATGGCTTCGAGTTCGGCGGGGTTGGAAATATCCTGATCGAACGTCGTCTCGCTGCTGATGGACTTGGTTTCCCGCACCGGCACCACGCGCCGGTCGTCCTCGCCCCGCGCGCGGCGGACGAGCGCCGGCCCGTCCGGCCCCAGAAGGCGGATGGCACCCTCTGCATCCAGCCGCTGCAATTGGCCGAGCCGGGTGAGGCCGAGCGCGGTGAGCCGGGCGGTCGCCGCCGGGCCGATGCCGGGCAGCAGGCTGATCGGCTCGTTCGCCAATAAGTCCGGCGCTTCCGACCCGATGACGGAAAAGCCACGCGGCTTGTCCCGCTCGGCGGCGAGCTTGGCGAGCAAGCGGTTATGCGAGAGGCCGATGGAGATGGTGACGCCGATCTCCTGCTCCACCCGCCGCGCGAGGCGCGCCAGCATGACGGCGGGCGGTGCACGGTGGAGGGCCTCGGTGCCCGAAAGGTCGAGCGCCGCTTCGTCGATGGAAAGCGGTTCGACGAGGGGCGAAAGATCGGCCATCAGCGCCCGGATACGGCGCGATTCGGCCACGTATTTCGCCATGTCGGGCTTCATGATCACCGCTTCGGGGCAGAGCTTCCGGGCTTTGAACATGGGCATGGCGGAGCGCACGCCCGAGAGGCGCGCGATATAGCAGGCCGTGCTGACGACGCCGCGTGTGCCGCCGCCGATGATCAGGGGTTTTGCCGCCAGTTCCGGATGGTCCCGCTTCTCCACGCTCGCATAGAAGGCATCGCAGTCGACATGGGCGATGGCGAGGGTGAGGAGGTCCGGGTGGCTCACCGACAGCCGCGATCCGCAACGCGCGCAGAGGCGGCTCTCGCCGTCACTCGTCGCGTCGCAGGATCGGCAGAGGCGGGGCATCGCGGTTCGCTTATGATTGCCAGCAGATTACAGGGCTTCGCCCTGGAAGTTGAGTCCGGCCGGGAGAGGGTGAGGCACGAGTCTTGAATGGCGCATCCCTGAGCTGAGTGAGTCCGCCCATCCTGGAGAGTGACTGCTGATGACCGACGCGCGCTTTCACCTTGGCTGGTTCATGAATTTCACGCCGGACGAATGGCGCGACCCTTTCGGCCAGGGCGGCTATCCATGGGACGGCAAATTCTACATGGAAATGGCCCGCAGCCTGGAGCGCGCCTGTTTCGATTATATCATGATCGAAGACAAGCTGATGGTGCCGGAGACCTTCGGCGGCAGCCGGGACCTCAGCCTGAAACACGCGATGATGGTGCCGAAGCATGATCCGGCGCCGCTTGCGGTTGCCATGGGCATGGCCACCAGCCGTCTCGGCGTCGTCGCCACCCTATCCACCCTCGCCTACCCGCCCTTCCTGCTCGCGCGCCTGTCCTCCACCATCGACAGCCTGACCGGCGGCCGGTTCGGCTGGAATATCGTGACGAGTGCGGAGGATCTGGCGGCGCAGAATTTCGGCTTGGACAAGCTGCCAGCGCGCGATCTCCGCTACGCCATGGCGGAGGAATATCTGGACGTGGTGAACAAGCTCTTCGCCTCCTGGGACAAGGATGCGGTGGTGCTGGACCGGGAGGCGGGCCTCTATGCCGATCCGGAGAAGGTCCATACCATCGACCACAAGGGCCGCTTCTTCAGCGTGCGCGGGCCGCTGAACACCGTGCCCTCGCCGCAGCACCGGCCGGTCTATGTGCAGGCCGGCGCTTCCCCAAAGGGGCGAGACTTTGCGGCGCGTCACGCCGAATCCATCATCTCCGTTGCGAGCGGCATCGAGAGCATGAAGGCTTTCCGCGACGATATCCGCGCCCGTGCTGCAGCCATCGGGCGCGATCCGGACAGCATCAAGGTGATGTTCTGCGTGACGCCGGTACTGGGCGAGACCCGGGAAGAGGCGGAGGAGAAGCAGCGCCGCATGGTCTCTGCCCCGCATTTCGTCACCGATATCCTGGCCTCGATTTCGGCCATCACGGAAATCGACTTCGCGCGGTTCGATCTCGACAAGCCCCTGCCCCACCGGCTGGAGACCAATGGCGAGCAGGGGTCCCTGGATAAGTTCCAGCAATGGGGCAGCGGCAAGACCTTGCGCGAACTGGTGGTGAGCGGCGCGGGCGGGCTCGTCTCCTCCATCGAGCTCACCGGCACCCCGGACATGGTGGCGGAGCGGATGGGGCAGGTGATGGAGGAGGTGGGCGGCGACGGCTTTCTAATCACGACGCCGGTGCTGCGCGTCAGCCGCCGGCAGATCGGCGAGGTCGTGGATGGGCTTGTCCCGGCGCTGCAGAAGCGCGGCCTCGTCCGCAAAGCCTATGCACATGAGACGCTGCGGGAGAATTTGATGGAGTTCTAAGGAGTCCGGCCCGCTTTCATGTTACGGTCACGTGACAAGAAGGGAGGGGCACATGGGCAAAAATAAGAAGGCTAAGAAGAATGGGCCGCTGCAGGAGGATGCGCCTGAGCCGGACCCATCCGGAAAGCTGCGCAACAAGACCTATGAGGCCGAGCTGGAGCGGCTCCATGTCGAACTCGTCAAACTGCAGACCTGGGTCGTCGCTCAGGGCCTGAAGGTCTGTATCGTTTTCGAGGGACGGGATGCCGCGGGCAAGGGCGGCACCATCAAGGCGATTACGGAGCGGGTCAGTCCGCGGGTGTTTCGCGTCGTGGCGCTGCCGGCGCCGACCGAGCGCGAGAAGTCGCAATTGTACGTGCAACGCTATGTGCCGCATCTGCCGGCGGCCGGCGAGGTCGTGATCTTTGATCGCAGCTGGTACAACCGCGCGGGCGTTGAGCGGGTCATGGGTTTCTGCACGGAAGAGGTCTCGCTGAAATTCCTGGAAACCGTGCCGGGCATGGAAAAGAGCATAATCGCCTCCGGCATCATCCTGCTGAAATACTGGCTGGAAGTCAGCGAGGAGGAGCAGGAACGGCGGCTGACGGCGCGCATCTCCGACGGCCGCAAGCTGTGGAAGCTCTCGCCGATGGATCTGAAATCCTATAGCCGGTGGTATGATTATTCCCGAGCGCGGGACGATATGTTCGCGGCGACCGACACGCCCTGGGCGCCCTGGTTCGTCGTGCGGTCCGATGACAAGAAGCGAGCGCGGCTGAACACCATCTCGCACCTCCTGCGGCACATCCCCTACGAGGAAATCGAGCGGCCGACGGTGACCTTGCCGCATCGCCAGAAGCCGCACGGCTATGTCGAACCGGATTATCCGTTCAAGTTCATTCCGGAACTGACCTACCCGGTGGGGTAAGTCAGTTCCGGAGGCATTTCTACCGCCGTTCGACCTGGGAAACGTCGCGCACGGCGCCGCGGGAGGCAGAGGTCGTCATCGCGGCATAGGCGCGGAGCGCCGGGGAGACCACGCGCTCCCGGCTTTCCGGCTTCCAGGCGGCCGCACCGCGCGCTTCCATGGCGATCCGGCGCAGGCCCAGTTCCTCATCCGTCAGCGCTACGCGCAGGATGCGGTTGGGGATGTCGATCTCGATGATATCGCCGTCCTGCACCAGGCCGACGGCGCCGCCTTCGGCGGCTTCCGGCGACATATGGCCGATGGAAAGCCCCGCCGTGCCGCCGGAGAAGCGGCCGTCGGTGATGAGTGCGCAGGCTTTGCCGAGGCCCTTCGACTTCAGATAGCTCGTCGGGTACAGCATTTCCTGCATGCCGGGACCGCCCTTGGGGCCTTCGTAACGGATCAGCACCACTTCGCCGGGCTTCACCTTGTCCCCCAGAATGCCGGCGACGGCATCATCCTGGCTTTCGAAGATATGCGCGGGCCCCGAGAAGACGAGATTGGACGCATCAACGCCCGCGGTCTTCACGATCGCCCCTTCCAGCGCAATATTGCCAAAGAGCACGGCGAGGCCGCCATCCTTGCTGAAGGCGTGTTCCACGTCGCGGATGACGCCCGTTGCGCGGTCGGTATCCAACTCCGCGAAACGGCGGTCCTGGCTGAAGGCTTCCACCGTGCGCACGCCACCGGGCGCCGCGCGATAGAGCGTGCCGGCCGTGCCGCTGGGGTCTGCCCCCACCACATCCCACTGCGCGAGCGCGGCACCCATGGTCGAGCTGTGCACCGTCGGCAGATCGGTATGGATCAGTCCGGCGCGGTTGAGTTCCGAGAGCAGCGCCATGATGCCGCCGGCGCGATGCACGTCCTCCATATGGACGTTCATGACCGAGGGCGAGACCTTGCAGAGGTTGGGCACGCGGCGGGACAGCCGGTCGATATCGGCCATGGTGAAGGGCAGCTCGGCTTCCTGTGCGGCGGCCAGGAGATGCAGCACGGTATTGGTGGAGCCGCCCATGGCGATGTCGAGCGACATGGCGTTCTCGAAGGCCTGGAAGCTCGCGATATTGCGCGGCAGGGCCGAGGCGTCATCCTGCTCGTACCACCGGCGGGCGAGATCGACGATCGTCCAGCCGGCCTCGACGAAGAGCTTGCGGCGGTCGGCGTGGGTCGCGAGCAGGCTGCCATTGCCAGGGAGCGAGAGGCCGAGGGCCTCGGTCAGGCAGTTCATGGAATTGGCGGTGAACATGCCCGAGCAGGAACCGCAGGTCGGGCAGGCCGACCGCTCCTGCACTTCGGCATCGGCATCGGAAACATGAGGGTCGGCAGCCGCCACCATGGCGGTGATGAGGTCGGCACGCTTCTCGACCGCCGCACCGCCGGTCCCGTCAGCCTTGATCTTGCCGGCTTCCATGGGGCCGCCGGAGACGAAGATCGCCGGGATATTCAACCGCATGGCGGCCATCAACATGCCGGGCGTGATCTTGTCGCAGTTGGAGATGCAGACCAGAGCATCGGCGCAATGCGCCTGCACCATGTATTCCACCGCATCCGCGATCAGCTCGCGCGAGGGCAGGCTGTAGAGCATGCCGGAATGGCCCATGGCGATGCCGTCATCCACCGCGATGGTGTTGAATTCTTTCGCCACACCGCCGGCCTTCTGGACCTCGCCAGCGACGAGCTGGCCGAGATCCTTGAGATGGACATGGCCCGGAACGAACTGCGTGAAAGAATTGGCAATGGCGATGATGGGCTTGCCGAAATCGCCGTCGCCCATGCCCGTCGCGCGCCACAGCGCGCGGGCGCCCGCCATGTTGCGGCCATGGGTGGAGGTGCGGGAGCGATAGGCGGGCATAGCGCGATCCTTGAATGAACAGCGTCACGCGGACGCGGGGGCGGCGGCAACGGATTACCATTTGTGACCTAAACTACGCCCCCTCGCCTCTCATTGCGACCCTCCTGGCCTGTGTCCTTGGAATTTCTGATCTCTGCCCAGGACAGTCTGCCGACGGTCAGGGCCGGAGGGAGGCGGCCTCGTCCTCGACCGAGAAGCCGATTTTCATCGTCACCTGATAATAGGCGACGCGCCCCTCCTCGACCTGGCCGCGCGTCTCCACGACCTGGAACCAGCGGATATGGCGGATCGTTTGGGACGCCTTGGCGACGGCGGACTGGATCGCGTCCTCGATGCTGCTGGGCGAAGAGCCCACCACCTCGATCAGCCGGTAAACATGGTCCGTCATTTCTCTCTCCTTCCGGAAGCGTCCTCGAAAGGTTGGGCGGCGCAGGCCAAGCTCAAGCCAAAGCGGGCGTTACTTTGCCTTCGCGGGACGGACAGGCCATCATTCCTGCGAGAGCAGCGGAGGGCGCCGTGCAGCAGGAAGAACTGGTCTTCGTCGGGATCTGCGATCTTGCGGGTCTCGTCCGTGGCAAGGGCTTTCCGGCTTCGGAGCTTGAGAGCCGATTGCGCCAGGGCGTGGGGCTCACCGGCTCCAACATCATGATTTCCGCCTTCGGCACCATCTTCTCCTCGCCCTTCGGGACAGAGGGCGATCTCGTGATGATGCCGGAGGCCACGACCGCCGTTCAGCTACCCTTCGACGAAGGCGCGGCGGAGCATTTCTACCTTGCCGATATCCGGGAGCTGGACGGCAGGCCCTGGGCCTGCTGCCCGCGGGATTTTCTGCGCCGGGCGCTGACGGCCCTTGCGGCGGAGACCGGGCTGGTCGTGAAATCCGCCTTCGAGCAGGAATTCGTCCATAGCGGGATCGAGGAGCGGCCGGGCGACGCCTATTCCCTCAGCTCCTTCCGCCGCCAGGGCACGTTCGGGGAAAGCCTGATCGGGACCTTGCGCGCGGCTGGCATCACGCCGGACAGCTTCCTGCCGGAATACGGGCCCCGCCAGTTCGAGGTGGTGGTGAAGCCGACATTCGGCATGCGCGCGGCGGACGAAGCCGTGATCACGCGGGAGATGATTCGCTCCGTCGCCGAGCGGATGGGTTTCCGCGCCAGTCTTGCGCCAATCATGGCGCCAGACGGAATCGGCAACGGCACCCATCTCCATTTCAGCCTGTGGCAGGAGGACGGCACGCCCGCCATGCACGATGCCGCAGCACCCTTCGGCATCGCGCCCCGTGTCGCACCCTTCATCGCGGGTGTGTTGCACCACCTGCCCGCACTCAGCGCCGTCACCGCCTCCTCCGTCGCCTCCTATTTCCGGCTGCAGCCCAACCGCTGGGCGCCGGTCTGGGCCTTCCTTGGACAGCAGGACCGCGGCGCGGCACTTCGTGTCTGCCCGATCTTTCCGGGCGCCGCGGATGCGGCCGAGCGCCAGTTCAACCTGGAATATCGCGTGGCCGACGCGGCCGCCTGCCCTTACCTCGCCCTTGGTGCCATCGTCTGGGCCGGGCTCGACGGCATGCGGAAGAAGATGACCCTGCCGCCCGAGTTGCCAGCGTTTTGGAGCATGGACGAGGCGGCGCGGGCGGCGGCCGGCGTGCGCACCCTGCCCCGCTCTCTGGGCGAAGCGCTCGATCTGCTGGAAGCGACCGACGAGGCCCGCGACTGGTTCGGGCCGAAGTTTCTGTCCGCCTATCTCGAATTCAAACGGTCGGAAATTGCGGCGCTGGACACGCTCGAACCCTCCGATATCTGTGACCGCTATGCCGCGATCTATTGAGGGTTCTGCGCCATGAAAGAGTTCAAGCTGAGCCGCGACGTGCCGGTGGTCAAAGGTGAGACGGCGCTGCTGCTGATCGACACGCAGAACTACACCATGCCCGGCGGCGGCGAATATGCCGGCATGGATCCGGCCGTGGTCGCCGAGACATACGGCTACTTCTTCGATGAGATGGAGCGGCGCGGCATTCCCAATATGCAGCGCCTGCAGGCCGCCTGCCGGCGTGCTGGGATTGAAGTGATGTTCACCGTCATCGAAAGCCTGACCCAGGACGGCCGGGATATGGGGCTTGATTACAAGATCAGCGGATTGTTCTGCCCGAAGGGCTCGCGCGACGCGCAGGTGCTGGATGCGCTGAAGCCGCTGGCGGACGAGATCGTCATTCCCAAAACGTCTTCTTCGGTCTTTATCTCCACCAATATCGATTACGTTCTGCGAAACCTCGGCGTGCGTTACCTGATCATTGTCGGTGCCTTGACCGATCAATGCGTCGATTCCGCCGTGCGGGATGCCTGCGACCTCGGTTACCTCGTCACCCTGCCGACCGATGCCTGCGTGACGCAATCCGCCGAGCGGCACGAGACCTCGCTTGCCAATAACCGTGGCTATTGCCGGCAGATGACGACGACGGCCCTCGTCGCGGAGATTGAGGGGCTGGGTTAGGTTTTTGCAGAGGGAGGTGGCTAGATTGCCACATGCCTAATGACCTCGGCGATCACATCCCGCAGCCAGCGATGGGCGGGATCGTCGCGGTAGCGGATGTGCCACGCCATTTCCACAGGGAATGAGCCCAGATTGATCGGCGTCGAAACTACTTTTAAACGTGAATCATGTTCCAGCCGGCGGCAGATCAGCCGGGGCAGCGTGGCGCAATAATCTGTCACCGCGATCATCTCGGCGACCGCGAAGAAATTGGTGACGGAAATCGCCACGTCACGCCTCAACTGCTGCTGTGCCAATGCTTGGAATACGCTGGCGCGGAGGCGGCCCGGCGGCATAATGTTGACATGTCGTAACTGCTCGAACTGATCGCGGGATATTGCGTCGCCCACCTCCGGATGCCCGGCACGCACGACGCATTCAAGACTCTCATCCATCAGATGCTGGACCACGAGATTGTCCGGCGGGTCTGAGATGCGGCCGATCGCCATCGCGGTGGTGCCGGAAACGACCCCGGTTTCGGTCAGGTCATTGCCATAGGGGATCAGCCGCAGCTTGATGCCCGGCGCGCGTTCGGCGAGTGTCGCGACGATGGCCGGCAGCAGCGCGAACTCGACATAGCCATTGGGCGCAATTGCGAAGAGCCGTTCAGCTGTCGCGGGGTCGAAATCCTGTTGCCCGAGCACCGCATCGTCAAGCCGTGCCAGCGCATCGGAAATCGCCGGGGCCAGTTCCAGCGCGATCGGCGTCGGCTGGATGCCATAGCGTTCCCGGATGAACAACGGATCCTTCAGCAGAAGGCGCAGGCGCGCGAGCGCATTCGAGAGGGCGGGCTGGGTCATGCCCAGTCGCTCGGCCGCGCGGGTCACGCTGCGCTCTTCCATCAGCGCGATGAAAATAGGGAGCAGATTGAGATCGTAGCGCATAAGATATAATATAGACGATATATCTAAAATCCAGAATATAAATTTCTGATATGATCGGGTGTGCATCATCCTTCGGGTGTCGGCGGATCGTCGCCGACGCAAATCCGAAGGAGGTTCAGATGACCAAGGGAAAAGTTCTGGTACTCGGCTCCAACGCAACGGAGATCGAAGTTCAAGGCGGCCATGGCCCGACGGGCCAGTATCTCAACGAGACCGTCGTGCCGGCGATGGCGTTGATCGCCGCGGGCTACGAGGTCGTGCTGGCAACGCCGAAGGGCACGAAGCCGACGATTGATGCGGCCTCGGACTCACCCGCCCATTTCGAGAATGATGTGGCGGCCTATGAGCGGGCCAAGGCCTTCTATGCGAACGATCCTTCGATGAACCGGGTGCAGACGCTGCGCGGGGTGATCGGGTCCGGTCTGGAGCAGTTCGCGGGCGTCTTCGTGCCGGGTGGGCAGGCGCCGGTCGTGGACCTGATGCAGGATGCCGATGCCGGGACCATCCTGCGCCACTTCCACGCCGCGGCGAAGCCCACCGCCCTGCTGTGCCATGGGCCGATTGCGCTCGTCTCGACAATGGAGAAGGCGGCCGCCTTCCGTGCCGCGCTGATTGCCGGCGATGACGCGAAGGCACGGGAACTGGCGGCGAACTGGCCCTATGCCGGCTATCGGATGACCATTTTCTCCGCCTCCGAGGAGAAGGTTGTCGAAGAGCAGATCCTGCACGCCAAGATGTTCTTCAACATGCCGCAGGCGCTGCGCGACGCGGGCGGCGACGTCTCGGTAACCGACATCGATTTCGCGCCCAATGTGGTCATCGACCGCGAATTGATCACGGGTCAGAACCCGCGCTCAGATCATCCGATCGCGCAAGCCCTGATCTCGGCGCTTGACCAGGCAAATGCGTGAGCACGCGCATGACGGGCGGGGCGCTGCGGCAGCGCCCCGCCGCTTCTCGCCCTCACATCAGGAGAAGACCTATGAACGACGCGGTCAGGATCATGGCGATGCTCACCGCCAGACCCGGCAAGGCGGCGGCCTTACGCGCGCTGCTGGATGGCATGATCGCCCCCAGCCGCGCCGAGACGGGCAACCTGCGCTACGATCTCTGGGTTGATCGCGCGACGCCCGACCGGCTGGTGCTGGACGAACTTTATACGGATCAGGAGGCCGTGGACGCGCATCGCGCGACGCGTCATTTTCAGAACTATCTGTCCCAGATCGACGAACTGGCTGAGCGCATTGTACTGACGCTCGGCCCTGTGGCCGTCGCCTGAGGGACAAAGAGCGGCGGGAGCAGGTGACCAGGCGGCGGCGTTTTATGCATCCTTCGGTTTCACGCCCTTGGTGCAGCGCTCGCAGACGGTCTCTCTGCCCGCGCGATGGCGTGGAGCCGGACCCCCCTACCCCTTTCGCATCGCGTTGACGCGCTGGACGGAGGCGCGGTCGCCCATGCGGTTCCGGTGGGCGAGAATCTTCGGAAACCGGGATGGCTCCACCCCGTCGCCCTCCATCCATTCGGCAAAGACGAACAGATAAGGATCGGCGATGGAGAAACGCTCGCCCATCACCCAGGGACCGCGGAACAGCCGCGTCTCGATCAGCTCGAAACAGGCGGCGACGCTTTCCGGCACTTTGGCGCGCATCGCCTCGATGGCGGCGGCATCATTCGCCCAGCGGCTGCCACGCAGCTTGTGCGCATGCGCCACATGCAGGGTGGAGGCGAGATAGCTGTTAACGGCCTGAATCTCGGCGAAGGCGAAGGGGTCTGCCGGCAGTGCCAGGGACGACTGCGGGAAGAGCTGGGCGATATAGACGAGGATTGCCGGGGTTTCGGTCAGAACCCCCTGCTCCGTCACCAGCGTCGGCACACGACCCTTGGGGTTGATGGCGAGATAATCCGGCTGGCGCTGGTCGCCATGGCCGAGGCTCATGCGGACGCTTTCGTAAGCAGCGCCCGCCTCTTCCAAGGCGATGTGCACCGCGCGTGCGCAGCTGTCGGGGGAATGGAACAATTTCATCATCTCGGCCACCGTCGTTTCCTGGCAGGGCCGCATTCGGCCATGGCGGAGGATTGATCGTCAATCATCCGTGCCTTGCAGTCCCCGCGCGCTGTGCCACCATCAGGCCATCCCCGGCGTGTTCGGGGAGCCTTCCTGCAAACAAGGCGAGGAAAACACAATGAAGACCACCGGTTCGGCCGTCTGGGAAGGCGGTATCAAAGATGGCAAAGGCGCCATTTCGACCAAAAGCGGCGCACTCAGCGCCTATCCCTACGGTTTCGCAAGCCGCTTCGAAGGCAAGCCGGGCACTAATCCGGAGGAATTGATCGGCGCCGCCCATGCCGGCTGCTTCACGATGGCACTCTCCCTCATCCTGGGCGAGGCGCAGCTGAAGGCCAGCCACATGGAAACCACGGCCGAGGTCACGCTCGACAAGGACGGTGACGGATTCTCCATCACTGCCGTGCATCTCACGCTCAAGGCGAAGGTTCCCGGCGCGACGCCGGAAAAGTTCACGGAACTGACCAATATGGCCAAGGCCGGTTGCCCGGTCTCGAAACTGCTCAAGGCCGAGATTACGCTGGATGCCCAGCTGGTCGACTGATCGGGCGTAGGTTTGACGAAGAGGAACAAGGCCGGCGGGGAGAATTCCCGCCGGCCTTTATCTTGGCCGCTCGGCCGAAGGCCGGTTGCCGGCCGGGCGCTCGCGGGATTGGCGAGCGGCGCGGAAGGGCTGTCCGGGCTTGGTGTCGGCGCCACGCATTGGCGTCTGGCGCCGACGCGGTTTCGAAATTGCGAAGTCCACCCTGCAGCAGAGCTTTGCCCAGGCTCTGGCCTCGCCCGGGATTACGGAAATCCTGTTCGCCACGCTCAATAGGCTGACGGCCGACGTGATGGGGACATGCTGCAGCGCCGTCGCGCGGCGGCTTCTTTATTTCACCGTAATCACCCAGGTCCGTTCCGTCCGCCAGGGGCAGGTTATCCTAGGCAATGCCGGTCAAAAGGCTAACCATTTTGGTCTCGGCACATACCCCAATCCGACAGGGTGCTTGAACTGACCGGCGAGTGTTACAGAGGTGTCCCGTTACCGTCTCTTATCTATGTAATAGGACCGCTTGGCGGTCACTGTTCCGACATGACACCTGAATGGCGACACAGGCTTGAACAAAGTCAAGGGAGACGGCTATGCCGCTTCAAGGCGTTGCGCCCGCTATCCCCATCCCGCCGACAGTGTCCATCGGGCAACAGGTTCGTGCCGAGTCTGGCGTCAACTTTGACTGGGGATTCTTCTATGCGTTCTTGAGCGGGAGGCGGATGAGTTGCCTACCGGATTCGGCCGACCCGTGCTTCCGTGGACCTGTCCTAGGTCACTGATGATAAAGCAATATTGTGGCGATTCGTTGGAGCGGAAATTGCAGATGCTTGCCGATCGAATCGTCTGGATCGACAGACTGACGGGTGGCCCAGGACTTCTTCGTCTGCGCAGGATCGCGGGCAAACTCTTCCGCTTCGCAATCGTCTCCGGCGGCGGACTCGCGATCGATTTCTGCCTCTTCATCCTGCTGACCTGGGTTGGACTTTCCCCGACGACTGCTAATCTTGTTTCCGCAAGCGCCGCGACCGCGTTCGTGTATTTCATGTCGGTTTCGCGCATCTTCTCGTACCACGGAAGATTCGTTTGCCAATTGTTCATAGCCTATGCTGTCTACCAGGCCGTTGCAATTCTTGCCGCTTCCTACGTCGTTGGATTGATCGCCGAGCATATTTCGCCGCCCGTGATTGCAAAACTGGTCGTCTTGCCAGTGACCTTCAGCGCGAATT
>Ga0310811_10006547_pt1 | contig 14889 bp, 16 predicted proteins | sample YCmetagenome_FD_207642 | JGI IMG/M metagenome (GOLD analysis project Ga0310811, IMG submission 207642) | Soil microbial communities from experimental microcosm in Duke University, North Carolina, United States - YC | ecosystem: Engineered > Artificial ecosystem > Soil microcosm > Unclassified ...
GCTCTCCACGTGACATCTTGTCTACATTAGATTGCGGATGGAGGTCGTCGCCGTCGATGAATGGGAGACGGAGAGCCTTCGATAGCGCAGCACCGAGAGTAGATTTGCCTGTACCAGATACGCCCTGAGAATGCAGTGAGCATGTCGTGAGTGATACCAGTACTTGGAATTGCGAGCGAGAAGTAGGCGTACCATCACCACCAAGAATACCGCATCGCTTATGTTCCGATCAACAAGAGGCTTGCTTTCTACCAAGTCGACACTCGTATGATTTCCCCCTCTGTCCTTGGAATATGTTGGCGCCTCGGAGTACGCGCTCGGAAGAGACATGGCGAGTCAAGATGGCGTTGCCAAAGCGTTGATGCGACCGATGTGATACCTGTGTACCTTGATGGACTTTATGTGTTCCTTGATTAGCCAGACGACTGGAAAAATAATTCCTCAACAAGATAAGGAGATGATTGATGACGATGGCCGGTGAAGAAGAGGAGGTGTGGCCAGGCGTGTACCATATATCACAGACGTAGAACTGATCACGATTCAGTATCGTGGGGGAGTCGCCGAGTCGGAGTCACGCCAGTATGATTTTTTTCCTTCGGCATTCCAAGTTTATGCAGTTGTGCAGAATCGTAATCTTCCACAGTCAGACCAAATAGACGGAAACTTAGCTGACAGTCGTGTCTTCTTAATTATGGATGTTTCGGGGAAGACCTTCCCATTCTACACAGTGCCAAACGTTGGGATTCGTTCTTCGGAGCAGAGCACTGACTTCCCTGCCTTTCCGCATAGCATCCATTTAAAGGATGTACAAATCTGCAGTAGCACGAATTTGCAAAAGAAAAGGTGAAAAGTCAAGCAAAATCGATGAACGGAACGCAGGACTAATTATAAGGGTCCAGAGGGGTCGAGTCCAAGTTAATAGGCAAATGCCGGCGACCCCCGCCTGACCCGACGCGTACGCCAACTCAATCTGAGAGAACGCGTCAGTGACAAGTTCCATCTTACCAGTGCGCTCCTTCCTCCTCGTCCCCTGATTCATCAACCATGGTATGTACATTTAATAAGTCCCATTGGCATATGAACGCTCACATCAATCACTCGTACAGGCCCGAAGATATGACAGTATGTACCTTAACAGCCACAACTTGCTGAATCCAATGTGGATCGACTTGAACCATTGATTTACAGGTCGAACAACAATATTCTCTCCGGAAGGTGCGTAATTAACATTATAAGCTGAATGCTTTGATCTGACTCACTCACCATACACAGGCCGGCTTTACCAAAGTATGCTCATCAGAATATCGCAGATGCCTCACAATCTAACCCTGTTATTCCAGTCGAATATGCCATGGAAGCCATCTCACATGCAGGAACAGTCCTTGGTGTACTTGCGAAGGATGGTGTCGTCCTGGCAGCTGAGAAACGTGTCACGGGGAAACTGCTTGATCTTTCTAGCGCGAAAGAAGGTGGGGGCTATGGCGGCAGTGGAGAGAAGATGTTTTTATTAAACTCGTGAGCACCACCCCCACAAATACCTAGGAAGCCTCTTTATTTCTTGGTTTTACAGAAATGTCATTGGAGGCGTTGCAGGCATCACGTCCGATGCGAATTCGCTGGTGAACTACGCACGGACTGTGGCACAACAACATCTTCTGCAGTATAATGATGATATACCAGTTGAGCTTCTTGCACAGCGATTGTGTGATATGAAGCAAGGATATACGCAATTCGGAGGTCTGTTCATCTATTCCCCCAATTCGTTTGTCTTGGCTTTAACAAGATGTCGTCTAGGTCTACGTCCTTTCGGCGTCTCCTTGCTATATGCAGGCTATGACCCACATTACCATTTCCAACTGTACCATTCCGACCCATCTGGCAACTACTCCGGGTGGAAAGCAACATGCATCGGGGCGAATAATGGCACGGCACAAAGCTTACTGAAGCAAGAATACAAAGATGACTTAGGCGTCGAGGAGGCTATCGGGCTCGTACTGAGGGTAATGAGCAAGACGATGGACAGTACGACTCTCGGAAGCGAGAAGCGCAAGTTCATCCTACTTTCTTAGCTGGATATGGTGCTGATTTGTACTCGATAGTCGAATTTGCAGTCCTCACATATGACGAAGCAGCTAAAGCACCAAAAGCCAAGATCTACAAGCCTGCAGAAATTGATGCTCTACTTCGGGCGGAAGGGCTTGCGAAGAAGGATGAGGATACAGAGATGAAGTAATTGATCATAGTCTTAGCTGTATCCGTGTACAACAATTTCTTCGAACTTTGGAGTGAGCAAGGTATTAAATTATGAAGCGTAGAAAGTACCAACAGCCTCATTCATCTATGGTCGGTCTACATTAGACGCGGTCCTTGATAGAAGGAAGACATGGAGACTAAGCGAAGCAAAAGTGATACACATATTTATAGTAACTTTCCCAATGTACGCGTATCAATGACATGCCATCCCCTTGTCAGCAGGGCCACTTGGTTCTATAGTTCCACCCAAGATGTAGTGTCCCACCGCGGCGCCAAGGATAACTGCAAAGATCAGGTATGCCTGTGCGCAAACGAATCAATCAGTGTCCAAAAAACAAGCAGTCAGACATACATTGTACGTCATGAACACAAGCATCAAAAAGAAAGACAAGCCCACACTCGCTCCATACAGTACAGCGCGCAGCGCACGATAGAGAGGGGGCACAGCGAATCTATGAAGACAAAGCAAAGCGGATCAGCACAAACGAAGTAAAAAAGCACATGTATAGCAGCATCTACCCTTGCTTCCTCGTTACCCTCAACCCATTCAACAAGCCCGTCTCCTCAGCATCATCACCATGACGTTCAGGCGAGCTCCTACCACTCGCAGTAAGCGGCGTCCTACGTCCGCTCGATTTTACAGCGACACGCTTATCGAAGTCCTTCGAGAAAACTCGAAGGTATTCATAGAGCATGCCTAGGGCTACGATGGCGAGGAAGGAGAGGAAGAATTGGAGGTTAGAGCGGATGTGCCATTCTTTGAATACGATGCATGTGTTGATGATTTGGGTGTTCCTGGGGATGGGGATGTAAGCGTGGGTTGGGTGGGTTGGGTGGGACGTACCAGAGCATGTTCATGTAGCACCTTTCACCCATGTTGTGTGCACTGTGATCCATCGTGGATGAGTAGAGTACGTAGTTTACTGGCTGGCGTTTGAGTTGCTAAGGCCTCGGATGAGAATGCCTGGGAGTACTACTCCGGATACAGTCGACGTAGCTAACTGGCTGCGGACAAGCAAAGTCCGCAAATTTACAGACTGGGATGCACAATTGCAACTTGGTCCGTTAGAGAGCTCAGCGCTCAGCGCTCAGATGTCATGTTTCGTCAACTTCAACCAATCTGATTTTCAGACTACAAGCTACATCAAATTGAATTATTCAACGAAATTGACACTTGGCAGGTAAAAACCAACTCTGCTGACCAAGCGCCTGCCATGGGTTCACCAAAGAAGACAACAGAAATCACAGATCTTATAAAGTCACCTAGCAAAAACGCTCTATTTACATAACCTGTTTAACAGGGGAGCTCAGTTCAGAAGTTACCGCTGCCGGACCACACGAATTCAGCGCGAGGCACAAAACAAGCTTTATATAGTAGATCCAGGTATACAGGTATTTTTTGAGGCCCTTTCACTAAACCCCTTCCATAGATGAGATATCTTGAATCTTTGGAAGCACGCCTCACCAAGACAGAAATTCAGCTTAAGCTACAAAAGGTCAGGGCCTCTCAGGAGGCTTGGCTAGCAGCCAAGCTAGAGGAGCTTATTAGAAAGCCAGCCAAGAGAAGTACCTGACCAAGTCGGTGGTTTATGACGAGGAGTTGAAGGCCATGTTAGCGGAGCTTCCATCGGAGTCAAAAGTTGCTCGTAACAACTTGCTGCAGTATTGAGCACGCCCGGCGGCTTAAGCAGTATACGACGAGAAATCTATGTTTCACGCCATGGACTGGATGGTTTTGCGCACCTTCCTAGTTTATACTGAGAGATTCGATTAATAATTGTTCTCGGGAAACCCGACTAGTAATACATACAATGGAAGAACCATGTTGTGACCGTCGTCGGTACCAGGAGACCCATAGCAGAGAGAGCCAGCACAATACGAACCCACAGTTTGATATTCTCGATGCGTTTCACCCTGTTTTCGGTCGGCGAGCAGCATATGATGCCTGAGAAGAAATCATCAGACCTAACACACCTAAGAAATACATACCTGCTTATATCGTTGTACGGCAACTTGGACAACATAAGGAATGCAACAAGAGGAACTACTTTGTCTTAACCATCGGTGGAGTTCATCATTGTTGGCAGGGAACGTAAAAGAAAAGTGAGGACAGGCAACCGAGATGTAAATTGGTCTTTTGCTGAGGTTCGATCGGGACTGCCACGAGAAGAACTAGCTTGTCCTGGCCATCGGTGGAGTTTATAACTCCGTCGTTGGGCAGAGAACGGAAAAGAAAAGCGAACACAGGCGACCGAAATGTAACCTGGGCTTTGCTGAGGTTCGATTGCTTTGTCATTGTGGTGAGAAGTTGAGAACGGTGCGGGAACGAGGGAAGGCAAAGAAATAAGCAGGTGTAATTAATGGAAATACATAGCATATGAATCGATTCTAGAACATTGGTACGTGTCGCCAAAAAGCCTAGTGATGAGATTCAAAATTCATCGGCGTCCCCGAACTGAGATATCGCGTAGCAAGAACACAAATACTTGGTTGACTTTGTGGGAGCCTATACGGGCACATGTTCGTATAGTCTCAGAAAAATCCAATCATACAAATACTAGTATTTTTGCACATTCCAATCATCTAAAATACTTGCAGTTCTCGGAGGGCCGCCATTGCGATGGCGCGTGACTGAAGAAAAGTAACGTGCGAGGGTAAACAGATTCGGACATGCGAACAAAGTGCCAAGCAAGGACGCAGGATTGGATTTTGTGATTTTCAAGACGAAACGATGTGAAGGTATGAATGCCTCTAACAGTCAATATTACACACACCCCTTGCCAAATAATTGACCAAGACGATAGGAAAGCGATAAGAATATTAAAGTAATTTGACGTGAGACACTCAATGTTCCATGCCTTCATCGTCGTCGTCATCGTGATCATCCTGTGTGAGGCCGGCCTTTTTGAGGGCTTCCTCAGATGTATAATCGACGCGTGCACCCCGAGTGCGGCGAGGAAGAATGGCGCTGGGGTCAATTTCCTCATGATCATCTTCCTCTTCCTCCTGACATGAGAGTTTCAGCGTCATAGGAAAAAAATGAGCCGGGGAAAGTCGCACCTCTTCCATTTCCTCGTCACCTTCTTCCTCGTCTTCTTCTTCCTCTTCCTCTTCTTCCTCCTCCATAGACACGTCCTCAACGGGAGCCTTTGCTTTGCTTTTTCCCTTGGAATCAGGAGACTTTATGACATTGGTCGCGTCTTTTTTTGCTGGGGAACTAAGACGAAGATCAAATTAGGCAAGGGAAACTGTGTTGACGGACACACCTTGGTTCGGTAGACATGATGGAAATAATAGGATATGAGGGGAGTGGCAATCGTGTGGAAAAGAGCGCGTTGGCGATGTTTGTATGTGTTGACGCGACGTTATTGATTTTAATCGGAGTTGAAAGTAAAGCGCTCAGTATCTCCCGGACAACGTACTAAGTGCGGTATGTGCCGTGTGAGATGTGACTAACGGGCCGCTGAGATTAAACTCACGGTGTAAGGTAAGGGCCGAGTGACCTTATAGTGATAGTGTCCCATATCGATACTCAAGTTAGTAACCCACTTTCATCGTCATGCATCGGGCGCTTATGTCCCTTTCCATCGGTGATCCTGACAAACCATCTTTCTCCCCCTTCGTTCCACCACCCATTCAACGTCTTTCACTTCCACCTACTACTAAATCTACCTCTCCTTCATCCTCGTCATCAAATCCTGTAACAAGTCCAAAGAGCAAGCAGTCTCCTCGACCTACCCCAGGTCCTTCCACTTCTAACCCATCTGCTATCTTCCCTTACCTGCATCGCCTTGAAATTCGCGACGACATGGGTTCTCGACGCCAACAGAGACCTCTTCTTGTACTCAAATTATCCTCTCCTTCCTTCTTAGACTCCGTTGCTACAGACCTTGTAGCAGAAACACCTCTATATTCAGTTGAAACAGTCGGCTCTTCAACTACTATATGGCGTTCAGATCCTTGGGATGCTTCTGTAAAAATCGCAGATATTTGTTGGCCCAAGGATCTCCCTCTCAAGGGCAAGGGAAGGGATACCCACGGTGCAATTATACAAATGGGCGACCCTCGTTGGAAAGACACTGACAGCTACCTCAAGTATGGTGGCCTTGGAAAGTGTGCCTCTTCCTCCCTTATGGTATCCCTCATCTTATTGTTTTTTTTATTCCACCAGCTCCCGCAAATTCACCTTACCAAACCATCCCCATGTGCTAAAGTGGAAGCGAACTGGTCGTACTTATCAGGTAATATTCGTTTTCCATGCATATTTCCACTTATGCTCACACTTAGTACAAGTGCACAACTTCATCAAATAAACGAGTCATCGCATCTCTTGATACCCTACAAGACGACGAAAACCCACGACTTAAAGTTTTTGAGAACCTTGGTCCTGCCCATCAATCGCTTCCTCAAGTAGAACACGCTGGAATATCTCTTTCCCTACTCGATAACCTATTCGTCACCGCTCTACTACTTGTTACAGAGCCCGACGATTGGATGACTCTAAGGCACAATCCAAATTCACTCAGTACCCCAGCAACCGATTCCATATCCCTTCCTAAATCCACATCCGCTCCTGCATCTGCACGTCAGTGGCGTAAAATTATGTACGGAGAACCTCTATATCCCTCCCTCAAGACTCCTGCAGTTGACACTCGCTGCAATGAGGATGCAGATGTACTTGATATCTCTAGCACAGCGCTCCCTGCTACATCCGTAAATCAATGGCGTAAAATCGTATATGGCGAACCATTATACCCATCATTACGACCTCATAGTGCAGATGGTCTTGACCTACCTCCACGCCCGGGTACCGCATGGGACTCTGCAAGCATCTCTTCTGAGTCTGTGTGCTGTCCCGCAACTCCATGTTCAGCACCATCCACAGGGTTCTATACATCCACATTCTTTGATGACTCAGAAAGAACCGTCCCAAGGATCAATACCAACAGCCGTTATTCAGCTCCCCTTAGCCTATCATCTGGACCAATATCGCCCGTCCCAACATCTGATTACATTCCACTGTCATCACAGCCTTCGCCCTCGCCACGTGCGGGTACACGGCGAGAACTTCCTGCGCCGCCGTCTGCATGGCACCCCCCTCCTGGATCACAGCCATGGCTTCACCGATCGAGATCATCACCCCGATTATCGTCCATCCCAACCACAACAAGCAGGCACTCTCGGTTAGTGACGGAAGACGGAGTGCTGGTCCAGCCAACACTGCTAGACAGTGATATGGATAGTGTGGGTGATACACCCCCATCTCGGAGTCGTGCTCTCTCTTCGGGATCTGTGGTTCGGCGCCGACTACCTACCGTCCCCTCAAATCCTGTATCCCCTACTAGTTCACCACCTACTCGACGTCAACGCCTTCCTACATTGGCACGTACCCTTCCCCCTACTCCTGTTTCCATTCCTCGCTCTCCTTCCGTGGGGCATCGATATACCTACTCATCCAATGTGGTCTCAACGCCGATATCAACAACGATGCCTACGCGGCCATCAACCGCACAGCAGCCGCGAGGTAGAAACCGCCCAGAGAAAGATCCTGGTGAGGTATTAGGGTGGGTGCGTAACGTCACCCGAGCGCACCATCACCGACGCGCGGTGGAAGAGCACGGGGACCTCGAGGAAGCTCCACCAGCGTACAACGCCATCGATTTCTCGACGCCCCCGCACTCCCGGGCGCCAGCTAATCCCAGTTAAAGCCCGTCCTTCATTTTTCCTGTTTATGGATATATCATATGTGACGCCAATAATGATAGAAATCTTTCGCGACGAAATTCTGATCTGCCCTTCCTGGAAAATATCTTTGCATTTAATTCCGAACTTGCTATATTTTCAATTTTTCTTCTTTCAATTGTTGTTTTTACACACATCTTTGTTGTTTAATTCCGCTAGCTAAGCAGCCATTCGTTCATCAACTGACCATGTACCTGATATCCTCAATTGATTGATTGATCATACGACCACGCGCTGATATCGACCGTTACCCCACTTTTACATATACATGATATGTTGTTGTGCTGATATACGTTCTCGATGTCGTGGTTTTACAATGGGTTTATCTTAAGCTTGGCGAACCATGTGGTGACATGGTGAGTTGATTTCATTTAGACTGATCAAGATGGCTTGGTCCATGGGGCTGGGTGATTACAGTAATAGCCATAGTAATTTTCCTTGTTTTTCGAACGGAAGAACCGAACGTTGACTCTAAGGCCACGTACGAGCTCCCACCGCACCAGGATCCGAGTCATACATGTGCCTTACATTATGAATACCTCCGTGGATCGCGGCCAGGGATATTCCGGAGCTAAGTCTGTTTACAGAAAATACTTCCGAAAAAGTAGTCCCAGCCCTTAACAAGTGGGGCATGCTGACGAAATTTCGAGTTTCAGTACCACGACTCGAACGGACTTTCGAAGACTTTCTGCAATGAAAATTGGCACATGTACCTCAGCGTCTTCATGTACTATGAATACCGCAACTGCGGATCAGTCACTGGGCCCTGCAGGCACGTAGGTCTGGCCAGATGTCATCTACACGTATACGTACTAGTACTCCGCCGGCGCAAAGTCCGAGTCATCCTGTGGAAGGAAACAAAAAGACAATTGTATTCGTACGTTCCGAGTCCTTTCATTATATTACTAACTAGTATACCTAGCTGTGCTCGTTCTGACTTTTGGCATCAACGTGCATAGTAACGTGCAGCAATGACACCGCTAATCCTTGTTCTTGTCCCTATCCAATGTCCTCTCCCGTAGCATTTTCTAGCTGTTTAGGGCACAAGGCAAATGTGTCTGTATCATCCTTGACACCGACGATACAGATACTTTTACTTAGTGCTCTCAAAGATCACTCGATCGGGCGCAGTACAAATTGACAGGCGGCGCACGGACCAGCGTTGCGCCGTACAGCAAGCGCAAGTATCCATGTCAAGTATCGCTGATCTTCTTGATGGTCATCAGCAATTCCTGACGTGTGCTGGACATACGGTCCGTAAAACTCAATTGCAAAGCGTTGCGTTGATCTGTTGATTCTCCAGGTTCAGGTTCAACATCAAATACGTCTCCAAGTTACTTATATACTACTGCATATAGTATGCAGAGTGCGTCTCCTTGCCGGTCATCACCTCCCCATCCGTTCTGAAATTCCCTTTCCAGATATCCGGTTAACCAACTGACGTGTAAAGTATATCATTTGTAGGCACAAGTACACCGGCCTTCAAGCCTCAGGTACTGGTTCAGTCGTATCTGGTAGGGCTATCTTAATTCGTCACGTCTCCTTTCCCGAGTGTGAGTGTGTGCTCCGAGGCGCCGACATGTACCGATGATGCAGGGGATAATGATGCAGGTGTTGCCGATTGATGCACGAGCGATACGATAGTGATGGTATGTCTACTTTTACAGTTCCGATTACACTAGCATCGCTCTGTAGTACATGCTCACTGCATATCTGATACAAGAAATTCTACTCTCGGTGCTGCGCTGTGCCGCGGAATTCGGGGGTCTGTTCACCGACGGCGACAGTTAACCTCCATCCGCGATCCGATGTCACTTTCTCACACACGCAAATCCCTAACCCTGGCTCCGCAAGACACCCGTCAGGCCTTCAGGAACGTTCTCTGTCAGCTTGGGGATGATCGCCGGTTACATGCGGAGCCAAATGCAACGCCTGAGACGGAGAAAACCCCTCACAGACTACGAGCGCGGCATAGTCGGGCGTAGTGGGCAGCTGAGCCCTGTGAGTATCAGAACCCGGGGATCATCATCGCGTGTTCAGCGGTTATCGGTCAGTGCTAAATTCTATCGGAAGCAGAGCACTCGGGAAAGCTTCTGATGTGGTTATATCAAAGGTTCGCGGGAGGTGCTCACTGACCGAATGATGAAACGCGAGGGGCATTTCATGAGTCCGCTATATTTCGAAGACATTGGAAAACCCTGAGAATGAGAGGGCAGAGCAGCATCACTGATAAATGTTTCTTTACAAGGATGATTTGGCCATCCAAAATACTATGACCCCTACCAGCCGAGTCAATGCTTGCAATCTGAAATTGAGCATTTTTTGTGCTCAGACCTGTCAAGAGTGGAGTTGGAGAGATATTAGGGACTAGCAATAGCAACATCTGCGCAGCAAATCGTAGTCTGCTATACATGCTACATGTTGCATATCGGAGCATCTCAGATGTTGAGCACGCGGAGGCACGTGAACTGCGTAGGGTTAGGGTTTACGTTTACTTGAGATCGATTTGGCCACTAGTGGTGGCTACTAACTCAGATAGGCTCGGTGACGAGCACCACACGAGAAATCATTTTTTCTCGTCTGAGACAAGCTCAGCACAAGAACGAACGTTCAACTTGGCAAGTGTTCTCTAACTCGAGCCTTATCTACTAGTGCTTTCAACCTCCAAATATTGATCATGCATCCGGCCTTACGAATTTTCGAAGTGATAGACACCGTTTGTTCACATGCAGAACATGAATCCCTTCCTGCACTTGCATCCACATGCCGTGCCTTCGAAATTTCAGCACTTAATGCCCTTTGGAGGAATTTGCAGTCTGTGGAGCCACTTGTCAAATGTTTACCAAGCGACCTGTTTGGCATCAATTGGGTGAGTCCCAGTTTCATATGATCGTGAGCTTTAGACTGAGTTCACGGTATACGCAGACACTACAAAAACCTCTTGATCACAAGATGTGGGACACTCTTTCTAAATACACGTCCCGTGTGCACTCTGTCACACAGTCTGACAACTCGGTGTTTATCGAGCCCCTCAGTTTGATACTACTGTCTTGTCCTTTGGCCGCGTCCTTGTTTCCCAGGCTCCGTCGATTAACATGGCATGCTGATGCTACCCGCGGCGCTGCAGAATTCTTGCGCGTGACTTTTGTGCCCTCCCTATTATCCTTAGACATGTGGATTTCGTCAGTTTCCCCTGCCTTTCTCTTGGTCCTTTCGTCTCTTGGAACATTATGTCCTCGCCTTCGTAGCATGGCTTTGAGATATCACCGTGCAATCAACGAGCCGTCTTCTAACAATTCACCCTTCATCATTCAAGCTATTTCTCAGCTCCACCATCTTCGTAATTTGGAGGTATGGGACCTAGGAATGCAGGGAATCCAGCACATTATGCTGCTTCGAGCTCTGCAGACGATGAGGCTGGACTTCAGGACATCTTCATCGTCAACTTGGGACGGACCTTCGCCGCAACTCCCAGGCTTTGAAAATTTGCGTCTTTTGGGTCTTGATGTCAATACATTTGAGCGCCCCTTGAACTTCTTGAGTTCACTTACTGTCATTAGAACCAAAAAACTTGCGGTCAACTTCACTCCTCAGGTTGCACAGCCCCCCGCACATGTATCCCGGATGTTATCCCGGTTTCTCGCCATCCTCCAAGAGCGATGTGACAATAACACACTTGAACACTTTTATTTCGTTTCATTTTCAAACAGGATGCTGCGGATACGTACAGAATCGGGCTTCCTGGTGTCATTGCGCGCTTTTAGCAATTTGACGCATTTGGACATCCAGAGGGGCTTTGACATTTCAATGTCTGACGAGGAGCTATGCGACCTGACGGGAGCCTGGCCCAAGCTCCAAATCCTTAGAATCAACTGCTATATCAGCATCTATCCGGATACCACAGTACCTACATTCCGTGGGCTAATGCGTGTACTTCGGCAATGCCCCGTTCTAATTTCGCTCGCTCTTGTCATCGATACCACCAAGCTAGATGACATTGATCTCAGAAGCCCCGGCTATGAACATCGTCTTAAAGACCTCACCCTTGGCAATTCAGTCATCGATTCCCCGCTAGATGTGGCTCTCATCCTCAGTGGTCTCTTCCCCCGCCTCCAGCAGGTCAATCTTGATTGTTGGGATATGGCTACCACCATGAGGTCACTACCCCAGAAGAAGTTGGCGATGGAGCAATGGGTGTTAGTCAATAGCTTCCTTCGTGGTTTCAGTGTTGTAAGGGAGCGGCCCGGGAGCATCATAATTTGATACTGCTTATCTGATTTTTATGGTATGCTTGCATTCATCCGATACTCCTTCTAACTATGCATAGTTGTGTACTTAATTCACTATACATTCATTGTAATTATAGGTGCTCGGAAACGTGTTCTGTGTGCTCGGCGGTGTGCACCTATTATCAATTCCAAAAGCCCTGCCAGGAACAACCACTTGCGACTGCCATACATCTATGATCTACCGCAGTCTCTGGCATGTCTCCAGATGTCCTTCGTGGAACTGAATTGCTTGACCTGTATCCTTTGTGCTAAGATTTGTCGAGAGTGGAGTTGGGCATTGAATATTGAGACCTGAAGCCTGAGGACCGGTAACAATATCGTGGTCTACTGTAATAACTCGGTAGCGCTACATGTTGTAAATACTATTGTCAAACTCGCATCCATTCAGAGTGGCGCATAACGTAGGGTTTACGTTTCACTCTAGACTCGTAACCAGTCTGACTATGCGTCAATTTGAGATGGTGAGAATTTATTGACGTAGTCACCACTCGTGCAACCGTGGTAGTATTAGGCCAGGCTGGTCACGAGCCTAGTTCAACTCACTCGCCTAGTTGGTGGTCAAGTGACGCTTAAGTGCCATCATGATACAAGACAGTTTTTTTTTCTCCTCCGAGACGAGCTCAGCACAAGGACGAACATTCAACTTTGCAAGCACCCTTCAAATCTAGTGCTTTCATCTCCAAATATTGGTCATGCATCCGGCCTTACGGATTCTCGAAGTGATAGATACCATTAGCTCACACGCAGAACGCGAATCCCTTCCTGCACTTGCATCTACATGTCATGCCTTCGAGAATCCAGCACTTAATGCCCTTTGGAGGAATTTATACTGCGTGGAGTCACTTGTCAAGTGTTTACCAAGTGACCTGTTTGGCATCGATTGGGTGAGTCCCAGTTTCATATGATCGTGAGCTTCAGACTAAATTCACGGTATACACAGACACTACAGAAACCTCTTGATCACAAGATGTGGGACACTCTTTCTAAATACACATCCCGTGTGCACTCTGTCACACAATCTCACAACTCAATGATTCTCGAGCCCCTCAGCTTGATACTGCTGTCTTGTCCTTTGGCACCCGCGTCCTTGTTTCCTAAGCTCCGTCGATTAACATGGCATGCCAATGTTACCCCTGGCGCTGCAGAATTCTTGCGCATGGCTTTTGTGCCCTCCCTATTGTCCTTAGAAGTGCTGACTTCTTTCGTTTCCCCTGCCTTTCTCTTGGTCCTTTCGTCCCTTGGGACTTTTTGTCCTCGCCTTCAGAGCATGACTCTGGGATCCCGCCGTGCATTCGACGTGTCTCTTAACAGTTCACCCTTTATCGTACAACCTATTTCCCAGCTCCACCATCTTCGTGATTTGGAGGTATGGGACTTAGGAATACAGGGCATCCAGCACATTATGCTGCTACAAGCTCTGCGGGAGGTGACCCTGGACTTCAGGATATCCTCATCGTCAGCTTGGGACAGATGCTTGCCTTCGTCACTCCCGGGCTTTCAAAATTTGAATCTTTTGGTCCTAAATGTCGATGGATTCGAGCGCCCGTCGAACTTCTTGAGTTCGCTTACGGTTGTTAGAACCAAAAAAATTGGAGTCGGCTTCACCTCTCAGGTTCTACAGTCACCTGTACATGTATCCACGATGTTTTCCCAGTTCTTCGCCATCCTCCAGGAGAAATGTGACAACAGCATGCTTGAATCCTTCACTCTCTTTTCATTTTCGAAGGTGTTACCGAAGATACCCACAGATTCTGGCATCTTCATGTCATTGCGCGCATTTACCAATTTGATTCATCTGGACATCGAGAAGGGTTGTGACATTTCGATGTCTGATGAAGAGCTATATCGCTTGACGGGAACCTGGCCTAAGCTCCAAGTCCTCAGAATCAGCCGCTGTGTCACTATCGATTCGGATACTGCCGCAGTGCCTACGTTCCATGGGTTAATGCATTTACTTCGACTCTGCCCCGCTCTAATTTCCCTCGCTCTTGTCATCGACACCACCAAGCTAGATGGCATTGATCTCAGAAGCCCCGGCGGTGAACTTTTCTATGATCATCTCAAAGTCCTCACCCTTGGCAATTCCGTCATCGATTCTCCACTGAATGTGGCTCTCATCCTCAGCGGTCTCTTCCCCCACCTCCAGCAGGTCAGCCTTGGTTGTTGGAGTACAACTCCCATGAAGTCACTACCCCAGAAGGGGCCGGCGATGGAGCAATGGACGTTAGTCAATAGCTTCCTTCGTGGTTTCAGTGTTGTAAGGGAGCGGCCTGGGCGCATCGTAATTTGATACTGCTTATCTGATTTTCATGGTATGCTTGAATTCATCTGATACACCTTCCGACTATGCGTAGTTGTCTTAATTCACCATACATTCTTTGTAATTATAAGTGCTTGGAAACATGTTCTATGCGCTCTGCAGTGTGCTCTTATTATCAATTCCAGAAGCCCTGCCAGGAACAACCACTTGCAACTAACATACATCTACAATGCTACTCTCTGGTACTGCAATGGCCACTGGAACAAGATCGCATCCTGACATCGCCACAAGACAAGCCGGATGGTGGCTTTAGGTGACAAGATGCGAGACATTGCGAGTACTTAC
>Ga0310811_10006548_pt1 | contig 14887 bp, 15 predicted proteins | sample YCmetagenome_FD_207642 | JGI IMG/M metagenome (GOLD analysis project Ga0310811, IMG submission 207642) | Soil microbial communities from experimental microcosm in Duke University, North Carolina, United States - YC | ecosystem: Engineered > Artificial ecosystem > Soil microcosm > Unclassified ...
TTCGGTGGCGTCTTGAGTGGAGCGGGTGACGATGGCGCGCCGGCGCCTTTGCGGGCTTCGACCGCCGAGATCATGTGCGGCGAGCTGCTGGTGCCGCTGTACTTGCGGTTGCTCGAACGAAACACGGCGTCGACGACCTTCCCGCTGTCGAGCACGACGAGATCGTTCATGCCGCACTTCTTCTCGCAGCCGTTGCGATAGAGCAGGTACGTGTGGCCGTCGTAGCTGCGCGCGGACAACGGCTCGCCCAGCTTGGCGACGACCTGCTCGCGCGACATGCCGGGGTCGATCGTCACGGGACCTTGCGACTGGAGCGTGAGCGCGGCGACGAAGGATATGACGGTCAACATCATTGGGGCATCCTCATACGGTGATGCGGGCGAGCACCGACTCGAATAGGCCAAGGCCGTCAGCCGATCCGAGCAGCGGATCGATCACCCGCTCGGGGTGGGGCATCATGCCGAGGACGTTCCCCTCCTCGTTGACGATGCCGGCGATGGCACGCATGGATCCATTCGGGCTCCACCACTCATCGGCGTCACCCGGTCCGCCCACATAGCGGAACACCACACGGCCCTCGCTCTCCAGTCTATTGAGTGTTTCAGGGTCCGCTGTGTAACGCCCGTCACCGTGTGCAATAGGAATTCGCAGCACCGAACCGCGTTCGTAGCGGTTCGTAAACATCGTATCCGTCGTTTCGACGCGAAGCTGGACGACCTCGCAGACGAATTTCAGACTTGCATTTCGCAAGAGCGCGCCGGGGAGCAAGCCCGCTTCACAGGCGATTTGAAAACCATTACAGATCGCGATCACCGGCCCGCCCCGCCGGGCAAAAGCAACGACGTCCTGCATCACGGGGCTGAACCGGGCGATCGCGCCCGGACGCAGATAGTCGCCGTAGCTGAATCCGCCCGGCAGCACGATCACATCGCTCTGCTGGAGGTCGTGATCCTTGTGCCAGAGGAAGACGGCTTCCTCGCCGAGCCCGTCGATCACGGCGCGGTACGCGTCGTAGTCGCAGTTCGAGCCGGGGAAGGTGACGACGCCGAACTTCATGTTGCCTCCACGCTCTCGATCGCGAAGTCTTCGGTGACCGGATTCGCGAGCAATCGCTCGCACATTTCGCGCGTGGACTGCTCGGCCTTCGGCCGATCCGGCGCGTCGAGCTCGACGACGATGTGGCGCCCGACGTGAACGTCGCGGACGCCGGCGAAGCCGAGCGTGTGGAGCGCTTCCGCGACGGTCTGCCCCTGAGGGTCGAGGATGCCGCGTCGCGGCGTGATGTGAACAGCGATGCGATATCGGCTCATGTCGATGAATCGTTCGGTGTGTCGGGTTTGGACGGCGGATTTGGGGCGGACGACGGCGGAGATGCCGCGCCGCCGCCGGATGGATTGCCTCCACGGCCTCCGCGACGACGGCGGCGACGGCGGTTGCCGCGCGGCTGCTCCTCGTTCCCCTCCCGCGGTTCACGACGTTGCTCACGCCGCTCGAGGGATTGACGTTCTTCGCGCGATTCGTCGCGGCGTGAGGCGACGGCACCGTCGGTGGCCGGCGGACCAATCGCACCCGCCGAACGGGCTGCCGTTTGGCGTCGCTCGAATGAACGACCGACGCCGGCCGGTTCGGGTTCCCAGAAGATCTCGTCCGGACGCCCCGCGCGCCCGAGGAAGCCGAGGATGACCCACTTGGTCGCGCCGTAGAGCACATAGGCGAGCATCGCGGGGAAGATGAACTCCTCGCGGCTCACGACGAGCAGAAGCCCGCAACCCAGGACGACGAGCGTGCCAAGAATCTGCTTGAGGGTCTTGAAGCCGATCGACGGTACCGTGGGGTAGGGCACGTCGCTCATCATCAACGCGGCAAGAATCGCCATGAGGCCGCGCAGAATCGTCTGCCAGGGGAGATCGCTCAGCGTCTTGCTGTCGGTGAATAGAATCACCGTCTGGTTGTAGAGCGGCGTCTGGCTGAACCAGTAGTAGCTGGCCAGGGTCAGCCCCGCGGCCGGACTGGGGAGTCCGTGGAAGTGCGTTTTCTTGCGGCCCGCCTGTTCGACGTTGAACCGCGCGAGACGCATGACGGCGCACGCGGTAAAGATGAACGCGAGCAGCCACTCCCACGTGCCGCGGTTCGGCTGCTCGAGATACATGAGGAGCGCCGGCGCCAGACCGAACGAGATGGCGTCGACCAGCGAGTCGAGCTCCTCGCCAAAGCGGCTGCCGGTTCCCGTCGCGCGGGCGACGCGTCCATCGAGGACGTCGGCGATGCCGCCGAGCACGATGAACATCGGCGCCTTCACGAATTCCCCGCGGATGCCAAGTATGATGGCGTACACGCCGCAGAACAGGTTCAACAGCGTCAACCCGTTCGGCGTCATCACGACCGCGCGATGAACGACCTTCCGACGACGCTGGCCGCGGGGCGGAGGAGGGATCATTGGCCTCTCAGCTCGGCGATCACCGAAGCGCCGGCGTAGGTCACGTCCCCGACTTTCACGCGCAATGCGGCGGACGCCGGGAGAAACACGTCGACGCGTGAGCCGAAGCGGATCAATCCCATGCGCTCACCCTGCTGCACGTGCTCCCCGTCCTTGGCGTCGGTCACGATGCGACGCGCGATCAAGCCGGCGATCTGTCGAACGAGAATGTGATTCGAGCCAACCTCGATGCCGATCGACGTCTGCTCGTTCTGCATGCTCGCCTCTTCCGCGCCGGCGTTCATGAACCGGCCGGGCTTCCGCTCGACGAGGCGCACGATCCCGCTCACCGGATACCGGTTCACGTGGACGTTGAACACGTTCATGAAGATCGAGATGCGCTTGGCGCGCTCCTTCATGAAGGTCGGCTCGTCGACCTCGGTGATCATCACGACCTTACCGTCGGCGGGTGCGATGACCAACCGCTCGCCGCGCTCGCCGATCCGTTGCGGGTCGCGAAAGAAGTACGCGACCCAAAGAGCGATCAGGGTGAGCGCGAACGCCACTAGCCAGAGCGGCCACGAGCGACGCATGATGGCGACGCCGAACCCGCCGGCGGCAATGAGCGCCGCGATGACGATGAAGCTGATTCCTTCGCGCGCGAAGCTCATGAAAGATCCGACGTATCGAGGTCCGTGCCCGTGATGCGGCGAAAGGCGTCGAGGTAGCGCGCGCTCGTCGCGTCCACCACCTCGGGTGGCAACGTCGGCGGCGGCGCCTCTCCATTCCACCGGCCGGCCCGCCGCTCGGCGTCGAGGTAGTCGCGCAACGGCTGCTTGTCGAAGCTGGGTTGCGATCGTCCCGGCTGATAGAGCTCGGCGGGCCAGAAACGCGAGCTGTCGGGAGTGAGGACTTCGTCGATCAGCGTGATGCGCCCATCGGCGTCGCGGCCGAACTCGAATTTCGTATCGGCGATGATGATGCCGCGCGCGGCGGCGATGGCGCGACCGCGCTCGTAGACGGAGCGACTCAGCCGCTCGAGCTCCCGCGCGACGTCGGCTCCGACGACGCCGGCCATCTGTGCGATGGTGATGTTTTCGTCGTGCCCCGCGTCCGCCTTGGTGGCCGGGCTGAACAACGGTGGATCAAGACGGTCGCTCTCGCGCATTCCGGGTGCGAGCGGTTCACCGGCGAGCGTGCCGTGTTCGCGATATTCCTTCCACGCCGAGCCGGAGATGTATCCGCGGACGACGCATTCGACGGGAAACACCGTCGTCCGCTTACAGAGCATCGCGCGCCCGGCGATGTCGGCGCGACGCGGCGCGAGCTCCGGGACGAGCTCGATGATCTCGTCGGCATCCGAGGACAGCAAGTGATTGTGGACCTCACTGCCAAACTGCCTGAGCCACCACGCGGTGATCTGCGTCAGGACCGCGCCCTTGTATGGAATCGGTTCGGCCATCACGACATCGAACGCGCTGACGCGATCGGTCGCGACGAGCAGCAGGCGATCGTCGTCGACGACGTACACCTCGCGGACTTTGCCGCGGCGAAGATGACGGAGGGGAAGGGGCTCGAGCTGCGCGATGGTCATACCCTGACCTCCTCGACACGCTCGTCGGCGTGAACGTGCCCGTTCATGATCGGCTCGATCACGCCGCGCAGGAACTCGTCGACCTGTTCCGGCGCGCGTCCGACGAAGCGACTCGGATCGAGAACGTCCGACAGATCGTCGGTGCGAACGCCGAACTCGGCGTCGGTTCCCAGCCGATCGAGCAAGTCGTTTCGGTCGGCGCCGTCCTTGAGAGCACGAGCGGCGTCGATGCTGTGGCGGCGGATGCGCTCGTGCGCGACCTGGCGGTCGACGCCGGCGCGAACGGCACGAACGATGAGCTCTTCGGTTGCCATGAAGGGAAGTTCGTCGGCGAGGCGACGTCGAATGCGCGCGGGGTGCACCTCGAGACCTCCAGCGACGTTGGCCATGAGGACGAGAATCGCGTCGGTGGCGAGGAACGACTCGGGAATGACAAGGCGGCGGTTGGCGCTGTCGTCGAGCGTGCGCTCGAAGAACTGAACGCCGTGCGTCAGGTTGGCGTTCGGCTCGATCGTGATGACGAAGCGCGCCAACGACGCGATCCGTTCGCTCCGCATCGGATTGCGCTTGTATGCCATGGCCGACGAACCGATCTGCTCCGCTTCGAACGGCTCTTCGATCTCGCCGACCGACTGCAGCATGCGAATGTCCCCACTGAACTTCATCGCGCTCGACGCGACGCCGGCGACGACGGCGAGCACTTGGGCGTCGATCTTCCGGGTGTAGGTCTGTCCGGACACCGGAATGGCCGCCGCGAATCCCATCTTGCCGTTCACGCGCGCTTCCAACTCGCGTACCTTCGCGTGATCACCCGCGAAGATCTCGAGGAAGCTTGCTTGCGTGCCCGTCGTCCCTTTGACGCCACGGAGCGGCATGCCGGCGATACGGTGTTCGATGTCGGCGAGATCGAGCACGAGGTCCTGCATCCAGAGCGTCGCTCGCTTTCCGACCGTCGTCGGCTGCGCGGCCTGGAGATGCGTCGAGCCGAGGGTTGCCTCGGCCCGCCATTGGCGGGCAAAGGCGGCGAGCGCACCGAGCACGCGAACGATCTTCCCGCGCAACAGCTCGAGTCCGCGCCGCATGAGGATCAAGTCGGCGTTGTCGGTGACATAGGCGCTCGTCGCTCCGTAGTGAATGAAGCCGCGCGCCGCGGGCGCGACGTCGCCGAACGCGTGCACGTGGGCCATCACGTCGTGGCGGAAGCGGCGCTCGTAGGTGGCGACGGTGTCGAAGTCGATGTCGTCGAGATGCGCGCGCATCTGCGCGATCGCGTTCTCGGGGATCGGCACGCCGAGCTCGCGCTCCGACTCGGCGAGCGCGAGCCAGAGTTGACGCCAGAGCCCATAGCGAACGGAGGGCGACCAGAGCTCGAGCATCGCGGCTGACGCATAACGCTCGGCGAGCGGCGACGAGTACCGATTGGCAGAGGTCATCGGATGCCGAACTCCGTCCAACTGACCTGACCCTGGCGCTCGAATATCACGCGCAAGTAACTCCGCGAGGCGTAGTAATCGATCGCCTTCGCGACGTCCTCGGCGACACGGATCGGTGCGTTGTTGATCTGGAGTATCACGTCGCCTTGTTGAAGTCCCGTTTGGTCCGTGACGAGCGGTGACGACCGGTACACGAGCGCGCCGTAGGGGCGCCGAAGTCCTCGTTCTTGCGCGATCGTTGGTGTCACGGTCACGAGCTCGAGCTCGCGGAGGACTTGGACCTTCGGCGCGGTGACCTCGGGTCGGTCGGCGATGTTGACATCGACGTCGAGCTCACGGGTCCCGTGCTTGATGTGAAGGCGCGCCGGCGAGCCGACGCGAAGGTCGAGCAGGGCCGCTTGCCAATCGAACGGGTTCCGGATGATGCGGGTTCCTTCGCGAAGGACTACGTCACCCGGCTGCAATCCGGCGGCGGCCGCGGGCGACCCCGGAGCGACAGTCGCGATGACCGCGCCTTGTGTCAGGACATCGCGAGGGTTCGTGCTCTGTCGGGAACGCAGGGTGATCCCAATCCACGGACTGCGAATCGAGCCGTGGCTCAGCAGATCGTCCACGACGCGCGCGACGCGGTTGATCGGAATCGCGAAGCCGAGGCCGACCGACCCTCCGCTCGGTGAAAAGATGCTGCTATTGACGCCGACGACTTCACCGTCGGCATTGACGAGCGGCCCGCCCGAGTTCCCGGGATTGATCGCGGCGTCGGTCTGGATCATGTCGAAGTACGACGCCTGGCCTTCGTTCGGCGCGATGAGGTTGCGCTGCGTGGCGCTGATCACGCCGACGCTCACACTTGGCTCGCTGTTCCCGAGGTAGAAGCCGAAGGGATTACCGATCGCGATCGCCCACTCGCCGATGACGAGGTTGGCGGAGTTGCCGAGCTTCACTTCGGGGAGGCCCTTTGCCTCGATCTTGAGCACGGCGACGTCGTTGGCCTCGTCGGAGCCGAGGATGCGCGCGGGAAACACGATCCCGTCGCGCATCATGACCGAGACCTTGTTGGCGCCGGCAACTACGTGGTGGTTCGTGACGATGACACCATCGCCGCGCACGATGAACCCCGTGCCGAGCCCCGCCGACGTCCGCGGCTGCGGACGGGCGCCGAACAGCAGGTCGAACGGATCCATCGGCGATTGGTCGACCGCTTCCGTCTGTACCGTCACGACCGACGGAGCAACACGGGCTGCCGCGGTGGTAATCGCGTTCTGCCGGCTCTGCGACACCTGCGTACTCGCGGACGGGCGCACGCCCGAGGACTGCGCGGCCGATCGATCCGGCGCGTGTGAGCAGCCCACGACCAGGGCCGTCAGCGCGCAGCGAAGGAGCGGCCGCATCACACCACCGTCCAAGCCGCGTGTCGTTGCGACAACTCTCGCAAGAAGCGATCGATGCCACGATCGGTCAGCGGGTGCACCAACAATCCGCGCAACACGTCGGTCGTGACGGCGACTCCGTCCGCGCCGGCGGCGGCGCAGGCGCCGAATTGCGAGGCGGTGCGCGGATTGAGCGCGACGAGATCGGCTTCGCTGCCGGAGCCGTCGAGGACGGCGCGGAGCTCATGCATGACCGCCCCGGCGTCTCGTCCGGCGGCGTCGAGATCGTCCACGGAGATCACGACGGCGCGCGCGCCGGCTCGCGCGGCGAGCAGCGCCTGCGCGGCACTGAACACGAGCGTCGCGGCAACGCGAACGCCGTCGACGGTGAGTCGGTGAATCGAATCGACGACGTCCTCGACGAACGGGATTTGCACGATGACGTTGTCGGATAGCTTGGCGAGCTCGCGCGCGCCGCGATACACCTCGTCGCTGGTGAGCGCGTGCGCCGTGACGAATACCGGTCCATTGCTGGTCCGACAAATTTCGGCGAGATGTTCACGCACGTCGTCGGCCTCTTCCGCACCGACGAGCGCGTGCGTCGTGAGCACCCCATCGATCAATCGACGATGAGCCGCCCAGCGAATGTCCTCGAGATTTGCCGAGGCGAGATAGATCTTCATGCGTCCTCGAGGTACAGCTCGCGAGGGTAAATCACCGCATCGAGGAACAACGCGTGTGCCGCCGCGGGCGGTGAGGTGTCGTCATTCGTGTTTGCGGTCAGCAGCGTCGGCATGTCCGTCGCGGGTCGGCGATGGCTGGCGATGTCGAGCATGGTTCCGACAAGAAATCTCACCATGTGATGGAGAAAGCGATTGGCTTCGATCTCGAATACGATGCCGCCGGGCCGATCCAACCAGCGGGCACGCGTGACGTGGCACCGATGGTCGTCGCCGGGGGGCGCCGTTCCGAGGACCGCAAACGCCTGAAAGCAGTGCTCGCCCTCGACGCGGGCAGCGGCTGCATCCAAAGCGCCCCGATCCAAGGGCTGCCCGAATGCCAGCTCATACCGACCGCGGAACGGCGAATGTGCTCCATCATCCGTACCGACGTAGTAGCTGTACCGCCGGCTCAGAGCACTGTAGCGCGCGTGAAACTCGTGCTTCATCTCGGCCGCCGAGGCGACCCATACGTCGGAGGGCAGGACCGCGTTCAGCGCGCGCCGCAACTTCTGAACGGTCCATCGCTCCGGTACTCGAACACCGACCGCCTGACCCCTCGCATGCACACCGGCATCAGTGCGCCCCGACCCTGTCGCCGCGATGCGTTCGCACACGAGGCGCGCGAGCGCCTCTTCCAGGACGCCTTGTACGGTCCGCTGATCGGGCTGGCGTTGCCATCCGCTGAATTGGGCCCCGTCATAGTGCAATACGAGTTGCACAGTGCGTTCGGCCATTGCTGGAAAGCTACCAGACCAGGGGGGTGTGTCAAGCAAGCATGGTCGTGCGTCAGAGTGTTGAAAGCGATTGACATTGCACGACGTACGCACTCACATTGCGCCCTCGATGCCCCCACGTACGCTCGCCTCTCTTGCCCACGCGCTCACCGTTTCGGCGACTCCCGACGACGCGCTCGTGGCGTTGGGTGAGGCCCTCGCCGAGGTCGACCGTTTCGCCCAGCTGGCCCTCATCAAGTTCGACGAGCGGCGCGGCATGTTGACCGAACGATCCCTGCTCGCCAACGGTCGTCCCGAAGCGATGGCGATCGACACGACGTTCGACCACCTGCCGTCCCGAGAGCGCGCCGCGATCGCGGCGGGCGGACAGTTTGTCGATTTCGCCGACAACGGCGACGAATTCGGGCGGCTCTTCCAGCTGCCGTCGTTCGGCGAGGCCGGATGGTTGAACGTACGAGGGCTCTGCTACGAAGGAAAGTTGAGCGCCCTCCTCGTGCTGTACGAGGCGCGCAAACTCTTCGGCGCAAGAACCGCCGAGCGGTTCTTGCCGGCGATCGCGCTGTTCGAGCTGGCATACCTTCGGTTCCTCGAGCGCAACGCGCGCGAGGACGCCGTTCGGACGCTCGAGGATGTGACGCAACGCGTCCACGACGAATACAGCCGCCGGCTGGCCGAGCTGGAAGCGCGCGTCAATCACACGAGCAGCGCCGAAGCGGTTTCCGGCTCGACGCGCATCGTGACGCTCGAGCGCGACCTGGCGCAGGCAACCGAGGACGCGCGTCGAGCGCTCAAGCGCGCGGCCGCGGTGGACGCGACGGTATCGTCCGCCGTCGAGCAGCTCGAGAAGGCGCACGTCGAGCTCCATCGCCGCAGCGAAACACTGCGGCAGAAGACGCGAACGATCTATCTCATTGACAGGGTCCTCACGCTGGACACGGCGACCGACGATCCGCGACAGCTCGCCGACGGGCTTCTTTCACTCGTCGGCGACGATATGCACGCGCAGCGTTGTTCGCTGATGCTGCGGACGCCGGATGGCGAATCGTTGTACATCGCCGCGGTGCGCGGCGTGGCGCCTGGAGTCACCGAAGGGGCGCGCGTCGCGATCGGGCAGGGCGTCGCCGGACGCGTCGCGGCGACGCGGGAGCCACTGCTGGTCCGCGACGTGACCGATGCCGGCGACCAGCAGCTGCAGCAAGACCGGTATTTCACCACCGGATCGTTCATCAGCTTTCCGCTCGTGTACCACGGCGAACTTGTCGGCGTCGTGAATCTGGCGAACCGCGCGATGCAGGGGTTGTTCAGCGAGGAAGACGTCGATCGCGTTCGCCTGCTCGGCCTCGTCATCTCTCTCGTCGCGTCGAAGGCACGGCTGCCGGAGCGCCTCGTCGAGGCACTGAGTGTCCACTAGCTCCGCCCCCGCACCGAACCCGCTGCTCGGAACAATTCGTCGGCTCACGCTCGGAGAAGCGCCGGTTCCGGAGGAGCTGACAGAGGCGTTCAATCTTATTTTGGCGGGCGACGCCACGCCCGCGCAGGTCGCCGGCTTGCTCGTCGGCTTGCGCGTGAAGGGGGGAGGCGAGACGCCGATCGAGCTCGCCGCCGTCGTGAGATCGTTTCGCGAGGCGATGGTCTCGCTGTCGGCGGACCGCCCGGACGATCTGGTCGACACCTGCGGCACCGGCGGCGGCTCGATCAATACGTTCAACATCTCGACGGCGGCGGCGCTCTTGGTGGCCGGCGTGGGCGTGCGCGTCGCCAAGCACGGCAACCGTTCATTTACCACGCAGTGTGGCAGCGCGGACGTCCTGGAAGCGCTGGGTGTCTCGATCGATGTCCCAGTTCCGGTGATGGAATCGGCGCTGCGCGACGCGGGGATCGTTTTCATGTTCGCGCCCCTGATGCATCCGGCGATGCGGCACGTCGGTCCCGTTCGGCGCGAGCTTGGCGTGCAAACGATCATGAACCTGGTCGGTCCGCTTGCCAATCCGGCGCGGGCGGGGCGACAGGTCGTCGGCGTTTCCGATCCGCGGCGGCTGCCGCTCATCGCGGGAGCTCTGGCCGAGCTGAACTCGGTGCATGCGCTCGTCGTGCACGGCGAAGGCATGGACGAGATCTCCCCGTTCGTGCCGACCCAAGTCATCGAGGTGTCGCGCGGTACCGTGCGCTCGTGGGAGATCGATCCACGGCGTTTCGGTTATGGCGCAGGCACCGCCGAGGATGTTGCAGGTGGTCCGCCCGCCGCCAACGCGGCGGCGATCATGCGAGTGCTGCGAGCCGAAGGGAACGCGACGGCGACCGCGGCGGTGGTGCTCAATGCGGCAGCCGCGCTGTATGTCGCGGGTAGAGCGGTGACCTACGACGACGCGGTAGAGCAGGCGAAGGCGGCGATCGACTGCGGCGCCGGCATCGTGGCCCTGGACCGCCTCAGAGTGGCATTCGCGCGGACTTAATACCGCCGTAGCACGCCGACGACGATGCCTTGGATACTGATGTCGTTCTCGTGGACGTACATCGGCTGCATCGTCTCGTTGGCGGGTTGAAGCCGAATACGCCCGTCTCGCTCTCGATAGAACTTCTTGACCGTAGCGGACGATCCGTTGAGCAGCGCGATGACCATCTCGCCGTTATCGGCGCGCTGCCGCTCGTTGACGACGACGAAATCACCGTCCCGAATCTGCTCGTCGATCATGGAATTACCGCGCACGCGAAGCACATAGTGGCTGCCCGCCCGCCCAACGAGCGTTTCGGGGACGCAAAGCGTCTCGTTGTGCTCGAGAGCCTCGATGGGCATACCGGCGGCGACGCTACCGAGGAGGGGAAGCTCGATGGCGCGGGGCGATGCCTCCGTCGGGAGGATCTCGATCGCCCGACTCTCGTTGTAGCTCCGCTTGATGTAGCCTTTGCGCTCGAGGTTGGTGAGGTGTTCGTGCACCGTCGCCAACGAGTTGTAGCTGAAGTTCTCGGCGATCTCCTCAAAGCTCGGCGCGAAACCGTTTTGCTCGGAATACGCCGTGAGGTAGTTTAGTATTTCGCGCTGGCGCTTTGTGAGCGGCATGGCTGAGTCCCGTTGTGCGGATGACTTGGGGCCGGCAACGTTCACCGAAGAGGCCCCGAACTACAATATCCGAAGAAGGACCGAAGTGCAAGCTACCCCGGCGTGGACCCCACCGGCAGGCACGCTTGGTGGCATCATCGACGAGGCATATCAGCGGGCCGCCCGGCTCCGTTCAGACCGTGTGGCCCTCGAACGCGCCGCCGCGGTGGCCCGTGGCGTCCCGTCACTCGAGGCTGCGCTCCGCGGCTCCAACGTCGGTGTGATCGCCGAGGTCAAGCGCCGATCGCCCTCGAAGGGTTGGATCAACTCGGAGATCGGCGCGGCCGCGCAAGCCCGGTCTTACGAGGAGGGCGGTGCGGCAGCGATCTCCGTCCTCACAGAGCCGCGGCACTTCGGAGGTTCTAACGAGGATTTGACGAACGTTCGCGCCGCCGTTCGCGTACCGGTGTTGAAAAAGGATTTTCACGTCGATCCGATCCAGCTGATCGAAGCGAAAGCCCTCGGTGCATCGGCGGCCTTGCTCATCGTGCGCGCGCTATCGCCGGACACATTGTCGCAACTCAGTGAGACGGGAAACGAACTGGAACTCGAGCTGTTGTTCGAGGTGCGGGATCGAATCGAGTTGGATCGCGCGCTCGAGGCGGGGGCCCGGGTGATCGGCGTGAACAACCGAAATCTCGAGACACTGGTGATCGATCCGACAACCGCTCAGCGTTTGATTGCGGAGATTCCGGCCGATCGCATCGCCATCGGCGAGAGCGGCGTCTCTGGACGTTCGGACGTAGAACGGTTGGCGGAAGCCGGCGCGGACGCCGTGCTCGTCGGTTCGGCCGTGTCTGCGGCGAAGGATCCCGTCGAGGCCGTGCGCGAGTTGTCGGCCGTCAAGCGAAGAAGCCGTGGCGCCTGATATCAAGTTTTGCGGCCTAACCCGGTCGATCGACGCCCAGATAGCCGCGGAGCTAGGGGCGAGATACGTCGGGGTAATCTTCGCCGGCGGCCCACGCCAGCGTACCGTGGATCATGCCGCGGCTGTGCTGGCGGGCTTGCCGTCGAATGTGAAGCGGGTTGGGGTCTTCGGCAGACAGTCGCCGGAAGAGGTGGCGTCCGTCGCTGTCACCCTGGGGTTGGACGTCGTTCAACTCCACGATCGAGGCGATCCTTCGTCGGTCGCCGAGCTGCGTAAACGGACGTCCGCGGAGATCTGGTCAGCGATACGGATTTCGAGAGGATTCTTACCTGAAAACTCCAAAGCCATTGCCGCCACGGCGGATGGCGTGGTGCTTGACGCCCATGTCGAGGGTATTTTGGGCGGAACGGGTGTCGCCCTCCCGTGGGAAGAACTGGCCGATCAGCTCGATTCGCTGCGCTCCACCCGACTCATCCTTGCTGGGGGGCTGAAGCCGGAAAACGTGGCGCGGGCGATCGCGCTAGTTGCGCCGGACGTTGTCGATGTGTCCTCAGGAGTTGAGGTTGAAGTTGGCATCAAGGATCGTGAAAGGATGCGGGCCTTCCGCGACGCCGCGACCCAAGCATTCATTCCCACCCAATGATTGCACTACAATCCGATCGGTTCGGCGTTTTTGGGGGCAGGTATGTCCCCGAAACGCTCATTCCGGCGATCGACGAGCTCGAAAGGGCGTACGATCACGCACGCGTGGATCCGTCGTTCCAGCGCGAGCTCGGCGACATGCTCACGCACTACGTCGGCCGGCCGTCCGCGCTGAGCGACGCACCACGGTTCTCCGAGGTTGTCGGCGCGCCGGTGTGGCTCAAGCGCGAGGACCTGAATCACACCGGCGCGCATAAGATCAACAACACGGTGGGCCAAGTTCTGCTGGCGCGACGGATGGGAAAGCGTCGCATCATCGCCGAAACGGGAGCCGGCCAGCACGGCGTCGCGACGGCGACCGTCTGCGCGCGGTTCGGACTGGAATGCGTGGTCTATATGGGCGAGGAGGACATGCGGCGGCAGTCGCTGAATGTCTTCCGCATGCGGCTGATGGGCGCGAAGGTCGTCGGCGTGTCCAGCGGAACGAAGACGCTCAAGGACGCCACGACCGAGGCGATTCGCGACTGGGTCACGAACGTCAACGACACCTACTATATCATCGGTTCGGTCGTCGGGCCCGCCCCCTATCCGCGAATGGTTCGCGACTTTCAGGCGGTAATCGGGCGCGAGGCGCGGGCGCAGATGCTCGAGCGCGCCGGAAGGCTGCCGAAGACGGTCGTGGCCTGTGTCGGCGGCGGCAGTAACGCGATGGGCGCGTTCCACGCGTTCGTCGACGACAAGGATGTGGAGCTCGTCGGCGTCGAAGCCGCGGGGAAAGGGCTCGAGAGCGGCGAGCACTCGGCGTCCTTGGCCCGCGGGCGGCCCGGCGTGCTGCACGGCTCGTTGAGCTATCTCTTGCAGGACGAGCACGGCCAGGTGCATCCGGCGCATTCAATTTCCGCCGGACTCGATTATCCCGGGGTTGGCCCTGAGCACTCGTTCCTCAAGGACAGTGGGCGCGCCGAGTATGTCGCGGTCTCCGACAACGAAGCGCTGGAGGGCTTCCAACTACTGAGCCGCCTGGAGGGGATCATTCCCGCCCTCGAGACGGCGCACGCGGTCAGTTGGATCGCGTCGCAGCGCGGCCGGTGGGCGAAAGACGAGCCCGTGCTGTTGTGCGTGAGCGGCCGCGGAGACAAGGACGTCGCGCAGGTGAGCGCGATGAACATCCTCGGCGCGTGACGGCTCCCTCGTCATCGGCACGCGGAGGCATGCGAGGCCCGGCGTCGGCGGCGATGACGTCGCCCAAAGCGGCGGTCGAAGAGATGTTGCGCGCGTTCATGAAAGCCGCGCGCGCGCACCAGCTCTATCTACCGAACAACCCGATCTACCGAGGCGCGATCGACACGCTTCGTGCGGCGTTTGGTCCCGTTTGGCAGCAAATGCCCATTCTGCCACTGGCGATCGACGAGATCGAAATCCAATGGGAAGGCGAAATGGTGCTCGCCGATCCCACCAGCGCGAAATCGGCCGACAATCTCGCCTGGCTGTTTTTCAAGGACGGCGTTCGCGAGCTGACGATAACGCCGGGCTTCGAGGATGAAGAGGTCGTGAAGCTGCTCGACATCGTGCAGCGGGCGCGCCGCGCGACGACCGACGACGACGATCTGGTGGCGATGCTCTGGGAAGCGGAGTTCACGTTCCTGACGTACCGCCATTTGGATCTGCTGCAGGACGGCGTCGGCGGGAGTGAAACCGCTCCCGGTCCAGAGGTCACGCCGCTCTCCGCGGATCAGGTGCAGCGCGAGACACAGGCGGCCGTGGAGGAGTCGCAGGCTTCCGGCTTCGTCAATATGGCCGACTTCGACTCCACTCTGTATTTCCTCGACGGGGAGGAAGTGGAGTACCTGCGTCGCGAGATCGAGCGGGAGTACGCGCACGACCTGCGCGGGAACGTCGTCTCGGCGCTGTTTGATATCTTTGAATTGCACGCCGACGCGGCAGCGCGCGGAGAGATCCTGGAACACGCGCAGACGCTCCTGCCACATCTCCTGGCGGCCGGTCACTTTCG
>Ga0310811_10006549_pt1 | contig 14887 bp, 16 predicted proteins | sample YCmetagenome_FD_207642 | JGI IMG/M metagenome (GOLD analysis project Ga0310811, IMG submission 207642) | Soil microbial communities from experimental microcosm in Duke University, North Carolina, United States - YC | ecosystem: Engineered > Artificial ecosystem > Soil microcosm > Unclassified ...
GGCCTGCGGACCGCGGCCTGGGTCTCGGTGGACGACACTGGCGCGCGCCATGCGGCAAAGAACGACTTCTGCACGCAGATCGGCAATGACGATTTCGCCTGGTTCGGCACCCGAACCAGCAAGAGCCGGTTGAACTTCCTGGATCTCCTGCGTGCTGGGTTCACAGACTACGTCATCAACCAAGCGGCGCTGGACTATATGCGCGGACGTGACCTCGCCGGGCCTGTCATCACGCAGTTGGCGAGCCATCAACAGACTCGGTTCGCCGATCAGGCTGCCTGGCAGTCGCATCTCGATCAGCTTGGCATCAGCGCACTGCGGTCACCCCGGACCCAATCTGTATCGCCACCGAAGGGGCGCTGTGGGGCAGCGTCCAGGCGCATGGCCTTCAGCTTCAGCATATAGTGCGCCCCGGTCTCGCTCACCGCCGCCGCCATGCGGGGATGGCAGTGCGCCGCATCGGCAGTGACCGTGCAGCCCTTCAGGACCAAGGATTTCAGCGCCGCCAGCGTGGCCGCGACCACATCGCCGGGGTCCGTGTCCGGCGGCGCACAGCGGGCGGCGATCGACAGACGGGTCTCGGCGTCCCACACGCTGAGCAGCAGCGGCGGCATGCAGGCGCGGCCGCGCTCGTAGCCGCGCCGCAGCCGCTTCCCGTCGATCGCCACCACGCCTCCTCGGCCGGTCCCAGCCCAAGGCCCCGCTGCGCCGCGGTGAACAGGGCGAAAGCCTCGGCCAGTTCCTCAGGATCCAGCAGGCGGAACAGGCGGCTGAAGCTGTCGTGGCTCGGCGCGCCGTGCGGCAGATCGACAATGTCGGCCAGTTCAGCCTCGTTGGCCTCGGCGAAATCCGCAATCTCGACGCTGGATTTCGCGCCGCACAGGCAGGCCGACACAGCAATGAACAGCATCGCCGCAAGATCATGCCGCGCATTGAGGCAGCGCGGATCATGAACCTCGCGGAAGATCGTGATCAGCGTCTCCACTCAGGGCTCCCTCGGCAATGAAAGAGCGCCTTAAGAATCAACTTTCGCTATCCGCGCAATACCCCTTTATTCAAATGCGATTCCCCTGCCCGCAAGGGGAGGGGGAGCCTATTTTTCGCCTGGACCTAAGCCGCCAAAGGCGCGCGTTGCTGCCAAGGTGCTGTGCGGCTGCGCACCACGACGATGCCGAACACGATCATACCGCAGACCACCATCAGTGCACCCGGGGCGATGATGCGTTCTCCATCGGCGTGTCCAAGCACCACCCATGCAATCCCAGGGATCATCAGGGTGACACCGCATGTAGCGAGCCAGAAGTGGACACGCGGCAGCATGCCATGGGCTGCCTCGGGCACCGCACGATAGAACAGCCCGTAGAGTGCCATAGTCACCCAGCCCAGCAGGTTGAGATGGGCATGCGCGGGTGCGAGCGAGAAGTCCTGCGCGATCGCCATCAAGATCCCGCCACTCATGCCGATGAGGGCGGCTGCGACAGCGACCAACAGAAAACGGAAGGAAACGTCTGACATTGCATTCTCCTTAAGCAGCAGCGCAGTGCGGCGGGCAGGTGGCGAGTGTTTCCAGTTCGTCCACCAGCGCTGTGGCGGGTTCGGCTGCGGCGATCGCCGCGCGCAGGTGCTTCGCCGAAGCAGCGAATTGGGTGTCCGCCAACAGCGTGGTGAGCGCAGCGCGGATCGCCTCAGGTTCTGCATCCGGGGTGAGGCGCAAACCGGCGCGGCGAGCGACGATACGGGCCGCGTTGTCATTCTGATCGCGACCCATCGGCAGACCGAGCATTGGCAAACCATGGGCGATCGCACGCATGATCGTGCCGTGGCCGCAATGCGTCACCACCAGCGACGACTCGCGCATCACCTCGTCATGTGGGGCTGCGTCCACTACGACGGCGTTGGCCGGCACGCGGAACTCCGTACCGGCGAGTCCCGGTCCACGTGTGGCGAGGACGCGCACCGGCAGCGTCGCGGCAGCATCCAGAACCGCCTGGACGGTTGCGGCCTGGTTCTGAAACGTGGAGCTCAGTGCGACCAGGATCAGCGGCCGGGGATCGTCCTGCCAGGGAGACGCCCAGTTGCCGACCCATAGCGGCTGGTCGTGCAGGGGGCCGACATAGCGCACCGTGGGCGGCAGGCGCAGCGCAGGGAAATCGAAGGCGTGGCTGGTCGCAAGCAGCACGCGATCAGCCCGCGCCGGTTGGTCGAACGCATCGGCGAGAGGCCGTAGGCCAAACTCGGCGCGTGCCGCGTTCAGCACCGGCAATTGGGCCGCCATCGCGTTGGCAAACCAGGCACGGATTGCCTCGGCCTGCGCGTGCTCCTCGGGCGTGGTGGGTGGTGGCATGCCCGGGCCCACGGGAGGAACGCCCGGGATGGGGTGGAAGAGGCTGATATTCGGCGCAAACACGGCGAGCTTTGTCGCGGTTGCCTCGGCCGCAATCATCGGGCCGAACAGCAGGTCGCAACTCACGATGACATCCGCCGGATGGCGGCGGAGTTCCTCCATCGTGTCGGTGGCATAGGCTGCGGCGGGACCGAAGCAGATGCGTTCGAGCACGCGGATCAGACCGCCGCCCTCGCCTTCGGCTTCCCAGTCGCGCAGCGTGTCGCTTTCCCGCGTGCGGTCGATGCGGTTCGGTGCGCGCAGCCAGGGCACGAAGGTTGCGCCCATCGCGGTGACGCCCGCCTGCATAGCATCGTCTGCCAGCACACGAACGCGGTGTCCGCGTTCGACAAGGCGGCGCACGGCACCCAATGTCGGCGGCACATTGCCACCGCCCTCCCAGGTGGTGAACAGGAAGTCTCTCGTCATTGTGGGTTCTCCTCCTTCAGGAGTTTGCTCAACATTCCAGCGATCAAGGCCTCGACCTCCGCTGCGCTGTACTGGAGGTCGCGGCGCAGAAGTTTCCAGACATAAACATCGGTGGCGGCGACGAGCTGGGTCGTGCGGCGCGTTCGCTCGCCGCGCGGCAGCTTCGCCAGGCCAGGGGCGAAGGTCTCCTCCACCCATTGGCGATGACATTTGCGGCCGATGTTCAACAGCACGGTCAGCGCCTCATGGCGCTGTTCCTGCGCGAGGATGCGGATCACGATGTCGCCGGTGTTCTCATAGTCGCGGATCAATGCACGCGCCGCGGCGCGTGGGTCAGTGCCAGGTGGCACGGCACGCGCCAACTGGATCTCGTCCTTCATCACGTTGGCAACCGCGACCAGCAGACCCTCCTTGCCGCCGAACATGCGGATGACGGTTTGGCGGGTGGTGCCGGCGGCAGCGGCCACGTCGTCCAGGGTGATCTCGTCCATCCAACGCACCAGCAAAGCCTCGCGGAAGGCGGCGATGATACGGCGCTGCGTGTCCTGCGTGGCGACGGCGCGGGCGACCTGGCGATAGGGACGGGAGGCGGCTGCGGACATTCGTATTACTTCAAGTAATTCATATTACCGCTAGTTACATAGAACTGATGCGATTGCAAGAGGAAAATGTCGCGCCCACCCTGGGCTTGAGGCGCCGCACCGCTCCGCCCACAATGGGCGTAGACACAAAGCGGGCGGACGCATGACACGAACGATCGCTGTCGCGGGGATTTCGCTGGAGCTGGAGGAGCTTGGCAGCGGCCGGCCGCTGCTGTTCTTGCACCCGGGTGAGGGGTTGCAGCCGCGACGTCCGTGGCTCGACCTGCTGGCCCGGCGGTACCGCGTGATCGCCCCGCATCATCCGGGATGGGGGAATTCGACTCTGCCGCGTTGGTTCGGCAGCGTCGACGACCTGGCATATCTGTATCTCGACCTGGCCGACACTTTGGATCTAAGCAATGCGGCGCTCGTCGGCGTTGATTTCGGCGGCTGGATCGCCGCGGAAATGGCGGTGCGCGCCACACCGGATTTCGGCTGCGTGGTGCTGGCGGATCCGCTGGGCATCAAGGTCGGCGGCGTAATGGACCGCGACATTGCGGACATGCATGCCATGCCGCGTGACGAGTATATGCGGCTTGCCTGGGCCGACCCGGTGCGTGGTGAGATCGACTACACGCAGTTGCCGGAGACCGAGCTTGCCGCGATCGCGCGCGGCCGTGAGGCATTCGCCCTGTTCGGCTGGAAGCCGTATATGCATAACCCGCGCCTGAAGCATTGGCTGCATCGGATCGATGTGCCCGCGCTGGTGCTGTGGGGCGAACGGGACGGCATCATCAGCAGTGAATACTGCCAGGCCTGGTGCGGCGAAATTGCCGGATCGCGGTACGCGACCATCGCTGACGCCGGACATTTTCCGCATTGGGAACAGCCGGAGACGTTTGCCGAGACCGTGTCGCGCTTCATCGACACCCACTGAGGAGAGTGCACCAATGCGCTGCTGGTATTTCTCCGAGATGGCGTATCACCCGGCGTGGGAAGCCGGCCTCGCGCGGGGGACGCTGCGCGTGGTCCTGCCGTCGAGCAACTTCGATCCACCAACCGCGCACGGCCTGCTGCACCGCTACCTCGACGAGTTCGCGCTGTGCGACGATGTCGGGCTCGACATCATGGTAAATGAACACCACAGCACCGCCACCTGCATGACCATATCGGTACCGATGGCGCTGTCGATCATTGCACGTGAAACCAAGAAGGCGCGGCTGCTGTCGTTGGGGTCGCCAATTGCCAACCGTCCTGATCCGGTGCGTGTGGCCGAGGAAATGGCATGGCTCGACGTGCTGTCGGGCGGTCGGCTGGAGATGGGGCTGGTCAAAGGCGCGCCGTACGAAATCCAGCCGGCGAACTCCAATCCCGCCACGCTGATGCGCCGCTACTGGGAGGCGCATGATCTGATCATCAAGGCGATGTCCACGCACGACGGGCCGTTCAACTGGGAGGGTGAGTTCTTCCAGTATCGCAGCGTCAACATCTGGCCGAAGCCGGTGCAGAAGCCGACTCCGCCGATATGGATGACCGGCATGAGCGTGGATACCGGCAAGCTCGCCGCCGAGCGCGGACACGTGGTGGGAACGCTGTTGTCGGGTGGCACTGCGAAGCCGATGTACGACGCATATCGTGCACGGGCACGCGAACTCGGTTGGGAAGCCGGGCCTGATCGCATGGCCTACGCCGCGGTCGTCGGTGTTGGCGCGACACGCGAGGAAGGGCTGCGCCGCGCGGATCAGATCGCGGACTATGTGCGCACCGCGCCGGTGGTCGCCGAACCGTTCACCAACCCTCCCGGCTACAACTCCATCGGCGCCAACGTGGCGATCATGAAGGCAGGGCCACGCGCGCATCGCATCGTCAAGGATCGGCAAGGCAACCCGATCGATCATCGCAAGGCGACGGTGCAGCAGTTCATGGATACCGACACGGTGTTTGCCGGCACCCCGGATGACGTGTTCGGTCAGATCAGGGATTTCAGCGCGCGTATGGGCGGCGTTGGGCACCTGTTGTTCTTTGGCCAGGGCGGGTTCCTCGACCACAAGGACACGGCGGAGAACATTCGGTTGTTCGGCCGCGAGGTTGCACCTAGGCTGAAGGAGTTGGAAGCGGCGGCGCCGGCAGCGCCAGGCGTTGCAGCTGCCGAATAGCGGTCCTTACAAGTCAGGCCGCTATAGCTTCGCCGGCGGGTAATAAGGCCGCTCGCCCAGCGCCTGCACGCGCTCCCAAAACGTCTCTCCGCTCGCCTTTCCGACCTCGTCCAGGTCTGCCGCCTGCCGCCACATGTTCCACGACTCCGGATGCAGCCGGCTCGCCTCTGCCAGATGCGCGTCGCCCTCGGTCGGGTTGCCGTGGCGGCGCAACCACACGCCCAACCGGAAATGCGCCTGTGCCAGCGCAACGTCCGACGTGACGCGCGGTAGAGCACGCAACGCCGCGTCGGCTGGCAGCGCGTGGCGTCCGGTCAGTACCCAATCCCGCACCGCATCCAGATACGCCGTGCGCGCCGCCAGACGTGCCGCCTGATGCTCAGGCGCCAACGTCTTCGTCGCATGATCCATCAATCGGAAATGGTCGGTCGAGCCAGCATTTTCCGGCGGACGCACGATGCGCCCCGCTTCATCGATCCACACCGCCTGCGGCACATTCACCATGCCATACAGGTCGGCAACGCGGTGCTCGGTATCGATCAGGCACCAATAGGTCGCACCCGCTTGCTCGATCCATTGCCGCGCATGTTCACCGCCGCGGCTTTCCTCCGCGACCGCCACGATCATGAATTCTTCCGTCTTCAGGCCGTCGAACGTTTGCTGCCACACGGGCAAGTCAAAGCGACAGCCTCACCAGGAGGCCCACGTACAGAGGAACACCTTCTTCCCCCGCAACGTCGACAGCGTATGCGGCACACCGGCCAGATCGGGCAGGGTGAAGTCCGGCGCCACCAGACCCCCCAACGCCTCGTTGCGCTGCTGAGCGCCAACGGCGAGCACCCAGGTCTCGCCACCGGCATCGTGTACCACCGGCTGCCCCAGCCGCGCCCAGAACGCCGCCACGTCGATGCGATTGTCGCGCACCGGCATCGGCACGCAGAGGTCGTCGCGGCACATGCCCTCCGGCTTCAGGGTCCAGCCGGTGGTGCGTTCGGCATCCTCGGCCGATAGCCACAAGCCGTCCGTTGCCGCGACTGCAAGCTCTCCCTGTTCGCTTAGAACGGTTGCCATCGCTGGCCTCCTCTCTTGCCCGCTCTCACGCAACCACGTTCAATGCCGCCCACGCAAGTCGCAACGAGGAGGAAACATCGATGCCGAAGCTCGCAGGCAAGATCGCCTGGATCACTGGCGCCGGCAGTGGCATCGGTGAAGCCGCCGCGCTCGCGCTGGCCCAGGAAGGCGCCACCACCGTGCTGACCAGCCGCACGCGTGAGAAGCTGGAACGCCTCGCCGAACGCATCAAGCAGCAGGGCGGCAAGGCGCATGTGCAACCGGCCGACCTGATGGACTCCAAGGCCGTGCAGAAGATCGGCGAATACATCCAGTCGACATTCGGCCGCCTCGACATCCTGGTGAACAACGCGGGTCTCAATATCCGCGATCGCCATTGGGACAAACTGACCCCCGAAGGCATCGATGAACTGGTGCATGGCAACCTTTCGCAGGCGCTGTACTGCGTCACTGTCGCGCTGCCTTTCATGCGCGCGCAGAAGGATGGCGTGATGATACACACGTCTTCGATCGCGGGCCGCTTCATCGGTGGCTTCGCCGGACCAATCTACGGCGCGGCGAAGCACGGCGTGGTGGCGATGAGCCATACGATCAACATGGAGGAATGTCTGAACGGCATCCGCTCCACTGTGTTGCTGCCAGGCGAGGTCGCCACACCGATCCTCGACAAACGTCCCAATCCGGTCGGGCCGGAAGAGCGCGCGCGCATGGTGCAGGCCGAGGATTGCGCCGACCTGATCCGCTACATCGCCTGCCTTCCGAAGCACGTGGTCATGAGTGAGGTGATGCTGGCGCCGACGTACAACCGCACCTACGTTTCAAACCTGCAACGCAAACTCTGAGGGGATAATGGCGTCGAACCGCAAGAAGGTCCTGGTCCCGCATACGATGGGCGAGGAAGGCACTCAACTACTCCGCGTGCGCGATGATATCGAAATGGAGATCTACTCCGCCACGATCAGCCAGAGCGAACTACTGCCGATACTGTCGGAAGCTGCCGGCATTGCACTATCCGGTACGCCATACAAGCAGGCCGAGATGGATGCATCGCCGGTCATGCAGGTCGTCGCGCGTATCGGCGTCGGCTACGATGCAGTGGAAGTTCCCGCACTGACCGCGCGTCGCGTTCCTTTGATGGTCGCGGGCACGGCGAATTCAACGTCCGTTGCGGAGCACGCATTCCATCTGATGATGGCGCTCGCCAAACGCAGCACGGCGTTGGATGGGTTGGTGCGCAAGGGCACCTGGGCCGATCGCCATGGCGGACTGCCAATGGAGCTGTCAGGCAAGACCGCGCTCATCGTCGGCTTCGGCCGCATCGGTACGCGTTCGGCGCGGCGCTGCCAGGGCTTTGATATGAATGTGCTGATCTATGACCCGTACGTGCCGGCCGAGAAGATCACCGATGCCGGTTGCGAACGCGTCACCGATCTCGATGCAGCACTTCCGCGCGCGGATTTCGTGTCGATCCATTGCCCGAAAAATGCCGAGACCATCGGCATGTTCAACGCCGCGCGGTTCGCACGCATGAAGCGTGGCGCGTTCATCGTCAACACGGCGCGTGGCGGGATCATCGACGAACCTGCGCTGCACGCGGCGCTGTCGTCCGGCCATCTCGCCGGCGCTGGCCTCGATGTGTTCGACATGGAGCCGACACCGGTCAACAACACGCTGCTTCAGCTCGACACGGTGATCACCTCACCCCACATGGCCGGCGTCACCACGGAGTCTGTCGCCGGCATGGCCAGGGTGACGGCGGAGAACATCCTGAGTGTGCTGGACGGCAATCCGACCCGGAACAATGCGATCAACCCGGAAGTGTTCGACTGAGCCACAACACACTCCCCCTCCCCTCGCGGGAAGGGGTCAGGAGGAAGGGGCGTTCCCAAATTGGGCACGCCCCCCTCCCCAACCCTCGGGTCAAGCGTCCGAGGGCATGCCCCTCCCGCAAGGGGAGGGGGAGAAAGGGAAATCGATGCCCCAACCAAACCACATCTCGAAGCTCGGCGTTCCTGATCCCGCCACGCTGGACGACGACCTTCGGGCAATCTGGCAGAAGTGCGTCGACAAGCTTGGCTTCGTGCCTAACGTATTCAGCACCTACAGCCTGAAGCCGCAACGCCTGCGCAACTTCATGGCTACGTACAACGAGATCATGCTGTCCGACTCCGGGCTCTCGAAACTCGAGCGCGAGATGGTCGCCGTCGTCGTGTCATCCGCGAACCGCTGCTACTACTGTCTGGTCGCGCACGGCGCAGCGGTCCGCGCTTTGTCGGGAGATCCAGAGCTCGGCGAGATGATGGCGCTGAACTACCGCGTCGCAAAGCTCGACCGGCGCCAGCGGGCGATGTTGGACTACACCTGGAAGCTGACCACGACACCCTGGCTGGTCGATGACGCGGATCGCGCGGTTCTGCGTAAGGCCGGCCTCACCGACCATGACATCTTCGACCTCTCGGAAACCATCGCGTTCTTCAACCTCTCAAACCGCATGGCCACAGCCACCGACATGATGCCGAACCGCGAGTACCACCGGACCAATCGCTGACCCCACACCTGTTCTTACGAACTCCGCGTGGGCGAGCTGAAGCAATCTCCAACCCGTCTACACGACGCTGAGCGTTCATCTCATCCGCAGCACCCAGGCCTTCAACGCCACCAGATGCGCGCTCATGAAATCGCGCGTTTGCTGGTCCGTCAGCTCGCCCTCGGCATCGAACTTGCTCTGTGCGGCAGGGATCATTACTTCTGGCCGGTTCATCACGAACCCATTCAGGAACACGAACATCTGCCGCAGATGATACTGCGCGCGCGCGGTCCCCAGCGTGCCGGCACTCGCCCCCATGAGCCCGATCGGCTTGCCTTCGAACGGGTGCTCCGGCGGACGCGACGCCCAGTCGATAGCGTTCTTCAGTACCCCTGAGGTCGAGTAATTGTACTCCGGCGTTGCCAGTAGCAGCCCATCCGCGGCCTTGATCCGTGCCCGGAAATCCGCAACCGGTGGCGGATATCCTTCCAGCCGCACGTCGTCGTTATACATCGGTATCGGAGCCAGATCGAAAATCTCGATTGTCATGCCGGTGGGCGCCAGGTCCTGCGCCGCCCGCAAGGCCGCCGCGTTGAAGGACCCGCGCCGCAGGCTCCCCGCTATCCCGAGAATGCGCACAGTTCCACTATCGCTCATGGGACTACCCCCTGGTCATGCCAACGGCCGAATAACACAGGGTCGCCCGTCCGCCTATCGCCCGCTGGAACTTGCGCCGAACGGCTCGTCCAGCATCTCGCGGACCACGCGACGCAGTTCCTCCTTGCGATACGGCTTGCTCAGCAGTCGTCCGCCGGTGCGCATGGTGGATCCGCTCCATCGTGCATCTGGGAAGCCCGACGTCAGCAAGGTGCGCAGCAACGGGCGACGAGCCACCGCTGCCTGAGCCAGATCACGGCCGTCCATTTCCCCCGGCATGACGACATCCGTTAGCAACAGCTCTATCCGTTCCGGCGATTCGATGATTGTCATCGCCGTCGCGGCATCCGGCGCCTCCAACACGCGATAACCCGCCTCGCTGAGTTGGCGGACCACAATGCGACGGAGGCCGGCATTGTCCTCCACCACCAGCACCGTTTCGGTGCCACCGCGTGGCGCCCCCTGCTCCACCCGCTCCTCTTGTGCGGCCACTGTTTCCGGTACCTTCGGCAGGTAAAGCCGGAATGTCGTACCGTTATCGGGCTCACTGTGCACGGTGATGTGGCCTCCCGATTGCTTCATAAAGCCAAAAACCATCGAGAGCCCAAGGCCAGTGCCCTTGCCCTGTTCCTTGGTGGTGAAGAAAGGTTCGAAGATACGAGTCAGAACATCCGCCGGCATACCGGTGCCCGAGTCGCTGACTTCCACCACAACGTACTGGCCCGGCGTGACATCAGCATGGGCTGCGGCATAGGCCTCATCCAGCCTGCCGTTGCTTGTTGAGATCGCCAGCGAGCCGCCGCGCAGCATTGCATCCCGCGCGTTCGTGGCCAGGTTTGCGATCGCCGCCTCGAATTGCGCCCGATCGATCAGCACAGGCCAAACGCTCGGGGAGAGTGCCATTTCGATCGAGATGTTCTCGCCCAATGTCCGCGCCAGCAGTCGCACGATGGCACCCACAACCTCGTTGATATTGGCGCGCTCTGGTTGCAAAGGCTGGCGGCGGGCGAATGCCAGGAGCCGCCGCGTCAGATCCGCGCCGCGCAGTGCTGACTCAAGGGCATCCCGTACCAATTCATTGGTCACCGGGTCCTCGGCCCGAAGCTCTCGCAGCATGTCCAGATTGCCGATGATGATCGCGAGGAGATTATTGAAATCGTGCGCCAGCCCGCCGGTGAGTTGGCCCACCGCCTCCATCTTCTGCGACTGCCGCAACTGTTCGCGCTGGGTCTCGGCCTCCCGCCGCTCTGTCAGGTCGCGGACGATGCCGACGAATGCGTGGTTGCCACCCTGCAACGACTCGCCAACAGCCAACTCCATCGGAAAGGTGGAACCGTCTTTGCGCCGGCCCATGACTTCGCGGCCGATGCCGATGATCCGTGGCACGTTGGTTTCGACGTACGCCGAGAGGTAGCGGTCATGCTCACTATGATACGGCTCCGGCATTAGGATCCGGATGTTCTGACCTACGATTTCCTCTGGCGTGTAGCCGAACAGGGTGGTGCAGGCCTTGTTGTAGGATTGCACCACGCCGTGGCGATCGATGGTGATCAGGCCATCGACCACGGTGTCCAGCACGGTCGCGATCAGGCTGCGTAGGCGCGTCTCAGTCACCTTGGCCACAGTCGTGGCCGCCGTGCTCGCGGTGATGTCGCGGATCACCTGGCCGAAACCCAACAATGCATGATCCCGATCATTGATCATGGTGGTAACCGTATGTGCCAGGAAGCGAGAGCCGTTCTTCCGCACACGCTCGCTGACGTCCTCGCGCTGGCCCATCCTCGTGGCCTCAAGATCACGTGCAGGCTTACCCGTGGCGACATCGTCCGGCGGATAGATGCAGGAGAGGTGCCGCCCGATCACTTCATGCGCCAGATAGCCGCCAACGTGCTCCGCACCATGGTTCCACGACAGGATGCAACCATCAGGATCAAGCAGCAGCAGGGCATATTCGCGAATGCCGGCGACGAATGATAACAGCAGGCGCTCCGGATCAGAGCAGGTTGTGTGAGTGCGTACGTGTGTCGACATGTTGACCCGCGGCTTGGTTGCGTAGGCACGGGAGAGAACGCCAGCGATGGGTAAGGATCGGTAAATGGAAAGCCAACTTGCCGGCGACGACACCGAAAAGTTGCGACGGCATGGACTATTATTTCTTTCATAGCATCAATGACAGGCATCGTACAGCAGCGGTGCCGCGCGGGTCACGGTCGACGATCGTTTTTATTCGTATTCGCTATCGGTTAACTTATTTCGGAGTACACATTCCACCGCTGACTGGTTGTGGCCGATGAATGGCGGCTCGATGCTTTTTTTGCTGCATCTTCACTCATTGTATCCCTATACACGGCTATCCGCGGAGAAGGCCGGCTGTCCGGCGCGCGGCCTCGAGGGGAAGGACGTTCGATGGCTAAGAAGCTGCTCGTGATCGATGATCAGGCAGGCATCACCAAGGTGGTGGAAATGATCGCGCGACAACTCGGCATCACCACCAGGACACTCAACAGCTCGTCTCAGGCCACCGAAACCTTCATTGCCTTCAAACCCGACATCTTGATCCTCGATATGATCATGCCGGAGAAGGATGGCATCGATGTACTGAATGAGGTCCTGCTCACCGGGATTCCGGTAAAGGTCGTGCTCACGTCGGGCTTCAGTGACTCGTACCTGCGCCTGGCGGAGGGTGTGGCAAAATTCCACGATAACCCGGACGTTTCCGTTCTGCGCAAGCCGTTCCGCCGCGACGAGCTGGTCGAACTACTAGGCCGCCTCACCGCGGACTGAACCGCGCCCTCACCACGCCGCATCCAGCAGTGCGCGCACATCCGCCGGCCCGGCAATCCTGCGCGGGTTGGTATGCACCCAGCGATCGTGCATCGACTCTTCGGCGATCTGATCGAGCTGCTCAGCCTTAACCCCAACATCGCGCAGCGTTCCTGGCAATCCCAGACTGGCGATCAGATCGGCCACCGCGTCGGCCGCCTGAACGCCCGGCCGGCCCAGCGCCTCACTGACCCAGGCCTGGCGTTCGGCGTTCACCGGCTCATTGAACCGCAGCACCGGTGGGAGCATGACGCACGAGGTGTAGCCGTGCGGAACGCCCGCAGTGCCGCCGAGCACGTGGCCGATGCCATGGCTCGCGCCCTTGGTCACGCCATTCTGCGACCCCATGATCGACATCCACGCGCCAAGCTGGCAGTCAAGCCGTGCCTCAAGGCTGCTCGCATCCTGTTTCACCGCTCGCAGTCCATGCGAGAGCAGCCGCAGCGCGTGGATCGACGTCCCGTCCGATAGGGGCTGCGGATTGATCGAGCAGATGTCCTCCACCGCATGGTCCACCGCACGAATGCCGGTGGACAGGAACAGCCATTCTGGCGTGTGAATGGTCGCCGCCGGATCCAGGATGACACTGCACGGCATCATCAGCGGATGGCCGAAGCTCTCCTTCACCTGCCGCACAGTGTCGGTGCAGCCGGCGAACCAGGTGAACTCGCCCGCTGACAACGTGGTCGGCACCGCGATCGACCGTACGCCTGGCGGCTTCACCGGCGGTCGCTCTGTGCGGCCATCGGGATGGATCGTGGCACGAAACGCATCCAGTTGCGCCGGATCGCTCACGTCGTTCCCCAGGCACAGGCCGACCATCTTCGCCGCGTCGGTGACCGAGCCGCCGCCGACGGTCAGCAACGCGTCGGCCCGGGCCTCGCGCGCCGCATTCGCCGCCGCGACAACATCATTGCGCGGCGTATGCGCGCCAATCTTCGTGCACACACCCGCCAGCTTGTTGCCCAGCAGGTCGCGCACGCGGTCGATCACATCGGTCTGCCGCGCCAAGGTGCCACTGGCCAGCACATAGACCGCGTTCGCCCCGATCCGTTCGATCTCCTGCGCCAATGCCTCGGCAAGTGGCGTTCCGTAGATCACTCGCTTCATGGGCGGGTAGCGATGGATTCCGCGCTGCATGGCAGGGCTAGCCGAGTGGTTTGCAGAACGCGTCCAGCGCGGCGATCTCCTTGCGCTCACCGTCGTAATCTGCGGCGAGGCGTTCGTAGAGCCGGGCCGCACCCTCATAGAACTGCCGCGCCGCCGGGTCCTCGCCGACAAATTGTGCGATCTCCTCCATCTCGGCGACCCAACGGTACGCCTTGGAGTACATGTTCGGCGTCTGCCGGGTCAGCCAACCGAACAGAGCGGGTTGGCTGGCCGAAAGCTCCGCCTTCAGAGCCTCTGCCGTGCCCACGCGTGATGCTGCCAGCATCATGGCCGTACCGAGCGCCGTGAACCCCTTGGTGATCCCGGCATACGACATCTTCATCGCCGAGGCCGCGCCAATCGGTCCCGGCTGTATCGGCATGTGCAGGCCGTAGTTCGCCAACTCCGCGACGCGTGGCGCGGCTTCGCCGGAGAGGTAGATCTTGGTCGCTTTCGACCCTGGCTGCGGCGGTCCTCCGATGATGCCACCATCAACAAACGTCGCGCCGGTTTCCTGCACCACGCGCGCGATGCGCAGCACCGTCGCCGGATCGAGTGCGTTGCAATCGACATATATCGGTTTCTTCGCAGCCGCACGCAGGGCGGGAGCCAGCCGTTCCGCCAACCCCAGTGCATCACCTGGCGGCAGGATCGACAGGATGATGTCGGTGGCTGCGATCTCCTCATCGGATGCGCCGACCATGCCGGCCGCCTTGGCGCGTGCGAGCGTCGACTCGCTACGGCCACCGAGTGCGGTGCGCACCTCAATGCCATTCTCCACCAGGCGCGCGGCGACCGCGCTGCCCATCATGCCGGGTGCAATCACTGCGACAACTGGCTGCATGGTTGGCCTCCTTTAGTTGGGGGCAACTGTTCTGCAAGCGGCGACGGAAGGCAAGAATGCAAGCAAGATTTCACACGGAGGGCACTGAGAGCTGAAGGCACCGAAGACCGGCGGCGCATTCCCGCGCCCCGCAGCAGCTGGGTGCCGTGGAACCGGCTCGACGTGCGGGTTGAGATTAGGCGAAGCCACGATCTGCTGTCGCGAGGCGTGGGGGTGACGCCGATGTAGCTGGCGACTCTTGCGCGACGGGGGCGACTCGATTCTACG
>Ga0310811_10006550_pt1 | contig 14885 bp, 13 predicted proteins | sample YCmetagenome_FD_207642 | JGI IMG/M metagenome (GOLD analysis project Ga0310811, IMG submission 207642) | Soil microbial communities from experimental microcosm in Duke University, North Carolina, United States - YC | ecosystem: Engineered > Artificial ecosystem > Soil microcosm > Unclassified ...
AGACCCGCACCGGGCATACTACCGCTCCGAGGCGAGTAATGAGGGGAAGTGCGAGGTGGCGGACGAGATCGACACCGAGATCGACACCGAGGTCGTCGTCGTGGGCGCGGGTCCGACCGGGCTGATGCTGGCGTGCGAACTGGCCCTGGCCGGGGTCGAGACCCTGGTCCTGGAGAGGCTGCCCCGGCGTGTCGAGGAGGTGAAGGGCGGCGGGATCCAGCCGCGCACCGCCGAAGTGCTCGAGTTGCGCGGGCTGCTGGAGCCGTTGCTGCGTCGGGCGACACCGCGCGATCCGGTCGGCGGGCACTTCGCAGCCCTGCCCGTGCCGCTGGACTGCACACCCTGGCAGACCCGGCACCCGTTTCCGATCGCGATCGCCCAATGGGAGATCGAGGAAGTACTCGAAGACCGAGCGAGTGCCGCGGGCGCGCGGATCCTGCGCGGCGCCGCAGTATCCGGCGTCGCAGTGTCCGGCGTCGAGTCGGGCGACGAGGGTGTGATCGTGACCGCGGACGGGCTGCGCGTGCGAGCTCGCTATCTCGCGGCGTGCGACGGCGGGCACAGCACCGTGCGGAAACTGCTCGGGCTGCCCTTTCCCGGCAGGCCGGGAACCCGTCAAGCGGTGCTGGCCGACATCCGCCTGTCCGCCGTCTCGCCGTCGGTGCCGCGCCGGCTGGGTCATATGAGCACCCTGACCCGCCAGGCGGGCGGCCACTGGGCCATGCTGGTGCCCCTCGGCGACGACCGGTACCGCATCACCTTCGGCCGCACCGACGGACAGACGGACAACGACCGCGACAACCCGGTCACCCGCGCGGAGATCGCCGCCGCGCTGCACGCCGTGTACGGCCGGGAGACCGAGCTCGGCCAGGTGGCGAGCGCTTCGCGGTTCTCCGACGCCACGCGACAGCTGGAGCACTACCGGGCGGGCCGCGTGCTGTTCGCGGGCGACGCCGCGCACGTGCACCCGCCGCTCGGCGGCCAGGGTCTCAACCTCGGCCTACAAGACGCGGTCAACCTCGGCTGGAAACTGGCCGCCACCGTCCAGGACCGGGCCCCGCGCGGACTACTGGACAGCTACCACGCCGAACGGCATCCGGTCGGCGCCGGGGTCCTGCGGCACACCTCGGCGCAGCGCGTCCTGGCCGACCCGGACCCGAGCGAGGACGTGGCAGCCCTGCGCGAGATCTTCGTCGACCTGCTGCGCCTGCCCGACGCCAACCGGCACATCGCGGGGCTGATGTCGGGCCTCTCGCTGCGCTATCCGCTGCCCGGCGATCATCCGCTGTGCGGACGGCGCGTGCCGGACGCCGATCTGCTCACCGCCGCCGGCCCCGCGCGCCTCTCGACGCTGTTCGCCACCGGGCACGCCGTCCTGCTGGATCTGGCCGGCGGCCTGCCGGCCGACCTCCCGCTCCCGCCGCGGATCGATCTCGTCCGCGCCACAACCGACGCGGGGCCGGGCGCCGCCGCCCTGCTCGTCCGTCCCGACGCCTACGTCTGCTGGGCCACGGACGGCATCTGCGCCGACGACGACGCGGAACACGCCGCCCTGCTCGCCGCCGTCGCGAGCATCGCCCGCGGCACCGAAAGCCGCGGCACGACCGAGATCACCGGGATCACCACCGTCGCCGCCGCGTCCGCAACGTGAAGGAATGCCGTTCGAACACCTGTTCGGTAATGTAGGTCGGGTGACGTCCTTGCGCTTCGGTCCGACCCCCGCCGACCTGCCGCTCGCCGACCCGAGCGGCCGGGAGTTCCGGACCAGCCGCACCACCGCGGACTTCGCGATCGTGCGCTTCCGGCACGGCGGCCGGTGGACGCTGGGCGTGCTGCGCGGCTGGCGCCGCTCGGCGGCGGGCACGATCGTGCGGATCGAATCGCTCGAGCCGGCGTCGAAGGGCGCCGAGGCGCTGTGGTTCGAGTTCCGGCCCGAATCCGTCGACCCGCTTCAGATCGAGGAACGGACCGGTGAGATCCGGATCGTGCCTCCGTCGGAGCGGGGCGCGGTCGCCGGATAGCGGTATCAGCAGCCGGAGACGGGTACCGACTCGGACTTCGAGACGCTGCCGGAGGCGACGGTGACGGTGACGGACTTCTGCCCGCACCACGGTTGCAGATAAATGGTCTTCGACAGTGCGTAAGACCGCTGCCCGGACTCGTCGTCGGTCGAGGTCTGCGGCTCGCCGGAGGAGCCGGCCACGGTGACCGTGTAGGTCACGTCGCCGGTGCCCGAGGCCGTGACGGTCCCGAAGATCTGCACCTCGGGATAGCCGTCGGCGGCGGTCGCGGTCATCTCGATCGCGGTGATCTGCGCGGTCTTCGCCGAATCGGACGCCGTCACAGTGGCCGTCGAAGTGGCGGTGGCCGATGCACCGGGGCCCGAGCCGGTCAACGTGGCGGGGCCGGATTCGGTCGGCGTGGCGCCGGATTCGCCGGATTCGCCGGTCTCCCCGGGAAAACCGTCCGGTGCCGGCGTGGTCGCGGGCGTGCCGGGGATCGCGGTCGTGGTCGCCGCCTCGGGAGAGCCGCCGCCGGAGCCACCGGACCCGGCCAGCGCGATGCCGGCCACGACGCCGCAGACGACGACCACGATTCCCGCCGCCAAAGCAGCGCCGCGCCCACGGGGCAGCGTCAGACGCGCCCGGCCCGCCAGGGCCGCGGAGGACGTACCAGGTCGAGCGGAGGATAGATCACTCTGGCCTGGAGCCGGAGCGAGCGCGATGACCGCGGCCTCGCGCAGCCGGGCGAGTTCTGCGACGTCGTCCACGGACCACCTCGCCTGGGCGGCCTGACAGTGTTCTGCGAGCTGGGCCACAGCGCGCTGCGCCCACGTCGTCTCGTCCTCGTCATTGATTCCGGCACGGGCCGCCAAGGCGCTGCCGAGCTCGCGCAACCGCCGCGCGCCGGCCTCGGCACCGTCCCGGCCCGAGCCGCTCCATTCCGCCTGCTGCGCAAGCTCGCGCAACGCCACCCGCGTGTTCTCGTCCACGGCCCCATCATCGGGCATCGGAGCACGACTATGGACCCCTCGGCGCACCACGCGCCGGCCGTCCCACGGCGACGTACGATATGTGAGGTGTGATACGAGACCTGTGGTATGCGAAGCGTGGTGTGTGACGTGCGACGGGCCCCGGTCAGCCTGTCGCCGTCCGGGGCCCGTGTTCACCACACCGGTCTTCGGGTTACCCGTGCGGCGGGATTCATGCATGCCTTCACGGAAGAAACCGTCGGCGTTCGCCTCGTCGACACAGCGCAGCGGCCGGCGCGGCCCGCCCGCCCGTGAGGGGCCGACTCAGGGCACGAGGACAGCAGCGCCGTCGACCCGGTCGGCGGCGAGGTCCGCGAGCGCGCGGTCGGCCTCGGCCAACGGATACGGCGTGGTCCGCACGCGCAGCGGGGAGCGTTCGGCGGCGGCGAACAGTTCGCGTCCATCAGCCCTCGTATTCGCGGTGACGCTGCGCAGGTCGCGTTCCCGGAACAGGTGCGCGGCGTAGTCGAGCGGCGGGATCGCGCTCAGGTGGATGCCGGCGATCGCGAGCGTGCCGCCGGGCGCCAAGGCGGCCAGCGCCGTCGGAACGAGGTCGCCGACGGGGGCGAACAGGATGGCGCTGTCCAGCGGCTCCGGCGGCTCGCCGTAGGCGGGGCCGGCCGAGGCGGCGCCCAGCTCCAGCGCGAGGTCGCGGGCGTTTCTAGAGCGGGTGAGCACGTGCACGGTGGCGCCCTGTGCGATCGCGAGCTGCGCGGTCAGGTGTGCGGACGCGCCGAACCCATAGACGCCCAGCCGCCCGCCGCGCGGCAGCTCGGCTCTCTTCAGCGCGCGGTATCCGATGATGCCCGCGCACAGCAGCGGCGCCAGCTCGACTGCCGGCACACCCTCCGGAAGCCGGTAGGCGTACTCCGCGTCGACGATCGCGTAGGGAGCGTAACCGCCGTCCAGGTCCCATCCGGTATAGGTGGAACGCGGGCAGAGGTTCTCGTCGCCGCGAAGACAGAACTCGCACTCGCCACACGTGCCGGCCAGCCACGCGATGCCGACGCGGTCGCCGCGGGCGTACCCGGGGACCTGTCGCCCGACGGCCGCGACCCGCCCGACCGTCTCGTGCCCCGGCACGCAGCGGAGTCGGTGCGGAACGAGATCGCCCTCGGCCAGGTGCAGGTCCGTCCGGCAGACCCCGCATGCCTCGACGTGCACGAGCAACTGGTGCGGCCCGGGATCCGGCACGGCTCGCTCGATCTCGACGAGGCGGACGCCGCCTCCGGGTTTCGGATCGTCCGCGGCCCAGACCAGCATCGACACGGGGATCCGGGCGACAGGTGCGGCGGCGTTCACTGGCGTCGTCTCCTCACACGCGGGTCGGCACCGCGGAATGTTCAGCCCGGATCGGGATCGGGATCGGTCGGGTCCGGGGCGGACTCGGGCTCTCGTTCCGGCGCGGACTCGAGCTCGGATTCCCCGGTGGAATCGTGCTCTGATTCCGGCGCGGGTTCGGCGACCGCGACCATCGCCGGACGCAGCACGAGGTCGCCGAGCCGATAACCGCGGCGCAACGCCCGCGCCACCGTGGGAGCGGAACCCGCCGCGCCGGTCACGTATTCGTGTTCGACCGCTTCGTGGATCGCCGCGTCGAAGCGGTCGCCGTCCTCGCCGAATCCGCTCAGGCCGAGGCCCGCGACGGCCGCACGCAGCTTGCCTGCCACCGCGCGCAGAACGCCGGCGAGTTCTCCGTGCTCCTCGGCGGCGTCCACGTCGTCGAGCACCGGCAACAGCGTCGCCAGCACTCCGGCGCGCACCCGCTCGGCGGCGGCGACCTGCTCGCGCTCGACCCGCTTGCGGTAGTTCGCGTACTCCGCCGCGAGACGCCGCAGGTCGTCCGTCAGCTCGTCGACCGTGTGTCCGGGTTCTGCGTCCGGCGCGGCGACGCCGGGTGAATAAGCGTCCGGTGACACGGCTTCCCGCGCCTCCTGTGCGTCCTGCGACGCCTCCCGCCGTGCTGCTTCCAGCGCCTCCGCCTCCAGCGTCACCGCCTCCCGAGCCGCGGCTTCCCGTGCGGCCGCCTCCCGTGCCGCGGCTTCCCGTGCGGCCACCTCGCGTGCCGTCACGATCGACCCCTCACCGGCCGCCGTCGCGGCCGCCACCGCCGCCACCGCCGCCGTCCGAGTCGGAGCCCTCGTCGATGATCTCCGCGTCCACCACGTCGTCCTCGCGCGCAGAGCCGGAGCCGGAGTCATCGCCGCCGCCCGCGGGCCCGCCGCCGGCCTGCTGCTGCGCCTGTCCGTAGAGTGCGGCACCGAGCCGCTGGCTGGTGGTGGCCAGCTTGTCCGTACCGGCCTTGATGGCCGCGGTGTCGGTGCCGTCGAGCGCCCGTCTGAGCTCCCCGATCGCCTCCTCGACGTCGCCCTTGACGTCGGCCGGGACCTGGTCGGCGTTGTCCCGCATGTACCGCTCGGTCTGATAGACCAGCGCCTCGGCCTGGTTGCGCGCCTCGGCCTCCTCGCGGCGGCGCCGGTCCTCGTCGGCGTGCGCCTGGGCGTCGGAGACCATCCGGTCGATCTCGTCCTTAGGCAGCGCCGAACCGCCGGTGATACGGATCGACTGCTCCTTCCCGGTGCCCAGATCCTTCGCCGCGACGCTCACGATGCCGTTCGCGTCGATGTCGAAGCCCACCTCGATCTGCGGCATCCCCCGCGGCGCCGGCGCGATCCCGGTCAGCTCGAACATCCCGAGCCGCTTGTTGTGCGCGGCGATCTCCCGTTCGCCCTGGTAGACCTGGATCTGCACGGACGGCTGGTTGTCGTCGGCGGTCGTGAAGATCTCCGAGCGCTTGGTCGGGATCGTGGTGTTGCGCTCGATCAGCCGGGTCATCACCCCGCCCTTGGTCTCGATGCCCAGGGACAGCGGGGTGACGTCCAGCAGCAGCACGTCCTTGACCTCGCCCTTGAGCACCCCGGCCTGCAGCGCCGCGCCGACCGCGACGACCTCGTCCGGGTTGACGCCGCGGTGCGGGCTCTTTCCGGTCAGCTCCTGCACCAGCTCGCCCACCGCGGGCATCCTGGTCGAGCCGCCGACCAGGATCACATGGTCGATCTTCGCGATCTCGATCCCGGCGTCGCGCAGCACCGCCTCGAACGGCTTGCGGCAGCGCTCGACCAGGTCCTCGGTCATCTGCTGGAACTGGGCGCGGCTCAGGCCCTCGTCCAGGTGCAGCGGGCCCTGATCCGAGGCGGTGATGTACGGCAGGTTCACCGTGGTCTCGGTGGCCGAGGACAGCTCGATCTTCGCCCGCTCGGACGCCTCGCGCAGCCGCTGCATCGCCATCCCGTCCCGCGTCAGGTCGATGCCGTGCCCGGCCTTGAACCGCTCGGCCAGGTGCTCGACCACGCGCTGGTCCCAGTCGTCGCCGCCGAGGTGGTTGTCGCCGCTGGTGGCCTTGACCTCCACCAGGCCCTCGCTCACCTCGAGCAGGGACACGTCGAAGGTGCCGCCGCCGAGGTCGAACACGAGGATGGTCTGCTCCCGCCCGCCCTTGTCCAGGCCGTAGGCCAGTGCCGCGGCGGTCGGCTCGTTGATGATGCGCAGCACGTTCAGCCCGGCGATCTGCCCGGCCTCCTTGGTGGCCTGGCGCTGGGCGTCCTCGAAGTAGGCCGGGACGGTGATCACCGCGTCGGTCACCGGCTCGCCGAGGTACGACTCGGCGTCCCGCTTGAGCTTGGCCAGCACCCGGGCGCTGACCTCCTGCGGGGTGTAGCGCTTGCCGTCGATCTCCTTGGACCAGTCCGATCCCATCTGCCGCTTGATCGAACGGATGGTGCGCTCGACATTGGTGACCGCCTGGTTCTTGGCCGGCTGCCCGACCACCAGCTCCCCGCCGCGGGAGAACGCCACCACGGACGGGGTGGTGCGTGATCCCTCGGCGTTCGGGATCACCGTCGGCTCGCCGCCCTCCAGCACGGCGACCACGGAGTTGGTCGTCCCCAGATCGATCCCCACTGCGCGACTCATCGGCGACCTCCATTCGGGGGAACGGTGCGCGCCGCGCCTCGGCCAGAGCCGCGGCCGCGCGGATCCGGTGTGTGTCGGGCGGAGTCTGCCGGGCCCGCCCGTCGAGCTCTTCGCCCGAGTGCGTGGCACGCTGTTGATTTCTCGATCTCCGCGCGACCGGCACGCGGCCCGCCACCACACCGTCAACTTCACGATAACTCGGAACCCGGACGGTGACGCGGCGCCGGCACGGTCGCGGCACGAAGGCGACACGACTGCGGGCACGGTCGCGGCACGCGGCCGTGAGCCCGCCGACGCACGCGGCCGCGCGGTGGCACAATGATCCGCCATGGACCCGATCGACGTGGCCGAACTGGCGCTGAGCCTGCCGGAGATCGACCCGGAGCGGCCCAGCCCCGCCCGGATCTATGACTTCTGGCTCGGCGGTTCGCAGAACTTCGCCGCCGACCGCGAGGCGGGCCGGCGCGCCGCCGAGGCGATGCCCACCCTGCCCGCCTCGCTGCGGGCCAACCGCGTCTTCCTCGGGCACGTCGTCCAGCACCTGGTCGCCGAGCGCGGCGTCACCCAGTTGCTCGACCTCGGCTCCGGCGTGCCGACCGTGGGCAACGTCCACGAGGTCGCCCAGGCGGCGAACCCGGAGGCGAGCGTCGTCTACGTCGACATCGACCCGATCGCCATCGCCCACGCCCGCGCGCTCCTCGCCGAGAACCCGAGGGCGCAGGCGGTGCTGGCCGACCTGGGCGACCCGGCGAGCGTCCTGGCCCACCCGCTGGTGCGCGGCACGATCGACTGGACCCGGCCGGTCGCCGTGCTCATGTTCGCGGTGCTGCATTTCATGCCCGACACCGAGCGGGTCGAGCGGATCGTGCGCGCGTTCACCGAGCCCTGCGCCCCGGGCAGTTTCCTGGCCATCTCGCACGGCGCCCCGGACGAGGCCGCGCCGCAGGCCCAGCAGACCGCGGCGCGCGATTACGCCACGCGCACCGGGGTGCCCTTCACCCCGCGCACCGCCGAACAGGTCGAAGCCTGGCTCACCGGCCTCGAGATCGAGCCGCCCGGCGTGCAGGACATCCGCGCCTGGCTGCCCGAGCTGAACACGAGCCGCAGCCCGATCTCGCCGGTCCTCGGCGTCCTGGCGCGCAAGCCAGAGAGCTGATTCGAGAGGTGGGACCGGATTCAGACTCCTGACTCTCCCGGTTCTCCTGGTTCTCCTGGCTCTCCTGGCTCTCCTGGCTCTCCTGGCTCTCCTGGCTCTCAGCGGGACGGCGCCGCGGTTCTCAGGGCTCGATGTGTCAACTCTCAGGACGCTGTCGTCCTGGTCCAGCCTCCGGCTCCCCGGCCGGAGGCTCGCCGCCGCCGACGACGGTTCCCGGGGCCCTGGAGCCGCGCCCTCGGCGGACGCCGGCTCGTCCGGCCGAGTCACCTGAGGCCGGCCGGCTCTCCGGCGTGACCCAAGAGACTCTTCACCCCGATGCGTGAATCGGTTGATGCTGGTTACCAGGCCTTACGAGGATTGGCCAGGGCGCCACTCATGCGCCGAGGAGGTCGGATCGTGTCTTTCATGAACCGCGGCGACGCCGGCAGGCGGCTGGCCGGGCTGCTCGAATCGCGTCTGAGCGCGGGCGACGTGGTGGCGCACGACGCGGTGGTGCTGGGGCTGCCGCGCGGCGGTGTGCCGGTCGGCGCCGAGGTCGCCGAGGTGCTGCGGGCGCCGCTCGACGTGCTGGTGGTGCGGAAGCTGGGCGTCCCGTTCCAGCCCGAGCTCGCCTTCGGGGCGATCGGCGAGCAGGGCGTACGGGTGATCAACGACGAGGTGGTGCGCTCGCTGCGTCTGTCCACCGGCGACATGGCACGGGTCGAGACCCGCGAGCGCGAGGAACTGGACCGGCGTTCGCGCCGTTACCGGGGCCAACGTCCGCCCACCGACCTCGCGGGCAGGACCGCGATCATCGTGGACGACGGCGTCGCCACCGGTTCGACCGCGCGCGCTGCCTGCCTCATCGCCCGGGCACAGGGAGCTACCCGGATCGTGGTGGCCGTCCCGGTCGCGCCGCGCGGCTGGGTGCACCGGCTCACGGACGTGGCGGACGACCTGGTGAGCGTAGACACTCCGCGCAGCTTCTTCGCCATCGGCCAGTTCTACGAGGACTTCGCGCCCACGACGGACGAGGAGGTACGCGCCTGCCTGCGGCGGACGTACGCGGCCGAGGGCGCGAAGCCGCAGCCGCAGCCGCAGCCGCGGGAGCGGCCGGCCGCGGCTGCGGACCCCGAGGTCACGTTCAGCACCCGGAGCGGGAGGCTGGCCGGCCAGCTGGTCACGCCCGCCGATGCCGGCGGGGTCGTGCTGTTCGCGCATGGGAGCGGAAGCAGCAGGCACAGCCCGCGCAACCGTTTCGTCGCGGAGGAGCTCAACCGCGCCGGCCTGGCCACACTCCTGCTCGACCTGCTGACCGAGCAGGAAGCGGGCGACCGCGCGAACGTCTTCGACACCGCGCTGCTCGCCGAGCGGTTGCACGACGCCACCGACTGGGTGCGGGAGTGGCTGCGCGACCTGCCCGTCGGGTACTTCGGGGCCAGCACCGGCGCCGCGGCGGCGCTGCTGGCCGCGGCCGACCCGAACTGCCCGGTGCGGGCGATCGTCAGCCGCGGCGGCCGCCCCGACCTCGCCGCGCCGCGTCTGCCCGAGGTGGCGGCGCCCACCCTGCTCATCGTCGGCGGGCGGGACGGCACGGTGCTGGACCTCAACCGGCAGGCCCAGGCGATGCTGCGCTGCGAGAACCGGCTGGATGTCGTTCCCGGCGCGACGCATCTGTTCGAGGAGCCGGGCGCGCTCGAGAAGGTGGCCGAGCTGGCCGCCGACTGGTTCGCCGCGCACCTGCGGGACACGGCCGGCGCCGGTCGGCGGGTCAGCCCGGCCGGAAGCGCGCGGTAGAAATGAGCGCGGCAGAAATGAAACGCGCGGTAGAAATGCGCACGGTAGAAACGAAAAGCGCGGTCGGGGTACAGCGCGCGGCCGGGATGCGGCTGGCGGGACCACGCCCGGCGTGGTCTGATCGAAACGAGGGGCGAGGGATCGGAGCCGACGATCGGAGCACGCCGTGACTGCTCATCGTGATCCACTGGCGGCCGCCGAGAACACCGCGCACGTGTGGCTGGCGGCGATCGCCGAGGGCCTCGGCACCGACGATCGCCATCGCGCCCTGCGGATCCTGCGGACCTGGCTGCACCTGGTTCGCGACCGGCTGTCCGTCATCGGCGCGGTCCGTCTCGGGGCACAGCTGCCGGCGCTGGTACGCGGCGTCTACTACGAGGACTGGGTGCCGAACCGGCAAGTCGGCCGGTGCACCGCCACGGAGTTCGTGGACGAGTTCGCCCACGCCGCCGACCTCGAGCGGGAGGAGGCCGCGGCGGCGCTGGCCACGGTGACCTCGGTGCTGCGGGAGCACTTCTCGCCCGGGCAGCTGGAGCTTGTTCTGGTCCAGCTGCCCCGGCCGCTGCGGACGGCCCTCGGCGGGCAGCCGCGCCCGGCGCCCGCGGGGATCCGAGCGGGCGCGTGAACAGCGGCCGGCGAAAACGGCCGCGTACGCAGCCGGGGGAACGGCAGCCGCGTGACCAGCCCCGGAGCAGCCCCATTCGCCCGCGGATGCAACCGGTCGTCCCACATGGCAGAGTGTCAATGTACGAGTCCATCAGGTGGCAGCGGTAGGAGGTCGGATGGCCGTCTCGAGCGTTCCGGAGTATCTCGCCGATCTGGCCCGACGCGCCCAACAGGCGGTCGACGCGGTCGAGGCCGCCCGGGCCGAGACGCGCGAGGCGCTGGTCTCCCGCGTCGAGCGCACCCGCACCGACGCCGAGCGGATGGCCGACGCCCTGCACGCGGGCGCCATCGCGGCCGAACGGGAGGCGGTCAGCCGCTGGAGCAGGATCCAGGCGGACTGGAAGGACCACGTGCTGAGCATGCGCTCGCACATCCGGGACCGGCGGGCCGGGCGGGACGCCCAGAGCCTGGCCGAGCGCGCCGAGTACGCCGAGCGGTACGCGCGTGCCGCGGTCGATCTCGCGGCGGCCGCGATGCGACACGCCGAGTACGCCGTTCTCGACGCCGCGCTGGCCAGGGCCGACCTCGCCCTGGAGCGCGCGGGCGCCACCCACTGAAGGCCGGCCTACTGAAATCGGCACACCGAGGCGTCCATAGAGAGCGTCTATGGAGGGTCCGCAGCGTCGATCGAGGGTCGTCCATCGACGGCCACGAGGCCGCAAGACGATGGCGACGCGGCGCGCCCGAAGCCGTCGCGTCGGTCTCCCGCATCGGCGGACGTTCGACGCCGCGGCCGGCGCCGGGTGGAGCGCCGACCTAGCGGGGCGGGGCGAGCTCGGGATGCGCTTCGAGCACCGCAGCCATGGTCGGCTCCAGCTGGGCCCACGTGCGGTCGAGTGCGTCCTGCACCGCCTTGTACTCCTTGTAGGCGTCGTCCAGCTGCGCGGCGGCGGCCGCGTCGCCGACGACCCGCATCTGCCGGTCGAAGCCCGGGAGCATGGACTCGGCCTCCTGCGCCAACCGGGTCATCTCGCGGAGCGTGCGCACGATGTAGCCGGTCTCCGTCGTCCCGCCTCTCGCAGAACCGTTCATGCCTCAACGCTATACGGCGCCTCGGGACCCGCACCCTGTCGGCCGCCGCGCTGCGGCACACGGGTGACAGGGAAGACGTGGCGTGAGCCGAATGGGGGCCGAACGGGGCCGGATGGGGGCCGAACGGGGCCGAGACACCGACGCGGTCAGGAGAGCACGCGGCGCCGGAAGTTGCGCAGGCCGAGGCCGAGGAAGAGCACCAGGAAGCCGATGAGCACCGGGTAGACCACGTACAGGTGCATGTGCGGGGCCGCGGTCAGCGCCGCCCGCATGCCCTCGTTGATGTAGATCAGCGGATTCACCAGCACGAGGATCTGCAGCCAGTGCACGCCGCCGACCTCGACCGGCGCCAGCCTGGTCCATTCGTAGTAGGTGCCGCCGAGGAAGGTCAGCGGCAGTACGACGAATCCGAACATCAGGCCGATGTTCCGCGCCTCGAAGGTCGTGCCCAGCAACAGTCCCAGCGAGGTCATCGCGACACAGGCCAGCGGGATGATGGTCAGCACGATCCACCAGTGGAACGACAGGTTCGCGTGCACGCCCGCCGCGTGCACCACGGCGGCGATCGGGAACACGATGAGCGCCGAGATCACACCCTGGCTCGCCCCGGAGAGCACCTTCGCCAGCGCCACCAGCCAGATCGGGCACGGCGCCTGCACCCGGTCCTCGATCTCCCTGGTGTAGCCGAACTCCGAGGACAGCTGCAGGGCCACCGCCTGGATGCCCTGGAACATGATCGTGATGCCGACGACGCCGGGCACCAGCACGGTGGCGAAGTCCGACTCCCCCGCCGCGCCGCCGGCACCGCCCACGCCCTGACCGATGGTCGGGAACACGTACAGGAACACGAACACCAGCAGGAACGGCTGGACCAGGGTGCGTCCGACGAACTCGCCGAAGTTCTTCTTCAGCACCGTCAGGTCGCGCAGGATCAGGGCCTTGAGCGCGATCCGGGACGCCGCGGCCTGCGACCGGGCCGGGCGGGTGCGGATCACCGGGCCGGCGGCGGAGCGCGGCGCGGGCGGGGAGGTCGAGGTCATGGCGGCTCTCAGTCGCGCAGGTCTTTGCCGGTCAGGTCGATGAACACGTCCTCCAGGCTCGGTTCGGCCACCGACAGGTCGGCCACCTCGAACCCGTGGTTCTCCGCCGCGGTCACGATGCGCGCCACCGAGCCGCTCGCGCCGCGCAGGTGCAGTTCCAGGCTGCCGCCGGTGCCGCGGACCCGGGCCACGCCGGGAACCTGCGCCTGCAGCACCCGGCCGAGTTCGGCGAGGTCGCCGGCGGCCTTGACGGTGACGATGGTGTCGGCGTCCACGCCGTGCCTGAGCGCGGCCGGGGTGTCCAGGGCCAGAATCCGGCCGTGGTCCATGATGGCCACGCGCTCGCACAGACGGTCCGCCTCCTCCATGTAGTGCGTGGTGAGCAGGATGGTCTGGCCGTCCGCGTGCAGCGCGCCGAGGATGTCCCAGAGCGCCAGGCGGCTCTGCGGGTCGAGCCCGGCAGTCGGCTCGTCCAGGAACAGCACAGCCGGGCGGTGGAAGATCGCCCGCGCGACCATCAACCGCTGGGCCATTCCGCCGGAGAGCGCGTAGACCGACGCGTCCGCCCACTTGGCCAGCCGGAACTGCTCGAGCAGCCGGTCCGCCACCCGCCGCGACTCGGCCCGCGGCATGCCGAACAGCAGTCCGTGGAAGAAGAGGTTCTCCCGGACGGTGAGCTGGCGGTCGAGCGTGTTCTGCTGCGAGACCACGCCCAGCACCTGCTTGGCCAGGGCCGGCCGGGCCACCACGTCCACCTCGCCGACGAAGGCCCGGCCGGAGGTGGGCAGCACCCGGGTGGTCAGCATGCCGACCGTGGTTGTCTTGCCCGCGCCGTTGGGCCCGAGCAGGCCGAAGATCTCGCCCGGCCGCACGTCGAGGTCGAGGTGGTCGACCGCCGCGAAGTCCGTTCCCGGGTAGACCTTGGTCAACTGCTCCGTTCGGATGACCCCGGTCTGCGCGTTCGCACGTTCGGCCCCGCGCGGCACTTCGCGCGATCCGCATTCGACGAGGTTGGGCCGGTCCATGCCTCCTATCCAATGGCCGCGGCCGACGCCGCGCGAGCGGGCGGAACCGACCGGGCGACCGGTACGGCCCCGGGCCGGACCGCCGATGGCGCGCTTTCCGGCGTGATGTACTCGAAGGAGGACGGAGCAAAACGATGACGACGCTCACGTTGGCGCTGGCCGGCGACACGATGCTCGGGCGTGGTGTCGCGGAGCGGCTCGCCGGGCGGCCGCGCCTGGACACGCTCTTCTCGGCAGAGGTGCGCCGAATTTTCGAGCAGGCGGATCTGGCCGTGCTGAACCTGGAGTGCTGTGTATCGGCGCGCGGTGAGCGCCGGCTGGACCCGGGCAAGCCCTTCTTCTTCCGCGCCCCGCCCGTCGCGGCCGGACTGCTGGCGCAGTTGGGCGTCGACTGCGTGACGCTGGCCAACAACCACGCACTGGACTTCGGCTTCGACGCGCTGGCCGATACGCGAACGCTGGTCGAGCGCGAGGGCGTCCGGATGGTCGGCGCCGGCGCGAACATGGACCTGGCCAGGGAGTACGCGGTTATTCGGGCGGACGGCGTCCGTCTCGCCGTCATCGGGGTGACGGATCACCCGTCAGCGTGGGCTGCGGGGGCGCAGCGTCCGGGCGTCGCCTGGGCGAATCTGGGCGGCGGCATTCCCGACTGGCTCGCCGAGCTTGTGGCGCAGGCACGCAGGAACGCGGACGCGGTCCTGGTCACCCCGCACTGGGGACCGAATCTCACGCCCCGTGCGCCCGGCTATGTGCGCGCCGCTGCGCGGCGACTGCTGGCCGCCGGCGCGACAGTCGTCGCCGGGCACTCGGCACACGTGTTCCACGCGGCCGCCGACCGCGTCGTCTACGACATGGGCGACTTCATCGACGATTACGTCGTCGACCCCTGGCTACGCAACGACCTCGGCCTGCTCTTCCTGGTCACCCTCGAAGGCGGGGGTCCCGCCGCCCCGCTGCAGCCGATCCGACTCACCGCGGTTCCGATCACCATCGACCACAGTTACACCAGGCTTGCCGACGACCGGGAGTGGGACTGGATCAGCACCCGATTTGCCGAAAGCTGCGAAGAGGTCGGGACTGCAGTGACCGTGCGCGACAGGCGGCTGGTCGTCGAGTGGGCTTGAGCCGGAGCCTCACCATGGATCGCCTCACCATGGGTCTTCCTCCACACGCAGGTTCGCGGTGCG
>Ga0310811_10006551_pt1 | contig 14884 bp, 10 predicted proteins | sample YCmetagenome_FD_207642 | JGI IMG/M metagenome (GOLD analysis project Ga0310811, IMG submission 207642) | Soil microbial communities from experimental microcosm in Duke University, North Carolina, United States - YC | ecosystem: Engineered > Artificial ecosystem > Soil microcosm > Unclassified ...
TTCAGAGATGTTCAGAGATGCTCAGAGGCGCTCGGAGGTGTGCGGAGCTGAATCAAGCTGGAATGGGCTCTGCTGACGTGAGCTGGCTCGAAGGGCGTGCAGAGGCATCGGGATCGCAGGGTCAGCCGCCGGAATGCGATGGTCGGCTGCCTCAGCCCCTTTGTTGCGGGCTTACCCTATTAATCGCCTTATTCACCGTATTGCCGGTAAAGGCATCTCAAGTGCTGATTGCCGGAATGCGACTCGTCACTCGGCCGGGCCGGCGCCTTTGGCGAGGTCACGCACGAGCTCGATCAGCTCGGCCGGGTCGAACGGCTTGGTGAGGTAGGCGTCGACGCCGATGCCGAGGCCCCGCCGTCTGTCGTCCTCCTGCGCGCGGGCGGTGATCAGGACGACCTTGATGTGGCGGGTGCTCTGATCGGCCCGCAGCCTGGTCGCGGTCTCCCAGCCGTCGAGGCGCGGCATCATGACGTCGAGGGTGATGACGTCCGGATCGACGTCGTGGACACGATCCAGGCAGTCCTGTCCGTCGTAAGCGGTCTCGACCTCGAACCCTTCCAAGGTCAGGTTGACCGCGATCAGCTGCCGGATGACCTCGTCGTCATCCACGACCAGCACTCGCCCCATAAGCTCACCCACGGCCGCCAAGCTAACCCCTGCGCGGGGGTTGGCGTGTCGTTTTGAGGATCTGAATGTGGGGGAGCCCCTGAGGGCCTCATATCGTGGTGAGATCGCCCCGTGAGTGCTGGTAGCCTTGTCACGTTGTTGAGCCCCCTTAGCTCAGGGGATAGAGCACCGGCCTCCGGAGCCGGGAGCGCAAGTTCGAATCTTGCAGGGGGCACCAGATCTTGACCAGCGAAAACAGCTGCTGATCAGGGCGAACAACGTATAAGCGGGCGGGTCTCCAATCTCATGGAGTCCCGCCCGTTCTCATTGACGCTCACTGTTTGTGGGCCAGTCGTGGACCAAAGGACCTAGCGCGCCACGCGGTAGCGCAGGTAGACGACTCTCGAGTCGAAGGTGCGGGTCTCGACGAGTTCGAGATCAACCCGGCGCTCGTGCTGGGGGAAGAACGGAATGCCACCGCCGACCAGCACCGGGCAGACCCTGGCCCGGTACTCGTCGATCAGATCCGATGCGGCCGCCTCGGCGGCGAGAGTCGCGCCGCCGATCGCGATGTCACCCTCTCCCGGCTCGGCGCGCAACCGTTCGATCTCCTCCGCCAGGCCGCCGGAGGCCAGGCGGGCATTGCCCTGAACCGCCGACAGTGTGGTGGAGAACACCACCTTCGGGAGCGGCTTCCAGAGCCCGGCCCACACGAGCATTGACTCGTCGAGCGACGGATCCTGGTCGGCGGTCTCCCAGTACAACATCGTCTCGTACAGCCGCCGTCCCAACAGGTGGACGCCGACCTGGCGTATCTCGTCGGTGACGAAGCGAAAGACCTCCTCGTCGGGCGCCGTCCAGTCGAAGCCGCCGTCCGGACCGACGATGTAGCCGTCAAGTGAGACGCTCATCGAATAGGTCACGCTGCGCATCAGAGGTCCTCCTCGTTAACGGGGTCGACAGTACGACCGCGGCCTGTCGGGGGTGCGGTTGGTCATCTGCGACGCCCACGCCGTGCTCAGGAAAGATCGACGACGAGGCCGGAAGCGGCGATGCCGATCTCGCCGTCGTATTCGGCTCCGGCGGCGGCTCGCGCGGCTGCGACGTCTGTTCCCGGCTGCAGATGAGTCAGCAACAGGTGCCGGGCGTCTGCCTCCCTGGCGTGCCGGGCCGCCTGGCGGGCGCTCGACAGGTGGCGCCGCGAATCCTCCGGAACTCGGTCCACATAGGTGGCCTCGGCCAGAAGCAGGTCGGCTCCGCGCGCCAGATTCACCACCTCGGGGCTCGGGCCGGTGTCGCCGGTGTACGCGAGCACCCGCTCGTCCGCGGTCAGCCGTATGCCGGCGTTGGGCGCCGAGTGCGGCAGCAGACGGGTCTGCGCGTGGAACGGGCCGATGTCGAGCCGGTCTCCGGCGGTGAACTCGCGCAGGGCGTAGGCGTCGGTCAGCATCCCCGGGCGGTCCAGCGCGAGTACCGCATCCAGGGCGGCGGGCAGTGAGTACACCGGCAGTGGCGCCGCCGGGTCCTCACGCAACGCACGCGCCCGCAACAGCGGGTTCAGGTCGGCGCAGTGATCGGGATGTCCGTGACTGATGAACACGGCGTCCACCTGATCGGCGGTGATCCGTTCCAGCAGTCGCGGCACCGTCGCATATCCGGGATCGACGAGTAGCGTGAACCCGTCGTGCTCCACGAGGTAACCGCTGCAGGCCTGGCCCGCCCCCGGCCACACGCCGCATCCGCCCAGGATCGTCAGCCGCATCCATGAACTCTAAAGGCCGGCCTCCTGGCCGACGACCGCCGCGACCGTCTGCGCGCCGTCGTCGCGGATCCGCGGACGCCGTTCACATGCGGCGCCGTGACGCCTCATCCTCCATGCGACCGCGCAGCGGCAATCGGACGGTCACGTTGACCCAGAGGGCGTGGATGAATCCGGCGGGCCACAGCAGGAGGATCATGACCACGCCGATCGTGGTCTGAAGAGGGTCATTCTCGAGCGGGTTCGTCGGCTCCGGCCCGGTGTCGATCAGCGCGAAGGCGGTGACCGGCAACACGAGATAGACGGCCGCGACGACCAGCCACGACAACCGCCGGTGCCGGGCCGCGATGTACGCGAAGGACATCCAGGCGCCCGCGCCGAACAGCAGGGTCGGGGCGATCCACAGGCTGTGCGTGAACGTCCAGCGGGCGCCGCGGGGGACGGACGGTCCGGCCCCGTACCAGCGGGAGCCCGTGCCGTACGGATCGCGCGTCGTCCTGGCGGCTCTCCGCGCCCGGGGAGCCGAAGGGACTTCGTCCGGCCCGGGCCACGGGCGACCGGCGTATCCCGAGCCCGATGAACCCGCGTCGTGCACGCTCCCGGCGTGCGGAGCGCCCGCTGCCCCGGAGAGCCGGACGAGCACGCGCGAGTAGAGGTGCATGCCGCTCTGTCCGTTCGCGACCGGATCGACGTCGCCGAGCGGCCCCGGTTTTGCCACGTACGGCAGGAGCCGGTCGTAGGTCTCCTCGGCGTCCGCGGGCCGCTGCGCCGGTTCCTTCTCCAGCAACTGCATGACCAGCGTCTCCAACTCGGGGTGCACGTCCTCGCGGAGCAGGGGCGCGGGGACCTGCGAGAGATGCTTGTGGATCAGGGCGCCAGGCGAGGTCGCCTCGAACATCGGCGCGCCGGCGAGCATCTCGTACAGGACGCAGCCCAGGGCGTAGAGGTCGGTGCGCGGGGTGGCGTCCCGGCTGTGCAACTGCTCGGGCGCCATGTACGCGAGAGTGCCGATGGTCTCTCCCGTGCTCGTGATCCGTAACATCCCGGCCTGGTCGAGCACGGCGGCGACGCCGAAGTCGAGGACCTTGACGGTTCCGTCCCGGGTGAGCATGACGTTCTGCGGTTTCACGTCCCTGTGGACGAACCCGCGTTCGTGGGCCGAGGTGAGCACCGCCGCCATCTGGGCCGCGATGCCGGCCGCCCAGGCGACCGGGAGCGGCCCCTGCTCCGCGATGAGGTCGCCGAGCGTGCAGCCGTCGATCAACTCCAGGACGAGGAAGAGCCCGCCGTCGTAGGTCCCCGCGTCGTACACGGCGGGGACGCCGGGGTGTTGCAGACCCGCCATGACGGCCGCCTCGCGGGCGAACCTGCGCACCAGGTCGTTCGGCTCGGCGCGGTCCGCGAGGACTTCACGGGTGAGGATCTTGACCGCGACCCGGCGCCCGAGCCGCTGGTCCTGCCCTTCCCAGACCTGGCCCATGCCGCCGCGGCCGATCGGCGTCAGCAGTGCGTAGCGTCCGGCCAGAACCGTGTGGTGCCCCACGTTCCGTCTCCTCACCGCAGAGGCGTCGTCCAGCCCGGCTTCGTCGCGGCCGCCGAGGCACGCGGCGGGGCGAATCGCCCGAAGCCTGCACAGACGGTATCGCGCTCCGCGGTGGCGTCACTCACCGTTCACCCAGCCGTCGAGACCCGGCCGGCGAACGGGCGCGAACCGCTCACGCGACGCGGTTCACGCGTGGACCGGGTGGCGCCGGACCGTCAGATCGACGGCCAGTGGACGGGGACCTCACCCGGAGCAGGGACGAGCGTTCCGTCGGCCGTTCCGTCGGCCAGGAGCCGGGCCATCTCCTCCCCGAGGGCGACGCTGGACCGCAGGGCGGACTCGAACTCCGCCATCCGCCGGAACGCGACGCCGTAGCGGCGCTGCTCTTCGATCGGCAGCCGGGGCATCCGCGCGCGCCGGATGTCCACCCGGCCGGTGGTCCCCGTCGTCTGCACGGTCGACGTGCGCGCGTTGGCGGAACTGCCCAGCACTCCGGCGAGGAAGTACGGGTCGAGCCGTTCCGGGTCGACCCGCAGCAAGGACAGTTGCGGACCGAGCAGGGCGCCGTCGCCCTCCACGACCCGGGCCGCGAAGCGGTGGGCGGCCGCCGCGATCACGATGTCACCGGCACGGGTGGCGATCCAGCGTCCGTCCGCGGGCGTCGCACGGGCCGAGGCGGGCCGTCCCTCGATGACGTCCTCGACGGTGAGCAGCGGTTGCCCGTCGCCGGCGACCTCTTCCTGGTCCCTGCGCAACGGCGCCTGGTGAATCGTGAGATATCCGATCCGGGCGAGCTCGGCGATCAGGACGGACGGCGACTCCTCCTGATCCGCCGACGGACGTACGGCGGGCAGCAGCCCGCCGAGCCTCTCGAGCAGCGCGGTCAGCCGGTCGTGGGTCTCCAGGAAGCGCTCCGCCGTCCGTTCCGATCCGGTGGCGGACAGGTGAGGGGCCGGGGTGAGGTCCACGTCCTCGTCGAGGAGGTCGATGATCGGCACGGCCCGGCTGACTCCCGGCTCGTCGTGCTCCGGGTCGTTCCGGTAGGTCTCCCAGGTCGAGACGATCGTCTCCTGGTCGGCGTCGTCGATCATGAGGAGGGTGGCCGGTGTGCCGCCCTCCGGGCGCTGCAGCACCCACACGTGCTGGGCCGCGGAGAGCGCGATGACGGCGCGCAGCGCCCCCGTGCGCAGCAGTTGGGCCCGGATCCTGCGGCCCGATCTGCGGCCCGCCGCCACCGCGGGCATCAGGACCACGGCCCGTCCGCCGGGGGCCACGTGGGCCAGCGCGTGCTGCACCCAGGCCAGTTCGGGCTCCAGGCGGGGAGGCAGGCCGTACTCCCAGCGCGGGTCCGCGGTCAGTTCCTCGTGTCCCCAGGTCCGCACGTGGAAGGGCGGGTCGCACAACACCGCGTCGGCCAGCACGTCCGGGAAGGCGTCGGCACGCAGGGAGTCCCCCGTCCGGATGGCCGCGTCGTCGTGCCGCAGGGCCAGCCGTACGGTGGCCAGGGCAGTGGTGCCGGAGTCGGCCTCCTGCCCGAGCAGCCGACGCGCGGCGCCGTTCTCGGCGGCGGCCACGAGTAGTTCGCCGGTCCCGCAGGCCGGATCGAGGACGGTCGCGGCGTCACCGGCGAGCGCCGCCATCACCGCGGCGACCTCCGGGGGAGTGGCTGAGGCACGACGGCCCTGCGCCTCCCAGTAGCGGCCCAGGAGGAACTCGAACGCCGGGGAGGCCCCCCACTCGGCCGCCAGGTCGGCCACCGCCTCGGCCGCGCTGCTCCTCGGGGGCGGTGCCGCGGACGGGCCGGGAACCGTCTCACCGGCATGTTCCTTCACCAGCGCGTCTCCCGCGGCGGCGAGCACCCCGCCCAGTTGCAGATCGTCGCCGGCTTCCGCGCGCAGTTGTTGCCAGGCCCACTCCTCGACCGGAAGCTCGCGGAGCTTGCCCTGGTCGCGAAGCCACGTCTCCACCTCGGGCAGGGCGAAGACAGGACTGATCGGCGTGCCGCCCACGGGCTGCGGGAAGTCGGGATGCCTGCGACGCCAGTTGCTCACCGCCGCCCGGCCGACTCCTGCGAGCCGGGCGATGTCCGTGGCGCTCACCGTCGCTTCGTCCTGCACGCTCGGCCCCTCTCCGCTCCGGCGCTCGTCCCGCTGTATCCGGTCCTCAATTCGCGTCGGATGTCGGGAAGCCTACCCGTAAGCGCACATTGAAGGAACAAGCGGGAGAGTTGTAAATTCAATGCACATCTGCTTGGCTAGGCAATCACAGCAACGAATAAAGCACCCGGTTGATCTCGTCAACGGCGGTCGTACGTCTGGAGAACCCGAAATGAAGACCTTCGCCGACAACCCCCTCCGGATGGGCGCGCTCCTCGCCGCCGCCGGCCTGGTCGTTCTCGCTGCAGGCGGTTGCGGGGGCACCGCCGGCAGCGAGAACCCGGCCACGCCCCCGGCCAAGGCGCCGGTCGAGAAAGTCCTGACGGGGACCGAGTTGAACGCGATGCTGCTCGCCGCCGACGCGATGCCGAAGGGCTTCAAGCTCAACTCCGACGGCGCGCGCAACTCCGGCGACATTCTCACGGAGGACTCGACCAGCACCGTGCCGCGGAGCAAGGTGTGCGGGATCCTCTTGCAGACCGCATGGATCCGGGCCTCCGGGATCGAGGGCGCCGGCTTCGCGCAGAACGACTACACGGGCCCCGGCCAGAGCGGGCAGTTCGCGCAGGAGATCGACACCTTCCACGGCGACAACGCCAAGAAGGTGATGTCGGCGCTCCGGAAGGCGTTCGGCTCATGTGCCTCCTTCACCGACAAATCGGATGGGATGACGGCCAAGGTCAAGATCGTTAGGACCGCCGTCCCCGGCATGGGCGACGAGGCGATCAAGGCGGTCGAGACCTCCCCGGCCTGGCAGGGCGGCACCACGCTCGTCGCCGCGCGGGTGGGCAACGCCGTGGTGACCACGCTGTACAACTCCAGCGGCAAGGACAAGGGCGCGGCAGGGGTGAAGATGACCAAGGCCATCGTGGAGGGCGTCGAATCCGCCCAGTGACCCCCTCGGCGGCCTGCCGTGCAGGCCGCCCTGCGATCACCTCCGGCGCGGCCGGTCACTACGATCGATCCACGTCTTCCCCGACCGCACGGAGGTAGGTCATGCCGCGACCGCGTGAACGTGACGACCTGCCGTTCGCGGCGCATCTCGAACCGCACGCGGGGCGCCTGGTCCCCTCCGGCGACTACGACACCGCTCTGTTCGACGGGAACGCCTTCGACGAGACGGACGCCGGTGACGCCCGGTTCATCGAGTGCGCGTTCTCCGGGGTGACCTTCACGAGTGGCCGATACCGGCGGGCGCGGTTCGCCGACGTGTGGATGCACACCGTGAGATGGGTGGGCTCCGACCTCGGCGAGACGACCTGGTTGGACGCCGAGGTGGTCGCGAGCGCGCTCGCGGGGATCCAGTTGTTCGGCGCGGAGATGACCCGCGTCGTGTTCCACGACTGCAAGCTCGACTCGCTCAACTTCCGCGGCGCGACGCTGCGGGAGGTGTCGTTCGTGAACTGCAGGATGGCCGAGGTCGATTTCGCCGGCGCGACGCTCACCGATGTGACCTTCCCCGGCTCGCTGCTCGAGGGCACGAGGTTCGACAAGGCGCGGATGAGCAAGGTCGACTTCACCCAGGCGACGGGCTTGGGGGTGAAGGACGGGTACGACTCGCTGGCCGGTGCGACGATCAGCGGCGTGCAACTGCTCGACCTGGCGCCGATGCTCGCCCAGACCCTCGGCATCCGAGTCGCGCAGTGAGAGGTTCCGGCTTCTGAAAGGCTCCCGGTGTGGAGGGCTTGTCGGTTCTCGTCAATCCGGTACGGCCCGCAGGCGCCGCCGGTGCGTCACGAGACCGGCGACACACACCACCAGGCTCAGGGCCAGCACCACGAGGAATACGACGATCATCGGATTCACCCACGAGGGGACGAGGTCGTAACGGGTGCCGTCGGCCCACACGCAGGTCTGGCGCACGGGCAGCGACAGGTGCTCCTCGATCGTGACGACGTCCGAACCCGCCGCGGAACCAGACAGCCGCGATCTGTCGCAGATCTCGTCGGGGTCGAGAAGGTAGAAACCGGATCCCACACCCGCCGTCCAGCACAGGCCCGCGCCGATCACCGACATCGCGGCCACCTCGATGGCCGCTTTCAGCGACGAGTCATGTGTCGGCCCCGGCAGTCTCCGCCGTTTGAGCGCGCGGACGGCGCGCCAGGACAGCCGAATGGCCAGCAACAGAAAGACAAAGGGTGCAAATATCAGACATAAGAGGAAAAAGTATGTCATTCCGGCACATTATCGCGAAGGTGTGAGCGGCTCGGTCGTGCTGAGCCATTCGACCACGTTTCAGGCGGAACGTTCCAGTCTCGAAGCCCGCCGGAAGCCCGCGCCGCAGACCGCTCGGCGGCCCGCCGATCAGAAACCGGACGCGGGGCCGCCGTCGCTCGTGCCGGACGACAGCCGTTGCCCGGCGATGTGGTCGACCAGGGAGCCGAGGTCCTCCAGGACGCGCGGGTCGTGGTCCATGTCCACGATGACGTCGAGCTCCGTCTCGATCACGTCGATCAGGCGCACCATGGTGAGCGACGTCACGCCCATCGCGACGAACGACGTGTCCGCTCTCAGCACCTCGGCTGCCGTCACCTGCCCGTCCGACGCCTTCTCCAGAGCGGCCGCCAGCGATTCCCGCAGGCGGCTCCGGTAGGGCCGCATGTCGGTCCAGATCGTGTCGATCCGCTCCAGGCACTCCTGCCGCGAGCCGGCGGGCCCCTCGGCCGCCCACCCGGCGGGCAGATCCGTCTCCGACGGCCAGATCGAATACTGGCCGTCGCGGTTGACGACGACGCGATGGTTCATCTCTCTCCACGGGATCGGACGCTCACGAGTGAGGCGTCGGAGGGGCGGCGGACGCCGTCGGCGGCGCCGGTGTCCTTGCCGGTGCTCGCGGCGCTGACGCTCTCCAGGCCGATGAGGTCGTCGGCGACGGCGTCGGGCACCCGGTCGTCGAACCCGGCCAGCCAGCGCAGCGCCACCAGTGCGATCACCGCCATGAGCAGGGCGAACAGCAGATACATGAACCCGATGCCGCGCCCCTCACCCGTCCCGATGACCGCGCCGACCGTGGGCGCGAGCGCGCCTCCCGGCGCCATCAGGGGCTCGAACAGGTCCGTGCCGTACGGCGCGATGAGACCGAAGCCGACGGGCAGGGTGGACCAGGCGATCATCGTGTTCAGGGCGAAGACCCGGCCGTGCAACCGCTGCGGCACCTTGACCTGGACGATCGTGGTGTAGATGCCGTTGAGCAACGTGAGCCACAGCGCCATGCCGAAGGCGCCCGCGGCGACCACCCACAGCTCCGCCCGCAGGCCCGTGACGAAGCAGAAGGCGGCAAGGACGAGCGTCGACAGCAGCACGCCGCGCATCCGGAGATGGCGCGGTCCTCCCCACATCGACATCGCCAGCCCGCCGATTGTGACTCCCAGTCCGGACAGGAAGGAGACCGTGCCGACCTCGCTGAGCGTGGCGAACGACAGGACCAGCGGCGAGATCATCAGGAACAGGGGGGAGAGCGGGAGGTTGAGGATCGCGAAGAACGACAACATCTTGCGGAAGTCGCGGTTGCCCCAGACGTAGCGGAAGCCGTTCGCGATCTCGGCGGTGAGCGACTCCTTGCGGCGCCAGGCCATCGAGGTGGGGAACCGCACGAACACGATGAGCGTGATGGCGACCGCGTAGCTGGCGACGTCGAGGGCGAGGATGCCGCCGAGGCCGATGGTCGACAGCAGGCCGACAGCGAGCAGCGGGGTGAGGAGCTGGGCGAGCCCGCCGCCGAGCTGGCCGATGCCCGTCGCGTGCCCCAGATAGCGCTTGGGCACCAGTTGCGGGATGGCCGAGCCGTAGGCCAGCCGCTGGAACGTCAGCGCGAGCGACAGGAACACGATCGACGGGTACAGATGCCAGACCTGCAGGTTGCCGGTCCAGGCCAGGAGCCCGAGCATGAGTTGCACGCCGCCGGCCGCGATGTCGCCTCCGAGCATCACCTTCCGGCGGTCGTACCGGTCGACGATCGCTCCGGCGAGCGGCGAGACCACCAGGCCGGGGACGAGCCCCAGCACGGTGAACAGCGCGAAGCGCGCGACGGACCCGGTGGTCAGGTAGATCCAGATCGGGATGGCGAACTCGGTGAGAGCCGAGCCGGTGATCGACACGAGCTGCCCGCCGGCCACGGCGGCGAACCTGCGCATGCTGGGCTCTGGTCCGGTGGAGTGGCCGTGGGAGACGGTGCCCTCGATGGCGTTCCCGCGGGACACCTCGTGCAGCCGCCAGGTCTCCCGCGCAGGCGGCTGCTCGGTGAGCAGCGGCAGCGTGACGATCTCGGCGAGCTCGGCCGCGCGGTACTTCAGGAAGAAGTGGCCGGCCTCCTCCAGCACCACAACGGCGGAGGTGTCGGTCAGGAAGTGCCACTCTCGGTAGCGTTCCTGGTAGTAGTCCGTCGTCGGGTCCTTGCCGCCGGCGATGGTGACGATCGGGGCGCGCAGGCGATCGGTGCCCTCGTCGAACAGGCGCGTGTAGTAGTCCTCGGCCGCCGTGGAGTCCTCGCGCATGTTCTGGATGATCGAGCGGGCCTGCGCGGGATCCAGGTCGCTCAGGTCGACTCCCAGACCGGTGAGCCAGTTCGCGTAGCCCCGGTCTCCGCGCAGCGCCTCCATCCTGGCGATCTTGGACAGGGTGGTGGCGACGCGTCCCTTGGGGCGGGCGAACGGGAACATCGCGCCGATGTAGACGATCTCGACCGTCCGCCCGGCCTGCTCCAGCCGCCGGGCGATGTCGATGATCAGTGCCGAGCCCACGCCGCAGTGGCCGTACAGCGCGATCGGGCCGCGCACCTTCTCCTGGATCTCGGCCACGCAGCGGGCGGTCAGCTCCTCGAACGGCAGATGCTCCTCGTCGAGCCCGACGTCATGGCCGGGGATCGCCACCGCCCAGAGGGAGTACCGCTCCGGGAGGGCGTCGGCGAGCGGCTGGTAGACCACCGCGCTTCCCCCGCCGTACGGCACGCAGACGAAGCTCAGCTCGGCCGTACGGCGGGGCGTGAGCTCGTGCAGCAGCCCTCGGGGCGCCCGCTGGTCGGCGGGAGTGTCGATGAGTGCGGCGAGCTCGCGGACCGTGGGGTTCTTGAAGACGTCCATGACGCTCACCCCGCCGCCACCCGTCTCGGCTGCCATACGGCGCAGCCGCGAGACGAGCTGCGTGGCCAGCAGGGAGTGGCCGCCCAGGTCGAAGAAGTCGTCGTCGGCCCCGACCTGGTCGAGATCGAGGATCTCCGTCCAGATCGCCGCCACCGCCAGCTCGGTCGGGGTGGACGGGGGTTCGGAGGCCGTGGGCCCCTGCCGGGCGGGCGCGGGCAGCGCGCTCCTGTCGAGCTTGCCGTTGGGGGACAGCGGCAGCAGATCGAGCTCGACGAAAGCGGCGGGGACCATGTAGTCGGGCAGCACCTGCTTCAGGACCGCCCTGTCCGGTGTGGTGCCGACGACGTAGGCGACCAGCCGCTGGTCTCCTGGCCGGTCCTCCCGCACGATGACCGCCGCGTCGGCGACACCCGGCTGTTCGCGCAGCACCGTCTCGATCTCGCCGAGCTCGATGCGCAGGCCGCGCAGCTTCACCTGGGTGTCCAGCCGGCCGAGGAACTCCAGCGTGCCGTCCGGGCGCCAGCGAGCCTGGTCGCCCGTGCGGTACAGCCGGGCTCCCGGCTCGCCGAAGGGGTCGGGGACGAACCGCTCCGCGGTGAGGCCGGGCCTGCCGAGGTAGCCGAGCGACACCTGCGCGCCGCCGATGTGCAGCTCGCCCGGCATGCCGACGGGGACCCGCCGCATGCCCGGCCCGAGCACGTGGAGCGTGGTGTTGGCGACGGGTGCGCCGATCGGCACCCTGGCCAGGTCGCGCAGCGCCTCCGCCGTGCAGTGCCACGCGGAGACGTCGACGGCGGCCTCGGTGGGGCCGTACAGGTTGTGCAGCTCGGCGGGCAGCGTCTCGACGCAGCGGCGGGCGAGGTCGGCGGGCAGCTCCTCGCCGGAGCAGATGACCCGTTCGAGTGTGCCGCAGGCGGCGATGCCCTCCTCGGCCAGGAACATCGCCAGCATGGACGGCACGAAGTGCAGCGTGGTGACGCCCTCGGCGACGATCAGGTCGCGCAGGTAGGCCGCGTCCTTGTGCCCGCCGGGGCGGGCGAGGACGAGCCGCGCGCCCACCATCAGGGGCCAGAAGAACTCCCACACGGAGACGTCGAAGCCCGCCGGTGTCTTCTGCAGCACCACGTCGCCGGACGTCAACCCGAACCGGTCCTGCATCCACCGCAACCGGTTGACGATGCCCCTGTGCGTGTTCGGCACACCCTTGGGCCTGCCGGTCGACCCGGAGGTGTAGATCACGTACGCGGCGTCGAGGGGGCCGGCCCGCCACGCGGGCTCCGCCGAGGACGGCTCGCCCACGTCGTCGAGGGGCAGCAGCGGGCAGCCGGTCAGGCCTGCCTCGAGGGTGGAGGCGAGGGCGGTGAGACCGTCGGACGCGCCGAAGGTGAGGACGGCGGACAGGGCGCCGTCGGCCGCCATGAAGGCGAGCCGGTCGGCCGGATATTCGGGGTCGAGGGGAACGTAGGCGCCGCCGGCCTTCAGCACGCCGAGCAGGCCCGCGACGAGCTCGGGCGAGCGTTCGGCGCACACGCCGACCCGGGAGCCCGGAGTGACGCCGTGCGCCCGCAGGGCCGCCGCGACGCGTGACGCCCGCTCGTCGATCTCGGCGTAGGAGAGTGTGACGCCCTCGAACGTCACCGCGGGCGCCTCCGGAGTGCGGGCGACCTGCGCCTCGACCAGTTCGAGCAGCGTGGCGGGCGCGCCGTGCTCCACCTTCGTGTCGTTCCACGAGTCCAGGGCCGCCCGCTCGCCCGCGTCGAGGAGGTCCAGGGCCGACAGTGGCCTGGCCGGGTCGTCCATCGCCGCGCGCAGCAGCGCGACCAGGTGCCGGCAGAGCCGCTCGACGGTCGCCGCGTCGAACAGGTCGGTGTTGTAGATGACGGAGCCGGACAGCTCGCTGCCGTCGTCGGCGAAATAGAGCTCCAGGTCGAAGCGCGTCGCCCATGACTTGAGGTCGAAGCCCTCGGCGTCCGCGCCCGCCGAGTCGTAGTTCTGCATGGCGAGGATGACCTGGAAGAGCGGCGACCGCGACACGTCCCTGGTCACGTTGAGCGCCGAGACGAGCTGCTCGAAGGGCACGTCCTGGTGGGTGAAGGCGTCGAGCGCGGTCTCCCGCACGCGCAGCAGGAGCTCGGCGAACGACGGGTCGCCGGACAGGTCCGACCGCATGGCCAGCATGTTCACGAAGCAGCCGACGAGCGTCTCCAGCTCGGAGGCCGGTCTGCCCGCGACGGGGGATCCGACGGTCACGTCGTCCTGACCGGCGTATCTCCCGAGCAGCGCGGAGAACCCGGCCAGCAGCACCATGTAGAGGGAGGCGCCGTGGTCCTCGCCGAGCCTGCGCAGCCCCTGGGCCAGGTCGGTGTCGATCCGCACCGGGTGACTCGCCCCGCCGTACGTCACCTCCGGGGGGCGCGGCCGGTCGGTGGGCAGCGCGAGCGCCTCCACGCCGGCCAGGCGCTCGCGCCAGTGGTCGAGGCCCGTCGCCGGCAGGCCGCGCTGCCACAGGGCGTAGTCGCCGTACTGGACCGTGAGGTCGGGCACGGCCCTGCCCTCGTACAGCGCCATGAGCTCGCCCAGGAGGATGTTCACCGACCAGCCGTCCGCCGCGATGTGGTGGACGGCGAGTCCCAGGACGTGGTCGTCGGGCGCGAGCCGTACGAGGAGGGCGCGGATCGGCGGGCCGGCGGGCAGGTCGAACGGGCGGGCCTGCAACTCGTCCACCAGCGCGCGTGCGGCCTCCTCGTCGTCGGCCTCGGCCAGGGTGAGCTCGACGACGAGTTCGGCGCTCCCGGGAGGGACGACCTCGAGGGCGGGAGCGCCGTCGGCGGTCGCGGGGAAGCGCGTCCGCAGCGTCTCGTGCCGCTCGACCACCTGACGCAGCGCCTCCCGCAGGCGTTCGGCGTCGAGTTCGCGCCGGAACCGCCGGGCGACCGGGATGACATAGGCACGGCTGCCGGGGGTGTACTGCTCCATGAACCACAGTCGCTCCTGGGCGAACGACAGCGGCGGCTCCTCCCCGGGCGGGCGCGCCGGCACGGTCGGCGCGGCCGCCCTGCGGCGCAGTCGTCGCGCCGCGAGGGCCCTGCGGGAATCCTCGACAGTCATCAGGCCTCCGTCTCCAGGAGCCGGGCGACCTCGTCGTCGCTGAGCTCGGACAGCTCTCGCATGACGAGCTCCTCGACCAGTACGGCCAGAGCGGCCACCGTGCGGTGGGCGAAGAGCTCACGGATGGGCACGTCCACCTGCGCGCTGGCGCGAAGCCGGGCCGCGACCTGGACGGCGAGCAGGGAATGGCCGCCCAGGGCGAAGAAGTCGTCGTGCACGCCGACCCTGTCGACGCGCAGGACCTCCTCCCAGACCTCGGCCACCAGGAACTCGGCGTCGGTCTCCGGCGCGACGAACGGCCGCTCCGCGGGCTTGTCCGGCGGCGCGAGCGCCCGCCGGTCGACCTTGCCGTTCGGGGTCATGGGCAGCTCGTCGAGCGGCACCCAGACGTCCGGCACCATGTACGGCGGGAGCGTCTCCGCCAGGTGCCGCCGCAGCGCGTCGGTGTCGGCCGTCCCGGTGACGTAGGCGACGAGGGCGCCGTCGTGGGCGGTCACCGCCGCCTCTCGCACGTCGGGGAGGGCGGCCAGGCGACCCTCGATCTCACCGGGTTCGATGCGGAAGCCGCGCACCTTCAGCTGGTCGTCGGCCCGGCCGAGGAACTCCAGCCGCCCGTCGCCGCGCCAGCGGACCA
>Ga0310811_10006552_pt1 | contig 14884 bp, 14 predicted proteins | sample YCmetagenome_FD_207642 | JGI IMG/M metagenome (GOLD analysis project Ga0310811, IMG submission 207642) | Soil microbial communities from experimental microcosm in Duke University, North Carolina, United States - YC | ecosystem: Engineered > Artificial ecosystem > Soil microcosm > Unclassified ...
TCTCGATGCCGCCGAGCTGGTAGATGAAGTCCATGTGCCACGACGTGCGGCGCAGTTCCCCGTCGGTCGCCGACTTCAGGCCGACCTCGCCCTGCATGCGGATGACCTCGCGGATCGCTTCGTCCTCCACCCGCTTGAGGTCCTCAGCGGTGATCAGCCCCTTGGCGAACTCGTCGCGGGCCTGGTGCACCTCCTTGGGCCGGAGGAGGCTGCCGACATGATCGGCACGGAAAGGCGGACGGGCGTTGTCGGCCATGCGGCGGGCTCCTTGTGCTTGGGCTGCGGTTACACACGTGCTGTTTTGTGGCGTGGTCGGTCAATCGTAGACAACTGTGACACCACAACGGTAACCGGCCCCAGATGCAGTGCCCCTGCCACAACGCTGCGTGGCTGGTCCGACATGGGGCTAGGACTCGCTAAGCCCGTCTAGGGCTGTATAGCGCTGGCGCTATTGTGGCTTATAGCCCGGTATTGCCCTGTCAGTGCTTGGAGGCGCGGCCAGACAGCGGCGAGCGCCTGATCAACTTCCAGCGGCATAAGGTCGCGCAGTTCGCCGCCGTCTTCAAGCCGGTACGCGAGGTCGAGCACCGGCCCTTCGCCCATCGCTACCAGCGCGGCTTCGAAGCCGTGGTCGCTAAGCCGGGGATCGCCGAGGCCGACCCGCGACATCAGCAGGCCGAAGACGCCTAGCTCGTCGTCACGGGGGCCGAGCCGCTGCGCTGGCCGGCGTTGCCGGTGTTTCTCGCGCACGGCGAGCTTGCCGAAGTCGTGGTAACCGTCCCAGTAGACGTCATGACCGGCGAACCGCACGGTCCCGATCCGCGCGAGCCGGATAGCACCCGCGCACTGCAGGCACGGCTGAAGGGTGGTGGTGAGCACGAGGTTTTGATGCTTGCGGAAGCCAAGCCGGGCAAGGACGTTCATTTCCGCGTGCGCAAGGGAGGAGCCGAAGATCTCCCCATGCGGCCCGTCCTTTTCGTTCACCCGGTTACGCGACGCGTGGACGATCTCCCCGTCTACCGTCGAGGCACAGGCCCCCACCCCGATGTTCCCGCCCCGCACAGCATCCCAGCCCTGCCGAAACGCCTCCCGCCAGGCTTCATCAAGCCCTTCCCAGAGTTCCTGCGCATCCATCGGGCCATTCTGACCAAGGCCGCCGGGGAACGTCCATCCGGTTTGCAGCCGTTACCTAAGGGCAGAAGGTTGCTCAACTCTGGAGGAACTATGAAGAAGCTAATAGAACTCCTGCTCTGCTTCTTGCACCCGCTGGCGGTAATCCTCATGTGGATCAACCTGGCATCGCGCGACGACCTGAGCGGCGGCGTGAAGCTGGCATGGGCCATCTTGGGCCTGATCCCGCTAGTTCCCTTCATCTACGTGCTAACGGGCGGCGACCTGTTCTAGGCCTGCCTTTCCTTTTCATACCTTCCTGCCAGGACGCCCGTCTGGGGCAGGGGTGCCGAAGCCGAGGCGCCAGACCGCGAGCACGATGAGCGGGATTAGGGCGGCGAAGAAGACCAGGACGGACAGGAGCGCGAGGGCGATCCAGCCCGCTAGGGCGCGGGCCTCCTCGCCCTCCGAGGGGACGATGAAGGCGGGCTGGCCCAGGTTCGCGGTGAGGTCGAGGGCCACGGTTTCCGTTGTCGGCACGGTGAAGGACAGCTTGCCGACGAAGGGCTGGGCCGCCTCGCTGAGGTCGTCGTGGCTGGGATCTGGGCTCGTGCTGATGACGCCGCCTGAGACGACGCTCACGGATAGGGCGGCGGCTGGCACGTTGGGGCAGGTCATGGACTCGGTGCAGCCAACGAACACTGTGTAGTGGTCAGCCGCGAGCCGGGCGGTGACCGTGTGCCCGGTGCGCAGGTAGATCCCGTCTGTGTTGTACGCGTCAACGCGGGTGATGAGCAGCGACGCGCTGGCGATCGCTCCGACCAAGCCGCCGACTACCGCGACGGCGAGCAGCGGAGCGGGCGGTATGAACCTCGGGCGCGGTCGCACGGGGCGCAGCCAGCGGTCCGGCGCGGCGAGAGCGCGGCGCAGGCGCCGCTCCTGCCACGTGACGGCCAGGGCGATCGAGGTGAACAGCAGCGCGCCGCCGAGGAAGAGACGGTCCTGGGCGGTGACCGCGTGCAGGTAGGCGGCGCGACTGATCAGGACCACCGTGCCGTGCTCGTCATAGAAGTAGTGCCCCGTGCTCGGGTCGTACTCCGGGTTGCCAGGCAGCGACGACGGGCTGAGCAGCGACGTCACGACCACCGCGGCGAAGAGCACGCCAAGCGGGATCCGCACCCGCGCGGGGATGGCCGCAAGCAGCGCCGCCTGCTGCTCGCGAGCCCGGTCCTGCCGCTGCTGCCGACCCGTTCGCCCGCCGCGGCGCCACTCGGGGTGCCGCATGTACACCACGAGTACCGACCAGCCGATGAGCGGGAAGGCGAGGGCAAAGAACGGGACGAAGTAGCTAGACGACATGAACGACGTCCACGTCGTGAACGTCAGCACCCAGGACGCGCCGCCGATGACCGCTGAGGCTCCGGCTACGAAGAAGGCCGCCGAATTGAGCACTGAGAAGAGCGGGGTGTCCCGCACGCGCAGTCGGCGATCTTCGCCCACACCATCAGAAACCACGTGGAAAAGGTACGTATCTGGCGATTCTCGTGCAACTACCGTGTCATGTGGCCGGTGGACTGGGCGGCGCACCCAGTGGTGATGGGGTTGCTACAACAGTGACCCCTCCGTATCAGTTCAGGGCAGCTGTCGCGGGGTAATTTCGCGTTAGTACTCGCACCCTGCCTCGGATCGGAGCCCTATGACCACGGACACGCCCGACGCCGCCCCGGCGGCGCAGAAGCCGACCATCGTCCTGATCCACGGCCTCTGGCTCACGCCGCTCAGCTGGGAAGGCTGGAAGCAGCGCTTCGAGTCGAAGGGCCACACCGTGCTCGCACCGGCCTGGCCGGGACTCGAGGGAACGGTGGAGGAGGTTCGCCAGAATACCTCCAAATACGAGCGGCTCGGGATCAAGGAGATCACCGACCACTACGACGGGATCATCCGCGGTCTCGGCGCCCCGCCGGTCATCATGGGCCACTCGTTCGGCGGCCTTATCACGCAGCTCCTGCTGGACCGCGGCCTCGGCGCCTCGGCCGTGGCGATCAGCCCGGCGCAGATCAAAGGCGTGTACATCCTGCCCCTCGCCCAGGCCAAGGTTGCGTCGGTGGCGCTGAAGAACCCGGCCAACCGCCACAAGACCCAGATGCTCACGCCGGAGGAGTTCCACTACGGCTTCACCAACACGCTCACACTCGAGGAGTCGAAGCCGATCTACGACAGGCTCGCGGTGCCGGGGCCCGGGCGCACGCTCTTCCAGGCGGCGCTCGCGAACTTCACACCCCACGCGGTGACGACGGTCAACCGGCACAACTCGAGCCGCGCGCCGCTGCTGTTCCTCGCCAACGGCAAGGACCACACCGTGCCCGCGGTGTCGACGCGCGCCGCCTACAACATCCAGCAGAAGACGGGCGCGCTCACCGAGCTCAAGGAGTACCCCGGCCGCTCCCACTACACCTTCGCCCAGGACGGCTGGGAAGAGGTGGCGGACTACTCGCTCGACTGGGCCGTGCGCAACGCGCGGACCTAACCCTCGATCTGTACGGGCACCTGTACCCGGGTGATATGGACAAGTACGCCGACCGGCTCGACGACGCGGCAGGCGAGGTCACCGGCACAGGTAAGGCCAAAACAAGGCCAGATAACGAAGAAGACGGCCCGGATGGATCATGACCGGGCCGTCTAGCTGCGGAGACTGTGGCGCGCTCGGAGGGACTCGAACCCCCAACCTTTTGATCCGTAGTCAAATGCTCTATCCGTTGAGCTACGAGCGCTTGCGCTTCGCCTAGTCTACGACACTCCAGCCACCGCCGACGCCAAACGGCACCTGCAGGCAGGGTGTCCCGCGTCGTGCTGCGGCCGGGGGATCGCGGATGGCTGGCCACAGGCCCCGTGATGGTGGCCAACGATCCTTGATCCCCCGGACATGTCCCGGAGGCCGTTACTCGAACGGCCTGCGCGGGTCTTGGGAGAGGTGGGTGGATGCCTCGGCGTACCGGGTCCCGATCACCAGCCCTATTTCCGCCTCGAGTGCGTCTAGCTGGAACTGGATTCGGCGTAGCCGGGGACCTATGTCGCCGGCTACCTCCTGGCGGATGAAGCGGATGCATAGGAGGGCGCCGAGCAAGAGGCCGAACAGTGACCCGACGAGGAAGATAAGGACGATCATGATGGACCCCCGTCACATCGGTATATGTCTAAATGCTAGTATGCGCCATGCTAGGTGACATTTGCTAGTAGTCTAGATGACATATGTCAGATTGCCGCTAGTCTCCCTCGTTGAATATCTATTGCTCGATAAGTCTCATGTACGGTCGATGGTTTCAAAGTGGTAACGGTCTGCAACGATGAATCCGAAGACTAGTCACGTTCCGTGCTCAGCATCTAGCATGAACTGTCTTTCCGAAAGCTGTCAGAGTGCCACCTGGCGAAACGCGCTAGGCTGGATGCCTACTAGCAATGGGATCTCCATGGAAGCCAGCGAGAGCACAAGTCCTGTCGTCCAGCGTCGCCGACTGCGCACAGAGCTCCGTCGAGCGCGACTTGATGTCGGGCTGACCCAGGAACAGGTAGCGGTGGCCATGGACTGGTCGCTGTCCAAGCTCATCCGTATCGAGAACGGCACCGTCGGCATCTCGATGAACGACCTCAAGGCGATCCTCGCTCACTACAAGATCACCGACGAGGGACGCATCGCGGAACTGCTCGCACTATCGCGGGGAGCGCGAGAACGCTCCTGGTGGAACTCCTACCGCGAGATGTCCCCGCGTCTGGTCCAGCTCATCGAGTATGAGTCCGCTTCCTTCATTGTCAGGAACTTCCAGCCGATGCTGGTCCCCGGCCTCCTGCAGACCGAGGAGTACGCCGCCGCCATAATCCGGAACCTGAGCCCCCAGGCCACGGACGACCAGGTCAAGACCGACGTGGAGATACGCATAAAGCGGCAACGACTCCTGCAGCAACCAGAGATGCCGCTGATGTTCTTCATCATGGACGAGGCAGCCGTGCGGCGGCTCGTCGGAGGCCCGGACGCGATGCGGCGGCAGATCCAGCGACTGCTCGAAGAGTCGCGCAAGCCGACGGTGACAATCGAGGTAGTCCCCTTTAGCGCAGGAGCACATCCGGGAATGCAGGGGCCCTTTATGCTTTTTGAGTTCCCTGATGCGGCAGATGATGATGCGCTCTACCAGGAAGGTCCGAGCGACTCCAGAATTAACCGAGACGATCCCGAAGAGATCTCCCGCTTCCGGGAGAGATTTGAGGTTCTCCGCGAACTGTCACTGGGACCGCAGGGCACGGTCGACCTGCTAACTCGGCTGCTAGGCGAACTTAGCTAGCAAACACTGAGCCACCGTGCCTCCCGCAGGAGCGGCCGGACTGCGGATTTAGCGGTAGTCGGATCCATACAGACCCCATACAATAAGCATTCGGCACAACCGGCAGGGGTTTGCGTTGGTTCCAGAGCGGGAGGAAACGTGACCGGTTCGGAATCGGGGCCCGTCACGTGGCGGAAGAGCAGTGCGTCAGCCCAAGGCGGCAACGAGTGCGTAGAGGTGGCATTCGTTGAGGATGGTGTTCTCGTCCGTCACTCGCGTAACTCAAGTGGCCCCATGCTCGCATTCACGCACTCGGAATGGCGGGCATTTCTAACAGGAACGCGCAACGGTGAATTCGATCTGCCCGACGCATAGCAAAGACCCCTGGCCCTGGTCTTTCACAGGGCAACCAGTGTGGGCAGAAGGACGTATCGTCGGCATTCTCATCCACCACCCAAGGCAAGAAGGCCTCGGCTCGCGCCTCATGTCCACCGATGCTGCCGTGCTTCGTTCACTCGATCACTAGAGCGGCTTGATGCCTAGACGTGATCGCGGGTCATGCGCCAATGCCGTTAACCAAGCGCCTCTACGGCAGCGCGGACCGTCCCGTATATCCGGTTTGCCGGGGATGTCGCGCTGGTGCCCGCGGCCTCAGCGTGGAAGGTTTTCAGTACGTGGAAGTTTCGCACGTGCTACGCGCAATGCCGTTTAGCTAGGCCGCCCTTGCTCGCGGGAAACCGTCCGTTATGCCAGGATTGTCCTCCGCCTGCGCCGGCCCAGGCCATGATCACGAAGACTTTTTAGTGCTATCACGCTAAAAAGTCTTCGTGAGTCCGAAAGTCTTCGTGATCATGAGCGAAGCCGGCGGTTCGGAGAGCGTGTCCCCGACGGCAGCCGCCTTCCGCCGGCCACCTTGTGTGCTTAACTAAACGGCATTGCGTGCTACGCGTGTTTTTCTTCCGCGTAGTGAAAAGTTTCCAAGATAATCGCATGACGAGGGCAGATGGCGCACTAGGGGCACAAGATAGAGGTGCCCTTAGGGTCGGAAGGTGCGGGGTGGATGGCGGCCCGTTTGGCAATATCGGTCGCGTCCTGGAGGCCGGGGGCACCGGTCGTGCCGCCGAGTGCGCCGGTGGAAAGCGCGCCTGTGGCGCAGCCCAGCGCGGCGGCCTGTGGTAGCGGCAGGCCTTGGAGTAGGCCGGCGATCAGGCCTGCGTTGAAGCAGTCGCCCGCACCCGTAGTGTCGACCGGTGTCACCGGCGGCACGCTGACCTGGTACATCGCGGAGCCAGAGCCGTCGGCGCACAGGACGCCGCGCTCGCCGAGCTTAACGGCCAAAGCTGGTCCGGCGCTGGAGAGGGCCAAAGCGGCGGCGCTTGGGCTGGCCGTGCCGCTTAGGGCGCACGCCTCGGCTTCGTTCGGCAGCAGCAGGTCGGCCTGTGTGATCGCGGCCGATAGGTGCTCGTCGAGCCAGCGGCCCGATGGGTCCCAGTTGGTGTCGAGTGAAGTGGCAGCGCCGGCCGCGCGGGCGTCCGCCAAGACACCCGCCAGGCCTGGCCCGAGCGTGTCCGCGAGCAGGAAGTAGGAGCTCACGTGGACGTGCCGGGCGCGGGCGAGGATGTCACGCGCCACGTCCGCCGGAGCCAGCGACGCGATCGCGCCGAGGGCGGTCAGGATGGCGCGGTCCTTGCCCCGGGACAGCGCAACTGTCATCCCGGTAGGAATGCCCGCGCGAACTATCACCGTGCTGACGTCGACGCCTTCCCTGGCCAGCTGGTCCAGCATGAAGGTGCCGGCCGGGTCGTTGCCGACCGTGGCGATCAGCGCGACCTTGAGCCCGAGTCGCGCCGCGGCCACCGCGGTGATCGCAGCGGAACCGCCGACCACCAGGGAGACCTGGTCCACCAGCTTCTCCTGCTGGCCGAACGCGGGCGTCACGTCTTCGCCGAGGACGAGCACATCAGGGTTACAGTCCCCGATCACCACGAGGTCCAGGTCAGGCGGTGACAACTTCAACCCCGGCTTCTTGCAGCGCCACCGCGTCAGCGGCCGCGATGCCGGTGTCGGTGACCAGGACGTCTATATCGGCGAGGCCGCAGATCCGGGCGAAGGCGCGCCTGCCCACTTTGGAGCTATCCGCCACGATGATCACCCTGCGGGCCTGCCGCGCCATCAACTGGTTGATGCTGGCTTCTCCCTCGTGGTGCGCCGTCGCGCCGGCGACGGCGTCGATCCCGTCGACGCCGAGGAACGCCACGTCAAGCGTGACCTGCTCAAGCACGCTGGTTGCCAGCGGCCCCGTGAGCTCGTACGACTGCGGCCTGGCGACCCCGCCGGTAGTCACGATCTTGATGTGCTGCCTGACCGCTAGCTCGGTCGCGATGTTCAGCGCGTTCGTGACGACGGTAACCGCTGGCTCGGGTCCGCCGCGGTTCAGGTCGGAACGGGTCGCCAGCGCCCGCGCCACCTCAGTGGTCGTCGTTCCGCCGTTGAGGCCGGCGATCTGGCCGGCCCTGACCATCTCAGCGGCCAGCTGCCCGATGCGCTGCTTCTCCGAAGGATGGCGCTCTGACTTGTACCGCAACGGCAGGTCGTAGTTGACCGCCTGCGCCACGGCACCACCGCGGATCCTGGTGAGCATCTGCTGGTTGGCCAGCTCGTCGAAGTCCCGGCGAACGGTGGCGGCGGACACGTTCAGTGCCTTGGCCGCGTCTTCGATCTGCAGCTGTCCTGCTGCCGCCAGCAGTTCCAGCAGGTCATTCCACCGGCGATAACGGCTCACCAGTGCCTCCTGCCTGCGCGCTCGAACCAACTGCCGAAGAAACTTCCCCCGTGCCCAGCAAACGGAGCAGCCGGGCCACCTCGGGCGTGATCGCGTCGCGCCCCGCCGCCCCGTACCTTCTAGGATCAACCGTCGCCGGCTCGGCGGACAAGGTACGCCGGACGGCGGCCGTGAAGACCCTGTTCAGCTGGGTCGCGATGTTGACCTTGGTCATCCCGGCCTGAACGGCTGCGATCAGGTCCCGGTCAGGGACGCCCGACGAGCCGTGCAAGACGAGAGGGACGCTGACCGTATGGCGGATCGTGGCGATAAGGCCGAGGTCCAGGACAGCATCGCGGGTCAGCATAGCGTGCGAGCTGCCGACCGCGACCGCCAGCGCGTCGACCGCGGTGGCCGAGACGAAGCGATCCGCCTCTCCCGGATCGGTGCGGGCAGTCGCCGAGTGCACGCCGTCCTTGCCGCCGATCTCCCCAAGTTCCGCTTCGACCCAGATGCCCCGCTCATGGCACCAGCGCGTGACCTCGGTCGTAGCGCGAATGTTGTCCTGGTAGGGCAGCGCAGACGCGTCGTACATGACCGAAGCCACGCCGAGTTCGGCCGCTGCTTCAACAAGCTCCACGGTGGACGCGTGGTCCAGGTGCACCGACACGGGCACGGTGGCCTGGCCTGCGATCGCCAGGCAGGCGCGCGCGATCGGCGCCAGGGCGCCGTGATAGGCGACGCAGTTCTGGCTGATCTGCAGGACCACCGGCGCACGTGCTGCTTCGGCGCCGGCCACGATCGCCTCGGCGTGCTCGATGCTCACCACGTTGAACGCGCCCACGCCGCAGCCCGCGGCCATGGCGGGCCGGATGATCTCGTCCATGGCGGCTAGCGGCATCAGCATGCCTCCTTGCGCAGCACGGTCACGGTGTCCAGCCCGCCCAGATAGTCGGCCTGGCTGAACTCTCCGGCCACGGGCGCCGTGACGCTCGCCGCGCTCAGCGCCACCGCGTGCCGTAGCCGGTCGTCCCATGGGCGTCCCAGGACCAGCCCGTGCACGAGTGCCGCGGTCACCGCGTCGCCGGCGCCGGTCGCGTTCCCCCGCACCATGGCGGAGGGCCGCGCGTGCCAGCACCCCTCCCTGGTCACGGCCAGCAGCCCGTCCGAGCCAAGCGAGACCACCACCGCTTCCGCGCCGGCTGCCTGCAGCTCCCTGGCTGCGGTGTGCACCGCCGCGCAGTCGAGGCCGTCATCCGCTGTGCGCAAGCATCGCCCAGACAGTGCCCGAAGCTCGTCGAGGTTCGGCTTGACGATGGCAGGACCGGCGGCCACGCCTGCGCCCAGTGCCTCCCCGGACGTGTCAAGCACCACGGGCACTCCGGACTCTGTCGCCGCCGCGATCAACTCGGCGTACGCGGTGCGCGGCAGCCCCTGCGGCAGGCTGCCCGAGAGCACGACCGCCGAGGCGACGGCTATTGCCTCACGGTAGGCGAGCCGGAACCGCGCGAACTCCGCCGCACTGACCTCCGGCCCCGGTTCGTTGAACAGCGCGGCGCTCCCCGCGCTGTCGACCACCGTGAAGGTCCGCCGCGTTTCGCCGGCGGTCTCGGTGAAGGCCGTCGGCACGGCGAGCCGGCGCAGCGCGGCCGCGACCGCGTTACCGGTGGTGCCGCCCGCAAGCCCCATCAAGAGAATCGGTATTCCGAACGGCCGCAGGCTTCGCGCTACATTCGTCCCCTTGCCCCCAGGTCGTGCGTACACGGCGGTGGGCCGGTTCACTCCGGTCCAGTCCACGCTTGGCACATGGTGGGTGATGTCGAGCGCCGGGTTGAGGCAGACGACCACGATCACGGCATGAGGCCCGGTTCGGATGGGGTGAGGATGACAGACCGGGTCAGGTTCCGCGGCCGGTCGGAGTCGAAGCCGCGCGCCCGGGCCATCGCGAGGGCCACCTTGTGCACCCTGACCAGCGCAGCCATCGGATCCATGGCGTCTGACCAGGCCAGGCCGCCGGCCGCCGCGATGTCTTCGGTCAGCCCGGCTGGGGCGGGCCCGAGCAGCCACACGACGCTGCGCGAGTCGGTCACGGCCGCTGGGCCGTGCCGGTACTCCATGGCCGGATAGGACTCCGTCCACATGCCGGCCGACTCGCGCAGCTTGAGCGCTGCCTCGTTGGCCAGGCCGTAGGTCCAGCCGGTGCCGAGGAAGGTGAACTGCCGGGCGGCAAGCAACTCCTGCGGGACGGGCTCAGCGAGGACCTGCTCCGCTGCGTCAGCCGCCTGCCTGACGTCGTAGCCGAGGTGCGCGCGGAGCAGAGCGAGCTCGGTTGTGGCGAACCGGGTCTGCACTACGGACTCTTCGTCCGCGAAGGGCAGTTCGATGACCGCGTCGGCAGCGAGCGCCACCGGGGTCCGCACGTCCGCGGTGATTGCGAGGGTGGGACTGGTACCACGCAGCCGTTCTGCTAGCTCAAGAATTTCCGTGGTGGTGCCAGACCGGGACAGGAAGAGCACACGGTCATAGCGGCGCGCGCGGGGCATCTCCGAGGCGGCGAACGCATCGGTCTCCCCTTGACCGGATTCCTCACGGGCCGCCGCATACGACTGCGCGATGAACCATGAGGTGCCGCAGCCGACGACAGCGACTCGTTCGCCGGGCGCGGGCAGCATTCCCGCCACGCTCCCGGCCAGCTCAGTGGCCCGGCGCCAGCAGGCGGGCTGCGAGGCGATCTCTTGTTCCGTGCGAACGCCCACTGCCTGCTTCACTGGGGCCTCCTTGGCCATCACCGAATCGATCTCCTCTGATTTGTGCGTTTCCACGCCGTTGTGGTTCACCGGCTCACGTCCCGGCGAGGCCCGTCGCAGCGACCGAGCGGACGAAGTACCGCTGCGCGATGAAGAAGACGATGAGCATGGGGATCAGGCTCATGACGTTGCCCGCCATCAGGAGGTTCCACTCCGTGTCGTGCGCTCCCTGGAATGTGGCTAGGCCCAGGGGCAGCGTCATCTGGTTGGTGGACGTGACGGCGATGAGCGGCCACAGGAAGTTGTTCCAGGAGTCAAGGAACGTCAGCGCGGCCAGCGTCGCCAGGCACGGGGTGGCCAGGGGCAGTACGATCCGGACGAGCACGGTGAGCCTGCTGGCGCCGTCCACCCGCGCCGACTCCTCATACTCGAGCGGCAGGGTGCGGAAGAACTGCCGGAGGAAGAAGATGCCGAAGGCGGTAGCCGCGTTGGGCAAGATGAGCGCGCCGATGTGGTTGATCCCCACGCCAGCGAGGACGTGCACGCCCAGCCACTTGGTGATGATGAACTGCGGGATCATCGTGACCTGGAACGGCACCATGAGCGTCGCCATGATCACCGCGAACAGGGCGGTCCGGCCGAGGAAACGGAACCGGGCGAAGGCGTATCCCGCCAGCGTGCACAGCACCAGGTTGCACAGGACCGTCGTGACGGCGACCACTGCGCTGTTGACAAAGAACCGGACGAACGGCGCGGCCGCCAGGGCGTCGGAGTAGTTGGCAAAGCGAATCGTGTGCGGGATGAGGACCGGCGGGAAGTGCAGCGCCTCCGACTGGGTCTCCAGCGAGGTGACCAGCAGCCACAGGAACGGGAAGAGCAGCACCACCGTCGCCGGGAGCAGCACGAAGTGCCAGGGGCTGAATGGCAGCCGGCGGCGGCGCCGATGGGGATTCAAGTCCTGGTCCGCTGAGCGGAGCCCGCCACGGGCGGGCGCCGATGTCGCCGTCATGACCGGTAGAACGTGATGCGCCGGCCCACCCAGAACTGGATGGCGGTGATCACGAGGATGATGAGGAACAGGAAGTAGGCGATAGCGGACGCGTACCCGAAGTTGAACTGCTCGAAGGCCTGGTCGTAGAGGTAGTACACAAGGACGGTGGTGGCGTTCAGCGGACCGCCTTGGGTGCTCAGGTACACCTCGTCGAACAGTTGCAGGGCGTTGATGGTGAGCCACACGGCCAGGAACAGCGAGGCCGGGCTGAGCAACGGGAGCGTGACCTTCCTGAACACCCGCCACGGGCCCGCCCCGTCGATCGCGGCCGCCTCAAGCAGCGTCTGCGGGACGCCCTGCAGGGCAGCGAGGTAGATCACCACCGCGAAGCCGGTCCAGCCCCAGATCGTCATCGCCACGATCACGTACAGCGCTTCCGACGGCGAGTTGAGGAACTGCTGCTGCGCTATGCCGACCTTGCTGAAGGCGTAGTTCACGATCCCGTAGGACGGGTCGAAGAGCCAGATGAAGACGATGGCCTCGCTGATCGTGGAGATGGCCATCGTCGCGTACGCGGCGGTGCGGTAGATCGTGATACCGCGGATCTTCCGGTTCATCGCCACGGCGAGCAGCAGCCCGGCGAGCATCGTCCCCGGCACGAACAGCGCGGTGTAGATCAGCGTGTGCTGGATGGCCTCGCCCACGACCGGGTCGTGGACCAGCTGCCGGTAGTTCGCAAGACCGGTGGACGTATTGCCGGTGACCAGCGCGGACTTCTGGAACGACAGCACCGCCGACCAGACGATCGGCACCGCGCCGAACAGCAGGATGACCGCCACCCCGGGCGTGACGAACGCCCAGCCGTTGAACTGCTCGGAGTCCAGCAGCCTGCGCATCGCTGTGGGGCGCCCGGGCCGGCCTCCGCCGACCCGGGCCACTGAAGCCGCCATCAGGTCAGCTTCCCGCCAGGACCTGGTTGACCTGCTGGGATGCGGCGTCCAGCGCCGCCTGCGGCTGGCTCTTGCCGAGCAGCACCGACACGACCATGGTGGAGAGGATCGTGGAGATCTGCGGGTACTGCGGGATCTGCGGGCGGGCCTGCTTGACGTTGCCGAGGTTGCTGACAAACGTGCTGATCTCCGGCTGCACCTTGTTCATCTGCTGGTCGAAGCCGGCCGCGTCGGCTACCGACTGCCTGATCGGCAGGTTGCCGGTCTGCACCGAGAAGTACTTGACCTGGGCCGGCGCCGACAGCCACACGAGGAACTGCTCCGCCGCGCTCACCTGGGCGGAGCCGTTGTTGAATATCACCCAGTTGTCCGGACCTGAGATGGTCTGGTGCCCTGCCGTTGAACCTGGGTAGGACGGCATGACCTGCACGCCGTAGTCCACGTCCGGGAAGTTGGCCAGGTCCCACGGGCCGGTGACCAGCATCCCGATCTTGCCCGAGTTGAACAGGTTGGCGTAGGTGGAGTCGGTTGGGTCCAGGTACATGGACTTGTCGGTGACAGCCATGCCGCGCAGCGTGTTCAGGGACGCCAGGCCGGCGGCCGAGTCGAACGCCGCCTTCTTGTTGTCCGGAGTCAGCAGCCGCCCGCCTGCCTCCCACAGCAGGGCTTCCCAGTGCCAGACCGTGTCCTCGTTGGCGGGGGTGACATACGCCGTGCCGTACTGCTTGGCGGACGCGTCGGTCAGTTTCTGCGCGTCGGCCGCGAACTCCTGCCAGGTCCAGTTAGCCGTCGGCACCGGCAGGCCCGCCTTTGCGAAGAGCTTCTTGTTGTAGACGACGGCCAGGTTGTCCACCAGGGCCGGGATGCCGATCACCTTGCTGCCCACGGTGGCCACGTCGCGCTCGCCGGTCCAGAAGTCGTTCCAGTTGACCGCCGGTTCCTTGACCAGCTGGGCCAGGTTCACGACCTGGGGAATCTGGGCGACGTTCGGCGCCCACGAACCGTAGAGGTAGGCGATGTCGGGCGGGCTCCCGCCCTTGACCGCGGTCAGCACCTTCTGCAGCGCGTCGTCACTGTTGACGTACAGGGTTTGCACCTTCTGGCCAGGGTGCTGCGCCTCGTACTCGGAGATCAGGTGCGCGAAGACCTTCCCCTCGGTCGCCTGGTACCCCTCCCAGATCGTGATCGTGGCGGATGTGCCAGCGCTCGATCCGCTCGATCCGCTGGCATCGGTGCCACAGCCGGCGAGCGCGATGGTTACCGCGGTGGCGGCGCTGGTCAGCCCGGCTAGGGCCGCGCGCCGACGATGTCTTGCGATGGTCATGCCGTACTCCGCTCGCGATGTTCCGGCCGCTCCTCGATTGAGCAGCATTGTGCAGTCAAATCAGCGAGAAATGCAATATCTTGCAAGAAAGCTGGAGCAATGGAACACTAGTGAGCTGTGATTAAGGTGGCCTTCATCGGCGCTGGCAGCGTCGAGTTCACCAGGAACGTGACAACCGACCTCTGCGGTTACCCGGAGTTCAGCGGCAGCCTGCACCTCGCGCTGTACGACATCAGCCCCGAGCGGCTAGCCCATGCCGAGCGGCTGGTTAACCGGATATCCGCGCAGTCCGGCGCGGACGCGACGGTGACCGCGACGCTTGACCGGCGCGCCGCGCTGGCGAACGCCGATTACGTGATCAACGAGGTCCAGGTGGGCGGCTACGCCGCCACCCGGGCCGACTTCGACATCCCGGCCAGGTACGGAGTGCGCCAGACGATCGGGGACACCCTCGGCATCGGCGGCATCTTCCGCGGCCTGCGGACCATACCCGTGGTGCTGGAACTAGCCAGGGACATGCTCGAGGTGTGCCCGGACGCTCACCTGCTCAGTTACAGCAATCCGATGGCCATGCTCCCCTGGGCCGCCTACGAAGGGGCAGGGTTCAGCCGGGTGTTCGGCCTGTGCCATTCGGTCCGTGACACGCAGGCGTTCCTCACGGAACTCGTCGGCGCCGACCCCGCGCGGG
>Ga0310811_10006554_pt1 | contig 14881 bp, 12 predicted proteins | sample YCmetagenome_FD_207642 | JGI IMG/M metagenome (GOLD analysis project Ga0310811, IMG submission 207642) | Soil microbial communities from experimental microcosm in Duke University, North Carolina, United States - YC | ecosystem: Engineered > Artificial ecosystem > Soil microcosm > Unclassified ...
CCGGCGGGATCAAGGACGATCTGATGGTCGCCAATCTCGGCGGCGACAGGTTTTTTCTCGTTGTGAATGCGTCCCGCAAGGAGGACGATTTCACGCATATCGCCGCCAATCTGCCGGCGGGCGTGCAGCTCCAACCTCATGACGATCGCGCGCTGCTGGCGTTGCAGGGGCCGGCCGCCGCGACGGTGATAGGGCGGTTAGCGCGGGAGACGGCGGGTCAGCCGTTCATGGGCGTCCTGAACGTGGCGCTGGCAGGTATCCCGTGCCTGGTGTCGCGGTCGGGCTACACGGGCGAGGACGGGTTCGAGATCTCGGTGCCGGCCGACGGCGCGGAGGCGCTGGCGGACAGGTTGGTCGCAGAATCTGAGGTCGCGCCGGCAGGCCTTGGGGCGCGTGACTCGCTGAGGCTGGAGGCGGGACTTTGTCTCTACGGTAATGACATCGACGAGCTGACAACGCCGGTGGAGGCCGGCCTGACCTGGGTGATCGCCAAACGCCGGCGCTCGAGCTGGGATTTTCCGGGAGCGGCCGCGATTCGCGATCAGCTGGAACACGGCGCGGTGCGGCATCGAGTCGGCATCCGTCCCGATGGCCGCGCGCCTGCCCGCGCGCAGGCCGATATCGTCGCCGGTGATGGCACCGCGGCCGGGATCATCACATCCGGCAGTTTCTCGCCCTCGCTGCATGCACCGATCGCCATGGGGTATGTGCGCAAGGATCTTGTGGCTGATGGCACCACATTGCATCTGATCGTGCGCGGCAAACCACTGCCGGCACGAGTCGTGCCCCTGCCGTTCGTCCCCCACCGCTACGCCCACTGACAAAGGAGCGTCCCGATGGCCAAACCTCCCTCGGATGTCCGTTACACCAAGGAACATGAATGGATCCGGCTGGATGGCGACATCGCCACAGTCGGCATCACCGATCACGCGCAGGAACAGCTCGGCGACGTGGTGTTCGTCGAACTGCCGGAGATCGGCCGCGACGTGGCGGCTGAGGAAGCATGCGCTGTCGTTGAAAGCGTGAAGGCCGCCTCGGACATCTATGCTCCGCTGACCGGCAAGATCGTCGAGACCAATCAGACCATCATCGATGACCCTTCGATCGTGAACAGCGACGCGCAAGGCGAGGGGTGGTTCTTCCGCATCGAGATCGACGACACCGATGCGTTCGAGGCGCTGATGGATGAAACCGCCTACGACGAATACCTGGAGACCCTCGACTGATGGATGTTTGGGCCGAGCTCGCCGAACTCGAAGCGGCGGATAGTTTTGTGGCGCGGCATATCGGGCCTTCCGAGTCCGATATTGCCGCAATGCTGCACACGATCGGTGCGGCGACGCTCGATGATCTGGCGGCGAAGACCGTGCCGCCGGCGATCCGAACCAACCAGACGCTGGAACTGCCGCCACCGATCGATGAGGCGGCCGTGATGGCGGAGCTGCGCGCCTTGGCGGCGAAGAATGGCGGGGCGAAGTCACTTATCGGCATGGGATATCACGGCACCCATACGCCGCCGGTGGTCCAGCGGAATGTGCTGGAAAATCCCGGATGGTACACAGCATATACACCGTATCAGGCGGAGATCGCGCAGGGCCGGCTGGAGGCGCTGCTCAACTTCCAGACGATGATCTGCGAGCTGACGGCGATGGAGATCGCCAATGCTTCGCTGCTGGATGAAGCTACGGCGGCGGCGGAGGCGATGGCGATGGCACATGCCATCAGCAAGACGAAGTCCGACGTGCTTGCTGTCGCGACAGACCTGCATCCGCAGACGCGCGCGGTGCTCGCGACACGGGCAGGACCGATCGGCATCACGCTGGTTGACTTCGAGCCGTGTGATGTGGCGGCGATCGCCGCAGCCCAGCCGTTCGCCGTAGTGCTGCAATATCCGGGGACCACAGGTGCGATCCGTGAGCTGTCGCCGGAGATCAGCGCCGCGCACGAGGTGGATGCGCTGGTGATCGTGTGCGCCGATCCGCTGGCGCTGGCACTGCTGACGCCTCCGGGCGAGATGGGCGCGGATGTGGTGGTGGGGTCTTCGCAGCGTTTTGGCGTGCCGATGGGATTTGGCGGGCCGCACGCCGGGTATATGGCGACGCGTGACGCCTACAAGCGGCACATGCCTGGGCGGCTGGTCGGCGTGTCGCTGGATGCGTCGGGGCAGCCGGCGATGCGGCTGGCATTGCAGACGCGCGAACAGCATATCAGGCGTGAGAAGGCGACTTCTAACATCTGCACGTCGCAGGTGCTGCTGGCGGTGATCGCTGGCTGTTACGCTGTGTGGCATGGGCCGGAGGGCCTGAAGCGCATCGCCCGACGGGTGAATTTGCAGGCACGGATGGTGGCGCAGGCAGCTCGGCAGTGTGGCCATCAGTTGGTGCATGATGTGTTCTTCGATACAGTTGCAATCGAGACTCTGGACGCCGATACGCTGATGCGGACGGCGCTGGCGGCCGGCTTCAATCTGCGGCGGATCAGCGCGACGCAGGTTGGGATCGCGCTGGATGAGACTGTGACGCACCAGGACCTGCTGCGGCTTCTTGCAGCTGTTGGTGGACGCGCCGACAGCACTCAAGACCTCATGAGGTCGGTTCCCGCCGAACTTGTTCGCAACACGCCGTTCCTGGAGCAAGCAGTCTTCCATCAGCATCACGCCGAGCACGAGATGCTGCGTTATTTGAAGCGCCTGGAAGGGAAAGACATCGCACTGAACCGCAGCATGATTCCGCTCGGCTCGTGCACGATGAAATTGAATGCCTCCGCCGAGATGATCCCGATTACGCTGCCAGGCTTCACGGATATCCATCCATTTGCGCCAGCCGATCAGACGGAGGGCTATTTGGAGCTGATCGCTCGGCTGACCGATTGGCTTCAGCGGATGACCGGCTTTGCCGCTGTCACCCTGCAGCCGAATGCGGGGTCACAGGGTGAGTATTCCGGCCTGCTGGCAATCCACGCCTATCACGCCTCGCGTGGCGAGGGGCATCGTAATATCTGCCTGATCCCTTCGAGTGCGCACGGGACCAATCCGGCGAGTGCCGCGATGGCGGGACTTCAGGTCGTGGTTGTGGGCTGCGACCGCGATGGCAACATCGACGTCGCAGATCTGCGCGCAAAGGCCGACAAACACGCAGCGAACCTTGCCGCGCTGATGGTGACATATCCGAGCACCCATGGCGTGTTCGAGGCGGCGATCCGAGAGATCTGCGCCACTGTGCACGAGCGCGGTGGCCAGGTTTACATGGATGGTGCGAACCTCAACGCGCAGGTTGGCCTTACCAATCCCGCGGTGATTGGCGCCGATGTCTGCCACCTGAACCTGCACAAGACGTTCTGTATCCCGCATGGCGGTGGCGGGCCTGGCGTGGGTCCGATCGGCGTGGCGGCGCATCTGGCACCGTTCCTGCCGAACCACCCATTGCGCGAGGATGCGGGCCCGGCGACTGGATTCGGGCCCGTGTCGGCCGGCCCGTTCGGCAGCGCAATGATATTGCCGATCTCGTATGCGTACATACGGATGATGGGGGCGGCGGGACTGAAGCGAGCGACCGAGGTCGCCATCCTGAGCGCCAACTACATCGCCAACCGGCTGCGCGGCCATTATCCGGTGCTCTACACCGACCCCAATGGGATGGTGGCACATGAGTGCATCATCGACTGCCGCGAATTCCAGGGAGAAGCCGGCGTGATGGTGGAAGACATTGCCAAGCGGCTGATGGATTTCGGGTTCCATGCGCCCACGATGTCCTGGCCAGTGGCTGGCACGCTGATGATCGAACCGACGGAGAGCGAGAGCAAAGCCGAACTCGACCGGTTCTGTGAGGCAATGATCGCGATCCGTGCGGAGATTGCCGCGATCGCGACTGGTAAGATGGACAAGGCGGACAACCCGCTGAAGCATGCGCCTCATACCGCTGCCGAAATCATGGCGAATGTATGGACGCATGGTTATTCGCGTGAGCTGGCGGCGACGCCTCTGCCGTGGGTGGCAGCCGCCAAATACTGGCCGCCGGTGAAACGGGTGGACAACGTTTACGGGGACCGTAACCTCGTCTGCACCTGCGCGCCGTTGGAGGCCTACGCTCAGGCGGCGGAGTAGCCGCATCTTCCCGGCCCTGGGAATTCTGGCGGCCATTTTTCTCCGTTCCAGTACAGCATTTTCGGGCAAGACGGGCGGACCGTCTCTCCTGTATCGGCTGGTGTTCTGCCACGCCTAGGGTGCAGTCACGGCACAAGGCGGTGGCCTCGCCGAACAACAAAGCCTGGTGGAGAGACAACATGACCTCCTCAGCCGCACGTCATTCCTTCACGACGCATCTCGCTGCCGACCGTGCGGTGCCCGGTCTGGTGGCCATCGGTTCGGTGGCGACGACGAGGCCGGCGCTAAATCCCGGGACATTGGTCTTGGCCCTGTGAAGCGGTTCATACGGGCCATGATTGGAACACCGCTATTTGGGCTGAAGAACGTCCCGCCCCGCGGGACCTGGGTTAGGCCCATGGAGGGTGCGATGCGACAGTTTCTGATAGCGAGTGCTCTGGCTGCCGGACTTGTCGCGCTGTGGGCTGCGATCCTGCCGCTGACTGCCCAACCGGCACCCCGCCAGACCGCCGTGGCGCCCGAGGTGCTGTCGAAGGCCTTGTTCCTCTGCCGCGGACCGAACGGCATCGATAACAAGTGTGCCGCCGCGCTCGCCGGCGCGTTGGTGCTCGATAATGCGGACCAGCAGGCGACGCGGGTGAGCGATCAGCTCTGCCCTGCCACTCCGCACATTCTCGCGAGGCTGGTCGGCCACGGCTGACCGCTGTGTCGCAATCCACTGCGGAGAATCAACACCGCGGGTAACGGCTGCGCTCCAAGAAAATCAGGGAGACTGACATGCCGTCGTTAGCCCGGGTTGGACGTCTGCGCCCGGATGCATTCGTTATCGCACTGATCGGAACCATTATCGTCGCTACGCTGCTGCCATGTCAGGGGACGAGCTCCCAAATTTTTCGTGTCGCAGGGACCGTCGCGATCGCCTCCCTGTTTTTTTTGCAGGGCGCGCGGCTGTCGCGTGAGGCGGTGGTCGCTGGCCTGACCAACTACCTCCTGCTCGGCGTGCTGTTCCTGTGCGCGCTGCCCTCGACAATGCAGTCCTCGATCGCGCTGACCTCGATCGCACAGGGGAATGTGGCGGGCGCGGTGTGCGCCGCAACAGCGTCCAGCCTTGCCGGTATCCTGCTGACGCCGACGCTGTTCGGCGCAATATCGCATGTGCGTGGATATGGCGCTGTTGATCTGTCCGGCATGTGGCTGGTGGTCCTGCAGCTTCTGATGCCGTTCGCCATCGGCCATCTGATGCGGCCATGGATTGGTCCCTGGGCTGCGCGGAATAAGCGGCTGCTCTCGGTGACGGACCGCGGCTCGATCCTGATCGTCGTCTACACCGCGTTCAGTGCGGCGGTGGTGCACGGGATCTGGCACCAGTTGCCGCCCGGCATGCTGGCGACGCTGGGCTTGGTGGTCGCAGCGCTGCTGGCAATGGGCCTCCTGGTCACGACCGGTGTTGCCCGGGCCAGCAGGTTTAGTCACGCCGATGAGGTGGCCACAGTGATCTGTGGCTCGCAGAAGTCGCTCGTGAGCGGAATCCCGATCGCAAGCGTGCTGTTCTCCGGCCCCTTGCTGGGGTTCATCGTCCTGCCCATCATGATCTACCACCCGCTGCAACTGATAGTTTGTGCGTGGCTAGCGCGTCGCTATGCGATGCGACCAGCCGCAGGCGCCGCTGCGGCGCTGGTTCCGGCGACAGCCTAGGCCGGCTTTCGCGACCGCTCGATGTTTGGCAGGAACGCCGTGAGCAAGCCGATCAGTGGCAGGAACGAACATAGCCGGTAGACTGTGTCGATGCTGGTCCAGTCGGCGATCTGGCCGAGCGCCGCCGCACCGAGACCACCCAGTCCGAACGAGAAGCCGAAAAACATGCCGGCGACCATGCCGACGCGTCCTGGCATCAGGTCCTGCGCATACACCAGGATGGCCGTGAAGGCCGACGACAGGATCAGGCCGATGGCAACTGTCAGGATGCCCGTCCAGAACAGGCTCGCGTAGGGCAGCATCAGCGCGAACGGGAAAGCACCGAGGATCGAGAACCAGATCACGGGCTTGCGCCCGAACCGGTCGCCGACTGGGCCGCCGGCGAAGGTGCCGGCTGCCACGGCGCCAAGGAATATGAACAGATGGATCTGCGCACTCTGCACCGAAATGCCGAACTTATGAATCAGGTAGAAGGTGTAATACGAGCTGAGCGACGACGTGTAGACGTTCTTCGAGAACAGCAGCGCGACCAGGATTGTGATGGCGAACAGCACTCGCTTACGGGACAATACGGCGTAGGCGGCGCCCTTGGCGCTGGCGCCGCCGGTCGTGCGCGGTCTCATGTTCCGGCTGTACCAAAGGCTGACATTCGCCAGCATGAAGATCGCCAGCAGGGCAGCCGCGGAGAACCATGCGACGCTGCCCTGGCCGCGGGGCACGACAATGAAGGCGGCGAGCAGAGGGCCGATGGCAGAGCCGGTGCTGCCACCCACCTGGAACAGGGACTGGGCAAAGCCATGCCTGCCGCCAGAGGCCATACGTGCCACGCGCGATGATTCCGGATGGAAGACGGATGAACCCAGGCCCACCAAGGCGGCGGCACAGAGGATGGTAACGTAGCTGTTGGCCACAGAGAGAAGCAGTAATCCGATCAGGCTGCTGCCCATCCCGATCGGTAGCGAATACGGCTGCGGTCGCCGGTCCGTCACCAGGCCGACAACGGGTTGCAGCATCGAGGCGGTGAGCTGGAAGGCGAGCGTAATGAGGCCGATCTGGCCGAAGTCGAGATGGTAGTTGTCCTTCAGCACCGGATACAACGCCGGCACCAACGACTGATTCATGTCGTTGAGCAGGTGGCACACGGACAGCGATACGAGGATCGCGAAAGTAGTCGTTTCAGTTGTAACTGGAGCACTCGCTGCACGCGCTCCGATAGTGTTCTCGCTCACCGCGTCGCCCCTCGTTCACCCGTTCGAGCCACATTATGTGCCGCGTTTACAACACGACCTATGCGTATGGGTCAGTGCAGTATCCCACTTTGGCCAATGGGGCACAAATTACGTGCAAAAATCTGCCGCATTCGCGAAATAACAGATGTGACTGGCTGGCTGATCTAGGCGCAACGGACTCGATACGATGAGCAGATTGAGCAATATGACCCTCCGCGCATTCCGCCGGTTGACCCCAGGCAAGTTGTACCGAGGCCCCGTGATCTGGATCACCGTGTTACTGGCAGGCTGGCTGGCGATCACCGAGTGGCCGGCGGTTGCGTCATCTGTCCTTAGCCTGGCGCGCTAAGGGCGGCGCCGACCACTCGAAGGTCGGCTGACTGCACCAGAATGACGCGGCCTTGGCCGCTTCCCATTGGCGAGACGGTAAATTGGCGTGTGCCCCCAGGCCATTCAGCAAGAACGTCGGCATGACGGACGATCCGGTATTCCCGCAGCCGCTCACCCTGGTTCTCGCCGGCGCCTACGTCGGTTTCGTGTTGGGTGTCGTACAGGATGCTGAGTGCGCGCAGCGGTCCGCGACCGGCGCTGACCTCCACGATGAAGCCTTCCGCTGTGCGGTTGAGTGTGACGGGGACCGGGAAAGGCGCGGTTGCGAGGATCGCGCGCTCCACGGCGGACCGGTCGGAGCCGACGACGACACTCGTGCCATTAATGACCAGGGCGGGCGTGAACACCTCCGAGCCGAGTTGGCGGGCGTAAGACTCCTGGCGTGCCGTTGCCTCCTTGCTGGCAAATTGGTCACGCCAGCCGAGACGGTTCCAATAATCCACATGCCATGCCAAGGCGATGATCCCCGGTCGTTGGGCAAGCACCCCGAGCAGCGCATCGGCGGGCGGACAGGACGAACAACCCTGTGATGTGAACAACTCAAGTACGACAGGACTGGCGGCCGCATGCGCGCCGCTTGCAACCAGGCTTGCGGCACCGGCGAGCAGCAGATTCCTCCGAAGCATGTGGCCTCCACATCCTGATGATGGAGCTTGGACGCTAATCCATCGCCCCCGTTACAGCGGGCCTTGCACAGTTTTGTCGCCGATGGATTGATCCGCGCCAGCCAGAGGGAGACGAATATCATGGCGTTCGATCATTGGCTTGCCTTCGCGGCGGCGGCCGCCGTGTTGCTGGCGATCCCTGGACCGACTGTCCTTCTCGTCATTTCCCATGCGCTTGGACATGGGCGCCGCGCCGCCTGGGCCACCGTGGCCGGTGTCACGCTCGGCGACTTCACCTCGATGACCACCTCGCTTGTGGGCCTGGGCGCCGTACTGGCGACCTCGGCCATATTGTTCACCGCACTGAAATGGGTTGGTGCGGCTTATCTGATATATCTCGGCGTCCGGCTCTGGCTCGCGCCGGTCACTGACGATGCGCCCGGTGTGGTAGCTCCGGTGGCGCGGCCTGGGCGTATCCTCCTGCATGCTTATGCGGTGACAGCGCTCAATCCCAAGAGCATCGTTTTCTTCATCGCCTTCCTGCCACAGTTCCTCGACCACGCCAGCCCGGTGCTGCCCCAGCTGGTGATCTTCGAGGCAACATTCCTGACAATGGCGACGCTGGGTGCGCTTACCTATTCGCTGCTGGCATCGGCGGCGCGTCGAACTATCCGCCGGTCGCGCGTGCAGCGGCTGGTCAACCGCACCGGCGGTGGGTTGCTGATCGGCGCTGGCGCGCTGGCCGCCGCCTGGCGGCGCTAGGCGTTACAGAGCGCCACCCCGTCGCCCGGCCTGAGCGCCGAGACGCAGACGCAATGCGTTCAGCTTGATGAAGCCTTGAGCGTCAAACTGATCGTAGGCACCAGCATCGTCCTCAAAGGTCACAACATTCTGCGAATAGAGGCTGTTCGGGCTTTCCCGCCCGATCACCGTCACGTTGCCCTTGTACAGCTTCAGACGCACCCGTCCGGACACGCTGTGCTGGCTCGTGTCGATCAGGGCCTGGAGCATGCGTCGTTCCGGACTGAACCAGAAACCGTTGTAGATCAGCTCAGCGTAGCGCGGCATCAGGCTGTCCTTGAGATGCGCTGCCTCGCGATCCAGCGTGAGGCTCTCGATGCCACGGTGCGCCACATGCAGGATGGTGCCGCCAGGCGTTTCATAGACGCCACGGTTCTTCATCCCGACAAAGCGGTTCTCCACGAGGTCGAGGCGGCCGATGCCATTGACCTTCCCAAGCTCGTTCAGCCTGGTCAGCAGCGACGCAGGCGAGAGCGCAACACCATCGATTGCGACCGGATCGCCGCGCTCGAAGTCAATGGCAATCACTGTAGGCTTGTCGGGTGCTTCCTCGGGGCTGACGGTGCGCTGATAGACGATCGGGTCGGGCTCCAGGGCTGGGTCTTCGAGGATCTTCCCCTCAGAGGACGAATGCAGCAGGTTGGCATCGACGCTGAACGGTGCCTCGCCGCGCTTGTCCTTGGCGATCGGGATCTGGTTCTGCTCGGCAAACTCCAACAGCTTGGTGCGGCTGGTGAGGTCCCATTCGCGCCAGGGGGCGATGATCTTGATGTCGGGTTTCAGCGCGTAATAGCTGAGCTCGAAGCGGACCTGATCGTTGCCCTTGCCGGTGGCGCCGTGGGCGACGGCGTCGGCACCGACCTGTTCGGCGATTTCGATCTGACGCTGTGCAATCAGCGGACGCGCGATCGAGGTGCCAAGGAGGTACTGGCCTTCGTAGAGCGCGTTGGCGCGGAACATCGGAAAGACAAAGTCCTTCACGAATGTCTCGCGCAGGTCGTCCATGAAGATTTCCTTTACCCCGGCCATCTCGGCCTTCTGGCGCGCCGGCCCCAGTTCCTCGCCCTGGCCGAGATCGGCCGTGAAGGTGACAACTTCGCAGCGGTAGGTCACCTGGAGCCACCGCAGGATCACGCTGGTGTCCAGGCCGCCTGAATAGGCAAGCACGACCTTCTTCACGTCCTTGACGCGCATCCGCTTCACTCCACGCTGCGACCTGGGGGCGAAGTAACGCCGCGCTCCGTCGAGGGCAAGCAGCGCAACGGATTGGCGTCAGGGGGGAAACTTGCTAGCCTGCGTGCCGCAGACACATGGAGGTCCCCATGATGAAGCGCATTTCCCTCGCTTTGGTCGTGCTGATTGGTGTGTCCGGTGCCGTGCTGGCCACGGCTGCCTTGATCGCCCAGCCCGCCGCCGCCTGCGACGACGATCCGCAGCCGCATAGCACCTGATCGTCGCACAGGTCCGAACCGCATGAAGGCCCGGGGCGTTCCCGGGCCTTTGTCCTTTCGCGCGGCTCGCTTTACTGTCGTGCCAAACACGGAGGATGGGCCATGGAAATCCAGGCGCTCGGCTATGTCGGGATCGGCGCGTCGGACCTGACGGACTGGACCGATTTCGCGACCAACTGGCTCGGCATGCAGATGGTGGAGCGCGGCAACGCATGCCGTGCTTTCCGCATGGACGATCGCAAGCAGCGGCTGGTTGTCGATCGCTCCCTGGCAAATGGCGAACGCTACTTCGGTTTCGAGGTTGCCGATGCGGCGGCGCTCGATGCGCTGGCGGCACGGCTGGAGGCGGGCGGCGTCGCGGTGCGGCGGGAGTCCGCCGCGCTGGCTGATCAACGCTGCGTGCGTGCGCTGATCAGCTTTGCTGATCCGGGCGGGAACCGGCTGGAGGCGTTTTGGGGCGCGGCAGTGGCGGACGATGCGTTCCGTCCCGGGCGCAATATTTCCGGATTCCGTACGGGACCGCTTGGCATGGGCCATGCGGTATTCCATGTGAAGAACATCGACGACTTGTTCGGCTTCTATCATGACGTGCTGGGCTTCGGTGTCAGCGACTACATCCTGACGCCTTTCCGAGCCTACTTCATGCACGTGAATCCTCGCCACCACACCGTAGCGCTGATCGAGACCGGCAAGCAGGACCTGCATCATCTGATGGTGGAATTGTATTCATTGGATGATGTCGGCCAAGGTTACGACATCGCACTGGGCGAGCCAGAGCGGATCGCGACCACGCTGGGGCGGCATCCGAACGACGCGGTCACTTCCTATTATTTGAAGTCGCCGTCGGGCTTCATGCTGGAGTACGGTTGGGGCGGCAGGGAGGTGACACCGGGTTCATGGCAGGCGAGCGAGGTCACGGTGGGCCCAAGCCTGTGGGGCCATGACCGCACGTGGCTGCCCGATGACCAGCGCGCAAAGGCGCGTGACATGCGCCTGAAGGCGGCACGCGACGGGATGCGCGAGCCAGTGCAGGTGATCGAGGGCAACTATCAGCGTCTCCAGGGTGTCTGCCCATGGTGGGACAGCGTAACGCAATCGCACTGACGAGCGCCCCGACGCTGACCTCAATGTGAGGTGGTATCAAAGAGCGCCATCCTTAATCGACGGGACGACATGATTGCGTCGTACCTGATATTTGCGTTGTAATACCAACCCTATGCCGTCAACTCTCGACCACTTTACCGCGCTGCCACCGGCATTTCCGGCCTCGATAACATTCTCAGTGGCGGCCTAGCCCGCAACCGGCTGCCCTCGCTGGAGGGCAGTCCTGGCACCGGCAAGACCGCGATCGCGCTGCAGTCGAACCCGAGAGCGTCCTCGATCCGGAATACCACCAAAGTTTCCTCTATTCATTGGGTCTTGAGGTGGGCGAATTGCGCGCAGCGTCCACACAACGAAGCCGGCGCTACCCACACCGCGCGCTGCACGGCGTCAGCGAAACTCATATCATCGGCAAACGTTCACCTCCGACGAGCTGGCCTACAAGGTCCGTACCGCGCTCGCCGAGAGTGGTGGCCACGACTGGGGGCGGTAAAGCCAGGCTGGCAGGGCAACGCTGGCTTAGGCCCCTCTCGACCCGTCCATCCCGATGGCCTAACCTTGGCCCGTGACGCCCGGACACCAGAGAAGTCGCGACCCGGGCGAGTCAACGCGCGCAGACATCGGGAGCAGGAATGCCAACGCTCAATTACGCCGCACCGTCGACGGTTGATGAGGCCGTCAAACTCTTGGCCGGGTCTTCAGGCCTGGCAAAGGTTCTTTCCGGAGGCACCGACCTGCTGGTCCAGATGCGGTCTGGCCGGCTGAAGCCGGAACTCATCGTCGATACCAAGAAAATCCCCGGCATCATCGGCATCCGCCAAGAGAATGGCGGGTTCGTTGTCGGTGCTGCCACGCCGGGCGCAGTCGTTGAGGCGCATCCAGGCATGAACAAGGCGTGGCCCGGCGTGGTCGAGGCGCTCGATCTGATCGGTTCGCAGCAGATCCAGGGCCGCTGCTCGCTGGCCGGCAATTTGTGTAACGCGTCGCCGGCCGCCGACAGTGTGCCGGCGCTGTATGCCGCCGGTGCGATTGCCGTTGTCGTCGGCAGCAAGGGCAAGCGCGAAGTCCCGGTGGAACAGATTCCCACAGCGCCTGGGCGGACGTCGCTGGCGAAGGACGAGTTCATCCTGGAGTTCAAGTTCCCGCCGCGTCCGGCAAATTCCAGCGATGCGTATCTGCGCTTCATTCCGCGCACCGAAATGGACATCGCGGTGGTGGGCTGCGGCATCAACGTGACGCTCGACGGGAAGGGCGTCTGCACGGCGGCGCGCGTGGCAGTGGGCGCGGTCGCGCCGACCGTGCTGCTGGTGAAGGATGCGGCCGACGCGCTGATCGGCCACTCGCTGGATGAGGAAACGTTGAAGAAACTCGATGCGGCGGCACGCGCGGCGTGCAAGCCGATCAATGACAAGCGCGGAACGATCGAATACCGCACGAAGGTGGCTGGCGTGCTGGCACGCCGCGTGGCCGCCATCGCCTTCGACCGCGCCATGGGCAAAGCACAAGGAAAGACGCACTGATATGAGCAAGCATCACGTAACCACCACACTCAATGGCGAGCCGGCCGAATTCCTGTGCGAGACGCAGCAGACCATGCTGGACTGCCTGCGTGATGTGCTGGGTCTGACCGGCAGCAAGGAAGGCTGCGCCTCGGGCGACTGCGGTGCGTGCACGATCCTTGTCGATGGCAAGATTGTCTGCTCGTGCCTGATGCTGGGCGTCGAGGCCGAGGGCAAGACCATCACCACGATCGAAGGCATCGCACAGGGCGATCACCTTCATCCGGTGCAGCAGAAGTTCCTGGAGCATGCGGCGCTGCAATGCGGGTTCTGCACGCCGGGGTTCATCGTCGCGGCTAAGGCACTGCTTGACGAGAACCCCAACCCAACCGAAACCGAGGCCCGCTACTGGCTCGCCGGCAACCTTTGCCGCTGCACCGGGTACGACAAGATCATCCGCGCCGTGATGGATGCCGCTGCTGAAATGCGAGGAGCTGCCCGATGAATTACATAGGCACTGATCTCAGGGTTGTTGGCACCCGTCCGGTGCGTCCGGATGGCGTGGACAAGGTGACCGGTCGCGCCATGTTCGGTGCGGATATGGTCATGCCCGGCATGCTGTGGGGCAAGGTGAAGCGTTCGCCGCATGCGCATGCGCGGATCGTTTCCATTGATGCGTCGAAGGCGCTGGCGCTGCCGGGGGTGAAGGCGGTGATCACCGCCGCCGACTTGCCGGACATTCCGTCGGAAGAGGCGTTCGTCGGCGAAGGGCCGATGAACTTCCGCGACCTGTCGCGCAACTGCATGGCGCGCGGCAAGGCGCTGTATGAGGGGCATGCGGTCGCGGCCGTGTGCGCGACTTCGCAGGCGTTGTGTGATCAGGCGCTGGACCTGATCGACGTGAAGTACGAAGTACTGCCGTATGTGATCGATGTCGATGCGGCGATGGCGGATGATGCGCCAGTCCTGCACGACGACTTGTTCACCGCAAATGTCGAGCCGAAGCCGACGAAGCCTTCGAACATCGCCAAGCGCGTGTACTTCAATAAGGGCAACGTGGCGGAAGGCTTCAAGGCAGCCGACGTCATCGTCGAGGGGCACTACACGACTGAGCCGGTGCATCAGGCCTATATCGAGCCGCATGCCTGCCTGTGCTCCTACGGCGCGGATGGGCAGTCGATTGTCTATAGTTCCAGCCAGGGCCACTTCATGGTCCGCTCCTACACCGCCAAGCTGCTGGGCATGGACCTGTCCAACATCCGCTGCACGCCGGCGGAAATCGGCGGCGGGTTCGGCGGCAAAACGCTGGTGTACCTGGAGCCGCTGGCGCTCGCGCTGTCGAAGAAGTGCGGCCGGCCGGTGAAGATGCAGATGACGCGGGAGGAAGTGTTCCGCGCGTCCGGTCCGACCTCGGGCGCCACGATGGACGTGAAGATCGGCGCGAAGAAGGACGGCACCATCGTCGCGGCGCAGCATGTACTGAAGTACCAGGCCGGCGCGTTCCCCGGTTCGCCGATTCAGCCGGGCTGCATGTGCGGATTTGCCATGTACGACCTGCCGAATATCGAGGTCACAGGCTACGACGTGGTCAGCAACCGACCGAAGGTGGCTGCCTATCGGGCGCCGGGGGCTCCGATCGCCTCCTTCGCGGTGGAGAGCGCGCTGGATGACCTGGCGCGCAAGCTCAAGATGGATCCGATCGAGCTGCGCGAGAAGAACGGCGCACGCAACGGGACCAAGACGCACTACGGCCCGACCCATCAGAACATCGGGTTCCTCGCCACGCTCGAGGCGGCAAAGAACACGGCGCACTGGAAGTCGCCGCTGAAGCCTGGGCAGGGCAGGGGCATCGCCTGCGGCTTCTGGTTCAACATCGGCGGCGAGTCGAGCGCCGCGGTGCACGTGGCGGAGGACGGCACGGTGGTGGCCGTGTCGGGCAGCCCGGACATCGGCGGGTCGCGCGCCTCGATCGGGATGATGGTGGCGGAAACGCTGCAGATCCCGGCGG
>Ga0310811_10006555_pt1 | contig 14879 bp, 20 predicted proteins | sample YCmetagenome_FD_207642 | JGI IMG/M metagenome (GOLD analysis project Ga0310811, IMG submission 207642) | Soil microbial communities from experimental microcosm in Duke University, North Carolina, United States - YC | ecosystem: Engineered > Artificial ecosystem > Soil microcosm > Unclassified ...
TGAGGAACGGAGGACCCCTGCCATGCCCGACGAACTCACCCTCGCCGCGCTCCAAACCCTCGCCGACCTCAAACGCCAAGGCGTCATCCCCACCACACGCCCATGCTGCGGCCACGACTACTGCCAGTGCCCCGACGCGCCACAACCCGCCAGCCTCCGCGACCACGCCGCAGACCACGACGCCTACGACCAGGCCATCGGCGCACCCACCCGTCTGCACATCGTCACCGCCGGCCCACCGGTCGGCCCACCATGCGACGGGACGTACACCTGCCCGTGCCCGAGCTGCCGAGGCAACGTCACCACCATCACACCCAAAGGCGCCGGACCCGCAGCGTTCCGCGTCATCCGCCGGGCAGCGTGACCTCATGGCTGCGCCCGACCTCTTGACCGGCGAGGAGAAGACGCTGTGCGGCGCGAAGTCACGCACTGGTCGTTGTCAGCAGCGTGCGGGGGCCGGCACGTCGCATCTTGGGACCGGGCGTTGCAGGTGGCATGGTGGTGCGTCGCCGCAGGCTGAGCTCGCTGGGCAGCTCGTGATCGCTCGGCACGAGCTCGCGGTGATGGGCGTCCCGTTGTCGATCGAGCCGGGTGACGCGATCTTGCAGTGCATCGCGATCGCGGCCGGCGAGGTCCGGTACGCCAGTGAGCAGATCGCGAAGCTCGAGCTTGACGACGCCGCCGGCCCTGTCGTCACGACGCACGTGCGGCCGTTGAAGTACGAGAAGGGCGCGGACTCCCCTGACGAGACGGTGCAGGAGGTGCGTCATGAGGCGCCCGCGTTGCACATCTGGATCGTCACGCGCCGGCAGGCGATGGACCGTCTCGTGCAGTACAGCGTTGCTGCCCTGAAAGCGGGTGTCGAGGAGCGCAGGGTCCGGATCGCTGAGAACGTCGGGCAGGCGTTGGCGGACGCGATTCGCGGCATCCTCAGCGACCTTGGCCTCAGCGATGATCCGCGCGCGCCGGGTGTTGTTCGCAAGCACCTGACGATGCTGTCCGGGGGAGCCGAAGCCGCCTAACAACCCGAGGGGGCGCCCGTGGCAATTGCGCCTCGCAGTATCTGGCAGATCGCCGCGGACCTGTTCGACCCGCCCGTCGACCCGTACGCCGCCGATCCGGTCGGCTGGGCACGCGACATCCTCGGCATCCACCTGTGGTCCCGCCAGTGCGAGATCGCCGAAAGCGTCCGCGACCACAGCCGCACCGCCGTCCGATCCGGCCACGGTGTCGGCAAGACGATGGTCGCCGCTGTCGTCGCACTCTGGTTCCTCGACACGCACCAAGCCAGTCGCGTGATCACGACCGCGACGAAGTGGAGTCAGGTCGAGAAGCTGCTGTGGCATGAGATCGGGCAGCTCCTCAAACGCGGACGCGACCGCCCCGAAGCCAAGACCCGCCCCATCTTCACCGGCGTTGCCCTGCAGGTCGAGCTCCGGCTCCCAGACGGCCGGTACGCCATCGGCCTGTCATCCAAGCCGGAGAACTCGGAGAGCTTCGCCGGCCATCACGCCCCGCACATCCTCGTCATCTACGACGAAGCATCGGGGGTGCACCGCTCGATCTTCGAGGTCGGTGAGGGGTACATGACGACCGACGGGGCGCGCGCCCTGCTCATCGGCAACCCGACCCGGTCCGAGGGCGAGTTCTTCGACGCGTTCAACAGCAAACGCGGCGACTACAACTGCATCCACGTCAGCGCCCTCGAGTCACCGGCGATCACCGGCGAGAACGTCCCCGCCGAAGCCAAAGCCGCGTTGACGGGCCGCGCGTGGGTGGAGAGCCGCGCGAAAGCATGGGGCACGGAGTCGGTGCTGTACGCGGTCCGGGTCCTCGGCAACTTCGCGAAGAAAGCCACGAACACCGTCATCGACCTGGGTGCTGTCGAGGACGCCCAGGCCCGCGACCTCCCGGCTGACAGCACGCATGACCAGGTCGTGATCGCGTGCGACGTCGCGCGGTTCGGTGACGACGAGACCGTCATCGCTGAACGCGTCGGGCAACGCTGCCGCATCCGCGAGCAGTACATCGGCCGCAAACCCGCGGTCACGACGACCGGTGCCGCTCAGGGCGACCTCGTCCAGACCGCTGGCCGCATCATCGAATACGCGACCCGGCACCCCCGTGCCCATGTCCGGATCGTTGTGGATGACACCGGGGTTGGTGGTGGCGTGACCGACATCCTGCGCAATCAGGGCTGGCAGGTCACCGCGTTCAACGGTGGCGAGCAGGCGCATCGCCCGTTGAAGTTCCCCAACCGCCGCTCCGAGTTGTGGTTCACAGTGGCGGCGCAGCTGGAGGACGTCGACCTCGACGACGACGACCAGCTCGCCGCTGACCTTGTCGCTCCGCAGTACGGCTACGACCTGAAGATGCGCAAGGTCGTGGAGCGCAAGGAGGAGACGAAGAAGCGGCTGGGTCGCTCGCCGGACCGGGCGGACGCGATCAACCTGCTGTTCGTCCCGGGCGACCCGCCGGTCACCGCGCCACACCAGCGCGTGGCGAGCATCACCAGCGACCTGCTCGACGACAACAGCTTCTAGGAGGTGGTGGCCGTGCCCGTAGACCTGCTCGCCGCCGCCGCGACCGTCAAGGCGGCCGCCCCGAAGCCACCAACAACGGAGCTCGGGACCGGCACGACCAGCGGTCTGCGGCCCGTCAAGTTCCCCGCCGGCGGCCTACTCGGCTTGTGGTCGGCGATCGTCGACGAGGCAGAGCAGGTCCCGGATCTGAAGTGGGCGCCGTACGGCCGCGGCATGGTCGGCGTGTACGACAAGATGCGCACCGACCCGCAGATCCACGGTCTGGTCGCGTGGGGGCTGATGATGCCGATCCGCCGGTTCCGCTGGTTCGTCGACCCGAACGGCGCGTCGGACCGGACGGCGACCGCGTTCGCGCAGGACCTTAACCTCCCGGTGAAGGATCAGCCGAGGGAGACGGTCGGGCGGACGAAGGGCCGGTTCAGTCACGACGATCATCTCCGGCACGCCCTCTTGGCGCCCGGGGCGTTCGGGCACATGTTCTTCGAGGAGGTCGGTGAGATCCGCGACGGCTTCTGGCGGCTGCGCAAGCTCGCCCCCCGGATGCCGCAATCCCTCGACCGCATCGAGATCGACGAGCACGGTGATCTCGCCGGGATCGTGCAGCGCGGCGGCCCCGACAACTACGGTGTCGTCGAGATCCCCGTGTCGCGGCTCGCACCGTACGTGTGGGAGCGCGAGGGGTCCCAATGGATCGGCCGATCCCTGCTCAGGGCGATGTACGGGCCGTGGCTGGTCAAGCAACGGTTGATCCGCGTCGACGCGATCAAGCACGAACGCAACGGCATGGGTATCCCTGTGACCCGGCAGACGGTCCCGGACGTCAACCCGGGCGCGATGACCGCCGCCCTGCAGGTCGCCGAGAGCATCCGGGCCGGTGAGGTTGCCGGCGCGTCGCTGCCGTACGGCTTCGATCTGGCGTTGCAGGGCGTGACCGGGACGTTGCCGGACACGATGGCGAGCATCCGCTACTGCGACGAGGTCATGGCCAAGTCGCTGATGATGATGTTCGCGAACCTCGGGCAGGGACCGGGCGGCAGCGGGTCCCGCGCACTCGGTGAGACGCAGGTCGACTACTTCAAGCTGACGCAGGACGCGATCGCCGGCTGGTACGTCGACAACACGAGCATGGTCGGTGAGGACTACGCCGACTGGAACGACGGCCCCGAGTCGCAGGCCCCCCGCATCGGCTACGACCGTGATGAGCATGAGGAGCTCGCGGTCGCTGACCTGCTGCTCGCGATCGACGCCGGCCTCGTGACGTTGTCGGAGGAGGACGAGGTCGCGTTCCGCGAGCGCTACGACCTGCCTGCGATGGGCGAGACGCCGCGGTCCCGTCCGTCGCTTCTGCCTCCTGCCGTTCCCGCGCTCACGTAGCGCACCCGCCACTTCGCCCTGAGGAGGGCCGCATGCCTGAACGCCGCACCCGCACCGGGGTCGAGATCGCCCGCACCGGCACGTACAACCTCTCCACCGGCCCGCACGAATTCACGCGCGCGCAGCTTCAGGCCGCCCTCGAGAACGCGAAATTCCAGGCGCCCGTCATCGGGATCGGGCACACCGACCCCCGCTTCCAGATCGCCGCGCAGGACGGCGACCCGGCGTTCGGCAAGGTCGTCAACCTGCGCCTCGCCGACGACGGCGACCTCCTCGTCGGCGACCTCACCGACATCCCCGCCTGGCTCGACGACGGCATGGAAATCGCCTACCCGCGCCGGTCACTGGAAGGCCGCTGCGATGGCGACGACCTCAGGTTGTCCAGCGTCAAGCTGCTCGGCACCACCCTGCCGGGCATCAAGGGGCTCGCCGACCTCCCCGCCGTTCTTGCAGCGAGCGCCGCAGCCGGCGACAGCCCCGTCCGTCAGGCGCAAATCGCGACCGCCCGGTTCATCGCCGCCGCCACGAACGTCGACGACCTCCGCGACGCCTTCTACGGCTCGCACCCCGACAACGGGGAGGCCGACTGGTGGAGCGTCCAAGAGGTGCAGATCAACCCGAACCAGTTGATCGTCGAGCATCACGTCAGCGGGAACGAGACCACGTTCCGAGTCCCCTGGTCCGTCGATGCGGACGGCAACTTCACCTTCGGCGACATGCAGCAGGTCGCCGTGCAGTACGTCGACATCGCCGCCGCGAGTGGTGCGCATGCCGTCGTGTACAAGGCGCCGGGATCCCGGCCCGCCCCAACCCAACGAGAGGAGTCCATCGTGGACCCCAAGACCCTGCGTGAGCAGCTCGGGCTGGCCGAGGACGCGTCCGACGCGGACGTGACCGCCAAGCTGACCGAGCTCGCCGCGCGACCCGACGAGACCGCGGTCAAGGAGCAGGTCGCCGCGGCCGCCGAGAAGGCGAAGACCGAAGCCATCGCCGCAGCCGCCAGCACGGATGACGGCGAGACCGTCAAGCTCGACAAGGCCACGTTCGCCGAGCTCAAGGCGTCCGCGGAGAAGGGCGCCGAGGCGCACAAGAAGATCGCCGAGACCGAACGCGACACGTTCATCGCCGCCGCCGTCGGCGACGGCAAGTTCCCGCCGGCCCGCGTCGAGCACTACACCAAGCGCTACGACACGGACCCGGACGGCACGCGCGCGGAGATCGACGCGCTCGAGAAGGGCGTCATCCCCGTCAAGGAGATCGGCGCATCCACCAACACCGACGACACTCAGCTCGTCACGACCGGGCTGTTCCCGCAGCTCCAGGAGGCGTAGAGCATGGCTCTCGGAGACAACCCGATCATCGCCCTGTTCGACCCGGGCGACAAGATCACCGCCGCGACCGCTGCCGCTGTCGGCGCCGGCCGGTTCGTGAAGATCAACGCCGGCTTCCAGGGCGGCCCCGCGCTCGACCTGTCGACCCCGACGTCACCGCTGACGAAGGGCAACGTCGCGCAGGTCGCCGTCTGCGGCACCGGTCAGCGCGCGTTCGGCGTCACCCAGTGGGACACCGCGGCCGCCGACGACATCGTCGGCCTGTACTGCGGGTCGCAGGTCGTGCCGATGGTCGCCGACGGCGCCGTCACCGCCGGCGACATCATCATGAGCGGCTCCGCCGGCGGCGCGAAGACGTGGGTCACGGCCGCGTCGGACGCCAACCACGAGCTCGGTGTCGCGATGAGCACCGCGGCCGACACCGCCACCGTCTACGTCAAGCTCAACCTCTGAGCGGAAAGGAGCACTAGGCCATGCCTGCTGCACCACTGACCTACCCGCTCGGACCTCCGAGCGTCAGCGGCACGTCGATCACTGTCGACGTCCTGCTGAACAACCCGACCGTCATCACCCGGGACATCGCGAAGCTCGCGGACGCGAACTTCTTCGCGTCGAAGGTGTTCTCGGACGCCGGTGGCGTCGAGGGCGGCGCCGTCCTGTACGAGCTGCCGCCTACCACGGCGACGGACCTGTACGCGGCCGGCGCGATCCAGGAGGTCGCACCGGGTGAGGAGTTCCCGACGAACTCGTTCAACCGTGGCGTCCCGGTCGTCGCCAAGCCCCGCAAGCTCGGCACGAAGTGGGAGGTGACGAAGGAGGCCAAGAAGCGCAACAACACCCGGCTGATCCAGAAGTCGATGGCGCAGACCGCGAACACGATCGCGCTGACGCTCGACGCCATGGCGGTCGGCGTGATGAACACCGCGATCACCGCGAACTCGCGGACGGTCGCGGGCCAGTCGTGGGCGACCGCGGCCGGCATCACGAACCTCAACACGTCGGGCACGAACACGCCGATCAGCGACATCCTCGGCGTGCAGACCGTGCTGGAGGGTGAGGAGCGCGGCCACCAGGTCAACAGCATCATCCTCAACCCGGCGCAGAAGCTGAGCCTGTCTCAGATCGCGGCCAGGTCGGGGACGACGATCGACGCGATCCTCGCGAACGCCGGGATCACGAACTGGACGTCCAGCAAGCGGGTGACCGCTGGCACGGCGATCCTGTACGAGGCCGGGATGGTCGGCGGGTGGGCGAACGAGTTCCCGCTCGTCGGCGTCATCTACTACGACGACAAAACGGAGTCGTGGTGGTACCAGTGGTCGGTGTCGCCCGTCATGTTCGTCGACGACCCGTACGCGATCTACCGGCTGACGGGGCTGACGTAGGCCATGGCTGAGGCGAAGGCGAAGATGCCTGACACCAAGCCGTACCGGGTCAGCATCGGCGGCGCGATGTACGCGTCGCCGAGGATCGCGCAGAACATCGACGGGTCGGAGACGCTGTCTTATCCGACGGTGCTCGGTGTGCGTGGCGAGACGGTCATGCTCACCGACCGGGAGGCGCAGCGCCTCACCGACCTCGAGGCCGTCAAGCCGGCCGACGAGCCGTTGTCGTACGACGAGATGAACGACAAGCAGCTGGATGCCGCGGTCAAGGAGGCCGGGGTGACGGTGACGTCGTCGGGGGCGGATGCGGATAAGCCGTTGCGTGGCGACAAGATCCAGGCGCTGCGGACGTTCGATCAGGGCCGCGGGGTCGCGCCGTCCTGAGCCCAATATGCCCGCGTCGCCGAGCGTTCGAGCGGCGCGGGCTGAGATCTTCTAGAGAGGAGGGCTTGTCATGGGCTTTCTGACTGTCGCGGGCAAAAACCGCATGCTGGACGCCCTGGCGGGCACCGCGTCGGGGTCGGCGATCAGCCATGTGGGGTTGCTGACGAAGGGCGCGAACATCACCGGGGTAACGTCGACCGGGAGTCCGGACACGTTCACGAAGACCAGCCACGGCCTGAGTAACGGGGATCTGGTCGTGGCGTCGTCGATCTCCGGCGGCACCGGCCTCGTGGCCGGGTTCCCGTACTTCATCGTAAGCACCGCCACGAACACGTTCCAGCTCGCGCTCACCTCGGGCGGCGCGGCGATCGATCTGTCGGCGGATCTGACGTCGGCGACGTTCAACAAGCTGACGGAGATCTCGGGTGGCTCCCCGGCGTACGCCCGGAAGCCGCAGGCGTACGCTGCGGCGGCGGCGTCGCTGATTGACGATTCGACGAACGGCGCGGTGTTCGACGTGCCGGCCGGCGGGGTCGTGGACTACCACGGGTTCTACACGGCGTCGACGGCGGGGACGTTGATGGCGGTGGACGATGTGACGCAAGAGGTGTTCGGGGCGCAAGGGACGTACACGGTCACCGACACGAAGCAGGATCTGCGCGAGTCGGGTGGCCTCGGGTAGCGCGTCGTGGCGATCGGAACCCCCGCATCACTCGGGTTCAACCAGACGGCCGCGATCGGGACAACCGTCGCGATCACCGGGGTCACTGTGGCCGCCGGCGACGCGATCATCGTTGCTTGTCACGTCGGAAGCGCCACGGTCACGATCACCGGCGTCACGGACAGCGCTGGGAACACATACACGAAGGATGTCGAGCTTCTCCCGGCGACCAGCCAGCACATCTACATCTGGTCGTGTCCGAACGCTGCCGCGTTGTCGTCGGGGTCGATCACGGCGACGATCTCGACGAGCAGTTCGGCGCAGCGCGCGATTCACGCGGTCAGCGTCAGCGGACTTGCCTCGTCGTCGATCAAGGACAAGACGTCCACGAACGAGGCGACGAGCGCAACCTGGACGTCGGGGTCGACGGGCACTCTGACGCAGGCTGACGAGCTGGCGTTCGCGTTTGCATACTCCAACGCGGCGACAGCGAACACGCCGGATGCTGGGTGGACGGAGACGCAGGACACGCAGATCAGCACGAACCGCCGGTTTATCTGCGAATACCAAATCGTCTCGGCGGCGACCGCGCTGAACGCTGGTGGCACAGTCGGAAACGCAGGGTGGGGTGCTGTTATCGCGACGTACCTGGCTGCATCGACGGCTGATCCAGTCCCGCCACCGCTCGTGATGGCCCCCCGGGCCACCCCATGAACAGGAGACCCACATGGCCCGATTCGCAATAAGCGGCAGAGCCACAATCGCAGGCACGTCAGCACTCCCGCTCGTCAGCCTGTACGGGACCGCCGCGGTCCGCCCACGCGTCGTCGAGGTCGGCGTGTGGAACACAACGGCCGTCGCGGTCACCGTATCGCTGAACCGGCTGTCGACCACCGGAACGCAGGGCGCAGGACTGACCGAGGTACCGGAGGACTCGCCGCTTCACGGGGCACTCGCGACCGGCTTCGCGGGCCACACGTCCGGTCCCACGATCGGCGGCGAATTGCGCCGCGCGACGCTGGCCGGTGCGATCGGTGCCGGTGTGATCTGGACGTTCCAAGGCATCGAGCTGACCGAGGCCACGTCCAACGGTATCGGTCTCATCATCCCGACCGGCACCGGGCAGATCCTGGACTACAGCATCGCCTGGGACGAGTAGTAGGTGAGCCAGTACGTTCGCTACCCGCTGCCGCAGCGGCGCGGACCATCGGCCCCCGTTTCACGTCCCATCGTCGCACCCGCCGGGACCAGCGCCCCCTCAGTGTCCGGTGGTTCGACGGTTACCGGCCAGGGCCTCGTCACCTCCACAGGAGCGAAGCAGACATTCGCGGCCAGCACCGTCACCGCGACCAACCAGGCCGTCTCGACCGGCGCGAAGGCAACGACCGGCACGAGCACCACCACCGCGGCCGGTGGGCACGTCGCATCACAAGGCGCGACTGGGCGCACCGGAGGCAGTCAGGTCACGGGGCGTGCGGGCTGCACAAGCAGCGGCGTGAAGAACGCACTCGCCGGTTCGGCGACGTCGTCGGCGACTTCCACGGTTGGGTCCACGGGACGCAAGGCAGGCGCCGGGGCAAGCACGGTCACTGGGCGCGACGCGATCGCGTCGACAGGCCGCAAGGCCGCCTCCGGCGCGAGCGCCAACACCGCGGCAGGGCACGTTGTCAGCAGCGGTACGAAGGCGACGACAGGCGCAAGCACGACCACCGCGCCGGGGCACATCACGTCACTGGGGACCGCGTCTTCTACCCCGGCGTTCACCGGTTCGTCCACGATCACCGGCCGCGCCGGGACGACCAGCGCCGGCCGCAAAAGCACCACGGCCACAGCGACCGTCAGCGCTGCCGCACGCATGGGCTCAGCGGGCAGTAAGACTGTCAGCGGCGTCTCAGCCGCCAGCGGACACGCGACGGCTGCCTCGACGGGCGTGAAGGGCGCCCGCGGGGCGTCGGCGACCACAAGCACCCGTGCGATCATCACGTCGACCGGCCGCAAGAACGGGGTCGCAGCCTCGACCGTGACCGCGACTGGGCGCGTCGCGTCGCAATGGACGACGAGCCGTGCGTCAGGATCAACGGTCACCGGGCACCCAGCGACACGCGTGACGCATACCACCGCCCGGCCCGGAGCAAGCAGCGTCACCGGCCACGGGCATGCGACCTCAGCCGGGGTCCAGATCAGCAACAACCGGTTCGGGTCGAGCAGCGTCACCGCCACGCCGTCGGTCAGGTCTCGCGGGGTCGCGTTCCGATACGGCGGCGCAGCCAACCCCGCGGCAACCTATGCGGGCGACGACACCGCCGCATTCACGTATCCGGCCAGCGTCCCAGCAACCTACGACGGGCCCCACGTCGCCGCTTGCAGCTACGGCGGCGACGAGGTCCCGATCGCGACCTACGGAGGCGACTAGTGACCGTCACCACAGACCTCGACAGGTTTCGCCTCGAGCTCGGCGACCACCCCACCCCAGATGTCCCCGAAGGCACCTACGTCTACCTCTTCAACGACGACGAAGCCGTCTACTTCATCGCCAAGCACCCGTCGAACCTGCTGCTCGCTGTCGCCGACGCCTGCGACGCGCTCGCCGCCCGCTTCGCCCGCGAGTTCGACTTCGATTCCACCAAGGAAAAGAGCTTCAAGCGCTCCCAGAAAGCCGACCACTACCTCGCGATGGCCGTCCGTCTCCGCACCCGCGCACTCACCGAAGGCGACGATACCGGCACCGGCGGCCTCCCGCTCGGCTCGTTCCCGGCACCGCACGACTGGCAACGCGACCTCGCTGGCATCGCGACCAACATCAACCCTGCCACCGGCTGGCCGCTATGAGCCTCATCGCGCGCGGTGACATCGCGGGGATGCACGGCACGCTCACGGAACTCGCGAACGCGACCCTGACGCAGATCGAGGCGCCGGGACCGCTCGCAGGGAACGGTGACCCGGGCACCCCGGTCGCGGTCTGGACGGGGGCGGCGCCGGCGTTCCTCGAACGTCAGAACCGCGACGTCCTCTCCGGAGGCGCGCAGGTCAAGGTGAAAATGGACACGCTCATCTTATTCGACCAGGCCGGCGCTGATGTCGCCGCGATCGTCGCAGGTGCGGACTGGGAAGCCACGACCGTCGTCGTCAGCGACAACCGGCTCCCGACCCCCGTGATCCGCCGGTTCACGGTCAACGGACTGGAGCATCAGGCGGATGGCACTCTCGACCACGCCCTCCTGACCCTCAACGCGGAGACCACGGTCGCATGAGCGTGGACACGACCGCGATGGGCGTCCTTGTCGCCGAACTCATGGACGCGATCGCCGATGAGTACGGCGGAGACGTGCAGGTCGGCACCATTGCCGTCGTGGTGGAGATCGACGCGGAGAACTGGACGCAGGTCCGCTACCGGTGCAGCGACCCGCGCTCTTGGGTGCAAGAGGGATTCTTCCTCGCCGCGCAGCGCGCTGTGGTTGCCACACGCGAAGCCGCGGACGACGAGCCCGACGAAGGCGGCAACGATGGCGACTGCTGAGCACTTCCCGTACGAACAAGGGCTCACCGACTTCAACCGCACCGTCGCCGCAGCGCAACGCGAGATCGCGCTGCAGGTCGAAGCAGCGATCAACGCCGGAAACCTCAACCTCGCCGGGCAGCGACGTCTGCAGCTCGCCAGGGTCATCGCGACACTCGATCAGCTCGGCGCGTACGTCGACCCGACCGCCCGCCAACTCGTCGCCGACGCCTACCAGCAGGCCGCCGCCCGCACCGTCGACCAGATCACCGCGCTGAACATCACTGCCCCCGAGATCCCCGGCGCGTTCGCCGGCGTATCGACGGAAGCCGTCGCCGCGCTGCAACGCAGCATCACGGGCAAGCTCACCGCAGCCCGCGACACCGTCGGCCGCCAGGTCGATGACATCTACGCCCGCGAAGGCCGCCGCATCGCGCTCAGAGCGATCCTTGGCGCCGACGGGTCACCCCAAGCCGCCCGACGCCAGCTCGCCCTCTCGTTGCGTCAGCAGGGCCTCACCGGGTTCGTCGACAAGGCCGGCAAGAATTGGAAGCTCGACACGTACAGCGAGATGGTGGCCCGCACCGTCACCCGCGAAGCTGTCGCGCAGGGCGCGATGGACCGCATGGCGTCGCACGGCATCACAATCGCCCGGTGGTCAACGCACGGCGACGCCTGCCCGATTTGCACGCCGTGGCTCGGCCGGCTCGTCAGCCTCGACGGCACCACCAGCGACTTCGACGGCGAAGCGGTCGCGGACCTCGGCTCAACCCCCGGGGTGCCCGCGCACCCCAACTGTAAGTGCACGCTGTCACCGGTCGCGACCAGAATCGAGCAGATCCGCCGAGAGCTCGCGGGAGTGGGCACCTGATGGGCGTCTTCAGCTATGTCGGGCTTGGGGTGCTGCTCGGGAAGGGCATGAGCGCCGTCGAGCAGGCGGTCACGGAGTCGTGCGAGGATCTGGTCGGCAGGGCGCAGGACCTGACGCCCGTTGACACGGGAACGCTGCGCGCGAGCATCCACGTCGAGAGCGTCGAACGGTCGGGCTTCACGGTGACCGGGACGGTCGCGACCGGCGGGGAAGCCGACTACGCTGCCTACGTGGAATTCGGGACCGTCAACATGGGCGCCCAGCCCTACATGACGCCCGCGCTGCTGGAGAACCAGGCGGTCTACCGTGAAGCGATGGCCCGCGCCGCCCAAGGAGCGTTCTAGATGGCGGACCTGATCTTGCTCGAGCAGTTGCACGCGTACCTGATCGCGCAGGGCGCGGGTCAGCATCCGTCCGCTGCGCCTTCGCTGACGATCCCGTCGGTGTGGATGGTACCGCGTGACGGTGCGCCGCTCCCGCGTGTGGACCCGGCGACGAAGGCGCCGTTGGAGAACATCACGATCACGCTCGTCGACACGCACTTCCGGTCACCATCGACCCTGGAACTATCGGTCGAGGAGACGTTCGTCGACGTGATCATCAGGTCACGTCAACCCGGTGCCGGGAAGCTCGTGCAGCGCGCGATAAAGAGCTTGCTGGCCCCGGTCGATGCGACGGGTGGCCGGTGGCAGTGGATGATGGGCGCCCTGCTGGTCGAGTTGTCGACCGAGTGGCGTGGTGATCAGCCGTTGCCACAACGCCAGTCGATCGGCGAGAGCGACCCGCACGTCACCTACGACCGCGTGGCGTCGTATCGCTTTCAGTGCCGGCGGAAGGTGCTCGCGGGCCTATCGCTGCCTTAGCGGGGAGTCCCGACGCGCAGTAGCCAGCGGCCGAGACGCATCGCGACGCGTCGCCATGAAGTGCGAGGCAGCGCCGCCACGCGCCGCTCGTGCTCAGCGAACCCCTCGAACGCTGCAAGCGTCGCGGCGTTCGCTGTAGCGCCATCACTGGATCAATAGCCCCGGCCGCGGAGGCCAAGGGGCGCAAGTCGTACCGCCGACGCCACGGGGCGACCGGCGGCCCATTCCGACGCCCAAGGAGGGCGCCCTCATGCCCGACGACGAGTTCATCGCCTACTTCGAGCTGCGCTCGGAACACGGCGTCGACCACGCGAACAACCTGCAGCCGATCGTCGACTTCGGGCTCAGCATGCCCGCCGCCCGGCAGACCAGCGACGGGCTGATCCTGCCGACCGCGACCGAACGGGTCAGCATCCAGCCCGCCCCCAACCTGACCGACGAGTTGGTGGCGCGGGTGATCCCGAACACGCGGATCGTCGAGACGATCGACCCGCGTGTCGCCGACGCGATCCGCGCCGTCGGACTGTTCGACGAGATCGACAAGCCGAGCAAGACCGCTATCGCCGCGGCCGAGAAGGAGACGCGTGCGCACGTCGACGCGATGGCCGCCCGCGACAGGCAGGTCGACGCCGGTGGCGAGCCCCCGCCCGACGCCACCGACGCACCCACCCCCGACGCCGTGAACGAGGAGGGCTGAAGCCATGACGATGGGCATCGAGACAGGCACCGGCGGACTGTGGATCAGCAACCAGTCCGCGCTCGGAACGCAGGCCCTCACGAGCGCCGCGAGCACTCTGCGGCTGCGCAAGGCGACCGACGACACGTTGAAGAGCGGCAAGACGCACGGCCGAGAGGCGTACGTCGACGGCGCCGCCTACGACTCCTCGACACCGTACGTGGACATGGTCGCCGGCGACGTCGGCCAGTTCGTGTTCCAGTCCCAGATCGAGACCGGAGCCGCCGCGATCGCACGGCACGTCGGCGCGGACGTCGTGACGGGCGCGTCCGACCCGTGGACGCACACAATCGCGACCGGCACCACAAACCCCGTCAACGAGACGATCCGCGAGAAGACCGGCATCGCCGTCGGCCCGTACCGCGCGGTGTGGTGGGACGCGATCCTCAACAAGCTGACGATCAACTGCGGCCACGACCAGAACGTCAAGCACATCGCCGCCGCGATCCAGTGCCTGAAGGCCGCGGAGATCGGGTCACTGACCGACCCGGTCGCCGTCGACTCCGGTACGGATCCGTGGCGGTGGGGTGAGGCCGCGACGGCCGTCACGATCGGCGCGACGCCGTTCCCGGAGTTCTCCGGGGAGACGATCGAGATGGATCGGGCGTGGACGACAAAGCAGGGCGACAACATCGAGCCCATCTTCTTCGTCCCCGGCCGCGGTGCGATCACCCGCGCGTTCGATGGGGCGGTCACCGACACGCTGCTGCCGCAGCTGCAGCTCGCGTTGTACGGCAACACGGCCCCGTCAGTCGGGACCCGCACGACGTCGCAGCCGTCGAACGTCGCGCTGAAGACCGTCTACACCCGGTCCGCGACCCGCACGATCACGTACGACACGCCGAAGGTTGAGGTCAAGCCCGACGACATCGTGATCGGCACGAAGCCGCAGGGCGGCCTCACGTCGATCGCGTTCGGTGGCCAGGCTCTGGCGGGCGGCTCGCCGATGATGACGGTGACCGCGCTGACCGGCCAGTCGACGTCGTACATCACCTGATGGCGCCCCGCACGGGCCCGGGTGCTCGCAAGGGCGCGGGTGCTCGCAAGGCACCCGCGCGCACGCCTGCCCTGCCACCGGTCACCATCGCCCGACTCGAAGAGGCCCTCGGACTCATCGACGAGCTCGTCGACGAGCAGACCGACGTGTTCGTCGCCAAGGGCCACGAGTACCGCGAGCGTCACCGTGCCGGAACCGAACGCAGGTTGACAGCGTTCGAGGCGTCACAGGTCGCGGC
>Ga0310811_10006556_pt1 | contig 14878 bp, 12 predicted proteins | sample YCmetagenome_FD_207642 | JGI IMG/M metagenome (GOLD analysis project Ga0310811, IMG submission 207642) | Soil microbial communities from experimental microcosm in Duke University, North Carolina, United States - YC | ecosystem: Engineered > Artificial ecosystem > Soil microcosm > Unclassified ...
TCGCGCATGAGGTGAACGGCTGCGCGGACCTGCGCGACACGATCGACGTCAAAACCGTGCTCCCCACCCTCCCCGCCACGCTGGGCAGCCCGAATGAAGTCTGCACGGGGACCAACTCGACGACCCTCAACCTGAGCGGAGGCCGGGGCGGCGTCGTCAGCTGGTTGTCTTCCTATAACAACGGCGTTAGCTGGGGTCCGCTGGCCGATACCAACCGAAGCTATACCGCTTCGGACCTGACGCGAACGACGACCTACGCCGCGCTGATCCAGAACGGACAGTCGTGCGCCGTCGATACCACCAACAGCATTACCGTCACCGTCGATCCCAAAAGCGTCGGGGGGACGGTCACGCCGCCATACTATGAGGTTTGTATGGGGCAAAACAAGGGCGCGATCCTCACCGACACCGGTGCGACCGGCCACGCCACCGCCTGGCAATCTTCCAGCGATGGCGGAACTACCTGGGCCGACCTCGTTCCCATGGACACCTCGCTGGTCTACGGCATCCAAAATGTGACCGGTGACATCGAATACCGGGTAATCGTACAAAGCGGGGTATGCCCGGCCGACATCAGCAGCATCGCCCAGGTCAAGCTGTTGAACGCGTATTTCCCGGTAGCCAATATTGCCCCCGCCGACACCACGATCTGTTATGGCGGTTCTGCAACCCTTACCGCGAGCGTATCGACCGGCACATCCTACCAGTGGACGCATATCAGCCCCCTGTCCGGCTCCGCGGGCGGCGCCATCCCGTATACTACCTATGATATCTCCAATACGGCCACGCCGCTGGATACGTCCCTGTACATATTGACGATCCTCAATGCCGGTTGTCCGAACGCCCTGGTGGACACCTTCGTGGTCAACGTCTACCCGCGCATCGTCGTCAACGCCGGCAACGACACCGCCGTGGTGGTCGGCCAGCCGCTCCAGTTCAACGCCAAATCCAATGACCCCGGAGATACCTTCGCCTGGACGCCTGCCTATGGTCTCAGCGCCACGAACATCCCCAACCCCATAGGCCAGTACACCGGTGAAACCACCGAAGTCGACTATACCGTCACGGCCACCGCCGCCAACGGCTGTACCGGAACGGATGGGATCGTCGTCAAGATATTCCGGACGCCCCCCGACATCTTCGTCCCGACCGGCTTCACGCCCGGTCTGAACATCGACAACATCTTCAGACCCATCCTCGTGGGTATCTCGTCCCTGGACTTCTTCCGCGTCTATAACCGCTATGGCCAGCTCGTCTACAGCACCTCCTCCACCGAAGAAGGCTGGGACGGCACCGTCAACGGCAAACCCCAGCCCACCGCGGCCTACGTCTGGATGGTGCAGGGCAGGTCCTATATGGGGCAGACCATTTTCAAGAAGGGTACCGTCGTCCTGATGCGCTAAACTTGTATAATTGGCGCATTTTGGATATGTTTGGGCCATCTATTTGATGGCCGGATGAACGATTGCGCGTCATTGAACGATTCGGAACTGCTGCAACGACTACTGCGAGACGATGCTTCTGCCTTCCAGGAGCTATATGATCGCTATTGGCATAAACTGTACTTCATCGCCCACAAACGGCTCAAATCGGCCATGGCGGCGGAGGAAATCGTCCAAAACGTTTTCTTTACCCTTTGGCAGAAGCGCAAGACCCTCCGGATACAAGACCTTCCCCCCTATTTGGCGGCCGCCACCCGGTACGCGGTGTATCGTTACCTGGCCAATGAAAAAAGGAGGGCGGCGGGAGAAGAAGCCGCGGGGACGCGTGCCGTGGGTTTGACGCCCGTAGAGCTGGTGATCGATGACAAACAACTGCTGGAGATGGTAAAACGGCTGACCAACGAGCTCCCCGAGAAGTGCCGCATGGTCTTTATTTACAATAAGATCGAAGACCAGGCCCTGCCTGAAGTGGCGCAACGGCTCAATATTTCACTCAAAACCGCGGAAGCCCATTTGACAAAAGCGCTGCACCTGATCCGCACCAGGATGCGCGATAGCGCGCTGTCGATATTTCTATAGATCAGACTAAGGGTAATTGCACATCCCATGACTCACCCCATAAGGACTCACCCATAAAAAGGACGATTTTGGATAGAGCGCAATTGGTTGAACTGGCCCACCGTTTCCTGTCCGGCGCCGCCACGGAGAAGGAAATAGCCTTGTTGCACGAATGGTACGACACCGCCGACCAGGAGGAGATCGAGCTCGTCTTTACCCGGGAACCGGAAACGGAGGAGGACGTCAGACGGCGCATACTCGCCGGGGTGCAGTCCAGGATAGAACAGGAGCCCGTTGTCCAGGTCCGCCGGATCGGACGCTATGCCCGGTGGGTAGCCGCGGCGTCGGTCGTCGTCGCCCTGGGGCTGGCGGGGGAATACTTCTGGCCCAGGCACGCCGCCCACCAACCGGCTCCGGTCGCCGCGGCTGCCAAACCCCGGAACGACCTCCCGCCCGGAAGCAACAAGGCCCAGCTATTGCTGGGAGACGGTTCCGTGGTGGACCTCGCGGACGCCACGAACGGCGTCATCAAGGACAAGGGCGGCGTCCGGATAAACAAACAGGACGGGAGGCTGATATACGACGCGTCAAAACAAGACGCGGTATCCGAGACGAATACTATCCAAACCCCGCGCGGGGGACAATACCAGGTAGTCCTGCCGGACGGTACGAAAGTCTGGCTGAATGCGGCCTCGTCGCTGAGCTATCCGACCGCCTTTTCGGGCAAAGACCGGCAGGTCCGTCTGAAAGGAGAGGCCTATTTCGAAGTGGCTGGGGACAAAAACAAACCCTTTTCGGTATCTGTCGACGGTCTGCAGGTGGATGTGCTCGGCACGCACTTCGACGTCATGGCCTATGACGACGAACGCGCGATCAATACGACCTTGCTGGAAGGGTCCGTCAAAGTCACGAAAGGATCGTCTTCCCACCTTCTTACCGAAGGGCAGGAAGCATCACTGGACAGGTCTTCGGAGTCTTTCAAGATACGGGATGCAGACGCGGATGCGGCAGTAGCCTGGAAAAACGGCTTTTTCCAGTTCGGGGGCGTTCCCATAGAAACCGTCATGCGGCAGCTGGCGCGCTGGTACGACGTGGACGTGGAATACCAGGGACAGATCCTGTCACACTTCAGGGGCAGCGTTTCCCGGGGCGCGAATGTATCGGAGGTATTCAAGATGCTGGAATTGACGGGGGCGGTCCATTTCAGGATCGAAGGGAAAAAGATCATCGTCATGCCTTAAGGAAGCCGATGCCGATTTAATGCTTGCTGATTATGAAATTAACTGCTATTCTGGTCTTAACGACTTGCCTGCAGGTCAGCGCAAAGGTTTACTCGCAAAAGGTCACACTCTCGCTACGGAACGCATCACTCGGAAAGGTCTTCGGTGAGATCACCAAACAGACAGGATATTCATTCCTGTATACGGACGAAGTACTGGAGGGGGCGCAAAAAGTGGACATAAAAATCACAAACGCCTCCATTGAATCCGTATTGGACCGCTGCTTCAGGGATCAGCCCCTGACCTACTCCATCGTAGAACATACCGTCGTCGTCCAACGAAAACAGGAGAACAATGCCCCGCCCGGAACCGAGGTCCATGGCCAGGTCACGGATACCGTTGGCAGACCGTTGGGGGGCGTAACGGTGACGATCGCCGGGACAAGGAAAGGGGTGGCCACGGACGCCGACGGCCGGTTCACCATCAGCGTTCCGGAAAAAGCCGTATTGCACTTCAGCTCGGTGGGGTATGAAGGCGTCGACGTGGTGGTGGCCGACCGGGCGACGGTCAACGTGATCCTCCGCCCCATCGCCGTGTCGTTGAACGACATGGTGTTTATCGGATACGGCGCCCAACGGCGGAGGGACATCACCTCCGCGATCTCCACGATCAGCGTAACGGACGTAAGCGAACGCCCCGTTGTCAGCGCGGCGGAAATACTGGCGGGCAAATCGCCCGGCACCCAGATTTTACTCCCCTCCGGGAAGCCCGGGTCCGACTTTACGGTCTTTGTACGCGGGATCGCCTCGCTCACGGGCAATACGCAACCGCTGTATGTCATCGACGGCGTCGTATCCTATGATACGCACAGCCTCGACCCGAATACCATCCAATCGATCAGCATCCTTAAAGACGCCTCGGCCGCGGGCATCTACGGCGCCGCCGGCTCGACTAACGGGGTGGTGCTGATCACCACCAAGAAGGGTGTCAAGGGCCGTGCGAAGGTGGAGGTGAACGCGTACACCGGCTCGCAACAGATCACCAAAAAGATCAAGCTCCTCAACAGCCGGCAACTGGCGACCCTGTTGACCGAGGAACAAGTCAACTCGGGCAATACCGGCTTCTCCATACCCGATTCGCTCGTCACCGCCAACAACAACAACTGGCAGGACCTGGTATACCGCAAGGCGCCGATGACGGGTATCAATGCCGGCTTCTCCGGTGGCGGTGACAAAGGCACGTACTATTTCGGTGTCGGATATGTAGACCAGGACGGCATCGCGGAAACCTCCAACTACAAGCGCTATTCGGTCATCCTCAACCTGGAGCAGCAAATGAACGATTGGCTGGGCGTGGGAACCCATATTTCATACAACCGGACGGGCTATAACGACGTGTACGACAACAACCGGGCGCAATACAACGGGTTTGTCCTGAGCGCCTTGAACACGCCTCCCTTTAGCGCCATCTACAACACCAACGGGGATGGGACCTATGGTTTCAGCGCCTTTTCCCAGGCCGTGCCCAACCCGATGGGCGACATCTATGGGACCAACAATTATACGATCGGCAACAATTTGCTGGGTGACGGTCATCTCGTCATAAAGCTACCCTTCGCCCTCAGCTTCCGCTCCCAGTTAGGGGTGACCCTGGAGAACACCTACCAGAGCATTTTCCAGGACCCGCGTCTGACGGAACGCGCCAAACAATTGGCTGGTATCGGCAACTACAACACCGCCGAAGGCTTCCGGTACATCTGGGACAATACGCTGACGTTCGACAAACAGGCGGGCAAGCACGCCATCGACGTCATCGTCGGCTCCAGCGCCTCCAAACAGCACGATCAATCCTCCAACCAGGCTGGCTACGGCTTCCCCAGCCCCGACGTGCAGGTGTTGTCCGCGGCTTCCACGTATACATTGAACCAGTCTTTCGCGGACGCATGGACGCTGGAATCCTATTTCGGCCGCGCGAACTATGCCTACGATGGCAAGTACCTGGCGAGCGCCTCCATCCGCTGGGACGGCTCGTCCAGGCTGGGCATCCGGAACCAATGGGCGAACTTCCCCGCGTTTTCCGCGGGCTGGCGTGTCTCGGATGAGGACTTCTTCAAAAGTGTGCATTTTGTCAGTGACCTGAAGCTAAGGGCCGGATGGGGCGCCACCGGCAACCTGCCCGCGGACCTCTACCCCTCCTTTACCCAGTTGATCGCCGGGAACAACTATGCCTTTAACGACTCTACCATGGTTTCCGGAACGGTGCCCAGCTCCCAGGCGGGCAACCCCGACCTGTTGTGGGAAGAAACCAAGCAATTCAATACCGGTCTGGACATCTCGGTGCTCAACAACCGCCTGAACCTGTCCGCGGACTTTTACGTGAAGCGGACCCACGACCTGATCCTGAGCGTGCCACAGCCACAGTCGACGGGCGTGAGCACCAAGGAGGTCAACATGCCCGGTTATGTGCAGAACAAGGGCTTCGAGTTCATCCTTTCCGCCGACATCTTCCGCGGTCATGGCCTGAACTGGACAAGCGCCCTGAATATGTCGTTCAACAAGAACATCGTCGAGCTGCCCGCGGGTACCTCCCCCATCCTGACGGGATACATACAGGACATCGGTGGCAACGCGGGCATCGTCAAGAGCGGGCTGCCCCTGGGTTCCTTCTGGGGGTATATCGACGACGGCGTCAATGTCCAGACGGGCAACATCACGTTCAGGGACCTCAACCACGACGGGAAGATCGACCCGGACAACGACCGGGCGTTCATCGGCAGTGCCCTGCCAAAATTTACCTACGGCTTTACCAACCAGCTCAGCTATAAACGCTTTGACCTGAACATCCTGATCGATGGCGTTTATGGCAACAAGATCTTCGATGCCACACGTATGGAGACCGAGGATATGACCGACATGGTCAACCAAACCACCGCGGTCCTTCACCGCTGGAAAAAACCGGGCGACGCCACCGACATGCCCAAGGCCTACTATGGAAGCGCCGCGCCAGCCGGTACCGTACCCAACTACAGCATCTCCACCCGTTGGGTGGAAAGCGGTTCCTTTTTGCGCTTCCGCCAGATAACGCTGGACTACAACCTGGACAGGAAGTGGATCGGGATAGCCGGTATCAGCGGGTTGCGCTTGTTCATAACGCTCCAGAACATGTTTATCATAACGAAGTACAAGGGCTACTCCCCCGAATTGAACGTGACCTCCGGCGCCAACCTGGCCACCCAGGAAGGATTCGATCACGGGACCTATCCGGAGGCGAAGTCGTTCACCTTTGGCCTCAACGTTTCTTTGTAATGATGCGTATGCAACGACGATATTGCCCTTTCCCGACGGCGGACCTCGCGCCCCGGCTCGCGCCCGGCCTCGCGGCCTGCCTTGCACTCGCGCTCGCGCTCGCCGGCCTGAGCGGCTGTAGCAAAAGCTTCTTGAACCAGACGCCCCAGAACACCCTGACCTCCGGCGACTTCAAAAGCGCCGCCGACGCGGAAGCGGCGATCGTGGGTTGTTATTCGCTTATGGCCAACAGCACGTATTGGTATTATAACTGGAATTACCTGATCGACGGCGACGTCCGGTCGGACAACAATTACTCGGGGGGAAGCGCCCCCGACATCGACGGCGTGGATAACTTCACCTCCGTGGCAACCGACAATCAGCCCATATCTGAGGACTGGTACGAGCTGTACATGGATATCGGCGCGACCAACCTGATCCTGGACGACGTGCCGGGCATCACCGATCCCGCGCTGACCGCTACCCGTAAGGCGCAGATCCTCGGCGAGGCAAAATTCCTGCGGGCATACCACTATTCCCATCTTGTCCGGAACTACGGCCCCGTCGTCCTGCAATTGCACACCATCACCGTCGACCCCAATACGCTCAAATCGCGCAGCCCCGTCGACAGCGTGTACGCCCAGATCATACAGGACCTCAAGGACGCCGAGGCCTTCCTGCCGGTCGCCTACAGCGACAACGCCGACAGCCACAGCCGTGCCACGCAAGGCGCCGCCGAAGCCGTCCTGGCAAAAGTCTACGCGCAGACCGGCGACTACCGGGATTGCCTGACCTATTGCGACAAAGTACTGCCCCCGCAGTACGGGGGCGCCGGCGCGGCCGGCTATGCCTTGCTGTCCAACTTCGACTGGCTCTTCGACAGCCAGCATAAAAACAGCGTGGAATCCATCTTTGAATTGCAGCACACCGAGGGTACCCCGGACCATGGGTACGCCCAGGGTCTGATGCTGCCGCCCTCCGTACAGGCACAATACTGGGTCAAGTTTGCGCCGCCGACCCAGGACCTGGTAAGAGCCTTCAAGACCGCCGGCGACATGGTCCGTTACAAGTCCTCCATCACCTGGGAATACAACGGCCCCGGTTCCGCCAACCCCGTCGCCAGTCCGACGCACTACGCGTCCACCGACACCATTCCCTACGTCTGGAAGATCGGCCGTAACTGGCCCGGCGGCTGGAGCGGCGGCAGCGGCGACAACCTCGTCCTCCTCCGCCTGGCGGACATCATCCTCCTGAAAGCCGAGGCGCTCAACGTCCTCGGTCAGACCAGCGACGCCATCCCTTTATTGAACGCCATCCGCGCCCGCGTCGACCTCCCCCCGACGACCGCCGTGTCGCAAACCGACGTCGCCCTGGCCATCCTGAACGAACGCCGTTTGGAGCTGGCCTTCGAAGGCGAACGCTGGTATGACCTCCTCCGTTTCGGCGCCCAATACACGATCGACCTGATGAACGGTCAGGTCGACGGCAAGGGCGTGAGTCTGGGGTACCAGGTCACCGCCAGCAAGCTTTTATATCCCATCCCCCAAAACGACCGGGACAACAACCCGAACCTGAGTCAGAATCCGGGGTATTAAGCAGCGGCAAACCCGAGATGGAATGTCGTCCCCGCGCCGATCTCGGAAGTGACGCTGATGCGACAACCGATCGCCCGCGCGAGGTCCCGGACGATATGCAACCCAAATCCGCGGGAGGATTGGCTGAGCGGCCGGTCCTCCTCGATCGCCCGGAGCTGCTCGTGCGTCATCCCCGGCCCGTTGTCGCGGATTTCAAGGGCGACGCGCCCGCCAGACGCAAATGCCCGGCACTCCACCCGCCCGCCCGGCTGGGCAGCGACGGCGCGGAGCGCATTGGCGGTGAGGTTGTGCAGGATGGTCTTGACATAGTTATCATCTGAATAGAGCGTCAGCTCCCCCTCTTCTACAAACGACAACAAGTTCTCCTGGCCCGCGAAAAATATGGCTAGGTGCCGGAAGAGCGCGCTCACCGGAACGGGGCGCGATTCCGGGGTGAAGCTTTCCATCTGTCCCTTGCTCCAGAGGAGCATCGCCTCCATGCTGCTCAGCAGGCCTTCGGCATAGTCGGCGATCTTTTGCTGGTGGGCGGCGACCTTTGCGGCGTTGAGGAGGTCGGGCTTGGCCCGCTGGAGGTTGATGAAGTTGATAAAACCGGCGATGGGGCTCCGGAGGTCGTGGCTGAGGATAGCGAAGAATTTGGCTTTGACCTTTTCGGCGGCGGCGAGGTCCTTGTTGAGCCGGCGGAGCTGGACGTTGGTGCGCTGCCTGGCGCGGTTCTGGAAGAAAAGCAGCACCCCGATCACGCCCACCAGGCAAAGCCCGACGATCAGGACCAGACGGCGGCGTTTTTCCGCCAGGAGGTTGAGCCGCGTGATCTCGATCTGCTTATCGCGCAGGGCGACCTCGTGTAGCTCCTCCAGCTCTGCCAGCTTGTTCTTGCTTTCCTGGGAGTGAAGGCTGTCCTCTTCGTCCTGGTATTTGTGAAAATTCTCGTAGGCGTCTTTATAATCCCCCATCAGCCCCTGCAACTCCGCGAGCACGCCGGTAAAATAGGCGACTCCGCCGCTGTCCGCCACCTTCCGGCTCATGTCGATGGCTTTGAGCATATAGGTTTCGGCTTTGTGGAGCAATTCCCGGTTGGCGGGCGTATCCGCTGTCGCCAGGGCTTTATAGGACAGCCCGATGTTGCCCGTATTATTGATGGAAATGCTGTGCAGGGGGCTCACCCGGTCCCAGATGGCCTGGGCCCGCAGCTGTTCGGCAAGCGCGTCGGGGACGCGGCTGCGCGTTACCGCTTCGTTGGTATACACCTCGGCGAGGCCGAAGTCATTGCCGACCGCCTTTTCCATGGCGGCCGCCTTGGCATAATAGGTCCTGGCGCCGGCCGTATCGCTGGTTTTCAGGTAGGCGTTGGCAAGCCCGAGATACCCATTGGCGAGACCGGTGGAATCCCTGACCTCGCCATAAAGGCCGATCGCCAGCGTATCGTAACGGATGGCCCTTTGCCAGTCGCTCTGGGCGTAATACAAATCGGAGATGTTGCTGTTGGCCACGGCCGCGAGGCTCTTGTTACCCTTTGCCTCTGCCAGGCTGAGCGCCTGGAAAAAGTATGGCGCCGCCTGGTCGAACCTGGAGCGGTTCATATAGGACACGCCGATGTCGTTGATCGTGGAGATCATCTTGGCGGTGTCCCTGATCGCGATGAATATCGACATCGCCGTGTCGAATTCCTTCAGGGCGGCGTCATACCGGGCCAGGTCGTTGTTCATGCGGCCTGCCAGCGAATGAAAAAAACCGATCCCCTTTTTCCAGTGTATGCTTTCGGTGTAACGGATGGCTTCGCGGGCCCAATAAAGACCCGAGTCCGCCTGGGAGGACGCGTAGAAGTTGCATATGTCGTTATAGACATACCCCCTGGCCGTGTCTTTGGTCACCGGCAGTTTGGCTATCAGCACCGCCGCCTTGTTCTGCGCAACGGCTGCGCCCGCAAAGGCCGTAACCGCAAAGGCCGCGCCCATCAAAAAGACAAGCGGGGGGAACCTCATTCCAGCAGCAATTTTACATTGTCCTTATACTGCCGTCCCACCGGGAGGGGCGTGTTGTACACCGTCACCTGGGAGGGCGTCACCTGCCGGACATAACTTTTTTGCACGGCATAGCTGCGGTGGATGCGGACAAAGGACCGGAAAGCTTCCTCCTTTAGCAGGGCGCCCAGCGGAGAAAGGACGCAGTGTTTTTTCTGGGAGGTGATGATCCCGGTATAATCCTTGAGCGCCTCCAGGTAAAGGATGTCCTGGAGCTTGAGTTTAATATGGTCGTAGCCCTCTTTGATAAAGATCGTGTCCACGTTCAGGGAAAAGTCGTAGAGGTCCGACTTCCGGCGGGCTTCGAGGTACTGCTTCAGCCTCTCCATGGCCGACGCAAAACGGTCAGCCCGGATGGGCTTGACCAGAAAATCGAGGGCCGACCGGTCGAAGGCGTCGACGGCGTATTCGGGATAAGACGTGATAAAGATGCAGGCGGGAATTCCCAGCAGCGACTCCCGGAGCTCGAGCCCATCCATACCGGGCATGTCCACATCCAGGAAAAGCACGTCGGGCTTGCTTTTTCGGGCTTCGCCCAGGGCCTCGTAGGCGGAGGAGCAAATACCCTTTATTTCCAAAAAGGGAAAGCGTTCCACAAAACTGACAGTGGTGAGCCGGTCCACTTCATCGTCGTCGACGATTATGCAGGCGTAGGAAGGTTGCATTATCAGAAAGATACCATTTTATTCCTCATATTTGCCCTGGTGGTCTTACAATACTGCTCCGACCTGCACCTCGAATTCCGCGAGAACAGGGAATTCCTGGAACGTCACCCGCTGATACCCGCGGGGGACATGCTTATACTGGCGGGCGATGTCGTCCCGTTCCGAAGCCAGGGCCGCCACAAGGACTTCTGGGACTTCGTCTCCCGGAATTGGGAGCAGGTCTACTGGCTCCCGGGCAACCACGAGTATTACGATTGGGAAGTAGCCCCCGGACGACTGTCCGACAATAAAAGACCAAATGTACACCTGGTCAACGATACGACCGTTCGCCTCGACGCCGTCCGCCTGGTCTTCACCACCCTCTGGTCCCGGATCGGCCCCGAGAACGCCTGGTCCATCGAGAGGGGGATGAACGACTTCAGCGTCATCCGTTACCAGGGCGGCCGGCTGACCGCCCCGCTCTTTAACGCGCTCCACGATACCTGTCTGGACTTCCTCACGGAAGCCCTCCGGGAACCAAGCGACGTCCCTACCGTCGTCGTCACCCACCACGTACCCACTTTCCGCCATTATCCCCCCAAGTACCTGGGCAGCGCGCTCAGCCAGGCCTTTGCCGTGGAGCTGGGCGGTCTCATCGAGCGGGAGGGCCCCGCCCATTGGATCTACGGACATCATCACTGCAACATAACCGACTTCACCATCGGCGGCACCACCCTGCATACAAACCAGCTGGGTTATGTCGCCTACGGTGAACATCAGGGATTCATCCCTGACAAAGTATTGACGATATGAGAGTGCACTACCTGCAACACGTCTCCTTCGAGAGCCCCGGCTTTATCCTGTCGTGGCTCCAGACCCACGGACACGCCGTAACCGCCACCCCGCTTTTCCAGCCTGACGCCCGGATACCACCCGTAGAAGACATAGACGCCCTGGTCATCATGGGCGGCCCGATGGGCATCTATGACGAGCGGGACCATCCCTGGCTCACCCGCGAAAAGGCCTTTCTCCGCGACTGCCTGGCCGCGGACAAACACATACTCGGGGTCTGTCTCGGCGCGCAGCTCCTGGCAGACGCCCTGGGCGCCCGCGTCCACCGCGCCCCCCACAAAGAGATCGGCTGGTTCCCGGTTCACCCCATGCCCGCCGTCGCCAAGGGTACGACCATGCCCTCTTGGCTCCCCTCCCTTTTCCGGGACCACCCCACCGTTTTCCACTGGCACGGCGACCAGTTCGACATCCCGCCGGGCGCCGCCGACTGTCTCCGCACCGACGCCAACAGCTGCCAGGCCTTCCAATGGAACGCCCGGGTCGTAGGGTTGCAGTTCCACCCCGAAGTCACCCCCGCGTTGCTTGATGACATGCTCACCCACGGCGCCGCCGAGCTCGCGGAGACCGGCCCCTACATCCAAACGCCCGGGGCCATCCGCGCCGGCGCGGAGCACATCGACGAGTGCAACCGGCTGATGGGGACGGTCCTAAAGACATGGCTCGGGGAGGCGGGGTTATGAAAACCCGCCTCGCCCCCACCCCCAGTGGCTTCCTGCACCTCGGCAACGCCCTCTCCTTCGCGCTCACGAAAAGGATCGCGCAGCGCTACGGCGCCGGCGTGCTGCTCCGCATCGACGACATGGACCGCGACCGCGTCAGCGAGGAATACGTACGGGACATTTTCGACACGCTGCAATACCTGGGAATCGATTGGGACGAGGGCCCGAAAAACCTGGAGGACTACAAAGCGGCGTACGCGCAGATACACCGGATGAGCCTGTACGAGCAGGCCCTGCAAAAGCTACGACCGCGTCTCTACGCCTGCGTGTGCTCCCGTGCGCAGCTCCAGCAAAGGGCCTGCGCCTGCAAGGACAAACACATCCCCCTGGAGACGAATGACGTTAACTGGCGGATCGCCACCGACGACAGGGTGCTCACCGTGAAGGAGGCATCGCACGGCGACGGGGTCCGGGCCGCGCTCCCGGAAGACATGCGCGACTTCGTCGTCCGTAAAAAAGACGGCTTCCCCGCCTATCAACTGACGTCGGTCATCGACGACCTGCACTTCAAAACGACCATCATAGTAAGGGGCGAAGACCTGTGGAACTCCACGCTCGCGCAACTTTACCTGGCGCAAACGCTGAACGAGCCCCATTTCGAAAACATAACCTTTTTCCACCACCCTTTACTCACCGACTCCGCCGGTCACAAGCTCTCCAAATCCGCCGGCTCGACGTCCATCCAATCCATGCGGAAAAAAGGCGTACCCGCTGACAAGGTCTATGACCGTATCCATGGAATGCTCGAGGGCATCCTCAGAACTGTCCGCTGAACATCGCCCGCAGACCGCTGGGCGCCGTTTCGAACTTCAGCGTCACCGGGCGGCGGCCCAGATGGGTGGTGAGAAAACGGTGCGCTTCCTCCCTGGACGTCTCGAAAATATTCAGTCCTTCGAAGGGAAGGAGGGCGTCGAAGGCGTATGGGATGGGCCCGCTCCCATGCTCGTCCTGCACCAGACCGCGGCCCCTTATCGGTATGCACTGACCGACGGTGTCCCAATCCCCGAACGTCATGTCGACGGTGTCGAGGAAACGGTCCTCGCCGTTCACGCGGACGGTATGCTCATAGAGATCGAGCTCGATGGCGTCGCCGCTGCAGGAGCGGCCGCTCAGCCCGTTTGGCGAAAATACACCGTCGAAGGTCAGGGCATTGAACATGATGTAGTCGTCTTCCCCCGGGGGGAAAAGCTCGATCCACCAGGTCATGTGGCCATGGGGCTCCAGGATGCCGTACAGGTTTGTCTTCTCGAGGTCGAATGCAACATCGCCGAACTGCAATGTGCCGATGGTTTGTGTCATATCATGGGCAGCGAGGGTCATTTGCGCTACCTATAAGGTACGGATTTCTCCCGATTAGTGCAAGGACCCTTGTATGGTTTCGACGTCGTGCGAAGTGAACTTCCCGTCGATCTCTGCAAAGACGACGCCGTCGTCGTCTCCGCGCATCAGCAGAACCAATTGGCTGTAAATGCCGTCGGATTCCCGGCCCAGCACCTGGAAAAGCTGGTGCCCCTTGCGGACGTTCACCAGGTCGTCGAAGTGACCGTCCCTGAGCTTGCGGGCGAGGTCGGATGCGTCCACGGCCGCGCCGGGTGTCTTTTTCCCGTCGAGGATCAGCAGGCGCAGGTTGGTGACCTTGTCCTTCCACTTCTCATCGGCCGGGGACGAGAAGCTGGTGCTCAACCAGAAGCCCGGGCTGATGGATATCGACCCGGTGAGCGCGTCACTGGACTTGTACTGGTCATAGAACTTGTCCAGGGCGTTTTGCTGTGCGCAGGCGCTGCAGCAGACCATCACGCAGATGGCAGATAATAGTTGTTTCATGGCTTTTTTACTTTTGCGTTTTTGAGTTGGCCCATTCCCTTGATGTCCATGTCGGTACCCAGCCTGGATAACGCATCCAGGTTGATATCCCCGACAAAGCTGATAAACGTGAAGCCCTTTTCGTCCACGGAAATCATCAGCAATTCGTGGATGACCTTCCCGTCTTCTTTTACCATAAACCGGGTGTCGTCGTCCTTGTCACGGACGGTGATCAGGTCTTCGTATTGTGTCCGGTCGATCCGGGAAAGGAATTCCTTATAGAACAGCCGGGGGGTCGTTTCGGTGCTCAGCATCCGGAAGCTCTGGAGCTTCTGCACCGCCTGTCTGACGTCTCCCGAAACCGTATCCCACTTGATGCTGCCCATCAGCTGGAACATCTTCGGGCTCACGGAAACCACGGTAAACCGGCTGTCGTCGAGATATTTTCCAAAAAATTTTCCGATCGCATCGTCCTGGGCAAAGGCGCCATGGCCAATCACCAGCAGCACTACTATTAATAAGCTCGATTTCATAAAAAAATCAGTTTGTAAAAGCCAAATGATAATTGTTGGAAAGACGGGTCATACCGGCCCGGGTCATTTCCTTCCCCTTGTTCATCCGGTTCGACACCACGCGGAGCGCCTGTTGCACGGCGGCAAAAGCCTGGGCGGGGTCCTGGTAGGTGTCAGTGACCGGAGGAGCGGCAGGGCGCGTCAGCTGCATCACCAGGCAGACCC
>Ga0310811_10006560_pt1 | contig 14873 bp, 16 predicted proteins | sample YCmetagenome_FD_207642 | JGI IMG/M metagenome (GOLD analysis project Ga0310811, IMG submission 207642) | Soil microbial communities from experimental microcosm in Duke University, North Carolina, United States - YC | ecosystem: Engineered > Artificial ecosystem > Soil microcosm > Unclassified ...
TACGGTACCCATCCACCGCCATTATCACCGATGCTTCCCATGCCGCTGGAGATGGCGATCATCTTGCCGCGCGCGGCCATTCGCGGGAGCAGCGCGCGGCCCAGCTGGAACGGAGCGATGGCATTGATCATCATCATCGCCTGCCAGTCGCGGGCATTCTGGGCTCCATCGGTGTTCATCGGGTGATTGGTGCCGGCGTTAGCGATGAACAGGTCGAGCGCGCCCTCGATCCTCTTCGGAAAAGCAGCGACGGCGTCCGCGTCAACAAGGTCGAGCGGCTCAACACGCACGCCGAGCTGCTCGAGCTCTGGGCTGGACTGCCGCGCAGTGGCGATCACGTCCCAGCCGCTTTCGGCATATTGACGAGCGAATTCGAGACCGATGCCTCGGTTCGCGCCGGTGATGAGGACCCTGGGCATCCGCTCTCAACGCGCGGGACGCGCGAAGTTCCTAGTCGAACAGGCTTGAGACCGAGCTCTCGTCGGCAATGCGGCGAACAGCCTCACCAAGCAGCGGAGCGACGGTGAGCCGACGGATCTTGCTGCCCTTGGGATCGGCCTCGCCGCTCCAGATCGTGTCGGTCACGACCAGTTCGCTGAGCTCCGACTTGGCGACGCGGGCGGCCGCGGCTCCGGAGAGCACGCCGTGGGTGCAGTAAGCAAAGACTTCGGTCGCGCCCTGCTGCTTCAGCGCCGCGGCAGCGTTGCAGAGTGTTCCCGCCGAATCGACGATGTCGTCGACGAGAATACAGGTGCGTCCATCGACGTCGCCGATGATGTTCATCACCTCCGATTCGCCGGCGCGCTCCCGGCGCTTGTCGACGATCGCCAGCGGAGCGTTGTTCAGCCGCTTCGCAAGGCCCCGCGCGCGAACCACGCCGCCGACGTCAGGCGACACGACGAGTAGGTCGCGGTTGCCGAAGCGCGCGTGAATGTCGGTCGCGATCACCGGCGACGCGAAGAGGTTGTCCGTCGGGATATCGAAGAAGCCTTGGATTTGTCCAGCGTGGAGATCGATCGAAAGGACGCGGTTGGCACCGGCAGTCGTGATCAGGTTCGCGACCAGCTTGGCGGAGATCGGCGTGCGGGGGCCCGGCTTCCGGTCCTGCCGGGCATAGCCGAAATAGGGTAGGACGGCCGTGATCCGCTTGGCCGACGCGCGGCGTAGCGCGTCGATGCAGATCAGCAGCTCCATCAGATTGTCGTTCGCCGGGTAGCTCGTGGACTGGATCACGAACACGTCCTCGCCGCGGACGTTCTCGTTGACCTCGACGAACACTTCCTCGTCGGCGAAGCGCCGCACGCTCGCATCGGTGAGCGGCACCTCGAGATAGTCGCAAATCGAGCGGGCCAGCGGCAGGTTGCTGTTCCCGGCAAGCAATTTCATCGGCACTTATCCCCAGCAGAGACTTAGGCTTTAGCGAGCGAGTCACGCGTCCGTAAAGGTTGCGGGCGAGCGGATGGTCGCTAAATCGCTCGGCATGACCGACCGCCTGAAGATCGCATTCGCGCAGATGAACCAGCGCGTCGGCGATCTCGAGGGCAATGCCTCGGCGATGCTGGAGATGCGGCGCAAGGCGAGGGGCGCCGACCTCCTCCTCTGTCCGGAGCTGCAACTGATCGGCTATCCGCCCGAGGACCTCGTCCTGAAGCCGGAGTTCGTGCGCCGGGCGCACGAATGGACGGACAAGCTTGTCGCCGCGACGACCGAACCGGGGCCTGCGCTCATGATCGGTACGCCGCTTGCCGAGGAGGGGTCGACCTACAATGCCGTGATTCTCGCCGACGGTGGACGTGTCATCGGGCGCACTCTGAAACGCGAGCTGCCGAACTACGGCACCTTCGATGAAAAGCGCATTTTCACGCCGGGGCCCCTGCCCGAACCGATCGACTTCAAGGGCGTGAAGATCGGTGTGCCGATTTGCGAGGACATTTGGCAGGACATTGTCTGCGCCCATCTTTCCGATGCCGGCGCCGATATGCTGCTGGTGTCGAACGGCAGCCCCTACGAGCTCGACAAGGACGACAAGCGCTATCAACTGGTGCGCAGCCGAGCGCTCCAGACCGGACTGCCGATCGCTTACCTGAACCGGGTCGGGGGTCAGGACGAGCTTGCCTTCGACGGCTCCTCCTTCATCGTGCACCCTGACGGCGAGCGCGTGGTCCAGATGCCCGACTGGGACGAAGACTTGCTCTTCACCGACTGGGTCCGGACGACCGATGGCTGGCGCTGCGAAACTCGGTGCGAGCATGCGCTCGATGCATTCCCGGCCGACGTTTACCGGGCGATGATGGTCGCGCTTCACGATTATGTGGAGCGGAACGGCTTCCCCGGCGTGATCCTCGGTCTTTCCGGCGGCATCGACAGCGCTCTTTCGGCGGCAATCGCCGTGGACGCGCTTGGGCCCGATCGGGTGCGCGGCGTGATGCTCCCATCGAAATATACGAGCGAGGAAAGCCTCGAGGATGCGCGTGAGTGCGCGCGCCTGCTCGGCTGCCGTCATGACGTCGTTTCGATCGTTCCCGGCGTCGGCGGGCTCGACCAGATGTTACCTGATCTCAAAGGCCTGGCCGCGGAGAACGTGCAGGCGCGACTGAGGATGGTCGCCCTGATGGCGATGTCGAATTCGGGCGGGGAGATGGTGCTCACGACCGGCAACAAGAGCGAGATGAGCGTCGGCTATGCAACGCTCTATGGCGACATGGCCGGCGGCTATTCGGTGCTGAAGGATGCCTACAAGACGACCGTGTTCGCGCTCTCGCGCTGGCGCAATGCCAACAAACCAGAAGCGGCGCTCGGCCCCGACGGCCCGGTGATGCCGGAACGGGTGATCACCAAGCCCCCCACTGCGGAGCTTCGTCCCGGTCAGAAAGATGAGGACAGCCTTCCGCCTTATTCGGTGCTCGACCGGATCCTTGAGGGCCTGGTCGACAACGAAATGTCCGTGCAGGAGGTGGCGAACGCGACCGGGGAAGAGGTCCAGCTGGTTGCGAACATCGAAACCCTGCTGCTCAAGGCGGAGTACAAGCGCCGTCAGGCGCCTCCCGGCGTGAAGATCGGCAACCGCAATTTCGGCCGCGATCGCCGCTACCCCATCAGCAACTTCTTCCACACAGGGCCGAAATGACGGTCGTCACTCGCTTCGCGCCCTCGCCAACGGGTCGCCTTCACGTCGGCAACATCCGCACCGCGCTGCACAATTACCTGTTCGCGCGGAAGAACGGTGGAACCTTCGTCCTGCGGGTCGACGACACTGACCGCGAGCGCTCGACCGCCGAGTTCGACCAGGCGATCCGCGATGATCTTGAGTGGCTGGGCCTGGTGCCTGATCGGATCGTTCGTCAGTCCGAACGGTTCGACGTTTACGAGCGGGAATTTGAAAAGCTCAAGGCGGGTGGGCGGGTCTATGCCTGCTATGAAACGGCTGAGGAGCTCGAGCTCAGGCGCAAGGTTCTGCTGGGTCGCGGCCTGCCGCCGGTTTACGAGCGCAAGCTGGCAGATGGGCCGATTCCAAACGGCCGGGCGCCGCACTGGCGCTTTCGGCTGGACCATGGTTCGCCGATCGCCTGGAACGATCTCATCCGTGGAGAGCAGAGATTCGATCCGAACCTGCTTTCCGATCCGGTCGTCCGTCGCGAGGATGGAAGCTGGCTCTACTTGTTGCCGAGCGTCATCGACGACGTCGACCTCGGCGTAACCCACGTTGTCCGGGGCGAGGACCATGTGTCGAACAGTGCGGCGCAGATCCAGATGTTCGAAGCCCTCGGCGCCGCGCCGCCAGTCTTTGCGCACGAAGCGCTTTTGGTAGCGGCGGAGGGCAAATTGTCGAAGCGCCTAGGCTCCTATGGTGCAGAGCATCTGCGCGAGGAAGGCGTCGAACCGATGGCCTTGCTCGACGTTCTAGCTCGGATCGGCACGTCGCAGCCTGTCGAGGCGATCGCCTCGCTCGAAGAACTTGCCCGCGAATTCGACTTCTCGACCTTCGGGCGCGCTCCGGCCCATTTCGATCCGCACGAAGTCGAACTTGTGAACGCCAAGCTGCTGCATCAGCTCGACTTCGCCTCAGTGTCGGATCGGCTTCCGCCTGACGCGAGTGAACAGGATTGGCTTCTGCTTCGACCCAACCTCGTGCGGCTATCGGATTTTAGCGCGTGGCTGGCAGTCATCCATGGCGACATCGACCCGCCCGAGCTGGCCCACGAGGAACGGTTGCTCGTGAAAGATGCGGCCGCGCTCGCGGAGCGGATCGACTGGCACGCGGAGCCGTGGAAGGCGCTCACGTCCGAGCTCAAGGAATCGTCGGGCAAGAAAGGCCGTGAGCTGTTCCACCCACTCCGGCTAGCACTGACAGGCCGCGACAGCGGACCGGAGATGGCGGGCCTGCTTGGAGCGATGGGCAAGGCCCGCGCCATTGGCCGCCTCGAAGCCGCCGCACGCCGTTAACTTTGCGCTGAGCGAATTTGCAACAAAGCCTCTTTTCCCGCGTTGTGTAATGTTGTAACATACATGAAGCGACGAACCGCTTGGGAGAGGAGGGTTCGAAGATGCTCGAATATGCCGCCGGCCGCCGTCATGTCGCGGAGCGTCCGTCGAGCCCAAATGCGATGTTGTTCATCATCAGCGCCCATGTCGCGCTGCTCGCCGTAGTGATGAGCGCCAAGATGGATCTGCCGATACCGATCCGCAGCAAGCCGATCATCGTCACTTTTCCGCACGAGCCGCCGCCTCCGCCGCCGAACGCGACAGCCGAGACACCCAATCAGACGCCCCAACACGTGATCGATCAGCCTCATCAGTTGGTCCCCGTTCCCGTTTCGAAGCCGCAACCGGTGGAAACGGGCCCGGCGACCGAGCCGGTGTCGGTAGCGACCGGCGGCTCTTCGATCATCCCAGTGATGCCGCAGCCGACCGTCACGACTCCGATCCGGCACGAGGCGCAGTTGCTGACGCCGCCTTGGGAGTTGAAGCCGCCATATCCGGCGACAAAGCTCGCGAGCGAAGAAGAAGCGACCTTGACGCTTCGTCTGACGATTGACGATCGCGGCCGCGTGATCGCTGTCGATCCGGTTGGATCTGCCGATCGAACGTTCCTCGATGCCGCCCGCCGCTACATCATCGCTCACTGGCGCTATGCGGCGGCGACTCAGGATGGTCGAGCGGTCGCTTCCAACCTCACCATCACGTTGCGGTTCGAGCTCGACGGCTAACGCACCGTTCGACGCCGGGCTGGCGGTTGCCCCCCGCCAGCCCTATCTTCGAACCATGTCCTGGTTTCCCAATCCGTCGAGTCCGCGCGCGGCCTTACGCGACTTCCTGACCTTCGTTCGGCAACGCGAACGCGAGCACATCATCGGCGCCGCGCTGGCCTTCCTCGTGACGTTGATCATCGTCATCGAATTCGTCGTCGATGCGAAGATCGGGACCGCCCCGCCACCGCAAGTGGTGGAGGTCCAGCTCTATCCGTCGAACCGCACCGACGCTCAGATCATTGCCGACCAGAAGAAGGACATGGCGGATAAGAAGGCGGCCGAGAAGGAAGAGCAGCGTCAGTACCAGAAGCTCGCCAAAGCGCTGCATATTGACTGACGACCGAAAGTGGATGGGGGAGGCGCTGCGGCTGGGCGAAGGCGCCCGAGGGCGGAGTGCACCCAATCCCAACGTCGGCTGCGTCATCGTTTCCGCGTCCGATCGCGTCGTTGGCCGAGGCGCGACTGCGAAGGGCGGCAGGCCGCATGCGGAGGCCGTTGCGCTGGATCAGGGGGGCAAGCGCGCCAAAGATGCTAGTGTTTTCGTGACGCTCGAGCCTTGCGCGCATGACAGCCCGCGTGGACCGGACTGCACTTCGCTCCTGATCGCCGCGAAGCCCGCGCGAGTCGTGATTGCGCTGAGGGATCCCGACCCGCGCACGTCCGGCAAAGGCATTCGCCGATTGCGCGCCGCGGGAATCGACGTGAAGGTCGGGGTCGGTCGGGAGGATTCGAAGCGGTCCCTGTCCGGCTGGCTTACACGGCTCGAGCTCGGGCGACCGCGAATCACGCTCAAACTTGCTCTGTCGATCGACGGCAAGATCGCGCTGCCCTCGGGCGAATCGAAGTGGATCACCGGCGAAGACGCTCGCCGGCACGTTCACCGCGAGCGTGCGCACAGCGACATGATCCTCGTCGGGCGGGGAACGTACATGGCGGACCAGCCGCGGCTCGATGTCCGCCTGCCGGGACTGGAGGAGCGCTCGCCCAGGCGCGCACTACTTACCCGGGGCGAACCGGTCGACGGTTGGGAAACCCTTCGAAATCCACGGGATGTCTACCGACTTCATGACGTCAACGACCTGCTGGTCGAGGGCGGATCAAGCACTGCAACGGCGTTCCTGGCGGAGGACCTGGTCGATCGAATCCTGATCTACCGCGCGCCGATCATCGTCGGCCAGGGCAGGTCGAGCTTCGGCTATGTCGGCCTCGACGCGATTGCCGACGCCCACGATCGCTGGCGGCTGGTCGACGAGCAGCGCCTCGGCGTCGACCGCCTCGAAGTTTACGAGCGCGCGAGGCGGGATTAAGCGCCGGGACCATGTTCACCGGGATCGTCACCGACGTCGGCACTGTCCGAAGCGCCGAACAGCGCGGCGACCTGAGACTTGTGATCGAGTGCGGATACGACGTGGATACGGTGGATCTCGGCGCCTCCATCGCCTGCTCGGGCGTTTGCCTGACGGTGGTCGACAAAGGTCCTGACTGGTTCGCAGTCGATGTTTCTGGTGAGACCATCTCCAAAACCTCGCGCGATCATTGGCGAGAGGGCGCGAAGCTCAATCTGGAGCGCGCCCTGCGGCTCGGCGACGAGCTTGGCGGCCATATCGTCACCGGTCACGTTGATGCTGTCGCCGACGTGATCGGCACCTGTCCCGAAGGAGACTCGACGCGAGTCGGCCTCAGCGTTCCGGCCGAGCTTGCCGCGATGATTGCACCCAAAGGGTCGATCACGCTCGACGGCGTGTCGCTGACCGTCAACGACGTTCGCGACGCTGAAGACGGCTCGCTGCATTTCTCCGTCAACGTTATTCCGCACACGGCGCAGGAGACGACCCTTGGCGATCTCGAGTCTGGCAAACAGCTCAATGTCGAGATCGACGTCCTTGCCCGATATATTGCACGGATGGTAACTGCCCGCGCACATTAGGAACATCACTGTTCCTCCTTTTCATCACACTCTGATGTGATATAGCGCGTCCATGAGCACCACTCTCATCGAGCGCTTGAACGCGATCATCGAGACCGGGGAAGTCAGCCGGGCAGGCCTCGCTCGCGCCGCCGGCCTTCATCCGAACAGCCTTCGCAAGCTTGGCCAGCCCGACTGGAATCCCACGGCCGACACGCTTGGCCGACTTGAGAAGCTGATCCAGCTCGGGACGACCGACGTGCTCGTCGGGACCGAGGCGATCATCAACGAAGCCCGCAACGGCCGGATGTTCATCCTCGTCGATGACGAAGACCGGGAGAATGAGGGCGATCTCGTGATCCCGGCGCAGATGGCGACTCCCGAGGCCATCAACTTCATGGCACGGCACGGGCGCGGGCTCGTCTGCCTCGCGGTCACGAATGAGCGTGCCGACCAGCTCGGGCTCGAGCCCATGTCGCGCACGAACCGTAGCCGTCTGGAGACCGCTTTCACGGTGTCGATTGAGGCGAAAGAGGGCATTTCGACAGGGATTAGCGCCGCTGACCGTGCCCGAACGATCTCTGTGGCGATCGATGCGTCCAACGGACCCGACGCGATCGTGTCTCCGGGACATGTGTTCCCCCTTGTCGCGAAACCCGGCGGCGTGCTCGCCCGCGCGGGTCATACGGAGGCGGCGGTCGATGTCGCGCGTCTTGCCGGACTCAATCCCAGCGGCGTCATCTGCGAGATCATGCGTGAGGACGGGAGCATGGCCCGCCTCGACGATCTCATGGAATTCGCTCGGCTTCACCGGCTCAAAATCGGGACGATCCGCGACCTCATCGCCTACCGGCTCAAGAAGGATCACCTGGTCCAGCAGGTCGCAACCTGTCCGTTCACGGCGAGCAGCGGTCGGCCGTGGCAGGCGCAGGTCTTCCGCGACAAGGCTAGCGGGGAAGAGCAGCTTGCCCTCGTCCACGGCATGCTCGATCCCGCTGAGCCGGTGCTCGTGCGGATGCACAGCATGGATTTGTTCGCGGACGTCATCGGCGAGTCCTCGCCACGCTCGGGCGTGCTCCACGGCGCCATGCGGATGATCGAGAAGCAGGGCTCCGGCGTGGTCGTGACGCTCCACGCCGCGGCGCCCGGATCGCTTTCCCGTTCGATCGATATTCGCGCTGGGAAGCCGGTCGAAACCGGAGATGCGGTGCGCGGCTACGGCACCGGCGCACAGATCCTTGCCGCGCTCGGCATCCACGACATGGTCCTGCTGACCAACACGCATCATTCGCCGGTTGGGCTCGCAGGCTACGGTCTCGCCATCGTCGAAGAGCGCCCAATCGAGCTCGAATACTGATGTCCATCTTCCTCCTGGTAGAGGCGCGCTTCTATCCGCATCTCAACGACATGCTGCTCGCCGGCGCTCGCCGCGCAATTGAGGCGGCCGGCCACAAGCACGAAACGTTGACCGTTCCCGGCGCTCTCGAAATTCCCGGCGCGATCGCTCTCATGGCGCGGAGCGGCCGTTATTGCGCGTTCGTCGGCCTCGGAGTCGTTATCCGCGGCGAGACCTACCATTTCGAGATCGTCTCGAACGAGAGTGCGCGCGGCCTCATGGACCTGACGCTCCAGGGCTATGCGATCGGCAACGGGATCCTGACGGTCGAGAATGAGGCGCAGGCGGTGGTACGCTGCGATTCTGCCCAGCTCGACAAGGGCGGCGGTGCAGCAAAGGCAGCCATCGCGCTCTACGACCTTCGCGCAAAATACGCGCCCTAGCTTCTCGTCACGCGCCCGCTATGCGCGGGCGATGACCCGCCATACACCGCATCCCCACCGGCTCGCCTTCCCTGCGCTGCTTCTTGGCAATGCGGCACTGTCGTTCGGCCCGTGGATGGTTCGCCTCGCGGATGTGGGACCAGTAGCTGCTGGTTTCTGGCGAGTGACGATTGCACTTCCATTCCTGTGGGCGGTGGCGCGCGCGTCAGGTCAGCGTCCGCACTGGCCGAGCCGCCGGCTCGTGACCGCAATCCTCATCGCCGCAATCTTCTATGTAGTGGACCTTGCGACCTGGAACGCAGGCATCCGCTTGACCAAACTCGGCAACGCGACCCTTTTCGGCAACACCGGCAGCTTCGTATTCGCCGTATATGGGTTGTGGCTTGCGCATCGACTTCCGTCCGGGAAGCAGGCCGCGGCGATGCTCCTTGCCGTTGGCGGAGCGGCTCTGTTGATGAGCGGCAGCTACGAGCTTTCGCCGAAAAACTTCACGGGCGACCTACTGACGCTCCTCGGCGGGCTGATGTACGGCGGCTACCTCATCTTCATCGAGCGTGCGCGAACCGAGCTCGAGCCCTTGCCGTTGCTCCTCCTCGCGACACTGTTCGGAATTCCGATGCTACTGGTGATAAGCTTCGGGCTTGGCGAGCCGATCTGGCCGCATAATTGGACGCCACTGATCATCTTCGCGCTGTCGAGCCAGGTGCTCGGCCAGGGTTTGCTTGTCTATTCGATTGGTACGCTTCCGCCGCTTGTCGTTGGTCTCGGTCTCCTCACGCAACCGGCGATCTCCGCGACCGTCGGCTGGTTCGCTTACGGCGAGAGGTTATCGGCGGCGGACATTATTGGGGCTGTCAGTATCGCCGGGGCGCTGGTCATCGTCCGACTGCCAGATCGGGGCTTGCGCGCATCCGACGAGCCGCCCAGTTGAGCCGCATGGAGTCGATCAAAGACGCCCTTGGCCCGCTCGAAAAGCTGCGCCGTCAGCTGGCGCTCGTCGTCGGAGAGAATGCGGTGTTTGATGGCTGGAGCCGCGCGGCAGTCGACAGCGCGGCTACCCAGCTGGGAGTCGATCCGGTCCAGGCGCGCTTGGCAATGCCAAAGACCCAGGCAGGTCTGATCGACGTCTACATCCAGGAAGTCGACCGCGCGCTTCATGCCTATTTCACGCCCAAGCGGCTCGAGAAGATGAAGATCCGCGAGAAGATCCGCGCGCTGGTCTGGCATCGGCTCGAGATCATGGGACCGGCTCGCGAGGCGATCCGCAGCGCGCTCGCCATCCTCGCGATGCCGCAGAACGTGCCGACGGCACTCAAGGCGGGCTGGCGAACCGCGGATCTGATGTGGCGAATCGCCGGCGATACGAGCACCGACTTCAACCATTATACCAAACGGATGACGCTCGGCGCGGTTTACGCCTCAACCTTGCTCGTCTGGCTCGACGACCAAAGCGAGGGCTGGGCCGAGACCGCAGGCTTCCTCGACCGCCGGATCGACGATGTGATGAAAATCGAGAAGCTGAAGGCGGAGTGGCGCGGCTCCTCGGGCCAGCGGCTCAGCCTCACGCGCTTTCTCGGGCGGCTGCGCTATCCGCCTAGGTAGAGCTACCTAATTCAATCCCGAGCCGGCCGCTGTACTTTGCTCTGGCAAAGCTGAGCCGTTAATGATAATCACTCGCAACAATGAACGCGCCCTTCCAGCCTGAGCAGATGAGCCTCGACCGCCTGGCGGTCGGCACGCGCGCCCGTGTTTGTTCCATCAATTGGGCTTCTCTCGACGAAGCGGAAGCTTGCCGCCTCAGGCATTTCGGCTTCGACGAGGGTGTTACGGTCGAGCCGCTCCACCTTGGGCCGTTCGGTCGAGATCCGATCGCGATCCGCGTCGGGCGCATGACCGTCGCGATTCGGCGCGCCCATGCCGGCGCGATTCACGTCCAACCGATCCGGTGAACCCGCTTCCGCTCGTTGCCGTCGCCGGTAGTCCGAATGCCGGCAAGAGCGCTTTGTTCAACGCGCTGACGGGAGCGCGGCAGAAGGTCGGCAATTATCCTGGCGTGACGGTCGAGCGCCACTCGGGACGGCTGACGCTCGCCGATGGCCGACCGGTCGAGATGGTCGACCTTCCCGGCGCCTATAGCCTTGAACCGGCGAGCCCGGACGAAGCGGTCACCCGCGACGTGCTGCTCGGCAAGCAAGCGGGCGAGCGCGAGCCTGACGCGCTGGTCATCGTCCTCGACGCCTCGAACCTCGACAACCACCTCCGCTTCGCGCTGCAGCTGATCGAGCTGGGTCTGCCGACCATTATCGCGCTGAACATGGTCGATCTCGCCAAGCGCGATGGGCTGGAACTGGACTCGCAGCGTCTTGCCGCCGAGCTCCGCGTTCCTGTGATCGAGACCGTGGCGGTGCGGCGGCGCGGGATTTCCGAGCTCCAGGCAGCGCTCGATGACATGCTCTCCGCGCCCTTCTGCGGCGTGCACAAGCATGTGAAGAGCGACCTCGTCCATCTCCAGCGCCGCGCGCGCGAGATTGCGACGGCAGCCGTGGTCAGCGAGACTCCGGTGCGCCGCTGGACTCACCGGCTCGACGGCGTGCTGCTCCACCCGGTGATCGGTCCCATCATCCTCGCGCTGATCATGTTCGTGATGTTCCAGGCGGTCTTCGCTTGGAGCCAATTGCCGGTCTCCTGGATCGCAGATGCAGTAGCATGGCTGTCCAACACGGTTTCGGCCGCGCTACCGGCGGGTTTGCTCCGCTCGATGGTCGTCGACGGTGTGATCGCCGGTGTCGGGGCCGTGATCACCTTCCTGCCGCAGATCCTCATCCTTTTCTTCTTCATCCTGCTGCTCGAAGGTACCGGCTACATGGTCCGCGCCGCTTTCCTCATGGACAAGCTGATGCATGGGGTCGGCCTCTCGGGACGCGCCTTCATCCCTTTGCTGTCGAGCTTCGCCTGCGCGGTTCCCGGAATCATGGCTACGCGGACGATCGACGATCCCAAGGACCGGCTGACGACCATCCTCGTTGCGCCGCTGATGACATGCTCGGCGCGCCTGCCGGTTTACACGCTCATCATCGCCGCCTTCATCCCGAACCGGCAGCTAGTGTGGGGCGTCGGCTTGCAGGGCGTCGTGATGTTTGGCCTCTACATCATCGGCATCACCGGGGCGTTACTGGCGGCGCTCGTGCTTCGTCGCGGCGTGCTAAAGGGAAGCGGTGGCGGATTCATGATGGAGCTGCCAAAATATCAGTGGCCGCCGCTAAAGGATGTGGCGATCGGAATCCTCACCCGCGCCCAGATCTTCCTGAAGCGCGCCGGCACGATCATTCTTGGGACGACTATCATCTTGTGGGCGCTCGCCAGCGTGCCGGAGGCTGGCTCGGGCCAAAAGCAGAGCGAGGTCTCGATTGCGGGCCACATCGCGACGGGAATCGAGAAAGTCGTGAAGCCGATCGGCTTCAATCACGACATCAGTCTCGCGCTCCTGCCGGCGATGGCCGCGCGCGAGGTTGCCGTCAGCGCGATCGCGACCGTTTACTCGATCGACTCACCCGACGAGCGTGCCGGTGCCCAGAAGCTGCAGGACAATCTGCACCGCCGCTGGAGCCTGGCAACCGCGCTCGCCTTCCTTGCCTGGTTCGTGTTCGCGCCGCAGTGCATCTCGACGATCGCCGTCACCCGGCGTGAAACCAACGGCTGGAGATGGCCGCTTTTCATGGTGACTTATCTATTCGCACTGGCCTATCTCGCTGCAGGAGCGACCTACTGGATTGCGGTCGCAGCGGGACTCGGAGGAACGTGACATGGCGGGCGTGAACAAGGTGATCCTGGTCGGCAATCTGGGCGCGGACCCCGAAGCCCGCTCGCTGAACAACGGCGGTGAAGTCGTGAACATGCGAATCGCCACCTCCGAGCAGTGGAAGGACCGCGACGGGAACCGCCAGGAACGGACCGAGTGGCACAATGTCGTGATCTTCAACGAGAACCTCGGCCGGGTCGCGAAGAACTATCTGCGGAAGGGCTCAAAGGTTTATCTCGAAGGCCAGATCCAGACCCGCAAGTGGCAGGATCAGTCGGGCAACGACCGCTATACGACCGAGATCGTGCTGCAGCGCTTCCGCGGCGAGCTGGTGCTGCTCGACAGCCGCGAAGGCGCGGGCGGCGGCCGTGGCGCCTTCAACGAGGACTTTGGTGGCGACGATTTCGGTGGTGGCGCTCCCCAACGCAGCCAATCGCGACCCCAGCCGGCGGCATTCGACACCGATCTGGACGACGACGTTCCTTTCTAGGAATCGCTGCCCTTCTTGAGCGCAGCCAATGCAGCGAACGGGCTCGCTTGCTCTTCCGTCATCACGCCCGCTTCCTTGAGTGCGGCATCGGCGGCGGCGCTTCGCGGATAGGGATCCAGGCTCAAAGCGAGGGTATCGGCGACGGCGCCCCCCAGGTCGATCGCTGCACCGTCGTAGAAGACCACGTCGCAATCCGATTCGCCGAGTTCGATCTCCTCATCCGTGCCGTTCGTCGGCGGCTCTGGCGTAAAGAGAAGCGCGAACGGCGCATCGATATGGGCGGTGATCGGGTCGCCGGTCACGACACAGGCCTGCTCGAGCGTGGCGACGAGCCGGCCTTCCGCCCGCACGACCGTGTCGGTCTTCGATAGCGTGGCATGGGCTTCGAGCCGGTCGATCGAGGGAAGGCCGAGCCTCTTGGCAACCGACTTCAGCTCTGCCTCGTTGGCGATGAGGCCGATCCGTTCGCCATCGCGGATTTGGTCGAGGCGAAGATGGTGGGCGAAATGGTCGATCATCGAAACGCGCCGTCCACGAGCTTCTCGAGCGGCGTGCCGTCAACTCTGGACCAAAGATGGCGGAGCGCTCCGGCGGCATAGTCCAGCGCCTGATCGCCTGCACGCTCCTTGTACAGGCTCTCGCACGTCGTTGCCGTCCAGTCTGCATCGCCGCTAATCGCGGCGCGCCACAATTCGGTCCGGCGCGCGAGCATTCCGACGAGCTTCCGGACGACTTTGCCGAGCGTCGGATCGCCGAGCCCGAGTTCGCGATGCTCGCTTTCCATCACCTCGATGAACCGCTCGGTGAGCGCAACGGAAGCGCGATTGCCGGCGTCGTGCTCCCTTTCGAGCCGGACGAGCGCCAGTGCGGTAATGGTTGCAAGAACCGCGAAACGGCCGTCGAGCGTGTCGGGCACCTCGCCTTCGACGAACCAGCCGGGGTGCCGCGCTTCGGCGGTCAAGGCGCCGAACAGCGCTTCTCCGCTTGCCGTGTCAGCCGTTAATCCCCGGAACAGGAAGGCCAGCATAGGTCCTTTTGCGCCTCGAGCTGCGATTTGGCCGGAGCTCGCGCTTGCGTCGCTCCGTGCGTCCCGCATATTGAGGCGCGGCCTCCCCGAAGCAAGAGCGGGGCAAGTCGGCGGTCCCTGGCGCAGTGCAAGCGTCTCGAGCAAAGGTTTTCCTGGATGAAGCGTGTGGCGATCAAGACGGCAATCTTCGCGACGGCGATCCTGCTTGCGGGTTGCGCGCAAATGCGCGCCCACAAGGGCATCGTTCTCGACCCGCGCCTCGCGAGCTCGGTCCAGCCGGGTGTCGACAACAAGGACAGCGTCGAAAAGCTTCTCGGCCGGCCCAGCTTCGTCGGCGAGTTCACCCCGAACGACTGGTATTACGTGTCGCGCGATACGACGCAGATCGCATTCAGGAATCCGCGCGTCAGCAAAGAGACGGTGATGATCGTTCGTTTCGACCAGAAGGGGAATGTCGCCTCCGTGCAGCGGAGCGGCAAGGAGCTGGTGATGAACGTCAGGCCCTACGGCAAGCAGACGCCGACGCTCGGCCGCAAGCGCAGCTTCTTCCAGGAGCTGTTCGGCAATATTGGCGCCGTCGGCACCGGCGGAACCGGGGCCGAGGGCGGCGGCGGAGGTAACGG
>Ga0310811_10006561_pt1 | contig 14873 bp, 24 predicted proteins | sample YCmetagenome_FD_207642 | JGI IMG/M metagenome (GOLD analysis project Ga0310811, IMG submission 207642) | Soil microbial communities from experimental microcosm in Duke University, North Carolina, United States - YC | ecosystem: Engineered > Artificial ecosystem > Soil microcosm > Unclassified ...
CTCATCACGGAGCACCGGAACTATTCTTGATGGCGGAGATCCAGTCGCCGTGGATCTATGGTGAAGAGGTTGAGCCCGAGGGTGGTGAGGACTATGGCCGCCTGGAGATCTGGTTCAATGACGCCGGGGTTCGTATGGCTTCATTCGAGGAGGGCCGCGAACTGGCCGCACTCCATGGGGAACTACTGGAGCCAGGTGCCTGTGGTCCTGATGTCTGGGTTCCTGATGACGGTGGTGGCATCTTCTATGCTGATGAGGCACATACGATCGTGCTCCGGATGACGCGCCGCCTGCACGCCGTGAGCGAGCGACTTGGGTGCGATGTGTACGAGTTCAAGAGGATTTATCCCGGGCAATCCGGGTCTTGACGACACCCGAGCGTCCCCCTAAACTGGTGCGTACGGCGGTGCCGGTCGCTGACACGGGGTCGCGGCCGGCATCTGCACTCTGCCTCAGGAGTCGGATATGAACATTTCCAGGGCCACGCTGACCGCGATGCGTGATGGTCTCAGCAATTCGCGCGCCACCCGTACTGCTTTCTACCTTGTACTGCACCGGAAGCAGGACTACCGGGATCTAGTACAGATCCTGGACCAGACCGGCTGCGAGTACAGCGTCATGGAAGGCATGGCGCGGGAGAACGACTTCGAGGTCGCCGACTACTTCGACCTCGATGACGACTTCATCTGCCAGGTCAATGTCGCAGGCGCCCTTGACCAGGTGCGCGAATGCATCCGGCTCATGGAAGCGATCGTCGGTCGGTGATCGACGAGGAGACCTACAAGAGGTTCCTTGACGCTCAGGAGCGGGCGAAGCAGAGCGGTTTGGCGCTGATTGAGGCGCTCGACTACCGCCGCCTGCTCCTCACCAAGCAGCGGGAGCACGACATCAAGGTAGCGCTACTGGAAGACCTGTATCGGCGCCTTGACCTGCAGAGCCCCAACAAGCTGCTCTCTTTCTACATTGGACGCCCTGACGGCTCAGCGGCCGAGATGTTCGAGGCCGTGAAGCAGTGGCTGGACACGGTTACCAGCTACCTGGCCGAAGACAAGCTGGAGGATCTGTAATGGCTTCGGGTGGCGGTGGCTCTTATGGCTGCCTGGTAAAGATTTGGGCCGCCTTCATGGCGCTTGGCATCCTCTGGCTACTGATGACCTACGGCTGGAATCACAAGGACCAGGGGCGGGTACCCGACGTACCGGACCGGGATCCGTGCACCGTACGGTGTGACCGTACTGACCAGGGGCTTGACGGACCATAAGGGGAGCGGATGACCAGACATACTCGCAACGACGTCCACGAGGCCCACTTCACGTTGCCTGGTGCCTTCCTCTCACAGGATGAGCGGACCTTCACGCTCGGCGACCTGGAGAGCTTCTGCGAGGACATGCGGGCGGCCTCGGCGAACGGTATGGAGCGGGTCACCCTCAAGGATGGTGGCCTAGTCTCGGTGGTCAAGTTGCCGAAGCCCCGGCTCCAGCGGTACAACGAGGACCCCCGACCCGAAGCTGGAGGTAGAGACTGATGGTGGACGACGGTGACGCGATGGTCAAGGACATGGTGCTGGCAGCGACTAGCCCCCCTGTGACGGCCACACCACTCGATAAGTTGCAGCAACTGCTGGCCGAGGACTACGAGTGCGCCTCCAACTTGAAGTTCTGGGCAGAACGCCGCAAGGTCATCCAGGATGCGATCAAGCAGGCGTTGGGCGACAACGAGGTGGGCACCGTCAACGGGCGACCGGTCGTCAGCTACACCTACCAGGATCGGTTCAATGCGTCCGCATTCAAGAAGCAGTACCCGAACATGTACGAGGTCTACTGCCGCGACGTAACAGAGCGCCGCTTCGATCCTGAACTCCTGAAGGCCAAGCGTCCCGACCTGTACCACGAGTTCCAGGTCCGAGCCTTCAATAACAAGTACGAACCTCCCGGTGAGAGTGCGAAGTGAGCTTCCCTTGCCGATCTTGGCAGGAGGCCATTGACCGGGGTTTCATCGTTGTCGTTGGTTCCCGGTCGTGGCGCATCTCGCGCGATGTTCCGGAGAACCCACACCCGATCGAACTGGTTAAGGGCGTGCTGCCCCCGAACCTATTTCTACCTTCAGACGCTTTAACGTGCCCTGCCGAATGGTACGGCTGGCATTGTCTCGGCCTGGTGAACCACATGGGACGTCACGCATCGGGCGACGACGATAACATTTTGGCGGTCTGGGAGGACAGCGTCTATGCCATCGGATGAACCGTACGGTGGCATTCACGTCCACCAGGTCGCATTGGTCCTGGAGGAGGTCGCCCCGAGCATCCCGCGTGACCAGCGGGGAGCCGTCGCCCGTCACATCCTCAATGCCCTAATTGATGAGAACATGCTGACGCGGTATCCGGCCGCCGGTATGCAGACTCTCTCCAATGGGCTCGCTGCTCGTGGCTATACCATTGTTACCGGTGTCGACGTTGTCGGGGCAACGATTCAGGTTCTCGATGATCTCACGGCTCAATGCGCCGAGTACAAGGCGCGGGTAAGGGACGCAGAGGCTAGAGCGCAACGGGAGGCGGCTCGGGCAGCCGATCTGGTTGCCGAGATCGCCAAGCTGCAGGACGAGCTTGTCACCGTTCATTGTGCTCGTACTGATCTAGTCGTCGAGGCCATGCGCCTGGAGGACCGGCTGGAGAAGATCAAGTCCGGCGCCGAGGTCACCCGCGACAACCACGCCAAGCTGGTGCAGGCAACTCGCGCCGTTGCGGCCAGTATGCAGGCAGACCGCGAAGAGTTCGAACTGAACCTGGACCCGACTGCTATTGCCATCCTGCGGGGCCACGAACTGCTTCTCCGTGGCGCGCTGGAGGAGGCCGGGTCGTGATCGGGTTCTTCCGCATCTTGCGGCGGCTCCCCGCCAAGTGCAAGATCTGCAAGAAGCGGTGGTGCCCGTTCTACGCTTGCGGCGTCGACCTGATCTACGGTCCACTGTCTCCGGCTACCAGCCTTCTTCATGAGCTATTTGACTAAAGATTGATAGGTTCATATGGTTAATAGACCCAGGGGTAAGGGCACCTCAGCGGAATCGCTCGTCGTGAAGTACTTAGCCTCGAACGGGTTCCCGTGGGCCGAGCGCCGATCGCTCAAGGGCGCTCAAGACTGGGGAGATGTCACCGGAACACCTGGCCTGGTCTGGGAGGTGAAGTACGCCAACGGTGGCATCCGCATGGGCGAGTGGATCGGTGAAACCTGCGACGAGCGGGAGAACGCCAGGGCGGACCACGGAATCCTCGTGATGAAGCCGGAGAAGATGAACGCAGCCAGGATCGCGCACTGGTTTGCAGCGATGATCGCCTGGGACTTCGAGGCCCTGATCAAGAAGATTCCGGCCCCCCTGTGGTGTGTGACCGATGACGCCGGCTTCAATCAGAACAAGTTGCGCGCCGACCTCATCGCTGAGACCGTGAAGCTGGAAGGGTCCGCGCACTTCGCCGTGCTTAACCGCCGACCGCCGGGAGCACAGGACATGCCCCAGCTGTGGTACCGGGTCATGTACTTCAAGGACGTGGTCACGTTGGTACGGGCCGCCGGCTACGGAAGCCCGCTGAGTACGGGAGATGCTGCCGATGGAGAAGATCGCCCTTAGCGTCCTGCTGGTGGTCCTGGGTGTCGTGCTGGTGTTCATCGGCTGCGTGTTCTTTTCCATCGACAAGATCTATGCATCCGGACTTTCCTGCGGGATGGGCATGCTGTTCCTCTACCTGGCTGGCCGGTTCCACGCGAAGTGGGAGGCACGATGAGGCATCACCGCATCTACAAGTGGTCTGGTCGCTGGTGCGCCCAGTGCTCCAGCTGCACGAAGTACGTGTCCAGTAAGTCCCATTGGGAAGCTATGCTGGTACTTGAGCAACATGTCCTCCGGACTCACCCGTTGACGATGGCATCAGCATCCGCTACTTTTTAGGGGAACCATCCCCAACCCCGAGGCTACGGAGGCCATCGTGAAGGTCATCACTGCAGTTGTTGCCGGCACCGCTGGCTATTTCGTCGGTAAGTTCCTCGATCGAACCGGCGTCGGGAGGGTCATGGCTCGGGCTGGCGTCGCCGTGCTCGATACCGCACTGACCAAGTTCAACGAATTCTCGCAGTCGCGAGAGGCGGCAGGCCAGAGCACCGGTCCCGTGCCGCCGCAGCAGCCCCGCAACCAGTGGGCTGAGTCGCAGGAGGCCGTTCGTCGGCCGGGGGGAGGGTACTAATGACCGCACCGCAGCAGCCCGTACCGCAGATAGCGCAGCAGCCACGGGAATACGAACTGGAGATCCCGCGAGGGACCGTCAAGGTCGGCCTGGTCCGGCCGCAGGGTGAACAGTTGGGCACCCTCGATGGCATGGCCATGGCACAGATCGGGTCGGTGGCCGCCGCGCTCGGCATGACCCACGACGAGGTCGTTGGCCTGATCCGAGACGTGGAGACCAACGCCATCAACACCACGATGGCGAGCCTGCCCAGGATCCTCAAGAGCATCCAGAATGTGCACGCCGCCGATCTCCACACGATCGCGATGCAGGTCCAGGGCCTGCAGCAGATCCAGATCCCGCCGAACGGCCTTCGGGGCATGTTCGTCGACACGTCCCAGCTGCCCTGGTACGTCGAGGTCAAGCAGGTTCTCAACATCATCGCCATGGCGCAGCAGCGCGTTGCGCCCGGCGCCTAGAGTCGATCTCTGGCTCTACCCACCCAAACACCTTCAAGGGGAGGAAAAAGCACGTGGCTGGTCTGGTTTGGTTCATTTTCGGGTTGATACTGCTGCTCATCAGCGTGATCGGAATGATCACTTTCGGCTTCGGGCTCCGGAAGTATCTGCGTCGCAGGGCTGACGGTCGGAACCCCGATGCCCCCGCCGTCTCGGCGCTCGTCGCTGTCGTCTGCCTGGTGCTCGGTGGCCTCATCATCATGTTCGACTCGATGACCTTCGTCGGCGCCCGCAACGACGGCATCGTGGTCGAGTTCGGTAGGGTCAAGGGCTCGTTGCCCGCTGGCCAGCACTGGGTCGACCCGTGGGCGTCCGTGGAGAAGGTCGACGCCACGGTGCAGAACATCAACCTGAACGCCGATCTCGGGCAGTGGGCCAACAAGAACTGCACCACGGTCGCCGTCCGCATGCAGAATGGCATGACCGCCTGCCTCGATCTCACGCTCCAGTGGAACATCGAGGAGACGCACGCCAGCGACTTGTGGCAGCGCTACCGAGGCAACAACGACAAGGTCGTCGCCAACATCGGCACCAACGTCGTGGAGCGGGAGCTTCGCCGGGCGCTGAACGACGTCTTCGCGAACTATGACCCTTTCTCCGCGATGGCGGCGCAGGAGGCGGCCACTGGGAATGTTGTGGCCAGTAACACCACGCCGAACCCGAGCACGATCAGCACCGATGTTCTGGCCAGCCAGGCGCTCGCCCAGCTGAAGCAGAACGTCGACGCCGGTATCACGGTGGACAAGCTGCTGATCTCCCTGGTGCACTATGACGCCACCACGCAGTCCAAGCTGGACGGTCTGGCCCAGGCCATCGCCGACACTCGGATCGCGACGCAGAACAAGCTCACCGCTGAGCAGCAGAAGGAGGCGAACGACCTCCTTGCCTCGGCGTCCAGCAACGACGACGGCGTCAAGTTCCAGAACTGCATCAACCTGCTCCTGAACCTCGCCGCGAAGGACCAGCTGAAGAACCTCCCGGTCAACGCGGCCCAGTGTGTCGCGGGTGCCGGCAGCAGCACCCCGGTCATTGTCGGTAGTGGCCAGCAGCAGTAGCAATGTTGTTCGGTAACGTGCCCGGTGGATCATTCACCGGGCACGTTCCATATCTGAGGGAGCAGAAATGACCGAAGTAGAAGAGGTGGGCGCCTTCCTGAGGGAGCGTCGGCCCTTCATCGTGGCAGACAGCTTTAGTACCGCTATGTGGGTAGCGGAGCACCTGAACCTAGGCAGAGAGCACTGGCGCTACGTCGGAAGCGCCTGGAGCCTGCGCGGGACCCGTGGCGAGATCGTGCTCATGGTAGCCAACTGGCGCAGGGGATGCGCCACGACCCACGAGGCACAGGACATCGAGGCATCAATCGGGCTGCGTGGCGCCTGTGGGGTACCGGTCCCGAACCCGGACGAGTACCTTCTGAACGGACCGGGGTGGTGGCTGGAGAGGGTCGTCGAAGGCCTGATGGTCCTCGCCCCCAGTGACCAGGAGGCGTAAGCATGCGCGTGTTCTATGACGTGAAGATCGTGGAGCGTGGCAACCAGCTACCGTTGCAGCTGATCTCGGCCGCGTACGTGGGCGAGGACGGGCGGGAACTCTACGTCATCAACGAGGAGTGCATCTCGAACGTCGTGAGACACCCGGAACTGTCGCTCAACGTGGGACCATCTCTGCCGATCCATATGGACCAGGTCGGCGCCGGCAACTTCATCACGCAGTGGGACCCGAACCACGAGGACTATGCCCACGTCTTCGCCATGGACACGCTGGTGGACCGGGTCAAGGCGTTCCTCCTCGGCTGCGCCAAAGAGTCCAAGCTGGAGATGTGGGGTTACTACGCCCCGTTCCAGTTCGTCGCCCACTGCCAGCTGTTCGGTGACTCGGCCGCGCTACCGGTCGAGTTTCCTTTGTGGACGCATGACCTGATGCAGGTGGTGGAGACAGACCCGGGTGCCGTGCTGCCGGCCCAGCCCCATATCCATCACCATGCTCTATGGGACGCCCGCTGGACCCGGGACTGCTTCCGCGTCCTCAACGGTCAAGAGCCTCTGACCGTGATCTCCCCGCTAGCACCGAAGAGTGTGGACCTGGAGCAATGACCACCAAGATCGCTTTCCTCATCATCCGTGCTGATGGTGACATGCGTGTCGTCAAACGCCGGCCGTTCGACCTCCGTACTGATGAGGTCTGTTTCAAGCTGAACGTCGACTTCCCGGACGGCTGGGGCAAGGTCGCCGGCACGCTTGACATCCTGATGCCAGGCCCGCCCAGGCTGGCTGGGGACGTAGAAGTCGCTAGATAGAACGATGCCCTGACTCTACGACGGGGAGGAAGTAAGAGTCAGGGCATCGCTAGGGCCGGCTAGGGTCCGTGGGAACCCCTGCCAGATCCACCACTCGCAGTTTCCCGCGAGACCGCAAGCCTAACACCGTCTGTCCCGGGAGGCCAAGGTGGAGTGGATCCTGATAACTGACGAGAACCGTCACTTGTACGCCCACTGCGAGGTCCGGAGCAGCGGATCGAAGCAGGCGATGATCTGCGAACTACCGCCACGGCACTGGGTCGAGCCATTTGGAGCCGAGGGCGCCCGAATAATCGACCCCTACCACCGGGGCCGGAACCGTTGCGGGCACTGGAGGTCCTGGAAACTAACAGAGGAGGAGCAACGTGAGCATGAGGGACTTGCTGGGCGACCGAATCAAGATGTATGAGGCCGTGACTAGGTCGATCCTCCTGCCGCACTCGATCACGGTGCTGCGGGTTGACGGTCGGGCCTTCCACTCGTACCTACGCAACGCGGACAAGCCGTATGACTTCGAGTTCATGGGCCAGATGCAGGAGGTCGGCAAGGCACTGTGCCGTGAGGTCTCCGGCACCTTCCTGGCGTACGGGCAGTCCGACGAGATCTCCCTGCTGATATCGGACCTGCAGCCACAGGCTGAGCCCTGGTTCGGTGGCGTCGTACAGAAGATGGCGTCGGTGGCCGCCAGCGTCGCCACCGGCTCGTTGATCGAGCACCGGGGCTGGAGCCGGGGCATTCCAGCGTTCGACGCCCGCGTCTTCACGCTGCCATCGTGGGCGGATGCTGTGGACTACCTGATCTGGCGGCAGCAGGACGCGGTCCGGAACTCGATCTCGATGGCGGCGCAGGCGAAGTTCTCAACGAAGCAGCTACACGGTGTTCCAAGTAGCCAGATGCAGGAACTTCTCTGGTCGCACTACAAGATCACCTGGAACGACTATCCGGAAGAAGCGAAGCGCGGCTGGACGCTGGTACGAGCGGTCCGTGAGGCCGATGTCACCTACATCGACAAGCGCACGGACGAGACCGTAGAGACCACCGCGATGCGTACCTTCTGGGACCTGATCACTCCGACCTTCCGCCACGGCTCGCCCCTGATGGTCGGGCTCCGTGAGCAGATTGTCCCAGAACAACGGGTTGCACCCGTACCATCGGGTGTGTAATGTGGGCGACGGCAACGCGAGTACCTGGTTGGCGGCAGAAAGCCTCGGGGGTGCACTGCCCAGGGAGGCCAGGTAGTCAAGGTGTCTGGGTGGGAATGGTTCGTCGTTCCTCTCGGCTGGGGGATGACGGATCAGGAGCAGACTGAAATACTGGGCGAACTGCTTCTCGCAGAGGCAGGTGTGGAGCGGTAGCTCAGATGGTCAGAGCACGGTCCTTATAAGACCGTGGTCGTTGGTTCGAGTCCAACCTGCTCCACGTCGTAAGACTGCATCTTGACAACTACAGACTTAGGTACCTGGTGCGTAGGCCCGGAGTTCTTCCTCTACCACACTCAGGGGAGTAGCTCAGCAGTAGAGCGCCGCCTTGACGGGCGGAGGTCGCTGGTGCAAATCCAGCCTCACGATCGCCGGACCGATCTGTTCTCAGGTACCTAGAGCATGGGGACGCCCCGGAGGGGGAGATCCGGCACCGGTCGTAAGCCGGTGGCACGCTCACCTCGCAAGACGGTGCACTCCACCGTCATAGACCGACCTGGGCACAGGGAGTGGCGGCGAGCCTAAGCAGGCCGTGGTAGCGCGCCACGGTTGAGACCTGCTGTTGGGACCCGGCGCCGGGTTGTGTGGTGCTTTGGTGGTTCGAATCCATCCGTCTCCACGAGGTTCTCCCGAGAATGAGTCCGGAGGAGCATTACCCTTTCTCGATGGGGGTAGTGCGGTCTCTTTGAGCGACTGGCGTAGGAAACTCAAGATCGGCCTACCTGTGGTCGGGACATGGGTAGCAGGTGGCGGGTGTACCCCCGTGCTTGCCGCTATAGCACAGCCAAACGGGGGACATGGCCCTGCTAGCTCAGTGGAACAGAGCACTGTCCTCCTAAGACAGGGGTCCCGCGTTCGAGTCGCGGGTGGGGCACGGTTGTCGGTGCCGGGGACTGAGCCCAACGCGCTTGGGCCATACCTTCAGAGATATTGAACCGAAAGTCTGCGGGGTAGAGCGCACTCACGGCAGACGGGTCCCGGTAGCCCAAGTTAGAGGCAAGCGCCCCAAAGGCGCGTTGTTCCTGGTATCGAATCCAGGTCGGGAGCGTCATTAGCTCAATGGATAGAGCAAGGTCGTTCTAAGGCCAAGGTTGGGGGTTCAAATCCCTTATGACGCACGCGCGTGAGGATTAGGCAGGTTGCATTGCAACCCTTCCGGGACAGCCGGTTGAGCCCCCTCGGCGTTTCATTGCAGGACTGTTGGGCCTGCTTTAACCGGCATGAGTAGCGTCGGCCAGACAGATATAAAGAGACCTGGCGAGGGCGGATGGTCTGGATCAGGCTGCCTACTTCGTTGCTTTCCAGGTACCGCTACGCCGTGAAGCTACCGAGGGGTCTTTAGCGAGTCTCACCTCGGTATGGGGAGGGTACGTGGGGCCTCACAAGCCGCCACAACCACGTGCCCTCTCCTCTGGTGTGACCGGTAGTGCGGGCGGGGCGGCCGTCCGTTGCGCGCCGGACAAGCTGGATCAGGTGAGGCAGGCTCCGCTACCAATAGGAAGTGACCCTGCCTCGCCCCAGCCCAACACGGACAGCTGTTTCAGAGTCCATTGATCTTGTAAACTGTCGACATGTCCTACCTAACGCAGGCACAGCTTGCCGTCGATGGGGCCATGCGCTCTCGAATCTCCGCGTGTGCCTCTACTCAGAGCGTCAGTGATCCAGAAAACTGGGCAATTAAGTACCGCTGGGAGTTGTCTGCTCAGCCAGGCTGGGACGCGGCCTATGCTGCCGCCATTGAGAACAATCTGCCCGATCCCGGGAGCAGATCCGACGTCATAACAGATGGAATGATTCTTTCCGCAGTACAGGTGCTGATAACGGAACACGGCACCTCGGTTTAGGAGGTAGTGGGCATGTCCCTATGCAGGCGTTAGTCCTCCGCAAGGTGCGGGGGCGGCCACAGGGCAGGTCGTCACATGTCCAGAACCGATGTTCACCGTCCGTGGAATGTCCAGACGAATGACCCCACCAATCGTCATCGGTTGTATCGCCATTATCCGTGGTCGATGACCAATGAGGTTGAGTGGTACCCGCTCTACCAGGCCTGTGGCTGCGACATGTGCACCGGCCGCAGTTGGCGCAGGCAGCAGCGGCGGCGTGAACGAGCACAGGGTAAGCAGCAGTGTCGGAGCTTGATGAAGATCGCGGACCGGGAGGAGCTTGATTGCGATGAGCCCAACCGAGCTAGGGCCTTCATCTCAGCCGTACGGTTGGGTCTGCAGAAACGGTCATTCATGGGTACCGGTAACGCTTACTGAGTGGATCGAGGCGGAGCGAGGCGCCGGGTTCCATGCACCGGCCGGCGTCCCGGCCACAGCTGGGTTTAGCGGGCTCAATGGTGTCCGAGGGCAACGCAGGAAGCCCAAGGAAGTGATTCTGCAGGAAGTCGACGAGCTTCTGCAGGGTCCGGAGATCGGGGTCAGGCGCGAGCGCCCTCTGTCCTGACCCGCATGGTGGCTGTAGCGTACTGGTGTGCGCGACAGAATGTGGATCTGTAGGTAGCGGTTCGACTCCGCTCAGTCACCCGGAACGCTGGGAGATCGTGTTCGGCCTCCCCATTACACCCAGGGGAAACATTGATGGCCCAGACTCCACGTGGAAACCAGCAACGCAGAGTCTGACGACCGGTTGCTCGTTTCCTACGGACGAGGTAGCTCAAGTGGTAGAGCGCCGCCGAAGAGGCGGAGATGTCAGTTCGAATCTGACCCGGCCCACGAGCGCGGCGGGTGTGGTGTGCAGGGAGACCCTGCATCGGTGTAATGAGCCCATGAATCAAACCGCCGGGCTCGCAACGGAAGGAGGGGCACTCCTATGACCCCTGCGGTGCTCATCCTGTCGCATCCCGAGGATGTTCATGTTCGAGCCGTGCTTCCTCACCTGGAAGCAACCGGCGCGGAGACCTTCTGGACGGACATCGACGCCATGGGTGGCGACGAGTGCCCGATCCTCCTGTCGATTAGACAAGACGTTGTGACTGGCCAGATTGGGCCGCTAGATATAGACCGAATAGTGGGTGTGTGGCACCGGCGCCCTTCTGAGTTTGCGTTGGAGAACTTCGAGGACCAGGCGGAAATGACGGCGGGCGTTAATGGCGTCCTAGCTAGCCTTCCGCATCTGAACTGCCCGGCGGATATGGCCACGGCGGCGATGAAGCCGTACCACCTGTCCTTGGCTGCCAGGCTCGGGTTCGCTGTCCCAAACACGGTCATCTCGACCGCGCTCTCCGATGCCGTGAGGATGGCATCGGAACACGAGGTACTGATCAAGCCGATGTCGCGCCAGGTGGCCGGCATCGTGGAGACCGGACACTACGAAGGCTGGGACCGGGTCATCCACATGACTCAGGAGCGGATCAAGGCCGCTTCGAGCATCCGGGTAACGGTGGTGGACGGGTTCACCTTCGCTGCGAAGATCGAGTCGCCTCACCTCGACTGGCGCAGGGAGATGGAGGTGGCTACCTATTCGCTGGCGGCTACACCGGCCCCCATCATCGTGAAGATTCAACAGCTACTTGATCGGCTTCGACTGCGGTTCGCCACTGTGGATTTTGTCGTTGATACTGATGACACATGGTGGTTCATCGAGGTCAATCCAAATGGGCAGTGGCTGCAGATCGAGGAGGCCACAGAACTCCCGATCTCGGCCGCAGTCGCCGGGGCGCTGGCCCGGCAGAACGTACGGAACACGTCCTGGTAGGGAGAAGTAGTGCCTAAGTTCTTCGACGACGAGGTCGTCGCGTCCTGGTTCGGATATCACCCGCCCTCGTCGCCGCAGATTGCTCAGGCGCACGAGCACGTCCGGTACCTGTTCGGTGAGCTTGGTGTCAAGCTCAACAACCTCCTGCCTGAGGGACCGGACAAGACCACCACTCTTCGCGCGCTGCGCGAGGCCATGTATCAGGCCAACGCCTCCATTGCGGTGGCACAGGCCGTCTACACCGAGGAGTAGCCCACAATGCAGTGGATCAAGAGCAGCTTCAGCACCCCCTCAGGCAACTGCGTGGAGTTCGCGCAGAAGCTGAACGGAGACATTTCTGTCCGTGACTCCAAGGACCCCCACGGTCCGGTCCTGGTGTTCACCCGGGCCGAGATCGACGCCTTCCTCAAGGGCGCCAAGTCCGGCGAGTTCGATCAGTTCGCGGAGTAACTAGCACCGCCTCGTAGACCGGCCCGCGCCTGACTCCACTCGGGCGCGGGCCACCTCTAGCAAGGAGACATCAATGAAGGAGACATGCGTGATGGGCCATACGTAGGAGCCCGGGAGATACCCGGCTCCTGCGAAGGAGCCATCATGTCCAGAACCGACAAGGATCGTCCCTACTGGGTTGACGCCAAGTACTGGGAGCCTTGGCATTACCAGTGCGGCAACGACAACTTCTACAGCTGGGGCTTCCTCTCGCGCACCAGCAAAACGCGCGAGTGCGACCTGCCCCCAAAGCCGTTGTACAGCCACTACCGGAGCGTCAATTTCCGCCGTAAGGGCTACATGCACTGCGGCTGGGTACCCGTTTGGGAGCGCGATGAGCACGGACGGGATCGTGCGCATTCCCCCGTTCCTCGGTGGTTCGTCAACCACATCTGGACCAATCCCATTCGGGTCAAGGTCCGTGACGGCTGCCGCCAGGCCATCAAGGAGTACCGAGCCTCCGGTGACGTTGACGTTGATCTGCCCGTGGACCAGCACCACCACGGCGCCATGTACTACTGGTTCTGAGGGGAGTCAGAATGGATCGCGATGAGTATGACCTGGCGCATGAAGCGACCGGGTCGGGGAACATCAGCAAGGCAACCATCGAGTGGCGGGAGGCTCTCCGGAAGGCCCGGGAGCCGTCCTCGGAGGGCGGGGACTTCGTGCTCCACCGCGCCTATGCCGCCATCAACAGGCAGGCGAGGGAGGAGGGCACGGCGTGGAGCAAGTGCGCCAACTGCGGCTCCCCGTACATCGTCCGTGAGGGCGGCAACATGACGACCTGCTCGGAGAAGTGCTCCAAGGACTACATCGCGTACCTCAGCAACCCATTCCCATCCGGAGGCGATGACTGGTGAGCGCCCCCGGTCCCGGCGACTGGGTCGCCCCCTTTACGCCCGCCCAGGTGGCCGCTCTCAATGAGTATCAGCAGAGTGACCCCGACCATCCGTACCTGTGCGACGACGAGACGCACCCGCCGCTTCAAGCGATGGACTTCGGCTGGTACTGCTATGGCCGTGGCTGTGTCGTCGAGCAGCGAAACTGGTCCTTGCCTCACGTGATCACGCTTCGGCACTACCTGATCGGGGCCGATCTCCCAGGGCACAGCTTCATTGCGGGAGACGGGCAGCGCTCCTACGCCGTGCACACGGCGCAGGAGGCGGCGGACCGTGCACTTCGAGCGCTCTTCGCGTGGTTCTATTCGACGGCTTCTCCTAGCTTCAGCAAGGTTCTGGCCGAAGAGATTGGGACGTTGGTGATTGATAATGGCCTGGTTGTCACCCCAGAGCGGGGGCCTCTACCGTAGGTCGCTGCGCCAGTCCATTGGTGCCGATTGCGAAGACTGCGGGTGGCAAAGCTTCGGTGACGTGCGCAATGAGGCCAAGGCACACGCGCAGGAGCAGCAGCACACGACACGCTTCACGGTCGAGGAAACGACCATCTACAAGGCTAAACTGAACACATGACTGAACGAGCCTGAAGAGGCGAGCGGATCCTGTCCGTCAGCATCCACGATTGCGAAGTGCAGCACTTCCGTTCTGGTGGTCCAGGAGGACAAAACCAGAATAAGAGATCGACTGGTACACGGGTCATCCATCATCCATCCGGCGCGCGTGGCGAGTCCCGGGAGGAACGCTCTCAGCTGCAGAACAAGCGCATAGCCTTTCTACGGATGATAGAGACAAAGAAGTTCCAATTATGGATGGCGCTGGAGACCGGGCGCCTGGAGATGATCCGTGCTGAGATCGATCGGATCGAGATACCGCCAGAGCACCTGCTGATTGAAGTGCGAAGGGGAGGGCAGTGGGTACCGGAAGGTCCAGACCCAATGCTGAGATCCGCGTCGTCGTAGCCTTCGACGGGACCGGGCAGTTGCTGTCCTCTGGCGGCGATCGGGACGAAGTGTTTCGTTGCCTCGACACGGTGTCCGGCGGGGCGTATACGTGCTGGAGCCTGGACGTGCTGGAGAATCACTGCAGGAACCACGGTAAGCGTTCCCCACTGGAGCCAGCCGAGCATCCATATGTGCACCAGCGGTCGCTTCGCATCACCTGGCCTGACGGGTCTCAGTACAACACTGCGTGGGAGGCGTTGCCCAGTGACCTCAACCGACACCAATCTTGAGGACTTGGACTATGAGGCCGAGGCCGTAGCGGCAATCCGCCGAGCACAGGCCAAGGCCTACGCCGGAGAGGCTCGACATCAGGACCTAGCTGAGGCCCAGGTCTGGGCTCTCTTGAACCTGGCACGGCAGGAGTATCACGGTAGGGACTTTCTAGGGCGCCCGTGGAAGCCGCATAGCGGGTATTAGACTCAAGGAAATAGAAACGGCCCCAGGGAGACCTGGGGCCGTTTACTTTGTTCGGTATCTAGGGCCAGAGACCCTTCGTCCGCGCCCACTTGCGGACGAGCCTGGCCGCCTTGGCGTTGCTAATGATGTGCCAACCGAAGACCCAGCC
>Ga0310811_10006562_pt1 | contig 14872 bp, 15 predicted proteins | sample YCmetagenome_FD_207642 | JGI IMG/M metagenome (GOLD analysis project Ga0310811, IMG submission 207642) | Soil microbial communities from experimental microcosm in Duke University, North Carolina, United States - YC | ecosystem: Engineered > Artificial ecosystem > Soil microcosm > Unclassified ...
AATTGAATATATCCATTGTCTATTCTTTTAATGATCTAACGAAGATACAGGCTGGAAATGATTACTTCAAAGCTCGCTGGTTTTTAGCCATTTAAGCTGTTATAGCATCGATTTAATAACGTTAAGCCTAAACAAAATCTATATTGATTTCCATAGCAATAACTATATTTGCGGTAAAATCAGATGATCCCTCATGAAGGACTATTACAAAGACACCGTTGCGCATGTTTATTACGATGAAACGCTGAATACATTGTTCCTTAGATATATCAGTAAGGTACCTAATGAAGAGCTTTTCGTAACGATAAATACTGCTGTGCTTAAAGCGTTTCTGTTGTTGAAAACTCAAAAATTTGTTGCCGATGTACGGAAGATGGGAATCATCAGCGTAAAATCGCAACAATGGGTTTTAGATCAGTTACTACCACAGATGATCAAGCACCTCAACGGAAAAACTCTTCATCATGCACAGCTATTAGATCCGTCAGAAATATTATCTAAAGTCTCTGCGGCTAATATTAAAAGTAAATCAAAACAAGTTGCTGAAGGTTTTGAAGTAGTTCAATTCAGTGATGAAAAAGAGTTAACGGCTTATCTTAAGACGATTCAATAGCAATTCTATTACTTTGATAAGTAAATAGTTTTCTTCTCATATGCGGATCGTAAAGCAGCATCCAGTATTTCAACAACCGTCATATTAATTGAAAGTGATGACAGATCATTACTTATTGGTTTAATATTTCCTTTTACTACTGCAGCAAGATATACAAAGGAATCGCTTAATGGCGCTTCAGTAGCGTTTGCTTTACTCTGTGTCTCTGGTTCATTTTCCTTTATTCTAGTGCGCATATTCAAGGCATCAATCGTATTTACGTAACCTGTTTGTCCATAGACCTCCATATCTTTTCTGCTCACAGGCCAATTCCATGATGCTTGTATAATTCCCTGAGCATGTGGATATGTTAAAATGATTGTTGCTTCATCATCAACCTTCGGATAAATTTCTGGTTTGATTTGTTGTGTTATCGCTGTTACGGATAATGGCTTCTCTCCCTTCATTAACCAGGTGATAAGATCCGCACCATAGCAACCAAAATCGATTATAGCACCACCTCCGTTTTTCTTAGGATCTGTAAGCCAACCTAAAAACTCTGGACCAACATTAATTTCTTTAGGACCTTTATGACCATCGTGCACAACAACTTTGCGAATGTCGCCAATAGCATGTTCATCATTCACTAATGCGTATGCTTTATGATTGCTGCCATACCAGGTAGTTTCATAATTCGTAAGCAAATGAATATGATGTTTCAATGCCAATGCTTCCATCTGGCGTGCATGATCAAGGCTAAAGCTTAACGGTTTTTCAACCATAACATGAATGCCTTTTGGTGCGCAGGCTTTCACAACATCAAGATGCTCTACAATAGAATTAAAAGCGGTAACGGCCTCAGGCTTTGTTTTGGTAAGCATCTCTTCAAGCGTACTAAAAACAATGTCCATACTAAAGCCATATTGTTTGGCGTAGCGTTGCGCTAATTCTTTATCAGGTTCAGCAATGCCTACTACTTCAACAACTGCTTTATCTTTGTAGCCCAGAATCCAGCCAACATGGCCGTGCGTTAAACCTGCAACGCCTACTCGCAATGGCGCTGTTGTTTGTGCCTTAACAAGTGACAGGCTTAGAAATACAAGAAACAAGAAAGTTAATATTCTGGATTGCATGTTACCGGAGGTTTGATGTTGATATACAAATTGACAAAATCAATCTGATACGCAAACTAACTTTACAAACAGTGGTATCTAATCAGGATCACCGGTTCCTGCGAATTACGAAATCGCAATACAGTTCACCTTCTTCTATGAACTATGCTGGTTCAATACTCAAAAATTAATTGTTATCAATCGCAGGTCAATGGCGTGAAGAACAAATTGAGTTGGAGATTTAATATTGAGTTTCTTGATGATGTTTTTGCGATGGGTATGAATAGTATGAGGACTGAGATTCATCTCGTCTGCAGCACGTTGTGTTGAGTATCCTTTGGCCAGCAACTTTAATAATTCTTTTTCACGTTCAGTAAGTTCTTGTGAAACCTCCCGCACTTCGCGTTTGGCAGAACTCTCTAACATAATGTTGAGTACCTGCTGACTGAAAAATTTCTCTCCTTTAACAATGGCTTTAATAGCCGACATCACTTCCTGCTGGGTACTCTGCTTGGTGAGAAAACCTTTTACATCAAGTTGTAGTACTTGCAAAATCCGCTGACGGTCATCATCAGATGACAGGATCAGAATATTTGTATTCGGAGAATATGAGTGTGATACTCTGAGGTCATCGATGGATAGCTGGCCGTTTACGGTATAATCAGCTATGAGTAACTCTGGCTTATGCTTTTGAAGAAGAGTAGTAAGTTCATCTTTGCTCGTAGCAAGACCAACAACATGATATCCTTGTTGATTTTGAAGCCAGTGCGTTAGTCCTGCAGCTGTCAGGTGTTGATTGTCAGCCAGAAGAACCTTAACCATCTTTAAAGTGATTGTAAAAATTGTATCAACGCATCGCGATCTTCCTTACTAAGATTGTCGACAAATTCTTTGGACTTTTGTGCTTCTCCCCCATGCCACATCACTGCTTCCATCAGCGTGCGCGCGCGTCCATCGTGTAAAAAGTTTTGATGACCATTAACAACTTTAGTCAAACCAATTCCCCATAGTGGAGCCGTGCGCCATTCTACACCGGTAGCTTCATTATCAGGTCTGTTATCTGCCAGGTCTGTTCCCATATCATGAACAAGCATGTCTGTATAGGGAAATATCACCTGGTTCGAAATCTCGGGGAAGGCAACATTTACTTTTGTTCGCTGTTGAGGAGTATGGCACGCTACACAATTTGCTTGTGTAAATAATTGTTTACCCTTTAACACGGTGGTATTATCAGCATCACGACGCGCAGGTACAGCCAGCGTTCGAACATAAAACTCTACAGAGCGAAGGATACTATCTGAAACTTCATACTCATCTGTGCGGTTATCGTATTGAGGCTGACCGTATGAACTTTCATTCGGAAATACAAAATTTGTAATACCCATATCTTCATTATAAGCACCTGCTGACTGTTGTAGAATGGAGGGGTTAGCGCCTTTCCATCCGAATTTTCCAATCGTCTTCTTACCTTCAACAACATTCCACGCATAGTTTGGTTTACCAGAAATGCCATCTTTATTCAGATCATTTACATCAGCTAACGCAAGTATACTGGCCTCGTCAATAGCTTCCAGTAAGCCTAAACCAAAAACCGGTGGTGCTACCCGTGGTGATAACATAACATCAGCTGGCAATGATTCATATGGATCTACTAAGGTGTACGTTGGATGTCGAAGTGAATAGGTTTCACCATCGGCAAAAGTATATTCAACCTCTGTGTAATCAATAGTAACGGAAGCCTCGGGAGTAACTCCAAAAATGCTGCGTTGCTGAAGCTGTCCACCAAAACCTGGTACCGGATTTGGACCACCGTGTGCATCTGTTCCCGGAATACTTATCCGAATAAGAAGTGACGAAATCTGTTCTCCCGGCTCCGGTGGCTTGCCACGGCCATCGTTAATATGGCAGGAAGTACATGATACGTTATTAAAAATAGGACCAAGCCCAGGATTAATTAGTGCTGGTGCACTCACAAATGTCTTGCTGAATGCTGCATCACCTACTTCGTGAACCTGCTGACGTTCTTCAGTAAGCGTTGGAAAAGATGTACCAAACGCACCTACACCATGATCAAAAATTGTTTGTGAACCACCTGAAAGCCATTCACTGTAATTCGAATTGGTGAGGGCATCTGGCTCAATGCAGGCATACACTGAAAGCAGTACGCCGGCAATGACCATAACTTTAACAACAAGTTTATCCTTTCGCATCCTAAGACTACTGAATTATTATTTGACGTGTTTCTGAACGAAAGGAAGAAGGTTTTCATCAAGTTCAGTTTGCAGAGCAGAAATAGCTGTCATAGCATTTTGCACCTGCACGCGTTGCGTTAATGCAGCGGCTCTTCCAAAAGGATCTGTTATTGCATTTAACGATGCTATAGCGCTGCTCAACTTCGCTTTGATATCACTATCTAATTGAAGGTTGGAGTTCTTAACCAGATCTTCAAGACCTTTGCCATCTACTGTATACTTGCCCAGGTAAACATCCTGAACACCTTTGATGTTACTTGTAAAATCAGCAATTGAATTTTTTGAAAAAGGTGATTCTTCCAGGGTAGAATCCTGAGAGTCGTAAACATCTTTAATCTTTCCTGTAGCTACCTCTTCGCAGATACCAGACATAGCTTTTACCAATTCTTCAAATGCTGCATACTGTGTAGTGTAAACAGTACTTCCTTCTCCTGCTGTTGTAAATATTGTATGGTAATTATTAGAAGTTGAAGGATCCCATGAAGAATTAAGATCAGCTGTAAGTGTCTTTAGGTTCAAGGCTAATGCCTTTAAATATTCCAGATCACGAGCCGTAAGGTCTTTTGCTTTCTTGTCTCCATGAAGACCAAAAATCAAATACTCGATTGGGTGAAAGCCTTTAAGTGCATCTTCTAATTCATTTATATATTCTTCAGTAAAAGCATTTTCACTATTAAGCTGGCTATCAAGATCAGTGAAGTTTACTGGCCATGTATCGATACTTGGATCAATATCATCCGTTGCTACCGGTCCAAATAAAAATGCTTCTGATTGCTCGTATGCTGAGCGAGCTGCTTTCCAGGTGGTCTGGCAAGCTACTAGTTCTTCATCGGTTGCTTCACCATCTGAAAGTGCCAGAACCTCATCATAGAGTGTACTTGTTTTTGATGCAAGATCTGAATATACAGGCCGAGCCAGGTTGGCTGAGAAGTCATCAAGAATAGTTGCATTAAGTGTGGCATCAACTTGCGAGGTAGTTGAATCGTTATTGCTGCATGCCGTAATAAGAAGACATGATATAGAGAACAAGAGAAACTTTTTCATATTGCTGTGTAATTATGATTTAAGGTCAATAATGATTTGATTATCGTTAATAGTTGTTTTGAATTTCTTAAGTGGTACAAGTGCAGGCTCTTTGGTAACATTACCTTCAAGATCGAAACGACTTCCGTGTGATGAGCAGAATAAACCTGTTGTCGTTGCTGTTACCGGGTTCTCCTGGTGAGAACACTTCATGTAAATAGCATTATACTCTTCAGACGATTTTTTCACCAGTAAAATATCATAGGGAACCTGCAAGTCGCGCACGATTAACAAATTTGACTCGATGAAGCTTGTTGCAGGAACAGAGACTGAGCTGTTTGCCAAATTGGTTTTGAAAATTGGCAAAGGTGAGCAAGACGTAAGTTGTGAAAATGTAAAACCAAGAAATGCAGTACCCAAACAAGCCGTACAAGTGTCCTTTAGAAATTCTCTTCGAGTCTTCATATATCTAAAAGCTATAGCCTAAGCCAATATTGAAATATCCACTTGATGTATAATAAGGCAGCTGTTGAGGGAATTGCGTAACAATTAATTCTTTATTGCGCTCACCTGTAGTTTTGAGTACATAATCGGCTTTAACAATCACGCCACTAACCGGTTTGAATGTTATACCCACAACAGTATAGTATTGTTTGTTGATTCCGTTTTTGATGCCATTAACTGGAATCTTATAATTCATATCGAGATACTCGAGTCGACCAAAGACCGTAAAATTCTTCTGGCTAGTACGATCAATCAAGCGATAAAAATTATAACCTAACTCAGCATAAGCACCAACCATTTGACTTGGTGTATTGTTTGCATAGGCACGGTTAATTTCAAATGCATTGGAAACACTAACCGTAGTTGCCAGTGCTTTAAATGATATTCCGTTATTATGATATTGTACATTAGCTTCTACCAATGAAACCGGAGTTCCGAAAGGTCCTGATTGAAGTTGAAGACTGTCAGCAACTCTTTTTGTTAAGCCAGCACTGCCTCCATAATAACCAGAAGTTTGCAAACGCCAGTTGCCACGATAATAAAGTAGTGCACCTGTTATCGCCAGGTTAGATGCCGTTGCATTGCTTCCCTCCTGTCTGCCTTCGCGTATTCCCAAACCGTTAACAAAACCTTTTGAGTTTAGTCCGTTGACCACTGCGAATGAATAATTCAAACCTGGAATTGCGCGCATGTTACCATACAAGCCAACACCTACTTCACGCCAGGTTGAAGGAATGATATATGTCTCAACAAAAGTTCTGTCATTACCATTAAATGTTGTTGGCAAGTGATTTTCATTGATTATACCAATACGAGGTATGAACAAACCTGCCTGCAGGTAGAGATCACGGTTTATATTAAACTTAACAAAGAGCTGCTCCATAGAAATCTCTCCGGCAGGATTTCCATTGGTAACTTTAGCATTCTCAATCTCCATCTCAGAGAAGAAAAACACATTGTTGTTGAACTTATGACCCAGGAAGAGAACATTTCGGGTCAGGTTGGCGGTAGCCGTCTTGTAGTTGGCATCATACTGCACTTTTACCTGTCCGTAACCGGAAATAACAGTTATGTTGTTAGAGCGGATAAGACCAGCAGAAAGTGAGTCTTCGTGTGTTAAAACCTGGGAATATGCCCCAATTGAACTAATTAAGAGGAATAAAACGAGTAAAAAGCGATTCATAAGTAGGCTAATGAGATCGCAAACCTAAATTCTATTTAGAATTAATCCAAATAAAAGGAAATATTGTTTAGAATGAATCAAAATAAAAGAGCTTTCCATCAGGAAAGCTCTTTCTAAATGACAAGATATTTAGCCTAGATCAGCGATGCTTCTACCGAAATGGTTGTATTCAATAGTTTTGAGATCGGGCAGTTCAGTTCTGCGTCTTTTACACAGGCATCGAATTTCTCTTTTGTAATTCCAGGCACTTTGGCTTTCAAAATCAAATGAGATTCGGTGATAACGCCATTTTCAAATGTTATTACGCCTTCAGTATTTAATTCGCCTGGCGTAAAACCTGCTTCACCAAGTGAGAAGCTAAGTTTCATCGTAAAACATCCTGCATGTGCAGCAGCTATCAATTCTTCGGGATTAGTACCTACGCCTTCGGCGAAACGAGAATTGAACGAGTATTGAGTCTTGTTTAAGACAGTGCTTTGTGTGGTTAAGTGCCCATTGCCATCTTTACCAGAGCCGTTCCAAACGGCGGTTGCTTTTCTTTTCATAAGAGTTGTTGATAATGTGAATCTCTAATAAAGATAAAAGGCTTTACCCGATCATCACTATACTCTTCCATTATTAAAATGTAAAAGGTTCATCACTGATATTTACTTATCAGCGTTTTTTCCTCCGGAGTAATATCAACCATGGCATATCGATCAATGCCAAGAATAGTCATTTCATCAACGATATCAACTACATTTTTATATCGCGATTTATCTGATGCTTTTATTAACACTGTCATGTGAGTAATCTCTTTGCCTTTTTGTTGAAGCAATTTTCGAACACCCTGACTTGAGAAAACAGTTTTTGAAACCGGGTGATCTGGATATCCCTGATACCAATAAATATTGTCATTCTCCCCTAACAATAATGTAAGCACTTTACTGGCCGATATCGGCGGCGGATCTGGCACATTTTGTTCTGGTATGGCAATAGGCAAAACATAATTTTTATTTAGCGATGTTGTGAGAACGAAGAAGGTTAACAATAGAAAAGCCAGATCCACCATTGGAGTCATATCAATGTGAGTTCTTGATCTTCTTCTGTTGTGTGATCCCTTTACTGAAGATTGTGCTACGTTTTCCATAAAGTGACAGGTTTAGAATTTAAGGATGTAAACTATGCTGTATGTATAGAATGCCGTGTACCTGATTTCGACACAAAGAATTTTAACTATTAAATCAATTATGCAACATGATTAGTAAACTGATTTCATAATGAACACACATAACACATCTCAAAGCAACTTGTACATGTGCGACTGCAATGAAATCTATGTGCTTCACTACACACAGAGAAAGTACTAATTCACACAGTGAATCATCCATTCTTACTATAGTTTCACTTCAATGCTGAAAATAATTTCTACCTTCAAGCATAGTTTTACTCTATCAAGAATCTACTGAAAATATGAAACAACGTTTTGCAAAAGCATCTGTTCTGGCGCTGATCATCTGCATTGGTATGTCAGCATGCCACAAGAAACCAACAACCGATCTTTCGAAAGAAAACATTATTCCAAAGCCAACATCTGTAACAGCTGATGGAAGTTCGTTCTCACTTACAGATGACACCAACATTTACATTGAAGGTGATAACAAAGAACTTAAAGATGTTGGTCAATATCTGGCTGATGTATTAAATCCATCTACAGGTTTTAATGTAGAGGTGAAATCCACCACTGGTGCTCCTGCGTCTGGAAATATCTATCTCACACTAGCAACTGATACTTCATTGGGAGAAGAAGGATATGATTTAAAAATCACTGAAGATCTGATTACGCTATCCGCTAATAAATCAGCCGGAATATTTTATGGTATTCAAACACTGAGACAGCTATTACCTCCTGCAATTGAATTGACTACTGTGCAGAAAAGTCCATGGGAAATTGCCAGCGGTACTATTCACGATGCACCAACATATGCATGGCGCGGAACAATGCTGGATGTAGCGAGACATTTCTTTAGTGTTGAAGAAGTTAAACATTATATAGACCTGGTAAGCTTGTATAAAATGAACATTATGCACTTACACCTTAGTGATGATCAGGGATGGCGCATTGAAATAAAGTCATGGCCTAATCTCGCTACGAAAGGAGGCTTGACAGAAGTAGGTGGTGGCAAAGGTGGTTATTACACGCAAGAACAGTATGCTGACATTGTTGCCTATGCCAAAAGTCGTTACATGACTATCGTACCAGAAATTGATTTACCAGGTCATATTAATTCAGCGCTGGCATCATACGGCGAATTGAATGGCGGAACTGTTGTTCCATTAGAAGGTCGCTACAAAGGCGATATGCAGACCAATAATATTCTGGATGGAAAAAATAAACCAACGGAGTTATATACGGGAATTGCTGTAGGATGGAGCACACTGCGTATTGAGAAAGAAGCGACATTTAAATTTGTAGATGATGTAATGCGTGAAGTTTCAGCTATTACTCCTGGCCCATATCTGCATATTGGTGGTGATGAAGCTGCAGCAACAAAAAAAGCCGATTACATCGCTTTTATCAATCGCTTTAAAGATATGGTGAAGGCACATGGAAAAATTATGGTTGGCTGGGAAGAGATAGCTCAAGGTGATATCAACAGTGATGTTGTTGTACAGAACTGGCACTCTACTGAGCATTCAAAAGTAGCAGCAGAAAAAGGAAGTAAAATAATTATGTCACCAGCAAAGAAAGCTTATCTCGACATGCAGTATGATTCGCTTTCAAGAATTGGCTTGCATTGGGCTGCATATATCGAAGTAGATAGTGCTTATATCTGGGACCCTGCCACACAAGTAGAAGGATTGCCACAAGAAAACATACTCGGCATTGAGGCACCACTATGGTCGGAGACTGTAACTAACATGGACGATATTGAATACCTCGCTTTCCCCAGAATACCTGGATATGCTGAGATAGGTTGGTCAGTACCTGCATCAAGAAATTGGGATGAGTACAAAGTACGTCTCGGCCATCACGCTCCAAGATTTAAGGCGTTGAATATTGACTATTATAAATCAAAGCTTGTACCGTGGGCTGAGTAAACAAACTCCATCACGTTAATGAGATCATAGATCAGCAACAGGTGGACTATGATCTCATTTTTTTATGATCAATTAGAAATCAAAAGAAAAATTATTTTGAGTTTTTCTACACTACGATTCCTTTATGGGATGGCTAAAGAATACAATAGCAAACCATATCGCGAATATGGTATAGATCACACCAATTATCCACAATAGTGTTATGGTTTGATTTACCATTACAGCCTTTAAGATTGCCAATGCACTCACAGCGAAATGCAACAAATTAGCCATAGCAATCGGCCTGTTGTAAATACCTCCAATCAGATTAGCTTTCGACATCCAGTTACACATAGCAAAAGCCAGATAGCAGGCGCCAATTATTTGCACCAGCACCGGAGTAATTCCTACAGGTGCAATTTGCATACTGTTTAAAAATTCGTGTGGAAGAAAAGAAGCCGCAATGCCAGCTAACCCCATAGTTAGTGCACTGCTCATCATCAATAATTTAGTGTTCATTAAAATTCGTTGTTACCTGGTACGAATATAGATGTTTACCAGAATGATTCACCATATCATTTTTGATTTGCCGGATTGGTGTTCGTAGTTGATTCAGTTTGATGCAATGTTTTGCCCTGCTTCTTTTGTAAGTGAATAACTATAAACAACAAACCAAACAGGATAACGAAGATTACTACATATAATACGTATAGCATTTTCTTTAGCTTGAGGTACCGGCCATGCTTCCGCATTAATGCAGAATAATTCTGATGGCGGTGGATTTTGCCAGCGCTTATAGGGTCTCTCCGTAAGCGTATTTCATTTTGTCCCATTGGCGTAGGTAATCGTTAATTTAAAGTTCATTCTAAGTCTGTCGAGTGCACGATAGGTTCGCATCTTGGCGCCGCCCTCAGTTATGTCTAATATGAAAGCGATTTCTTTAAAGTTCTTGTCTTCAAAGAACCGAAGCTCAAGTACTTCCAGCATATCGGTTGGCAATTCTTTCAGGTAGGTTAGCATTTGCCCTATCAGTTCTTCATCCCAGCCTTCATTGGCCATGTCTATCAACTCACGAACCCGCACTTCTTCCAAGCTGAATACTTTGCTGCTCTTTTTATTTCGATAGTGCTTGTTCACTTCGTTGCTGGCAATTTTATAGAGCCAGGCAGAGAAGGGAACACCTCTGAACTGATAACGGTCTAGGTTTTTTAATACACTCAAAAAAGTTTGCGAACAGAGATCAGCCGTTAAGTCTTCATCGTCTGTTTGCCGATAAATATAATTGAAGATCCTGTCGAAATACTTTTCATATAAAGCGCTGAAAGCATTCGGGTTTCTCCTGGCGCGCTCCAGGATTGCGTACTCTTCTCGAATTTCATCTTCAGACATGCAAATTCAATTTATATAATAATCCGAAGGTTTATGAAAAGTCACAACTATAACTGATTATATCATTTAGCTATCCTCAAACCCTTTGCTCCAGCGGAGCAACCTCTCTATAGCAATGATTATGTTTTTATTTTTGCCCCAGCGGGGCAACCTATTTTATTTAATCAATGGCATGATGCTTTAACCTCTCAACCCTTTGTTAAGGTGATTGGATTTAAGATGATGCTATTTAATTCGTGTTAAATCAGCTTTTAAAATAACAATATCTTGTAACTGATTAGCTGGTTTGATAGCATGCGAATCATCATAGCCTGACCATTGACTGTTAGCAACATAATAAAGTGCATCACCTATCAGGCATCCATTGGTGGGCTCATTAAAAGCTGGATGATGGTTATCAATGACAATCATGCTGGTAAGCTTATCCATAGTATCGTTCAAAAAATATCGCGTTACACGCATGGGGTTTATACCATTCTGAATAGCAATAAGGCTGTTCTTGTAAAACAATAAACCATCAATAGATTTTAGTGAGCCATCACCATCCCATGGCAGTTGAATAAGTTCTTTGGTAGCAACATTAAGTCTGAATATTCCTTTTATATAATCGGCAATAAACAAATAGTTACCACCAGGCGCGAGAGCAATGCCTTGAATACTCCAGAATTGAGATGAAGTAAAAAAATCGTCCGTGATTCCCGTTCTTTCATTGGTGCGAAATATGATATTGTTTTTACTGTCTGAAATATAAAAGCCACCTTTCTGATCGGAGCACATATCGCCAAAAACACAACTCATCTCTGGATCGGCTAACGGATATTTCTTAATGAGTTTTTTTGTTTTTATATCATACTTATAAACTGCCGATTGCCCAGGAGTTTCTGATTGCTCCATCTCATCCATCGGTGATGCGCAAGCCCAGAGTATTTGTCTGTAGGGATCAATCCTTAATCCTAACACGGAAGCCAACCCATCTTGCCCTGATGTTGTGAAATCCTTAGTGTTCCCATCTTTATTCACCGGGCGCTAAGGTTTCAACATGTAATTGCCTGTCGTGAACAACGAATGCAGTGTCTGATTGTATTACTGGTATCTTTAAATCTTTTTGTGCTTTTAGTAATGCCTTAAAGTCATCACGATTTACAAGGTTTTTAAAATCAGGATTAGCCATGTCGAAATCTGCATCAATATGAATAGCCTTATTCAGAAATTTCATAGCCTCATCAGGCTTGTTCACGAGCGCTGCAGCTCTTGCGACTTCATATAAGATACCTTGATGATACGGGTGAATTTTATTCGCCCCCGTGATCATTTCATAGTACTGCGGGTAATTTCCTTTTTTGTAAGCTTCGGTAGCTCTATCGTAAAAATCTTTAAGGGTTTTAGGCTGAGCCCACGCTGTAGTTGTTAAGAGAACCAGCAATAGAATATTCTTCATCACACAATCATGTATGAGCCTAAAATACAAATTTATTCTTTATATCAGCGAGGCATATTGTCAGACTTTGCCCAGGTCATCACCGAACACGATGACGATAGAATTTTTATAATGGATATAAAGTTTACACAATAGTTTCATAAGCCTGAGGGTATGTCTAAATTATGCAGGTAATTGTAATTGAATAATACCTCAATCCGGGGGATTACGTATTTTCGTTTATACACCTACTTTGCATATTGATATGATGAAGAAGCTTAAGATAATAGGGCTTTTACTGTGTGTGCTGGTTGAGGGGATCTCGCAAGATTTTCATTATACACTCCGCAATTACACTGCCGTAGATGGACTGCCGCAATCGCAGGTAGTAGGCATAACCGAAGACAAGAACGGGTACCTTTGGATGGGAACCGAAGGCGGTGGTTTAGCCCGTTTTGATGGACGTGAGTTTAAAACGTATAATACCCTCGATGGCCTTATCGAAAGCGAAATCTGGGGAATATTAATCGACAAGAAAGAGAATATCTGGACACTCCATCCCGGAGGTGTTACACGATTTGATGGTCTTCACTTTACAAAATTCCATAGCAATCCAGCTCGCAACTTCTATCGCATATTTTCATTAGAGGATACTACATTTCTAATATCCATGGATGGCAGGCTGAGCAAGATCTATAATGATTCATTGCATGCGCCCCAATCTCTTGTAAAAGGAAGAGAGGTCATACGTTTCTATTTTTCTCAAAAAGGTGATGCGTGTTACGTTCTTGATGACAGCAGTTTCGTTATTCAATCTGCAAACAGCATCAGCAAAATTATTCCATCAGTTGAATTGGGTAAGATCTTCTCATTAAGTGATTATAAAAACCAGATCCTGGTACAGAGTCAGTATGGCAACTACCTGGTTGATCCGAAAACTAAAACCATACAAAAAGCAAATCTCGGTTTCGATCTTACCAACAGAGTTTATCTCTACGATGAGAAGCGAAATATTTTCTGGACACACCTCGGGCCTAACTTGATAAAAGAGTCACTCATTAACGGCGTTGTTAAAAGAGACACCATTCTTCATGATGTAACCATCACCCAGGTATTCCTGGACTCCGAAAACAACACCTGGTTTGCATCAAGTGGCAATGGCTTGTATAAATACTTTATTCAGGATTTTGATCGATGGAGCCCAGACCATGTACAAGGAGTTATGTCCGTACTTAAGGATAATGAAGGCTCTGTCTGGATGGGTACGATGACCAAGGGGTTATGGAAAATTAATAAGGGCAAAGTGAAATCATACTTTGATAAAACATCGCCATCCATGCCCTATCGAAATAGTATAAATTCTATTGTGCAAGATAATGCGGGCAACCTATGGATTGGTAGCAAAGGAGGTCTTGGCAAATATGACAAGGTGAAGGATAATTTTAATTGGATACCAACTGAAAATGGCCAGGAGAAATATTTTGTTCGGTGCCTTAAGTTTGATGAAGACGATGGGCTTTGGGCTGTTACGGGAGATGGACTTTGTTTTTATAAAAATGACAAGTGGGTAAGGAAATATACAACAAAAGATGGATTGACTGCAGATTACCCCATGGCTTTGTACTACTCAAAAAATTACAAGACTTTATTTCTAGGTAATCAAAGTGCCATACAGACAATTAAGAACCAGAAAGTAAGCACTCTTAAAATCAAGGGCATTGAGAACACCTACGTTATCTCCATGAGTTCTTATCAAGACTCGTTGATTGTAGCTGGAACCAGCGGCGTTGGTATGGTTTTGTTCAATCCCCAAACAGGTAGGCAATCATCAATTTCTACGCGAGAAGGTCTTGCATCTGATTTTATATATTTTGTAGCAGCCGATGAGAAAGATTACTTATGGGTTGGTACTGAAAAAGGTATAAACAGAATCAAGTTAAACGCGCACTATGAAATTATTGAAAATATTCATTACGGTTATGAAAACGGATTGCTCGGCGTAGAGACAAATCAAAATTCATTTCACATAAGTCCTACTGAAAAATATTTTGGTCTTGTTGATGGTGTTTATCTATTCAACGATTTAAGACGAGCTGACAAGAGCAAGAATTCATTTAATCTTCATCTAACCGATATAGAAATTTTATACGGTGAGTATGAAGCCCGGGATTATGCAGACAGTGTGTATGGTTTTTTTAAGATCCCCCATCATCTGTCGCTACCTACAGACAAAAATCATGTTACATTTAATTTTAATAGAGTAGATAAGAGTCATTCTAAATCTATCAAGTTCAAATACTTCCTTGAGAATTTTGATAAAGCATGGTCACAGCCAACAGC
>Ga0310811_10006563_pt1 | contig 14870 bp, 21 predicted proteins | sample YCmetagenome_FD_207642 | JGI IMG/M metagenome (GOLD analysis project Ga0310811, IMG submission 207642) | Soil microbial communities from experimental microcosm in Duke University, North Carolina, United States - YC | ecosystem: Engineered > Artificial ecosystem > Soil microcosm > Unclassified ...
GTTTCTGAATTACAAACGTTATAATAAAACAATCCGACTTTGTTTTTGTCATTTGAGAGAGTAAGATCAAATAAATTTGAAGGAATGCTTGCATTATTTACCATACAAAATTGTTCAAGAATAAAACTCTTTTCAGTTTCATCAATGGAGGTTAAACTTACAAAAATTGGAAGATCGATTGTTCTTTTGATACCTTTGTAACGAATTTTTCTTAATATTTCTAATAATGAATCAGTATTAATCTTACTAACTACATTTGGGTTAAAAATATATTGTTCAACAAAGAGATTAATTGCATCGTTGTATAATTCCAATTTAATTAAGCAATCAAACCAATATTTAAGTGCAGTTTGTGTAATTGGAATATTCTTTTGGTAGTTTTTAGTAATAAGTTTCCATTCAACAATTGATTCATCAAATCGATTTTGATTGTAAAATATTTTAGCGGTATCTATTGAATAAAGTTCTTTACTGATTTTATTTTCCCTCGACAAATTATTATTAAGGAAATTAATGCGGTGCTTGATAGAAATAGAATCGGCAAAAAATTTCAAACCATTGCTTAAATACAAATTAGCCTCAAGTTCGTCGGCGTATAGTGATGTAAAATGCGGATCAAAAGAATTAATTGACAATAATTTGAATGCGCGATTAACTTTATAATTCTGTTCCTTTTTTAAGAAATAATCAATCCCTGTAGATAGGTCAAAGGACAAAACATTTTTATTTATTTGATATAAGTTATAAATTAAATCTTTACGAATGGTCGTACTTGAAATCAATTCATAAACTTTAAGACAAATTTGATTTAGTAATGAATTCTGTTCTTCTGTTACTTTAATTATATCTCGGCCAATATTTATATGCGAATAAGCATAAATAACTATGACGTCGAAATTGCTTACATCTGTTAAAAGAAATTTTTGACATTCTATAATTGTTTCTTCATACAATCCTGAATAATATAAATCGAGTATTCTTGTATATTTGTCGTTATAGTATTCTTTGATATTTGATTTTGCATCAAACAGATAAATTAAAGGTAATATCTGACAATCTTTCGTTTTTTTATAAATGTACTTAACTGTCGTCAATAAAAAATCTTTTTTGAGTTTATTAAGGGATAGATTTTTAAGTACATCACGCAAAATTAAATATCTATCGATGACTGAATTATTACTTTCAAATAATGTAATTGCGGAATAATCTTGCACTGCTCTATTTTCATAAATATTTAACCTAAATAAATAATACCCTCTAATATCATTTTCCAACTTATTTTTATTAATCCTGAAAATAGAATTAATATCATAATCATATTTATAAGCAGACAAATTTCGTTCTGTCCTGTAACTTAAAAAATGTGACAAAGTACCAATTATGCCATGTTTATTTATCTCGTTAATTTTGGATAAAAATTCTTTTTGTTCTTCTGACTTATTTTGATATTCCAGCAGTAAAAATTTAGATTCTATATACCATAAGGAATAACCTATATCAATGGCAATAGTTTCTAAAATTTTTTCAGCTTTCTTATAATTACCTTGAAGGAAATTTTTTTCAAAGTCTTTTTTAAGTATTAAAAATAGTGATAGCTCTTTTGAAAACTTTCTAATAGATAACAATAACCATTTAATTTCGTTTTCCTCTGCTTCCGGTTTATACAAAGTATCGCCTTTACCTAGTTCCTCAATAGTTTTAGGTAAAGAATTTCCATAAATAGAAAAGTTTAAAGGTTTGAAGGCGGTTGATATGCCATCTGCTAACAAACATAGATTTTTAAAATCCAAATTATTTTTAAGCGTATTGAGCATATCTTTCTTGTACCTGTTAGAAAGAACTTTCCCAATTGCATGATGATACACACTTTTCATAACGTAGCTATTAGTCGAGAATTTACTGTAAGAATTTTAAAGTATTTTTATTCGAATCCGTCTTTAAAAAATTCCTTCGCATTCATTTTATGAAATCGCATAATTTTAAGTAAAGAAGATAATTCCATATTAGCGCCGATTTCATATTTATAGTATTGACCTCTAGAAATTCCAACATCTTGCGCAAATGCCTCCTGATTGGCGTATCCCGCTTTTTTCCTCAATTCTGTGATTCTTTGGCCTAGTTGCTTATAAAATTTATCGTCCATTTCCATATTCAAATAAACCTATTTGTCGCTTTAAATACACCCGCTTTAAACTTGGATTTTTAAAGCTGGTTCAGTAATGTTGTCATTGTAAACCAATATATTATGATAACTAACGATAAAAGCCCAAATGCTAAACATCAGCCTGTAGAAATCACCCAAAAAGTGATTAATGAGTTAAGAAGTCTTTTTGAATTCTCTCCTCCTGGTAGATTAAGACAAAGTCTAACCGATATTCTTCTTTCTTATCTCTCGACTACCGATCCGGAATTTTATGAGGACGACATTGATGAAATAGCTACCGACTTTTACTTTCTAATTAAGTTCTTGGAAAGTGTAGAAAAAGATTCACAGAAAAGTAGTAATCATGAAACAGAAAATTAAAACGGATATGTTCGAAGCCGATACTGAAAAAGTATTGGAAGAATTAAAGGAACTATTTTATGTCGCACCTCCTCATAAACTGAAGGAATATTTACTTGAAGTTTATTTCACTTATCTCATCGAATTGGAAACGCAAGATTATCCCAATAATCATCGAGAAATAACAGAGGGCTATTATTCCATAATTACCTTTTTGACAAAGCTGAACAGCCTCAATGAACATTCATCACCTACCTCAACATAATGGAAAAAGGATCTTCACTATATATTCACGTAAGAAAATATGAATTTAAAAGCACGTTTTGGGAAACCCGTCCTCCCGACTCTTATGGATTTATTCGCAAGAAAATGATGTATGATGTAGAGTTGTTTCTCAACGAGGAAAAATACATGAAAAATTTAGAAAAAAAATTCTTCTTAAAAAGTGGGATAATTGATGAGTTTACAATTTTTAAAAATGCCTACGTTATTCCAGTTGCCTTTATCCCGGTTCATATAGGTATCTATAAAACCAGAATATTTGTTCATATTTCTTCCAAGGTGTATTTTACTATCAATGTTTTATTAGTGATCAATGATTTCAAAAATGGAGTAGTTGAACCGAATCCCAACTATTGGGATTATAGGGACAACAAGTTTAACCGGATAGACTTTTTTAAGTATTTTCAATGATTTCAACTTTATTTCATCCATAATTCAACCTTAATTTAATACACTTTTAAACGCATATTTTGTATCAGCATTATTTATATAAAATATTAATTTATAAATATTTAATTAAATAAAATATATTATACTAAAATATTTAGCGCATATTATTTGGCATTTTGGAAGTTTCATAATTACCTTTGTAACATAAAATCAACTCAACCACTAAATACTATGCGAAACAGAATGAGCCGAGAGCAGGTGGAAGAAATCATCTCCCCTTTTCTCTCTACAATCACTTCCAGTATTAAAAAAGGATTCACCGATTACATGGACATGGTCGGTTATGACTCGTATACTAAAGAGCGAGTGTTAGGTTTTAATGGACGCACCAAAGCGACTTTAATTCATAACCTGATCATTGAACGCATCCGTGAAAATTTTGCAGGCGTTACCGGTATAACAGCCAAAGAGTACAAAGGAGTTTTCGGACTTCATATCCGTGGCCAACTTTTTATCCGTTTTAATAAATTCAATTCCCGGCTTCAGCCGACAAGGGCTAAGACAAAGCAACGGATCAAATTTGAAAATCAACAAACCGTGATCCCTGGCTTTCCACGTAAACCGATGTTTCTCTATGCGGGTTATACCTTTACTTCCTCTATGACTGGAATAGGAAGCATTCATATTGCTTCCCGCCTGAAAGAAAAAGAAGAATGGAGAATGGATGTATACAATCACCTTCCTGTACAAATGTCTATTCCGGAAGTAACAACTATTCGGCAGGAAAAGCTGGTGAAAATAAAAAAGCAAAAAATCAGCAGAGCAAGTTAACCTATGAAAATCGTTAAACTAAAAAGAACCTCTCATCCAGAGTTCAATCATAAGCTTATTGCCATTGCCCGTGAGCAGCGTGGTATCGGACAGAGCGAACTGGCGATAAAGGTAGGGATTGACCAAGGCAATATTTCCCGGATTGAGCGAGGCATACAGAATCCAACACCCGAAACAATGGAAAAAATCGCTGAAGTGTTGAACTACTCTATCAGCTTTTTCCGGCAAGAATCTCGGGTACTTGAATTTGAAAATTCTTATTACCGACGTAAACTTAAAATACCAAAGAAAGATCTTCTAAAGGCTGAAGCTAGCATTAATGTCTCGAAAGTAAATCTGGATGCGCTTTTACAATTGGTAGAACTTCCATTATCTAATTACTTACAGTTTGACCTTTCCAAAGATTCCATTACTCCGGCGCAATGTGCAATGAAGCTTCGTAAGCATTGGCAAATTTCTAATGGATATGTTCCTAACCTGACGCAGTTACTTGAAAAGAACGGAATTGTAGTCATCAATATAGATTTTGGGAATATTGAAATCGATGGGCATGCTGTAGTAACTGAAAATAATATTCCCATTATTTTCATTAATAAGAATATCTCTGCTGACAGATATCGGCTTACGTTAGCGCACGAATTGGGACATCTAGTGCTTCATTTAGGAAAAGATATTCCCAAAGAAAGAGATGTGGAAGAAGAAGCTTTTCTTTTCGCCGGAGAATTTATGATGCCAGAACGGGAGATCAAATCCGAATTGATGGAAGTAACTATAGAGCGTTTGATGCAGCATAAACAATACTGGAAGATCTCGATGGGTGCTTTATTGAAAAGAGCTCGCGTATTAGAAATGATCAGTGAGAATCAATACAAATACCTTTGGCAGCAAATGACACATCTTGGTTATAAGCGTGTAGAGCCTGCTAAACTAGATTTTCCCAAAGAGCAGCCTTCCATCCTACGCCAGCTTATTGATGCACACTTGGACGAATTAGATTACAAAGAAAGTGATCTGGCAGAATTTCTAGGGCTTCGTTTTTCAGAATTCGAAGATCAGTTCTTATCTGACCGTTTACGAATTCGTCGAAATAATAAAAAATAGACTTTTATTTTTCAGCAGTTATGAAATTAAAAAGATTTTTTGTCTTTACATTTTCAAGAGGAATATTCTGCGTTAAGGATATTCACTCTTGCCATTATCCATAGTCATTTTTCCAATCCTCAAAACATTTTACTTTCTGCTCCAGCAATCTTTAAAATTGCACGCTACAATTTTGTCTAATTTTTATAGTGTAATCACTTATACAAAAGAAACGATAACCAACAAAAAGCAGCGACAGAAAAGAAAAAACGCAGGAAGCAGTCAGTCAATTTTAGTGTCCTTTACATCATCAAAATCATTGACACAAAAATATACTGACATGAAAAATTTTGGAGGAAAATACTCAAAGTTTGACAAGATCGTCGCCAGAATCAATTATCTAACTGAAGAGGTCGTTAAAAAACCTCAAAGTGAATCTTTAAAAAAACAACTCCGGGATGCAGAAGAAGAACTCTGCAACCTGATTCAGCAGGAGGAACATGAAGTAAACAAATTAGTAAGCGCTCTTAACGAAGAACCAGAATGGGAAGAGTAGAATATAAAACAAAAAAATCATTTGAAGTCAGACCTTACAAATTCAAGGAACTTCCAATTCTTTATCATGTAAGTGCTCCTACTTTGCGCAAGTGGTTGCTGGCGATCAATGCTAAGATCACTCTCAACGGTGGCTATTATACCATTACGCAAATGGAAACTATTACAGAGTATTTAGGCATTCCTTATCTGATCTATGATATAGATTATGCAGATGATAATTCTGATAAGAAAGAATTTGAAAATCCATTTCAGGTACGTCCTTACAAATGGAAAGAACTCTGCGATCTATATGGAGTATGTCCCAGAACTCTTAAACGATGGCTCCATCCATTTAGAGAAGAGTTAGGAAAACTGAAGGGTGGGTATTATCTTATTCCTCAAATTGAAATTATAATTAACAAAATAGGATTACCATATTTCATCTATCAACGAGAGGAAGATGAGAATAAAATTGCAGGATAGTCTACAAAAGGAAAATAGTTGAAAATTCTTAAAGCAACATGAAGAATAACATTTACGAACGACATATCATTCTTAGAAACTCTAAGAGCAAGAAGGCATCAAATGAACTAAAGCTAAATTCAGAAGCTATAATTAAATTTATTCCTTTAATAAGTATATTCTTACTTATATGTGGAGCAACTAATATATTCTTTTACTACTCGCATTTCGGTTTTGACATTTTCTTGTTCATAGAAAACTTCGAAATAATTTCATTAAATTTTCAATTTGTGATTATCCTAATTATTAAAACAATTTTACTTATTCCAATTATTTACCTTCTAATAAATGGAATAAGTAAAATATTAATGAAAATCACTAAAATAAAATCAAGCGATTTTCACAAAAAGGACTTTTTAGAATTATACTTATGGTTTAACATTAGTATAACTGTTCTAATTATTTATGAATACTATAGTCTAAGTTTTGAAGAATTTATTCATGTATTTAAAATTAATTTATTAGTAATACTTTATTCTGCTGTTGTATATATCGTATTAGAAAAAACAAAAGATTACAAATCCATAATAATTAAGATCCTTTTCCCAATATTAATTTTTGGATTTTCAATTTTAAATGGAATGGATGATGCGATTCAAAATAAAAATGCTGATAATTATATTGTTGATTTCAACTACAATAACACATATATAACAAGCAACAAAAACATTAAATTGATAGGAAAAACTAACAAATATTTATTCATGTATAGTTCTTCTCAAAAAGAGACTTTAATTTATGAAACAGATAAAATCTCAAATCTTAGAATTATTATTAAGGACAAATAAAAAGACACATTTCACTAGCGTATATCATGCGAAGCTTACTACTTCAATTTTATTTTTTCTTCATAAATAATGGTAGCTGTATTATAAATCTTGACTTTATCATTCGCAGGATTGAAAATAAAAAAATGATTCTTAGTTCTTCCTAAATATAAATTTAAACTATCTGTTTCAATCTTCTGTCCATTATTTAACTCAAATTTATAAACGAGATTTTTATATTGATTTTTTTTAGTACCAAATTGTTCAAATAGCCAACTTATATCAAGCATTATAATAAGTAGTATTGAAGATATCATAATTAATATGCCTCTATAATTTTCTGATGTCCTTGTTAAATTTGTTCCAATATAAACAAAGCCTTTATATACCAAAAAGAATCCTCCCATTAGCCATGCTGACATCATTTCTCTATCACCGAAAAAAAATCCTCGTATAAATAAAACGCAAAAAATAACGATTAAAAGGTTACCAATAATTGGCATAACTTTAATCATTTTTTGCCTGATCCTAATAAACTGTTTTAATCTTTGATTCTTCCATTGCTGTTTTGCCTTTGAATAGTTAGCAAATACTTTAAATAATAAAATTGCAGTTACTGCTAAAATTATAAAATTAACTGCCAATTCATCAATAAATGGAGTAAGCGCTTCTTCAATATTCATGTAATCAGAAATATCAATATTATAATAGTTGTAATAAAAATATTCCTTCAAATATGAGATTATAGTTAATATCCCTATAAATAGAGCGGTATCCTTAATTTTTTCTTCCATAGCGATTCATATACGTTAATGAGCGATATCTTCTTTCCTAATTTAATCCTTTAGTCGAGATTTACAATTAGTAGAATTAATACTTAAAAGTAAAGGCAATAACAGTAAATAGAGAACAAGTAGAAAAATCTACAGGACTCATTTTTCAATTTTTTCTCACCTTTGATTCACTTTCAATCAACAAATCAGATTTAAACTACGTCAAAAGCAAAACAAAAACCCCCATGAAAAAATAAAGACATCGAAACAAAAGCAACGCCGGAAAAGAAAAGCCACGGGAACCAGTTTTGAAATTTTCTCAACCTTTGTAACGTCAAATTAAACGAACGAAAATAATGAGCCAGGACACAATCACCAGCATGAATAATAACTTCAAAGGTTTTCTATTGATCGCTGTTTTAAACCTAATGGCAGCTATAAACTGGAGCAATTGGTTTACCTATGCCCTCAACGCCATCACCGGCGGTATCATCTGGATCGCTTTCAAAGTACTTTCGGATATTATTACCGAATACCGTCATCATAGAAAAAGAAAAACAAAGAAAAATGATCAAGGGTAAGCACCTCCTCTGGGGAGCATTGGGAGCAGCAGGGCTGGCTGGAGGCGCTTACTTCCTTGGTCTTGGCAGGCTCTCCAAAGAACTGGAAACAGTAACAAAAGGACTGATTCATAAAGTAACACTAACCGGCTTAACCATCCGGATTGATGTGACACTCAAAAACCCAAGCGCCGGAACAATAAAAGTAAAATATCCTTTTGTGAAACTTCTCTATGGAGAAAGCACATTAGGAAGTTCAGAAGTAAAAAACAAAGATTTCAGCATTCCACAATTCGGGGAAGTGACCATAGAACCCATCTATCTCACACTAGGGTTTCTCTCTCTGGCCACCAGCGCCGCCTCTCTACTCAGAGACTACAGAAGCAGCGGCAAACTGACCCTGACGGTTCGAACCGTCACCACCCTGAATGGGAATGTTCCTTTCTCCAAGTCCGAGGAGATCACCATCGGATAAATAAGATTACCAATAAAAGGCTCGTGGAAGACAGGCCAAGTAAAACGTGAAGTAGAAAGTGTATGGAAGCTATCGGAGGAAGAAGGATAAAAAGTGTAGAGGAATACTTATACCTGTTTCCACGGCCTATTGGTAATGATACAGTAATTAAAAAAGGTGCAGATGTCAGCGATACGGTTCGGTTCATTCAAAAGAAAATGCCACAGGCCAGTTGGCAAACCGAAAAATTCGCACGATTTATTAAAGGAAATAATACAGAGAATTCATGCCGGAAAATATGGCAATGGCTCTACGATCACATTCCTTATAAGAAAGACGAGGAAGGCATTGAACAGATTCGTTCTCCAAGAAGATTGGTATATGAAGGGTCTAAAACCGGCGTGGATTGTGATTGTTATAGTTTCACGATTTCAACAATTCTCTACAATCTAAACATTCCGCATTTTTACCGCATCACCAAATATGTAAAAGCAGATGGCTCAGAACCTCGCTGGCAGCACATCTATATTGTGGTTCCCAAAAATGGAAAATTGGATCGACCTCTTACTCGACGCAGCGAGTACATCGTGATCGATTGCGTCAAAAACAACTACGACAGTGAAGAACCTTATTACGAATGCATAGACTTTAAAGCAGATATGAGACTGGATTATTTAGATGGATTAGACGGGAATGAATTTGAAGTTCCCAATTCAATGGATGCCAAAGATATGGCTGCCATTTACGAAGAAGAGGAACTCGGAAAAATTGGTCAGTGGGTTAAGAAGGCTGTTAAGAAAGTAGGTAACGTCGCTAAGAAAGGATTTCAGGTAGTGAAGAAAGTTGGAAACTCTCCTTTACGGGTAACCTTTCTTGCCGCTATGAAAATAAATTTCCTTAACGTAGCCAGACGCTTGCGGTATGGCTATCTCAGCGATGATCAGGGAAGAGCAATGGGACTTAATTTAAGTAAACTTGCGCATCTTAGAAAGGTGGTGGAGAAAGCGGAGAAGATTTTTGAAAAAGCCGGAGGAAAAAAACAAAATCTAAAACTTGCCATACTGAAAGGAAAAGGAAACAAGGACAAAAAAGTAGCGCTCTCCGGAACAGATCTTCTTTACGGTGATATGGACGAAGAAGAACGTCAGATCATTCACGGGCTTGGAGAGTTGGGTGATTTGGGAGTTGCCCCTTTAGCAGCAGGTTTTGCACTGGTCACGCCTATTTTCACCGCACTTGCCAAAGCGCTCAAAGGGGCGAAAGGACTCTTCCCGGCAGGGCATCCTGAAAACAAAAATTTTGAAAGCGATTCTGATACAGAAACCACCACCACAGCAGCAACCATTCCTGTTACTACTGAATCATTGGATCAAACTTCCAATAATGTTTCTGTTGTAAATCAGCAAGAGTCGGCTTCAACAACAAATCCGCTTTCTCCCGATGAAAGTTCACCGCCTTTGCCTATTACAAAAGACAATACTGTTCCGGCCACTCCGGTAGATACATCCACTCCTACCTCACAAGGTGATCCATCCCCGGCGGTTACTACTACTGCAACCGTTCCGGAAAAAACGGATACACCAGCGCCCGAAGGTTTTTTTTCCAAAGCCGGAGCCTGGATCAAAAGTAATCCTCTGCCTACCGCACTGCTCGTGGCAGGAGTTGGAACTGGGATCTACTTTATGACCAAACAGAAAAAAGCTATTCCAAAACAATCGGAGGTTTTGCAAGGCATTCCTTCTGATAAGAAGAAACCAAAAAAGAAAAGCGGTAAAAAAAGTAAACCTAAAACCTTTAAGGCAATAAAAATTAAATAACTATGGCAAAATCAAAAAAAGCAATAAAGGCAAAAAAATTAAAAACATTGGGTGCCACAGAGGATAGGTTTTCTGTGGGCAAAGAAATATCCAGGGAACAAATCGGATACGCAGTACTTTCCTTTTTTGGAGGCGCGCTCATTGCTTCTTCTCTCAGTGGAACGCAAGCTGGAAAATTCACAGGAGCTGCCGGAATATTGACTGGTGGTTTCGGCGCTTGGAAAAAAAATCTATACGCTACCAGTTTCGGCGCCGGGATGTTCTTCTCCGGTGTTAATCTGCCTAAACCGGAACAACCGGTCAGTGGTCTGGAAGACGAGACGGTCATGGGCATCGATTTCAAATCCATTGCCGATAACACTAAAAATTACTTCAAACACTTGGGCGCAAAACTGATGTTGAAAGAACCCGAAACGCTGACAGTCACAAACAGCACAGTCAATGGGTTGAACGGAGAAGAAAAGGAAGAAGTCAAATACTTTTTGAATCCACTTGCAGGCGAAGCTTCTTCTGAACCTGATCTAAGTGAACTCAATGCCATCGAAGAGCAAATGGATCAGATGGCTGCCACCGAGGAGGTCGAAACAAACATCATCATTTAATTTTCGAATTACCAATTTAATTACAATACAGGCCTTTTCCCCCAAGACCTGATTAGAAAACTATTGTCAAACTAAAACAAAAATAATATGCTGGGAAATTTAGGTGCGCTGGCCAATAGCGAATATGCCAATGCAGGAGACCTGATCGGTCTGGAAGGAAATGAAGAATTAATGGGTTACCTGGCTTCCTTGGATGCGGTCACCCGTCATAAGACAATGCAGAAACTTTACAAAAAGAATAATGCTTCGCAAGGCTCCAGAGCGGAGTTTGAAAAATTCTTCTCCGAACTTCCGGCCAATATCAAGGAAGGATTGTTGAATGGAAAACTGAGACTAGCCGATACTATGATCTATTCGATCAAACCGATCAGCGGAGCAAAAACGATTAAGATGTTCGAAAGCCAGGACATTAAAGAAACCAACCTGCGTAACATCAGCAATGGAAGGCTCCCAAAAAACTCGGCAATGCTGGTCTCCGGAATCATTATGAAATATGGCGTAGCTGCCTCTCTCAACAAAGATGACCTGATGAGTACCAACTACGGCAGTATCAGTGCTGCACCGGCACTGGCCAGTGGAGAGTTTCATTTGAAGGCAAACAAAAAGCACATCATTGACCCAAGTAATAACGATATGTTTGTAACCGATAATTTTCAAAACGTACCGCTGGGGTATTACAAACTTGCCAATCCAAGACTTATCCATGACGATGTGGACATTGAAATGGAAATCGAACTTGGAAGCATTACCGGGTTAAACGCCAACGGCGTTATCAAAGTCGCGCTGCATGGCACGATCACCATTCCATAGCAGGTATCGGCAGGAAGTTGAAAGCACTTCCTGCCTGTTTAAAATATACCAATCCTAAAAGTAAAATAGCATGACAGCAAAGTATACAAAAAAAGCTTTCAGCTTTCTGGTGGATACGGCCTCCAGTCCTTATTCCAAAAAATTTGAACTTGATAAAAATGTACGACTGGTAAGAGCGATGCTGATCACCTCCAACAAAGACAATCTACTTTACTACCGTGGTTCTCAAAAAATAGAAATCAACGGACTGGAAATTTTTCCCGAGGATTATGAATCCAAATTATTGATGTCAGGAATTGGTGTAGCACCGGATCAAAAATACGCCGATCTGGGTGATGAGGTGATGGCAGGCAATGGAGAGGTAAAAGTACTTTACAAAGATACCGACAACTCCAATGCTCCTTTCGAACCTTACAAAGTAAACCTTTATTTTATTTGCGAACTGGCCTGATGAAAAAACCGATCAAAAAAATAATCGTGTACACACTGGAGATTACAGCGCTGGAACGATTCAAACAATTTGAAATTAAGTTGCCGGGGGGCATTAAAAAGATCTCCGGCATCATCATAACTACCTCTAAAATCTGATGGCAAAGCTGGGAACAATCACACTACAGGCACTCGATGATTCGGATGTCTTTTTAAGTCAGGACATCTATAGCGATGAACAGGGCGAAATCTCCGATGCGCTAGTAGGAATCGTTTCTCCTGGTCTGGATATAGAAAAAGCCTATGTAAGTGGAGCTGTTCCAAAGTCTACACCAGTCTTTGTGGAAGCAGACGCAGCCGTAATCTACGGCTGGTTCAGGTCTGAAGAATTTAATGATCCGTTTAGAATAAGGATTTATCTGGAATGTGAAAAAGTAGAAGGTGTGGAAGAAACTAATAATACAAGCGATGAGCGAGGAACTGATACTGCAATTAATCCCGGAGAGGATCCGGCAATCTGGATATAAAAATTACCATTTGCGTTACCGGGACTTTACCATAAAGGCTTCTTCCACTCTTGTAATTCCGGCCTTCAATGAGTTCTGGTTTATTTCCGGCGATCCGCAAGGGTTGCTGGTAGAATCCGGTTATGGAATTTACGATTCCACCGGTGCTTATCTGAGCGACAACACGCATATCCATCGGGGAGAAATCGTGATTACAAATGAAGATCCGGAAAACAAAAGAATAAAATTCGTGCAGGTAATTATTATCAACTAACGATTCGTATGGCAATCATAGGAAAAGAAAAATACAACCAGGAAAAAATAGACAAGTTACATGATTACCTGAAAATGTATCAGGACATGGGACAACCCATCGATTTTGAAGTATTGGTGGATGGATTCAAAGCAGTGCGCAGAACTGCCAATCCGGATATGTTCCGGCTATTTGAAAACTTTGTGAACGGTGAAACAAAATCCATTGAAGTGCTTTTTTATCAGGGCTCTTCCAATAACAACGATAAACACCTGTTCACCTTCGCTGAGGAGGAAAAAAGTATTGCACTCAGTGGCATAGAAGTTGACAACCGGATCAACGAACAGGTAAATAAAGCAAGGAAAGATTGGGAATTTGAACAATTAAAAAAGGACAATGAAGAGTGGGAAGAATATGCAGGTGAACTGCAAGAAGAAATTGATCATCTTAAAAAAGAGTTACAGGAAGTTAAAGCTGATCGCTCTCCGCTGCACGGCTTTCTTGGAGAGTTTGGTTCGTCTCTGGTATCAGGTTTAGTGAGAGAGAATCCTAAACTGGCAGGCAAGATTCCCGGACTTTCGGGGTTGGTGGAACCTGCTATTTCAGCCAAAGACAGCCCAGCGCCAGGAAGTGATATTCATTTTACCAGCGCTGATCCTGCGATGAGTCCAGAAGCAAATGAAGCCTCTTCTTCTTTTGTAATGTATTTACGGGAACATTTTAAAGGGGAACAGTTTGATCAACTGATGGGCATCATTGATCTGCTAGCCGCAAGTCCTGAGAAAATCAGTTTTACTCTTGACCAACTCAAACAAGCTTAACCATGAAGACATTTAAATTTAACGACGTACCGCTTCCGGCAACCACACAAACCGAAGCGGCAGAAAAACTTCGCTATGCGCTGGTGCTGGCCAGAAGCTTTCAACCACATGAACTCCGAAGACTCGCAGAAGTAGTGGAAAAAGATCCGCTTAAAGTAGCGCTGGCAAAAAAAGCATTAGGCCTTTAACAACATCTTTCTATGAGAGCAAAAAAAAGAAAAATCCTGCTCTCCAAACGCTCTGGTAATTCTTCTGATTTCCATACCAAAATACAGGATTTCAAAACCATTGTTATCTATGGCAGTCTTGGGATTGCAACGATTGGGGGAATCGTATGGGCAGTAGACCGATTGATTAAAAAAAGCGCTAAAAACAATTCCGCTACCAAAAGTTTATCGGAAGGCGATCCGGCTTCCTTTGCAAGTGATTTAATCAGTGCTTTTGACAATGATAATTATTTCGGTTGGGGTACAAATGTAGAAAAAGTATACGATGTATTTAACAGGCTACCTTCTCAACGCTTCTATCAAAAAGTGATTGATGCTTATAAAAAGCAAACTGGTAAAAATCTTAATACAGCTTTGGTAGATGAGCTTTCCACCGAAGAATTACAAAATGTAAAACAAAAGCTTAACCAAAAACCAGTATAACCATGAACAATCAAAATAAAAGCGTTTCTCCTGAAAAGGCTTTCTTCTATGGCATTGGGGCACTGGCCGTTGGTGGAGCAATCTATTATACTGCTAAAACGATTCTACAGAAAAAGGAAGATCCTGATGCGTTGGAACCGGAAACAGCTGCTGTTACTACTATAAAAAAATCAGCCAAAAAGCTTCCGGCCGGAAACGATGAATTTCCACTAAAATACGGTAGCATGGGTTTGCGGGTACGTCAGCTTCAAACTGCTTTGCAACGTATCCTGGGAGAAGCCGT
>Ga0310811_10006564_pt1 | contig 14869 bp, 10 predicted proteins | sample YCmetagenome_FD_207642 | JGI IMG/M metagenome (GOLD analysis project Ga0310811, IMG submission 207642) | Soil microbial communities from experimental microcosm in Duke University, North Carolina, United States - YC | ecosystem: Engineered > Artificial ecosystem > Soil microcosm > Unclassified ...
GCAAGATCACCGGAGAGGAGGACCGCTACTCGCACACCGACCTGTGGGACTTCGACGCCAACCTCCAGGGCTCCCAGGCGTCCGTCCAGGCGCTGCGGCCCGTCCTCGAGGAGCGCGACCCCGCGCTCGTGAAGACGCTCGACGAGAAGTTCGCCGCGGCCGAGGCCGCTCTCGAGGTCCACCGCCAGGGTGACGGGTGGAAGCTGCACAACGAGCTGACCAAGGACGACCTGAAGAAGCTCTCCGACACCATCAACGCGCTGGCCGAGCCGATCAGCAAGGTCGCGGCGGTGATCGCCCAGTGACCCGGATCAGCCGACGCGGGCTGCTGGGCCTCGGGGCCGCCGGCATCGCGGGCGTGGCCGCCGCCGGCGCCGGCGCCGTGGTGACCCGCTCGCTGATCGACGAGCCCGCGGCCCACGCCGCGTCGACGGCCGACCCGTTCCCGTTCTACGGCGCGCACCAGGCGGGCATCATCACCCCGGCCCAGGACCGGCTGCACTTCGTCGCGTTCGACGTGATCACCTCGGACCGCGCCGAACTTCTCGACCTGCTCCAGGACTGGACGTCCGCGGCCGCGCGGATGACCCAGGGGAAGGACGCGGGGACGTTCGGCGCGGTCGGCGGGTCTCCCGAGGCTCCGCCGGACGACACGGGCGAGGCCCTCGGCCTGCCCGCGTCGGGCCTGACCCTGACCGTCGGCTTCGGCCCGTCGCTGTTCGACAAGCGGTTCGGGCTGGCCGATCGCCGGCCCCCCGCGCTGGCCGACCTGCCGCCGTTCCCCGGGGAGAAGATCTCGGCCGACATCTCCGGTGGAGACATCTGCGTGCAGGCCTGCGCGCACGATCCGCAGGTGGCCGTGCACGCGATCCGCAACCTGGCCAGGATCGGGTTCGGCAGGGTGTCGGTCCGCTACTCGCAACTGGGCTTCGGCCGCACCTCCTCGACCTCCAGGGCGCAGGCGACTCCGCGCAACCTGATGGGGTTCAAGGACGGGACGGAGAACATCAAGCTCGAGGACACCTCGATGCTGACCGACCACGTCTGGGCGGCCTCCGGCGACGGGCCCGCGTGGATGGACGGCGGAAGCTACCTCGTCACCCGCAAGATCCGCATGCACATCGAGACCTGGGACCGGACGTCGCTCACCGAGCAGGAGTCGATCTTCGGGCGCGACAAGGGTAAGGGTGCCCCGCTCACCGGCAAGGACGAGTTCGACCAGCCCGACTTCGCGAAGACCGGCCCGGACGGCCTGCCCGTCATCGCCGCCGACGCCCACGTACGGCTGGCGCACCCGTCCATCCACGGCGGGGCCCGCCTCCTGCGACGCGGTTACAACTTCGTCGACGGGTCCGACGGCCTGGGACGGCTCGACGCCGGGTTGTTCTTCATGGCCTACCAGCGTGACCCGCGCAAACAGTTCGTCCCCATCCAGACGGAGCTCGCCGCCAAGGATGCGCTGAACGAATACATCCAGCACGTCTCCAGCGGCCTGTTCGCCTGCCCGCCGGGTGTCACCGACGGCGGCGACTTCTGGGGACGAACGCTGTTCGCGTGAAACTCCAGTGAACGGCCGCTGAATTTCCCCTGCAGTTCCTTCCCTGGACCGGTGTATTCCGGTTTTCTCTGCTTATCCCGGCGTTATCCCGCAATCTCACGGCGATTCCCATGTGATTCCCGAGACGGCTGAATAATCCGGGAGCCAGGCCGTACCGGCCTACGGGAGCGGGCGAAGGAACAACAAATGAAGCGATGGATCGGCGTCGGACTGGCGCTGCTCCTCGGCGGGGCCGTCGTCGTGGCCCTCGTCCTGGGCGGCGGGGGAAACGGGGACGAGGGTGACGCGAAGGGTCTGAGGACGGTCCGCGGGGTGATCGGATCGGAGAAGAAGCCCTTCTTCGACGACCCGCAGGTCCAGGCGGCGTTCGCCAAGCACGGACTGCGGGTCGAGGTCGACACGGCCGGGTCGAGGCAGATCGCGACCTCGGTCGACCTCGGCAAATATGACTTCGCCTTCCCCTCCAGCGTCCCTGCCGCGGAGAAGATCAAGCAGGATCGGAAGGCCGCGCGCACGTTCTCGCCCTTCTATTCGCCGATGGCGATCGCCACCTTCGAGCCGATCGCCGACGTGCTGACCAAGGCGGGCGTGGTCCGCGACTCGGGCTCCGGCTACCAGGTGCTCGATGTCAAGAAATATCTGGACATGGTCGCGAAGGGCACCCGGTGGGACGCCCTGCCGGGCAACACGGCCTACCCGGCGCGTAAGCGCGTCCTGCTCACCACCACCGACGTGCGGACGTCCAACTCGGCCGCCATGTACCTGGCCATCACCAGCTACGTCGCGAACGGCGACGACGTCGTGAACTCCTCGGCGCAGACCACGAAGGTCGCCGAGACGATCTCCCCGTTGTTCCTCGACCAGGGCTACTCGGAGTCGTCGAGCGAGGCCCCGTTCGAGGACTACCTCGCGATGGGCGCGGGGAAGACGCCGATGGTCGTCATCTACGAGGCGCAGTACGCCTCCCATCTGTTCGCCGGCGACGGGGCCGTCCGGCCGGACATGCGGCTGCTCTACCCGTCCCCGACCGTGCTGAGCAAGCACACGCTCGTGCCGTTCAACGACGACGCCGCCGAGGTCGGCAGGCTGCTGCAGGAGGATCCGGAGTTCGCGCGGCTGGAGACGCGGTACGGCTTCCGCACCGCGGACCCGAAGGTCTTCGCGGACCTGGTGGCCTCGTCCAAGGCCGGGATACCCGGCAGCCTCGTCGACGTGGTCGAGCCGCCCACCTACGAACACCTGGAGCGGCTGATCTCCACCATCGAGCAGCGCTACCTGGCGAGCGGCAAGCCCTCCTCGTGAACCACCCCCTAAAGGAGAACCGAACAGTGTCCAACGACCTGGTGCTGACTCCGCCCGCTCCCGTGGCGGCGGTGCCGGCTGAGAAGGCGGCCACGATGTTGCCGCTGCCGGACGAGCGCGGCGCCGAACTGGCCCAGAAGGCGGCGGGATTCGCCGAGGAACTCGCCACGATCGACCCGCGGTCGCCCGAGTTCACCAAGAAGGTGCACGACATCTCCTCCATGGGCGACTCGGAGATCAGGGCGTCCTCACAGGTCGCCAACCGCATGCTGAAGCGCCCGGTCGCCGCGCTCGCCTCGGCCAAGGGCGAGGGCGCCGACGGCCAGGTCCAGGTGGCCAACCAGCTCGTGGCGCTACGCCGTACGATCGTGGACCTCGACCCCAAGCAGGCCGCCAGCGGGACGAAACGCCTGCTCGGCCTCATCCCGTTCGGCGACAGGCTGCGCGACTACTTCGCGAAGTACCAGAGCGCGCAAAAGCACATAGACGACATCATCCGGGCCCTCAAGTCGGGGCAGGACGAGCTGCTCAAGGACAACGCCGCGATCGAGGGCGAGAAGGCGAACCTCTGGGAGTCGATGACCAAGCTGCAGGAGTACGCGGTGCTCGCGGCGGCGCTCGACTCGGCTCTGGAGCAGAAGATCAACGAGATCGAGCTGACCGACCAGGAGAAGGCGACGGCGCTGCGCTCGGACGCCCTGTTCGGCGTACGGCAGAAGCATCAGGACCTGCTCACCCAGCTCGCCGTCTCCGCGCAGGGATACCTGGCGCTCGATCTGATCCGCAAGAACAACCTCGAGCTCATCAAGGGCGTGGACCGCGCCACGACCACGACCGTCTCGGCGCTGCGCACCGCCGTCACCGTCGCCCAGGCGCTGGCCAACCAGAAGCTCGTGCTCGACCAGATCTCCGCGCTGAACGCCACGACCTCGGACCTGATCCTCGCCACCAGCGAGATGTTGAAGACCCAGGCCGGGCAGATCCAGACGCAGGCGGCCTCCACCTCGGTGGACATGGACGCGCTGCGCAAAGCGTTCGACAACATCTACTCGACCATGGACATGATCGACACGTTCAAGGCCAAGGCCGTGGAGAGCATGGCGGTCACGGTCGACAGCCTGACCCTGGAGATCGACCACGCCAAGACCTACCTGGAGCGGGCCCGCCGCGGCGACGAGGCGATCGGCTCATGATCCGGTTCACGGGCAGGCGGATCGCCGCCGCCCTCCTCGCCGTGCTGATCACGGCGACAGCCGCCGCCTGCGGCGGCGACGACGGCGAAGCGGCGAACCAGGACGGGCCCGACGTCCTCCGTGTCCTCGCCGGCAGCGAGGTCAAGGACCTGGAACCACTGCTGAAGGAGGCCGCCGGGGCCGTCGGCGTCCGGGTGGCGCTGACCTACACCGGGACCCTCGACGGCGCCGAGATGGTCGCGAGCGGCGGCGCCGACGGCCACTACGACGCCACGTGGTTCTCCTCCAACCGTTACCTCTCGCTGATCGACGGGGCGCCCGCCCGGCTGTCGACGCAGACCAAGGTCATGGTCTCCCCCGTCCTGCTGGGGCTGAAGTCGAGCAAGGCCCACGCCCTCGGCTGGGACACCAAGCAGGTCACGTGGGCGGACATCGCGGCGGCGGCCAGGGAGAAGAAGTTCACCTTCGGCATGACCAACCCGGCGTCGTCCAACTCGGGCTTCTCCGCCCTGGTCGGGGTGACCGCTGCCCTCTCCGACGCGGGCGAGGCCCTGGACAAGACGCAGATCGCGGCTGCGACGCCGAAGCTCAAGGAGTTCTTCTCCGCCCAGACCCTCACCGCGGGCTCGTCGGGCTGGCTGGCCGACGCGTACGCGAAGCAGGAGTCGGTCGACGGCCTGATCAACTACGAGTCGGTGCTGCTCGGCCTGGAGGGCCGGGTCAAGGAGCCGCTCACGATCATCTACCCGAGCGACGGCGTGGTGACCGCCGACTATCCGCTCACGCTCCTCGCCTCCTCCGCCAAGAAGGACCTGTACGGCAAGCTCGCCACCTGGCTGCGCACGCCGGACGTCCAGCGGAAGATCATGACGACGACCTTCCGGCGGCCGATCGTGCCCGAAGTCCGGCCCGACCAGAGGTTCGGCTCGGCCCCGCTCGTGGAGCTGCCCTTCCCCAACCGGCGCAGCGCCGCCGACGAGCTGATCAGCGCGTACCTCAACCAGGTGCGCCGCCCCTCGCGGACGCTCTTCGTCCTCGACACCTCCGGCTCGATGGGGGGTGACCGGATCGCGTCGCTCAAGCAGGCGCTCAGCACGCTGACCGGTGCGGACACCTCCGCGTCCGGGCAGTTCTCCCGGTTCCGCGACCGCGAGACCGTCACACTGCTGCCGTTCAACTCAAACCCGGGCGTCCCGCGGACGTTCACCGTGCCGGAGACGAGTCCCGACCCGGTCCTGCGCCAGATCAGGTCGTACGGCGACAGCCTCGCCGCCGAGGGCGGCACCGCGATCTACGACAGCCTCAGGGCCGCCTACGACACGGTGGCGCTGCAACCGAGCGACGGCGACTTCACCTCGATCGTGCTGATGACCGACGGCGAGAACACCGACGGTTCGTCCTACGAGGACTTCGCCGCGTACTACGGCACGACGCCGAAGAACGTCCGGACCTTCGTGGTCCTGTTCGGCGACAGCGACGTGGAGGAGATGGGCAAGGTGGCCGCCCTCACCGGCGGAGCCACCTTCGACGCCCGTGAGGGCTCTCTCTCGTCGGCGTTCAAGGAGATCCGTGGCTACCAGTGACCGGATCCTCGGCTACCTCGGGTCGACGAAGAACATCGTCGGCTCGGGTCTGGCCATCGGCGGCCTCGTGCTGCACTTCCTCGGTCTGGCGGGCTCCCTGTGGCCCGTCGTCGTCGGCGGGCTGTACGGGGTCGGCGCGCTGCTGGCGCCGCCCGACCGGGTGCGGCTGACGATCTCCCACGCGGAGGTCGAGACGAAACAGCTCCGGGCCGACCTCGACGCGCTCGTGTCCAAGGTGTCGGGCGCCAGGTTCCCCGAGGACGTCGTGGCCAGGGTGGAGGGGCTGGCCGGGATCCTGCGGGACATCCTGGCCAGGGCCGAGGCGCTCACCTCCTCCCCCGACCAGCTCCACGTGGTGTCCCAGGCGATCCGCGACTACCTCCCGACGAGCCTGGAGGCCTACGCGAACCTGCCCAGGTCGTACGCCCTGACTCGCCGGGGTGAGCGCGAGCGCAGTGCGCACGAGGAGCTGATCGCCCAGCTCGACCTGCTGGACAAGGGTCTCGCCACCATCGCGGACGCCGTCTACAAGGGCGACGAGCAGGCGCTCACGGACCAGGGCAGGTTCCTGCGGGACCGGTTCGGGGGCTCCCAGCTCGACCTGTGAAGGCCGGTGAATCAGGGGTGCCGGTCAGGACGTGATCGCCAGGCGCGCCGCGTAGACCGTGCGGGCCTTCTCGATGAGGTCGAGGTGATCGTCGAGTTGCGCGGCGTCCTCCAGCCGGGCGTGACCGCTCACGAGGTCCTCCAGCAGGTCCAGCCACCTCATGCACCAGCGGACGTCCTCGGGCCGCGCGACGTGCCTGCACGCGACGTCGAGATAGACGGGGCTGGAGTGGGCGAACGTCTGCCCGTTCGCCGCCAGCGGGTGGCCGCGGCCCGTCGCCACCGCCACCACGTAGGTGGGGGCGTCCACGACCAGAGAGGTGACGAGCTCGCCTCCCGGACCGGCGGCGAGCACGCCGTCGGCCGTCCGGAGCTCCAGGCGTTCCACCCCGTGGCCGTTCGCCCGCGCCGTGATCGTCACGCGGTCGCCCGGAGACAGGTCGAGCGTCTCCCCCGGTTCGTTGCCGTCCACCGTCAGCTCGAGCCAGGGGCCGTTGGTGGCGAAGGTCCTGCCCTGCCGTACGGCACGGGCGAACGACTCGGCCGACAGGGGGCCGTCCGTACGGGCGTAGACCCGCTCCCAGCCGGGCGGGTTGGAGACCGTCTCCTGACGGGTGAAGGAGAGCATCGTGTCGGTGCCCGCGAGCGCGGCGAGCCGGTTGCCGGCGCCGATCAGCCTCCGGTAGACCTCCACGGTGCCGGACAGCTCGGAGAAGTGCAGGAGCTCCATGCCGTCCATCAGGCCGAGCGCGGCGTCGACGACGAGCGCCCGTCCCGAGCAGTTCCGCCGCCCGCCGGCGATGACGTCCTCCGGCGAGGCGACGGGCCCGTGAAACGGGTGGGCGTATCCGAGCACCGCGTTCAGCTCGCGCAGCTCGCCGCAGGCCGTGGCGTTGGGCGGCCAGTCGGGGGCGTCGGAGAAGCCGGTGTGATAGATCGACGGCGGCGCGGCCAGGCCGAAGGCGTGGACGTGCCCGAGCAGGTCGTTGCGGTATTCGACGCCCATGCGCGCGATGTGGGTGGCGTCCGACCACGGCAGGTCGCGCCCGGCCCAGTGCTGGAGCGCCTCCCGGTCGTAGACGCGCTCGCCTGAGACGTTGCCCGCGACGAGGTTGAGCACGTGCAGGTCCTCGCCGTGCTGCGCCGCCGCCGCGTCGGCGGGTCCCGCGACCAGGTCGCCCGCCCAGTTGAGGTGGACGTGGAGGTCCGCGCCGTACCACCCGCGTGCGGCGGCGTCGAAGATCCGCTCAGGCGTCAGCTCGACGAGCGTCTCGCACCATGCCCGCGGGGTCACGGTCACCTCCTCCGTGCCGTACTCCATGCCGCGGCCGACGCGGACGGTCAGCGGTTCGGCGGCCGGGACGTCGAGCACGAGGTCGTCACCATGGAAGAAGGGGATGCCGTGGTAGTCCCGCCGGCGGGGCGCCCCCTTCGGATACCACCCCTGCCCGCCCTCCGAGAGCACGGTCCAGCGGCACGGGAACCCGGCGCGCAACCGCAGCCTCGCGGGAACGGCGGCGCGTGTCAGGCCCGCCAGGTCCACCGCCTCACCGCCGACGGTCACGGTGGAGGAGTTCGTGGCCTCGAGCAACCTGGCGCCGCGCGGCCGGATATCGTACGGCACGCCGTCGACGGTCACCACGGTCCCGGCGTCCAGCGCGGAGTCGACGAGCAGGATGACGGGCAGGGGGTCCGCAGACAGGACGGCGCCCACGGCAGAGGTCTCGAGCCGGTGCCCGTGCGCGGACAGCCTGAGCACCGTGAGCCCGCTGGGCACCCCGCCGTCGAGCACCCGGCGGAACGCCTCGCCGAGCTCGTCGAGCCCGTCCGGGGCGTCCATCCTGCCGGCCTCCTCGGGGAACCGGAGAAAGGGCATCAACCGCACGTAGGGCACCGGCGGCTCGCCCCAGGTGAGCCCGTGCTCGGCCAGAAGCGCCCGGTACTCCTCCAGAGCCCGCGCGACCGGTGGCGGCGTCATCGGATCCTGATGCATCGTGCCTCCCCGCTTCGACGACACCGCGATCGTCTCCGCAGGCGTTCTACCTCGGCAAATATGCAATCGTGCATTGAAGGGCAGGCGGGTAGGCATCTATACGACCGCGGAGTAAAGGTGATACCCCGAACGTCAATCGGTCCCCGCCGGGCGGCTATTCGGAGCGTGTTTCCCGGTCCGGCAGGAACGCCCCGAGGATGCGGTCGGCGGCCAGCGACGGTGTGAGAGTGCCGTCGAGCACCTGCCGCTCGATCGCGGGCGCGATGGGGGCGGCCTTCTCACCCAGCCGGGAGAGGAGCCGATCGCGGACGAGCGCCCAGGTCCACTCCACCTGCTGGCGGCTGCGCTTGGCCGCCAGGTCGACGCCCTCCTGATGGCGCACGACCTGGCTCCACAGCTCCTCGAGCCCGGCGCCGGTCATGCCGCTGCAGGTGAGGACGGGCGTGGACGAGCGCAGCAGCCGCAGGGCCCCGGCGAGCTCACTGGCCGCCTTGCGCGCGGCCTGCTCGTGCTCGCCGTCCGCCTTGTTGACCGCGATCACGTCGGCCAGCTCCAGGACGCCTTTCTTGATGCCCTGCAGCTGGTCACCCGTACGGGCGAGAGTGAGCAGGAGGAACGTGTCCACCATGTCGGCCACCGCGGTCTCGGACTGGCCGACGCCGACGGTCTCGACGAGCACGATGTCGTACCCCGCCGCCTCGACGACGACCATCGCCTCCCGGGTGGCCGTGGCGACGCCGCCGAGGGTCCCCGCCGTCGGCGACGGGCGGATGAACGCGTTCTGGTCGGCCGAGAGCCTCGCCATGCGGGTCTTGTCACCGAGGATGCTGCCGCCCGAGCGTTTGGACGACGGGTCGACCGCGAGCACGGCGACCCGGTGCCCCCGCGCGGTGAGGGACGTGCCGAGCGCCTCGATGAAGGTGGACTTGCCGACGCCGGGAACGCCGGAGACGCCCACCCTGCGGGCCTTCCCCGCGTGCGGCGTCAGCTCCACCAGGAGCCGCTGGGCGAGCTCCCGGTGGTCGGGCCTGGTCGACTCCACCAGGGTGATCGCCCGGGCGATCCCGCGCCTGTCGCCCTTCAGCACGCCCCGGAGGTAGTCGTCGTGCGTGGTCACGGAGGTCGTCACGGAGAGGAGGGGCGACGGCCGGTGGACAGGTCCTTGAGGAGCTCGAGCGCGGCGTCCGCGATCACCGTGCCGGGAAGGAAGATGGCGGCGGCGCCCGCGGCCCTCAACTCGTCGATGTCGCCCGGCGGGATCACGCCGCCGACCACGATCATGATGTCGTCCGCCCCCAGCTCGCCCAGGGCCCGCTTCAGCTCGGGCACCAGGGTCAGGTGCCCCGCGGCCAGCGACGAGACGCCGACGACGTGCACGTCCGCCTCGACGGCCTGGCGCGCGACCTCCTCGGGCGTCTGGAACAGCGGGCCGACGTCCACGTCGAAGCCCAGGTCGGCGAAGCCGCTCGCGATCACCTTCTGGCCGCGGTCGTGGCCGTCCTGGCCCATCTTGGCGACCAGGATCCGGGGCCTGCGGCCCTCGGCCTTCTCGAACTCGGCGCACGCCGCGCGGACCTCGTCCACCGCGTCGCCGGCCTCCTGGCGGTACACACCGGAGATCGTACGGATCTCCGCGGCGTGCCGTCCGAAGACCTTCTCCAGTGCGTCCGAGATCTCCCCGACGGTGGCCTTGGCGCGGGCGGCGGCCACCGCAAGCTCCAGCAGGTTTCCGCCACCGGCCGCCGCCTTCGTCAGCGCCTCCAGCGCCTCGGCCACCGCGGCGGGTGAGCGCTCCTCGCGGAGCCTGCGCAGCTTCTCGATCTGCTGGTTCCGCACGGCCGTGTTGTCGACCTTCAGCACCTCGATGGGCTCGTCCGCCTCGGGGCGGAAGGTGTTGACCCCGATGACCGGCTGGCGTCCGGAGTCGATCCTGGCCTGGGTCCTGGCGGCGGCCTCCTCGATGCGCAGCTTGGGCAGCCCCTCACCGATGGCGCGGGCCATGCCGCCCGCCTGCTCGACCTCCTGGATGTGGCCCCAGGCCTTGCGCGCGAGCTCGGCGGTCAGCCGCTCGACGTAGTAGGAGCCGCCCCAGGGGTCGATCACCCTGCCGGTCCCCGACTCCTGCTGGAGGAGCAGCTGGGTGTTGCGGGCGATCCTGGCCGAGAAGTCGGTCGGCAGCGCGAGCGCCTCGTCCAGTGCGTTCGTGTGCAGGGACTGGGTGTGCCCCTGGGTGGCGGCCATCGCCTCGACGCAGGTGCGGACCACGTTGTTGAAGACGTCGTGCGCGGTCAGCGACCAGCCGGAGGTCTGGCTGTGCGTCCGCAGCGACAACGACTTGGGGTTCTTCGCGCCGAAGCCTCTGACCAGAGTCGCCCAGAGCAGGCGGGCGGCGCGGAGTTTGGCGACCTCCATGAAGAAGTTCATGCCGATGCACCAGAAGAACGACAGGCGCGGCGCGAACGCGTCGATGTCCAGCCCGGCCCCCACGCCCGCGCGGAGGTACTCCACTCCGTCGGCGAGCGTGTAGGCGAGCTCCAGGTCGAGCGTCGCCCCCGCCTCCTGGAGGTGGTAGCCGGAGATCGAGATCGAGTTGAACTTCGGCATGTTCCGCGAGGTGTATTCGAAGATGTCGGAGATGATCCGCATCGACGGGCCCGGCGGGTAGATGTAGGTGTTGCGGACCATGAACTCCTTGAGGATGTCGTTCTGGATGGTCCCCGCGAGCCGGTCGGGTGTCACCCCCTGCTCCTCGGCCGCCACGATGTAGAGCGCGAGGATCGGCAGCACCGCGCCGTTCATGGTCATCGACACGCTCATCCGGTCGAGGGGGATCCCGTCGAACAGTTGCCGCATGTCGTAGATGGAGTCGATGGCCACCCCCGCCATCCCCACGTCGCCCGCGACCCGGGGGTGGTCGGAGTCGTAGCCCCGGTGGGTCGCGAGGTCGAAGGCGACGGACAGGCCCTTCTGCCCGGCGGCGAGGTTGCGCCGGTAGAAGGCGTTCGAGTCCTCCGCCGTGGAGAACCCGGCGTACTGGCGGATCGTCCACGGCTGGGTGGCGTACATGGTGGGGTACGGCCCGCGCAGGAACGGCGCGATGCCCGGATAGGTCGGCAGGTAGTCCAGCCCGTCGAGGTCGGCGGCCGTGTACAACGGCTTCACCGCGATCCCCTCGGGCGTCTCCCACACCTGTTCGCCGGATCCGGGCGCATCGGAATCAGGCGCACCGGCGCCGGGCCGGTCACCGAGATCCGGTACGGCTTCCGCCTCCGACTTCAGCCCAATTGCCGAAAAATCCGGAATCATCGGCTCACTCCCAGGTCGTCGAAGGTCGTGCGGAGCACGGCGAGCGCGTCACATCCGGCGTGGAGCGTGGCGTCCACACCCTCATAGTGGCCCTTTCCCGCCAGCCAGATCGTGGCGGCCCCCGCCTCCCTGAGCGCACCCGCCACGGCCGCCGCGTGCTCGCCGTACAGGCGGTCGCTGGAGCACAGGCACGCGACGGAGGTGCCCGAGTCGCGGAAGGCCTCAGCCATGGCCGCAGGGTCGGTGCCCGACCCGCTGGTCACGGTCGCGATCCCTCCGGCCGCGAAGAGGTTGGCCGCGAACGAGGCTCGTGCCGTGTGGACGGCCACGGGGCCGATGGTGGCGAGGAACACGGTGGGGCGGGCCTCCTGTGCGTCGGCCAGATCGCGCAGCGCCTCGAACTCCTCGGCGTACCGCACGGCGGGAAGCCCTCCGTGCACGGCCCTCCGCGCGAGCCCGTGGCCGCCCTTCCGGGTGACCGGGCGTTCCTTCAGGTCGGGGAACTCGCTGACGCCCGTGATGGGGTCGCGCCTGTGCGCGATGTTCGCGGCCCGGCTCGCCCGGGTGGCCGCCAGCCGTTCGGGGACGAGCCGCTCCAGCGCGTCGGCCATCCCGCCCGCTCCCTCGATCTCCTGGAACCACCCCCACGCCTTGTCCGCCAGGTCGGCCGTGAGCCGCTCGACGTACCAGGAACCGCCCGCCGGGTCGATCACCCGGGCGACGTTCGACTCCTCCATCAGCAGCGACTGGGTGTTGCGGGCGATCCGCCTGGCGAACCCGTCCGGCAGGCCCAGGCACGCGTCGAACGGCTGGACGGTCACCGCGTCGGCCCCGCCCACGCCCGCGCCGAAGCACGCGAGGGTGGTGCGCAACATGTTCACCCAGGGGTCGCGGACGGTCATCATGGCCGAGGAGGTCACCGCGTGCTGGCGCTGCTCCGCCGAGCCGCCGACCACCTGGACGACACGCGCCCACATCCTCCGGGCCGCCCTGAGCTTGGCGATCGTGAGGAACTGGTCCGCGCCGGCCGCGTACCGGAACTCGAGCTGTTCCAGCGCCCGCTCGACGGGCATCCCCGCGTCCGTCAACGTGCGCAGGTAGGCCACCCCCGTCGCGACCGAACAGCCGAGTTCCTCCGCGTCGCCGCCGCCCGCGTCGTGGTAGGGAAGCGCGTCGACGGTGATCGCGCGCAGGCCGGGGTGATCGTCCGCGCACCGGCGGGCGAGCGAGACCGCCCCTCCCATGTCACCGGCGGGCACGCCCGACCGCGCGGCGAGGCCGATCGGATCCGCGCCCAGATTGCCTCCCGCCAGTGCCGTCCCCGCCGCGAGGTCGAGGAAGATCTCCGCGGCCTCGCCCGTGCGGCTGCCCGCGTCGAGGACCACGGGGGCGAGGTCGAGGTAGACGTTCTGCAGCACGTCGGGCAGCGCCGTGGGGTCCAGGGCGGTGAGGTCGAGCCAGATCGACGTGGCGCCGTTCTCGAGATCGGCGTGGATCGCCGCCCGGGTGACGTCGGGATCGGGATCCGCGTGCCGCTGCCGTACGTCCCACCGGCCAGTCGAGCGGACGACACGCGGTCCTTCCGGGAGGTCGGACGGGTCGTGGAGCGCAGCGATCCGGACGTCGTCGTAGGTCGTGGTGGACAGGGCCGCCTCCACCCCGGCGGCGTCACCGGAGCCGCCTGGGCCGGCGGCCTCGCCGGGCATGTCAGCCGGAACGGCGAGCCCGGACTTCCGTAGCACGCCCAAGGCGAGGTCCCGCCACTGCTCCCGGGAGGCGGGCGGGAAGTCCGAGACGAGGTCGGCGAGATCGTGAGGCGGCACCGTCATGCACCGGATGCTAAGCCGAGCCCGGGGCGATCAACGCCATGGGCCCCCGCCTAGCGTGTCGTGGCCGTTCCGGCCGGCCGCGTCCCGCTGCGACGGGACGTACGGCCGGCCTGGCCGGACCTGCGTCTTCTTCCGCAGTCCAGATCACTTGCCTGATCACTTACCTGATCACTTACCTGATCACTTGGCGGCGAACGACGCCTTCCAGGTGATCGGACCGACGATCCCGTCTGCCTCCAGACGCTCTTCCTTCTGGAACTTGACGCACACCGCCTTGGACTTGGGCCCGTAGTAGCCGTCCGCGACGATGTCGTAGCCGATCTTCTTCATCTGGGCCTGCCACTTGCGGACGTCGTCGCCCTGCATGATCGGCGGGTACCTCAGCAGGCGGCCGGGGTACTTGGGCGCCTGCGTCGAGGGGGGAGGGCTCTGGGTGCCGCCGCCAGGCCGGGGGGCGCCCTTCTTGACCCAGGCGTAGAGCTGGTCGCCCGGGCAGTCGGTCGCGTACCCGTCGCGGTGCCCCTTGATCTCCTTGCCCGCGTTTCCCTTGTCGCGGAGGTACTCGATCGCGTCGAGGATCGCGAGAAGCTGGGTGTCGCTCGGCTTGACGAGCCCGGAGTTGCCCACGAGGGCGAGCACGGCGTAATGGCCGGAGTTGAGCCCGGCCCCGTTGGCGGCGGGCAGGTGCTTGGGCCCGCGCCCGACGAAGACTTTGCGGTGCGGGCAGGCGACCATCGAATAGCCGATGTCGAGCCAGCCGTTGCCGTCCATGTGGAAGTTCTGGATCGACTTCACCATGGCGACGCACTTCTTGTGGTCGTCCACGATCGCGGGGTCGACCCGCCCGCCGGTGTAGTGGACCTTGACGCCCTTCGTGGAGGCGAGTGAGGAGTAGGAACCTTTGGGGGCGCGGGCTCCCCATTCGGCACGGGTCACGAGATCGATGGCCACAGCGTTCTCCACCAGGGGGATTAAATTTGCGGATTGATCGTAATCGGGATCGGTCCAACAGGTATGCACTTTTACCGATATCCGCCTGCCTAAACACTCGGCAATGCCGACGACTCCGGTAAATCAATCGACATCGGGATCACTGCCGGAGATCATGGAAACATGTCCGTTCTTAAGGAGGTTCACTTCTCCCCCAGCTCAGAGCCGGTTCCGGCGGCCGCGCCGCGTCCGGTGCCCGAATCCCTGCCGATGCGAGTGTGGCTGGACGACGGTGACAGCCCGGCCGACGTCATCGACGCCCTGGCCCTGTCGCCCTTCGCGACCGGCGCCCAGCCGTGGTCGCGCACCGCCAACCTGGACCGCGTGCGCTCCGACGCCCTGCTCACCGCCGCGGGCGGGCGCGTGCTGCGTGTCGCCCAGCACGTGGACGGTCCCGAGTCCAGGCTCATCGAGGGTGACGGCTGGATGCTCCGCGTGGTCCGCCACGGCAACCGGTCGGCCACCGTCACCGTCACCGCCGTCAGCGAGGACCTGGTCTGCTCGGTCCT
>Ga0310811_10006565_pt1 | contig 14868 bp, 11 predicted proteins | sample YCmetagenome_FD_207642 | JGI IMG/M metagenome (GOLD analysis project Ga0310811, IMG submission 207642) | Soil microbial communities from experimental microcosm in Duke University, North Carolina, United States - YC | ecosystem: Engineered > Artificial ecosystem > Soil microcosm > Unclassified ...
ATTTGAACAGGTGTTTTCCCCTTTCTGTCTCCTAGTGTGAGATCCAGAAGAAAGTGAAGGCCTAGTGTTGCCTTAGAAAACCATGGTATAATCTAGTCAGATTAGTTGTATACTATCTTACAGGGATTGCCTATACAACAGTCTATCATATTCATCTATTTGTTTTAGTTCAGCTTTCTCTCTTTTACAGGAAGAGAGACTCGTATTATCTAGCCAGCATCAGCAGAGGTTTAATATTACCTACTAGGTTCAGAGTAACCTGACAAAATATATATACTTCCTCACTATCAGAAGAGACCAACAAAGAAGGTGATTCATCACTCTTTGACCACCCACGAACAGCATGTTATCAACCAAGAAGTAGAAAATCCGTTGACTGTGAACTTGAGGCAGCTGGCACCTGTAGTCTTATCGAATACAATTATGATAGTCATTGTATTCTGAGCAACCTATAAGACCCTCAAGTAACAAGACAACAGGCACCGGTGTTGATGAAGAAGTATGGTAAATGCTGTCTCATTTTGATTTCAAACAACAGAATATCTATGTCTAGTGTGGATATTCAGAACAGAGCTGGTCCAAGGCAGTCGGAATAACCACGTGGACGCAAGTATATTGTATACCAAGGTTAGTCTCATGAAGTCGATGTGAAACAGCAGGATTCAAATGTAACCATTTCATAGAAATTTTCCATTGTTGCTGGTCACAAGCGGTTGTGAAAATTTGGGGAATCCACGAGAGTTGGTCCTCAATTGAATGAAAGATTTTAGTGCAGAATGCAGGGACACATGATATTGTGAAGTTGACGTGTGTGCAGCATCCTAAAATATGTGGCTCGGATACTGACATTCATACAGATACACATGGTATATTGCAAAGTATGGCTGGAGTCTGCTGAGCTTCTCAGATGAGATTATTCGGTCAATGACAGGTGGGAGATCTTCCTTTCCTAAGAGGACCTAGAGCAAGTTGGGCTTCTTCTTCTATGGGAGTGTTTTGAGGCAGGCACAGAGGCAGGGTGAGAGGATTGTCTGTGAGCTCCATGCATACGGTACTGCGGTCACAGTGCACAGGCGCGACCAAATGAAGTTCCAACGCCTGGGGTTCGATACACTGCTTTCGGAAGAAGCAGAACTAATAGCACAGGAGGAACATGTGAGCGTAAAGCTTGCTGTCATATCGGGCTCGTTTTTATGAGATTGTTACCACAAGCATGGCTATAAGCATGACACTCCCTACATAAGCAAATCACTAATATACTGCATACAGTTGACACCAATGCCAAGAGCCATACTTCCTACGTCAATCATCTCTTCGTTATGGAGGACTAGGCCCATTTCTATGGCCCACTTCACTCATGAGTCCTTATGGCAAGCTCTACCGTAGATTCAGACTGACTACTAACAATTATATACTCTTCAGATGTTCAGGCACAATCATGGTCCATCCGTCCATCTATCTGTTCAAGGTTAATGCCAGTGGGTCCCAAGCCTGTTCATAACATGCAGGACATGATATTCAGTGCGGATGATCAGAGACTGTGGTCAATGCTTGGAAGGCTTTGGAAGCTGCTGCCCAAGAGCTCAGCGAAATCGTAAATTTTAAAAGGATCACAGCAGGACCGTTGACTGAGAAGGTATCGTGATTCATAGGTGATTCGTGAAGGCCACCAAGATGGGCATGGGCACCCAACTTTGAATGTCCTTGATAATTAAATGATTAAATGATTCCAAGTCAAACTAGCGTAAACTAAGGAAGCTGTAGACCTCTGAGCTTGAGCAGATACCAAGCCTGGTTGCAATGACGTTGAGATGAGGACTCAGGATATAAGAACAAAGTTTCTAGTACTAGAGAGAGTCCGTGGCACTGTCCTTCCGGAATGCCTGAAGTATCCGCCGTCTCTGCAATGTAAGCGCTCCACCTCCCAACCAATCAGTCTCGCTAAGACTGTTCAGATTGTCTCCAACTACAAACCCAAGTTTGATCAGCACAGCTTCGTCAAGCTCATTAAGTCCCCATTTAATACACCACTGATGAACTGTGGGACTGACGCCAAAGGACAGTTGAGGAGGCTTTTCAGTTGGAACCCCTGCCACTGCCATGCATCGATTCCACACCCATATAACAAGATGGACCAGATTGATCCAGCTACCTTCCCCTTCCATTAGCCATTTAGCATAGGCATTTATGTCAGTGAAGGTCCTCTTCATGTGTTGGAGAAATGCCACCCTGTCAGTTGACCTTTCCCATATAAAAACGGCGAGAGACTGCATGAAGTCACCATTGAGGCAGGGATCCGTTCTGCTGAAATTTTGGTGAAGGTCAAACAGCTGGGGTACACAGCATGTCCAGCAATGATATTTTGGGACATTGATCTCTCTGAATGACTGGCAGTGAGGGGAGAGATCCTTAGGGCAAGTACCACTTGAGTGATCGTCTGTGTTGCCTAAGAACCAGCAGCGACTGCATTTGTCACGCATCCCAATGGTGGCTTGGATCGTGATGAGCAAGGCTTTGATGTCTGCTCTATCACAGGCTGCCATGGCTTGCATTACTGCAACTTGATTGTTCTTGCAGACCACACGGTTTGCAGATATATCCATTGCGGTGGTTGGACCTGCTATTGGAGATGATGAGCACTTCCATTTGAGGGTGCCTGGTGCTACCTGGGCCTTCAATTACATCTCAGTCAGGGCCATTTGAATATCCTTGAGTCTACGAGTGGATTTTGCCACCATTGCCTGACAGGAGACTAAATTAATTGTAACGATAAAATGTTCTGAAGGACTGACCTGCTTGGGTAGGGCCGCTTCACACCAATCGCATAGTTGTACAGTTCCAAGTTGGAAGCAGGTATCACCATGGCCATCCATGAAGGCACCTGGGATAATCCGAAGACACTGGTCCATACATGCCCATTGTTTTTGCTCGTCCACACCAAGATCACTTTGGCCCAGCGTTGATGTCCATCCTTGGTTGCTGGAATCCCAAAATACGACCGAGTGCGCCTTCTCCCCATCTCGTCCTGCTCTCCCAGACTCCTGTTCTTTCTCTAACAGGTTGTGAGGTGATTTCCAATGCACCACCATTTGCACTGCAGGGTAGTCCATGCCAGCGCCAAGACAGCTGGTGGTGGTCAGGATGCAGGAACCTTGCTGACTCGTCCATTGATTGTAGATGGATTTTGGTGTGCTTTGTCAAGTTTAGCGTGATAGAAATTACAACTCAATCGCCCCACAAGTGATTCGGCATCATACTTGGTGAGGCAATAGATGAGTTTATGGTCACCCACCAGGAGTTTCTCTGAATAATCCAAAATGAATGTCGCAATATTCTGAGACCTACCATTCACATCTGCGAAGGTGAGCCTAGTTGAATCTCTAGAATCAATCTTGAACTGAGAGTATACAATGTTTGACTGTGTGGTGAATCTGCGAATCAGCTTAATGGCAGTTGGTAGAATTTGCAGTTTCTGAAGCAACTGGGCTGTTGCTATCAGCAGCATTGTAGCTGTCAACAGAAGAAACTGCACTGCAATCTGCCAAAGCTGATTCAACAATCTCAGAAGGGGGCGGTAGTATTCCGACGTCAGGATAAGGTGCACCTTGTCCAGGATGATGCATGCCAACCTCTTGTCATGGAATAGTTTGTGCAAAAAAGTTAAAAAAGATGGGTTCACTGCAGTGTCCACAGTGACCAGGATGCAGCATGTATCAGACTTAACATCCGAAGTGCCAGCAGTCCATTGAGAGTATTTGATATTCTTCTCATCCAATCACAGGCACATGTCTTGTAAAAGTGCTTGGAGGGGAACAACTACCACTGTCATTAGCTCCTGCTGGATTTCATCCGCGTTGACTGCAGCAGCCATGAATACGAGCGACTTGCCACCTCCTGTCCCCAAGACAAGGAAAATATCATGTTTCCACTGGGCTGTAAGCTCTACCACAGCTGCTTGCTCTTTGGATCAGAATGAAGCCTGGGAACCCATGATTGTACGGAGTTCCACATATCTAGCAGGGTCCACGGAGACAGCACCTGCATCTACAACTTCCATACCTGCTTCTGTGGAGACTGATGGCCCATGGGAGACCGCATTTGCAGTTGCACCTATAGGGACAATAGCTGCAAAACCCTCAGCGATATTGGTCTGGATACGAGGAGCAAGCATTACAGCTAATGTGGGGATCATAACAGTGGCAATTTCCTTAGTGAGGCTGCTGACATCTTCAGGCATCCAGTGAGGAGCGGCGGAGTGAGTTGGCTTTGTTGAAAGGACAGGGTCAGGAGGGAGTCCTGAGGGTCCTGGCAAATCCAGATTTGAGCATCCAGTAATCAGCTTGTGAGTAACTTGGCTGAGGTAAAGGAAGTTTCAAAGGCGTTCCTCCAGAAAATTCTGAATGCTGATAAAATCAAGGCCATAGTGCTTGGCCACCTCTTCCCCATGTCCACTTTGCTCATTGAAGAGCTCATCAGTCAGCTTGTATTTGTCGACAAGATCATGAAGGTGCCTCTTCATGATGGCTATCAAGAAGTGGCGGGTACTTGCCAATCCCAATGAATGCCCTAGACCACTGCTTGCCACTGGTTCTGCAGAAATTGATGACAAGATACCGCTTAGATCTTCAGAATTCCACTCTCTATCTAGGCTAGTGAAAACCCGAGTGTGAAGGCGGACAGCCTCTGCTTCTGATGGAGCTTGAATAGACGTAGCAAGGCAGATGAGAGCAGGTACCACCAGTGACCCCCAAAGTATGAAGAGCTTGGCAACGCGAGGCTCGAGACTGTGAGAGATGAGTTGCTGGATCCCAGTGTTGGTTTGGGTCTTGTTATAGAGAGTGACGACATTGAGATGACCACCGAACCAATACATGTTTCTGGGGTGCAGGACGGTATTGATCCAACACAAGATAGTTAATTCTGTTCCTCTGCCAGGTTGCCCAGAACCGTAGTGCATGAGGGCAAAGAGGTTGTGGAGGCAACTCTGAACTGACTCTAGCCACCCATGCACCCCTGACATATTCCAAACTACGCTGCTGGCATTGGAATGATTCAAGTATGAAAATCTCATTCCAGTTTTAGATGGGTCCAACATTGCGCTGATAAGGAAGTGGCAATGAAGGAAGAATGTATTGCGGTGGTTGGTCAAAAAGCAGTAACCAGGGCTTGTCTCGCTTAGAATGTCGTGAATGATATCATGTTCAAGGTCAGGTAGCTGGAGCCCAAGAAGGACGACTTGGTGAAGGGATGTGGTGGTGTGTTCCAGAAGGCACTGGAACATGTTGCAAAAGGCAGGGATAGACAATTGGTGGCTATCTAGCATGAGCTCTTCTCCAACCTGATCCTTCCACATCAGGCGAGGCATTAGGACAGTACTATTGGCCAAATGTCCGATGAAATGAGTAAGCTCCTGAAGATGGCTGAATAAGGTAAAACTGTCCTCTTTCAGATATTGGTGTACAGAATCCACTACCCTTGATGATATTGAGCCCAGATCCCAGAAAGCACAATGATAATAGTAAAAATGCTTACTTGATCATAGAGTTTTCAGCACCACTACTGGTGACAAGCTCATTTGAGTCAGAGTCTCCAAGCGCTGCCAGTCAAATCATGATTTCCCTAAATGCAGATATGCAAAATGGCCACTTTAGCTCAGTCAGGGTCCCCCTGATTTCTTCCAGATTCCTGATCCTTCCTGTTTCAGAGACATTCCTGAATATGATAAACAGGGCACAGAGCGACATGGAAGTGTTAAAGGGGATAGTTCGAGGTTCCTGCAGGAGCAACATCAACAAGTGATGTATTGCATCTGAAAATGCTGTTTGACTGCTGGGGCCAAATAGGGAGTTCAACAGACCCTGGGATGCTGTTGATACAAAAGGAGGTACTTTGAGGTTTTCAGTACAACCTCCAAGTCTAACTTTGCCAAGTTCTACCCGAAGGACAAAAGCAAGTAGGCATGAGATAGCAGAGATATATCACACTGTGGTTTTTGGTGTCATGGGAACCTTGAAAGGTTGTGGATTTAGCTCCCTTAATAGTGTGTTCAGCATGCGGAGGATGAAACAACAGTGATCCACTCACCCCTTGGGTGTGTTGATATACCTTAACACCGTAGTCCATGCATCACCAGGACAGGATATCTCATCGGCAACTACATGGTACTGCTCTTGCACAGCTTTGACCAGCCCTGCAAATTCCACCTCCTGAGTCATTGGTAGAGAAATCCAGGCTTTGATCTGGTCCACATGCAGACCCTGAATGACAACATCCCAGTCGTATGTGGCAAGGAAAGGTGTAAGGTGTGCACTGCCTCTTGAGACTGGCTGTGTTTCGATTTGAGACATAAGATGCAAATACTCTGAGAATAAAACTTGGTTCATGTCCAGTAGATTAACTGATGCTGCCGCCACCTCAGGAAGTATTACTGGGTAATTGGTCATATTGGACATAAATAACACCTGTGTCAAAGTTGCAACTGGTTCCCATTCATGGATGCTGGACTGGTGGGACGTTTTCATATGGTCCCCAATCTTTTTTCTCCCTCCTCTTTGACTGTGGAAACAATTAGGGAAACCACAGTGCAACCCAGAAATGTAAGGTATGCCTGGGACTACTAGCAATGGACCTGGTGGATCAGCGATGACATCGCCTGGAAGTAGCTCGTAGTCCTTGATGAGGGCATCGATTCGCTCCTTCGGTAAAGAGGTCTGGTCCAAGTGTGCTGGGCCTTGGTGGTGCCGCTGTAGTGAATTGGGCTGCACACCAATGCAGCAAATAACACATATCAAGATGTGCAGAGGCATGTAGACAACACAGTTGATTGAATTAAGGTACGAGGAAGTGAGGATGTTGGAGCTTCCATAAGGGATGGGGAGAATTGAAGCATGATCTTCCATACTAGGATCGTCATCAGGTGTTGTGAGTTTGAGAGGCAAAATATCCACTGATCACAACCTTCCCTTGCCTTTCTCCTCTGCAGTAAAGCAAGGAGGGGTGGCGGGTGGACTATTGGTTGGGTCTATCACCATGTCTGTGTCCTGGCAGCCATGGGTGTCCAGGCTCTGAATTGGCAACGGCATATAGGGAGACAGAGCCTCGAATGCTTCCATTTCAATATCTGTGACTTGAGCATCCTGCGAGTCAAACAAGCTTTAGCTAGCTACTAGATTTGATAGTGTGGTACATACCTGCTTGATTTCACCAGAGGGGCCCAGTGAAGTCTCAGACTTGGGTACAGTTATGTTCATGCCTGTGGCTTGAGCATTCTGTGGGTCGAACAAGCTTGAGCTAGATACTAGACTTGATGGTGAGGTACATACCTGCTGGATTTCACCAGCAGGGCCTGATGATGTCTCAGACTCGCCGGATGCAGTTGCATCCATGTCTGTATCATGAGCATCAGCGGCCAATGAAGTCTGAGATGCCTCTCCAGTGTTTGCTTCTAGGACCAAGTTATGCGATTCGATGTAATGGTTCAGCTGATCCCGGTGTTCTATCTTGTTAGCATTCATTCTGAAACAGTGGTTGTACATTGCTTGGTAGTTATCTGTTGTTTTGGTGCACCCAGGGCATTGGAAGAGGTTGTCATCGTCTCGCACAATGGTTATGGTCAAGTCATTCCTGGATGGAAATATGTCATTAATGTGGGTGGAATGAAAATTTTTCTTATGCTTCCAGAGGTCATCGCAAGACTGCTGGCATATATTGCATGTGTGAGCCATCTTACATGCTACTGGACAGTAAGGAGTGGGTGAAAAACTTATAGAACAAAAGTGTGACCAATCAGATCAAATTTTACTAGTGGTACATACTGCAGCTGTTGCCAATACAATGACTGACCATAGTATCCAAAGAGTCACCCGAGCACTGCAGGTGGGCGAGAACCATGTCCCACAGTTCTGATTTCCGTTTACCTGGGGCTCGGGCCAAGATGACCTGCTCTCCACCAACAGCTTTGGGCATGTGCAAGACAAAGGACGCCCGCCATGAGTGAACAAGATATTGATGGCACAAGAGCCAGAAAGATAGCAGTACATATCTGAAATGTGTTCAGTCCCAGTCACAAATAACTTGCGTGTCTGACACTGGATATTACTTGAGTTGATCTGGGGAAAGATGAGGAAGGAAAGAATTTTACAGGTCTCGAGTTATTCTTGTATAATGCCACAGCTGCACCAGGGATAGGAAGAGGACTGGGATGCAGTTGCAGGACACTGCTTGGCCTCTGCATCTTGTCTACATCCAACCCAAATTTCTGTCAGCAACTGGGAGACTCTTTGCAGTGGTTAGTAGCTAATTTAAGTGTTGACATATTGATCAAGGGCGCGTGCAGGACTGGAAGAAATGCAAAGTGAAGTCAAAGAAAGATCTAGCCGCAAACGTTCAAACTGTAGGAAGTGCCAGTGTGCACCGTGAGCTCTTTACCGCAGCTTTCCCACAAATTGACAACCAGTTCTTCCCTCTGAAGCATACACACTTTGCAGAAGCAAATATTCCGGTATATAGAACGATTATTGATGAGTCTCGTCATCCCATATAAAAGTCTTTGTTTTCTATCCTTTGCAATATTGACTCAATGGTAGTTCTGCAGGTTCCTGCCACACCGTCCCTACATCTAACTGCTCTTCATCTGCATGGACTACAACTGAGAGGCACTCAGACATTGATTTCTGCCATAAAGTAGGTGTCCACCCGTAATCACCATTATACCCTTATGTTTTTTGATGTCTATCGGTATTGCGCCAACCAACCTATTCCTTCCACAAATGCTTCAAAGCCCGTGTACTACATACTATCTGTTCATGCAGCACAGCATGTTGTCCTCTTATTATCAGTTGGTTATTTTCACTCTGTCATTAGGTTTATTCGGTACAAGCCTGTGCTTGGCGCTGCCCAAGGCAGCAACAATGACGACCCAGCGAATCTTTTGATCATCCTTCACAAACCCTGGAGAGAACAGCAGTTGTGTCATCATTTGTGAAGTATTCTTCATCTACTAATTCTAAAACTTAATTGCCTCACTATTGGTACAGTTTTCTTTGTCGAGTGCAGGTCACCTCATCCCTGGGATAACTTTTGATCTTCGTATGAATGATCATTTCACACAGTGTTTGTACAACATCCCGGATAAGTTTATTTCTGACCCACTTGCAATACCTCCACCCATCGTTGACCAAATAATCTCGTCTGAGAAGCTCAGCAGACTCCAGCCATACTTTGCAATATACTATGTGTATCTGTATGAACGTCAGTATCTGAGCCACATATTTTAGGATGCTGCACACACATCAACTTCACAATATCACACGTCCCTGCATTCTGCACTGAAATCTTTCATTCGATTGAGGACCAACTCTTGTGGATTCCCCAAATTTTCACAACAGCTTGTGACCAGCAACAATGGAAAATTTCTATGAAATGGTTACATTTGAATCCTGCTGTTTCACATTGACTTCATGAGACTAACCTTGGTATACAATATACTTGCATCCACATGGTTATTCCAACTGCCTTGGACCAGCTCTGTTCTGAATATCCACACTAGACATAGATATTCTGTTGTTTGAAATCAAAATGAGACAGCATTTACCGTGCTGCTTCATCAACACCAGTGCCCATGAAGCATTATGTAGCTGTGTGATGAATTTGGTGGAGTAGTCCTCTGGCACGCGCATGGAAGTATCACCCATGATAATGAGTTCGACCCTCTCAATGTTATGACCAATGGCCTTTAACCATTCGACATGAGCTCGTGTCTGCTCATATGGGTCAAAGTGCATGGGGATAGCATGCATGGTCGTGGGTTCATACCTAGTGTAACTTTGCATGCTGTAATCAAAAATCAGAATCTGGGCAGTATCTGTCACACTGGGAATGAGGAACACAAAGAGACAACATTGAAAGTGAAACATACATTCAAATGGTGATGCGTTTTGCACATCACTGCTACTACATGAATCTGGATCTCCTGTGAAGTAAAAGCAAATCACAATCACATACACCACTAGCAGGAAAAGAGCCCTATTGAATCAGACCGAACCCCTGGCCAATCAGCTTTCCCATGAAAAACCACGTGATATTCTGTTCACTACTCCAGCTAGTACCATTGATTTGAAACACCAACACGTGAGGATTCCAGGCGCATACACTTGGGCCAGCTTTGTGAACTCAGTGGGAGGAACTGCAGCCATTCACAGGGTGGGCTATATAGTTTGTGGGCAAAAAGGCACATTTGGTTTGTCTTAAAATTGATAGCTTACAACAATCTACCACTCAGCTTGGCCCTGCGGATATGCAAACAACAATCTCAAGTGCTGTAGATGCATCAAGATTAGCACCAAGCATCAACCAGCACGTCAACCCGCTGTGGAATCAAAGTTTGTGAGTGCAACCGATGATCTAGGATTCAGCATATCGCTGCAAGCCAGCTCTCCAAGTGTGTATCATGTTCTTCTCCAGAATGTCCTTACTGATTCATCTGAGACAGTTCCTGATGAATGAGGTGCAACAGCATTGTCGTCTCGACCTACAAGTTGTTTAGGAGGCGCTAACAACTACTAGTGTGTCTCTCCGTCACGCACCTTTTCAATCTTCCATGCACTTTTGTTCTCATCATGTGAGGCAGACTTGACCATCCCTCCATTATATGTCCGGCGGTTGCAATCAACGCCTCCCTTCCAAGAATTTCAGCGTGGCGCAAGTATGAATCAATGCACTCGCAACAGGTCTTTATTTCTCTTGTAAAGGATTGACGATTTCTTTGATGTCCTGAACTGCATGCCATGATCATTAAACTGGGCGGCATGCCCCCCACAGGTTGCATCTGGACAATGAGTGCAGGTAGTGGTGCATCTGTCATCTACAGCGGCGCTATCACAGCAGCAGATTTTGCACATGAACTCATTGACTACAGTGAGCACTCTGGTGCCCCAAGCGAGGGTCAGACATTTGATGATTCGTACATATCTCATTGTTTATTATTTCCATTACATCTCACTAATCTACATCTAGTAGACCTCACGCACACACTTCCCTGCCCTGATGGCAAGATCCTCATCATTGGTGATGGCATTGCAGACTTCACCAACGTAGCTGCAACCTTGAAGGGCATTGTTCGCACACTCACATCATACAAAACTCAACTCATTGCACGCAAAGCCAAGATCTACGTCCGTCGCGGCATTCCTGACTGGCAAGAAGGTCTCAAAGCCATGTGTCTACTCGGTGAGTCCATCCCACATGTAAATTGACGTTGACATCGCCACTTACAGTAACGCTAACACACAGGCAAATCCCTTGGTGTCTCCATCTGTGTCTTCAGGTCTGACAGCCACATCACCAAAATCATGCCCCTCATCAAATTCACAACAAGCATAACAGCACCTACAAGTGTCCCTGCAATCGCACCTGGCTCCCCTGAGATCTCACCTGCAATGCCCGAGTCCGGGGCCAGCGATGTTGGAATCATCCACGCAGATGGTGAACGCACCCAGCCCAATCATGTCGTCGTCCACTTCGATTCACTTGATGGCACCAAAGGCTCCAGGCCTGCATACAGACCCTTTGATGAAGAAACCCACAGCTTCATCTAAGACTATGGTCATCCAGGGCATGTTGTACTTTGATTACAGCTGTAAACGTGCATGCTTCTCTGTGGCAGCCATGATTTACACCTGTGGTGGACACCACATCCAGAAGTTCTACTGGGGCACACGCGAGACCCTTCTCCCTGTAATCACCTCTCTTGAAGAAGTCGTCAAGAAGCACCCTGACATCGATGTCATCATTAATTGTGCATTGAGCAGAAGCATTTATAGCAGTACACGATGGAGTGTTTGGGGTATGAGGGTATCAAGGCCATTTTATTGATCGCTGAAGGTGTGCCAGAACACCAAGCAAGGAAGATTCTGTGGAAGGCAAATGAGAAGGGTGTGTTGATCATCGGACTTGCCCCTGTCGGAGGGATCAAGCCTGGTTGGTTCAGGATCAGCAATTTTAGAGGGTGCATTCGCTCCATTGCACTTGACTCACACTGACATCCTCTTACAGTATGATGGACAACAGACTATGCAGACTATGGCTCAGCTGTCAGTGGCATTGTGGATACCATCGTCACTACCTGCACGGGCAAAGATGTCATCTCGAGATTGACGCCTAGGGAGTTTGTGGATAATTCCAGGAAGGCAAATAAGCCCAGTGAGTGTTTGTCTTTTTGTCTTTGTGTTCCTGTGGTTCTATTCATTGAACTTTTGCATGCATGGTGCATCTGCAAGACTGCCATAGTACTACTGTAGGTGCACACCTGATGACCTGCCACCCTCTCTGACTTAGAGTATTAGGACTAACTCCACTATGTAGTATCATATATGTCAATAGTGCATTACAATATTTCATTAGGCATATGTTCAAGTATACTGAAGAGTCACAAATGCCACAATCATTCTGAAATCTTAGAATGAATATGAGACATTAATTGATATCAATTGAGAGCATTTGGTGCCCTGCTTCAAGGTACATTCAGTATCAAGATACCACTAGTTGACTTCTCAATTATGAACACTAAACGTTGTTGCCAGCAGAGACAACATTTATAAAAAGTCTGCATCAACTGATAGTAGTCCAGGGCACCTCAGCTGGACAAGCACTCACATTTATATTCACCATATGGCTATGATTTTCACCTGAAGTGCCAGAAGGATTTTAAACACATCTGGACACCATACTTCTCAGAAAGTGTGTCAATTAGATATCTTCCTCTATCCATCCTCTTGTTCCTCATAGCCATTGTTGATAATGAGCATAATGGATGTGGCTGCTGCCCTGTTATATGTGCCTAACATTCTGCTCACTATTGCTCTCCAGGCTGATTTCTTCCATGTCAGGTGTTCTGTGTGGTTCACTGGTAATGGGCAGTTTTGTCCATTATGCCCATGAGTTCTGTAAGCAAAGCACTTGCTTGATGTGATAGCCACTGTACCTGGTTTCCATGGGTACCCTGTCTCTTGGGTGACTCGCATGCTCTCTCCCCATTTTGCATTACATTGTGCAAGCTGTGCTGTATATGCTATTTGGCCTACTCCAGTGTCTGGGTGGTGAGGAAACATGTTGATTAACTGCTGAACTGCTGTCTTCATTTCTTCCATTATAATGAATGGTTGCTGCACTGTGGCCTGCTGATGGCTGTATGTTGGCTGCTGATTCTGCTGATTGAGTGCTGTGAGAATGTGAGTAATATGCTGTTGATTGACAGTGTTGCTGAAGGAGGTGGCATGTTAAGTGTCATCTTGTTGAGCTGATTTGGTAGCATGGCCATTGGGTTCTGCAATGTTGTTCATGACTAAATTTGAGTGAAGTCTGCTAGTAACACTTGGAGCTCTTGTGTTTGTTTGGTCTTCTGCTCTTGTTTCTCTGCTAACTGGCTTCCTTTCAATTCTGTGACTGCTTTTGCAAACTCCATCCACATCTTGTACTCCTCATCTTTAAGCAAGTCTTTCACTACATTTGGTAGTTTGTTGCAAACTTGCTAAATCATTGATGTGTCTTACTCAATGCCTGCATTGGTTGTGAATTGCAATGTTTTCACTGCCCAAGTGACATGTGTCCAACACTCTCTGTCATAGAGCATCATTTTCTTCCCTACTTCCTCACTTGCTAGTATGTGCTCCAACAACTCTCTTTCATACTCTGCCTTTGTCTTCTCTGTGATTATCACTGGAGGCCAGTGCTTTTGAATGCTGCTATAAATGCTGCCCATGTGATTTTGTTGCTGGGTGCAAGTGCCTTGAACCATGTCTCTGCCTGTGAGCTGGTTCCAAGATAGCCTCCATAGGCTTCTAGCTTATCATTGAGCTGTGTTACATTTTGTTGATTCATTGCTTGATTGAACAACTTCAGAAAATCAGCTGGATTCTCTGATGCTCATCCATCACCATGAAAGATCTAAGGAGTCTCTGTGGGCATGGTGGCTTTCATTTGTGATAGTGCAAAAAAATTGTCTAGATTGTAATCTGGCACTGCAGCAGCAGATGTCAGCGGATCTGTCTTTGTGTGTTGCAGTTTAGCTTTGGGCTTGAATGCAAGTAATTTGATGTCTAGTTCTGGGACTTCTAGCTCTGGGAATGGGATGATGTTACTGTGCTTTTCATTCTTATTGGGGCTGCTCAATTATGAAATGCTGGAATGATCTGGTGTGTCTATTGGGGAGAAATTGGCTGATGTTTCTGTTGACCAATTTGACCAGTTCATTTTTGAATGTATATTGGTCACCACTTTTCATGTGGTTGTTCTGGGTCTTAAACTTTCAGTGTTTGACATTAGGTATCCATGTAAAAAAATAAGATAAATGTAGCCCTTTTTCTTCAATACTTATCCAGTTTCAATCATGTTGTCACATAACATGGCTACAAGTTTCTGCAAAAGGCTTGTTTTGATATTCTGAATTGAGGTTCTCTAGATTCTGATCAAATGGCTAAGCTGCGACTGTGAGTTATGACTATAAGCAATGACTAAATGCTAAAGCAAAGCTGGGTTGAATTAGATCTGCTCTATTCACCATGACAAGGTAGGGCCAAGGCTCTGCTCTGAGATTGCTGTGTGAATGGATGGATCTGTGCTGCTACAAGGGGGGCTTGTGTGTGTGCTATCTGACTAAGCTATGGAGACCTCTGAGGGCTTAAGTCTCTGGACTGCTACCTTGGGACCCCTGGTCCACCATCTCCTGTCTCCCATGTTTCTTTTTCATTTGAGTGAGACAATCCAAGTTACTGCACATAGTCTAGTTGTATTTAACACTCTATATGGAATATAGACTTAGGGCTCCCAGCCAGATGGTGGCCCATCCTTGAGTTGCTGTGAAAAATTATTATA
>Ga0310811_10006566_pt1 | contig 14865 bp, 12 predicted proteins | sample YCmetagenome_FD_207642 | JGI IMG/M metagenome (GOLD analysis project Ga0310811, IMG submission 207642) | Soil microbial communities from experimental microcosm in Duke University, North Carolina, United States - YC | ecosystem: Engineered > Artificial ecosystem > Soil microcosm > Unclassified ...
GTATTCCATATCTCCATCATCAGTGGACCACCAGCATGTAACAGGAGAAAATGTAAAAGCCATTTACCATTACATTGATTAGCAAACCATAATTTTGACAGAAGTCTGAGTCACTGAAAAGGGTAGAATGCATTATGCAAAGCCCTGTAAATGCAGGTCACAACCATAAAAGCTGTCTCTGAGCACGATGAGAACTTACATGATGCCTTCAATCACAAATGGCAGAGGTGGCACTTCCAAATCAATGAGGAGCACGAGCAACATCAACCCATCGATAAGACAAATATGCAATCAAATAAACACAAATAAACAAACTTCTTTCAGGTATGGTTACCTTGACACACCCCTTACTAATTAGTCGACTTTCCTGAGCTGGGCAGAAAATGTTCCATCCCACATTGACCTTGCTTCACAAGGTGACATATTGTATTATTCCAAAAAATGCATTTCGTTTGTGGAGCCGGTTGAATAGCTACAGAAAGAGGAAAAAAAACAAGTCTTACCATCAAGTGAAGACATATGCAAATGACTTTCTACCGAAGTAATACTTGTACAGTAAGTAAACATGAGTCTGCTGACATGGTGATTTGTGGTGACACATGACGAACTACCCATCAGAGCTACTTGAATCAATGCTGGTCCCCTGAGGTATAAGATTCGCAAGCTAGCATTCTTGTATCGGTAGAAGTGATTGATAAACCTACATGATAGACTGAGTGAGCAGAGCAACAACAAATGGTAAGAGTTGTATGTCCGTTGGGTCGACATGATACTCAAAATTGAGATGTAGCAAGCCATTTTGCCTAATGTTGTGGACACTGTGTGGCTCTTTGGCTGAAGCAAACACGATGACATCATGGACAGTTGTTCTATGAATTAGGTTTGCTTGATAATGCCTGATAATACAGGAGATAAGTAAATCTGTGCACCAAAGACATTGTGGAGCAGGAACCTTGTTGTTTTGATTGCTTGTGAAGGGCATGTACAATGAGGAAGTGGCATCAAGGTATTGGTATGAGTGAGACTATTTTGCTCACAAGGTTGCTGCAAGGTTGTTGTTTATATATCCTGGATATCAAAGTGTTTGTGTGCTCGCAGCCATGACTGTGAAGACCTTTGGCAGTGATCAGGCTGAGCAATCAAACAATATCACTCTGTTTTGTGCACTCACAAGTTGATTTGTCTGGTCAAAAGTAGGTGCTGGACGTGCAGCCAATCCGCAGATTTCTATTCACGACAGTGCACTATTGTCCAGGACAACGACCAAGTCAGCATGGTTCATTAAATGCTCAAGGGTAAAGAGTGAATGTAAGGCTGCACCAAGATATCCTAGTGGGCATTCGGGAAAATTGAGTATGTTTGGATGAATTTTCTTTTGGGAAACTTATCATTCAGGCGCTCGATGATGAAGGAACTGAATCCTGAGCCTGTGCCATCTGCTACTGAATACATGAGCACGAAGTCCTATAAGTCAGTGCGTGAGGATCTACCAAGGCAAAGCAGAAGCTGATGCTCACTTCCAAAATTGCTCCCTTCAGTTTCTCAATCAATCATTTCCATGACCTCCTCATAGAGTCTATCCCTAAAAGCATACCCATGTGCCAAGTTATTTCCAGCACCACTGCTATCTTTCAGCATAAAAATGTTCTCTGGGTTGTACAAATTCACCCACAAATGAGGTGAGAATATTTTTGATGACCTAGACAATGCATAGTTAGGATATCAGTTGCAACGTATCATAGGAGCATGTACATGAGGTTTGAGGTTGACAAGGATCACGTGTGGAATATAAATGCTCATCATCCACCTGATAGAAGAAGACATCTTTGGGGTCTCCACTTTCAGTCGCCCATTCCTCGAAGATACCTTCTTTGTTGATTGCATGTTCATCACAGGCAGTGCCACTATCCTAGTAGCAACTGAAGGTGTCTACGGTCCTTGAGCCCAGTGAGTATGTAGATAATCAAACTTGTGTCATCGAGGTAAGCATGTGGTAGTCTTGAGCCATCATGCGTGCCGATGAAATAGTTCCCATGGGTAGATGTTGAATGTACTGAGGTAGGTTTCTCCTCCACAGGGGCAGTGCTAGGGCGTGGGCCAGACAAAAATTCAGTCGCTAAGGTTGTATCTTGTTCTGCAAGGCAAAGTAAAGCCCTGCTCCTGGACATTGTGAGTGCAAGCTTACCCTCCAATGTTCGTCACTGAACTATGGTCACACATCGCAGTGATACATATTAAACATTGGGAGGCCATATATGCACTTCAAAGAAAAAAATATTCAGTTTTGTTTTTGGTAGCTAATAACAATGTTGAGCTATCATTGTCCTTACTCCCTAAGAAGAAGCGCATACCATTGCAGGTGAAATTATTTATAGATATCTGCAAGGATGAAATTAGCAATCACCATATGACATAGTAACAAATGCACCTGCAAGTTCACCATTGAAGCGAGCGAAGGCCCATCACTAGGGTTGGCATTGAAAGAAGTGCCCTGTATATCCAATTAAATGAGTCAGGGATGAAAGGGAAAGCGAAGAAACAGTTAGCCAACCAGACTTAGCAATGAACATTTTTGGTTTGTTCGAAAGAGATTGAGTGAGAATGATGTCTGGTGTTGAAAAATTTGGCACTCCAGGTGGTGGCATTATCAATCAATGATTGATTAGCCAACCATGGGTGGACTTTTGCCATCTGCACAACAGAAGTAGGCTCCAAACATACATAAGATTTAGAGGAACATTGGAACTGGAACTGACAGCCGGTTTCCTCAACTTCTTTGATTTCCTGTGCCTCATGAGGTGCCACTTCGGATGTCGCCTAGAATGTGCGATTGCTACCAGGCGCAGGGCTGGAGATCGTACTACTAGTAGAAGGTGTGAGCCTGTCAAATGATCATGATAGAGCACTCTCAGGCTGTCATTGCTGCAAGGCATTGGTGCATGTCCCTCAAAAAAGAATCCATTTGGATCATCATCATCATGGCTCACTGGCCCAGGCAGCTGCAGGTGACCAATGTGGAGAAACAGTGGGTTTGCCAAAGCTGAATGGGGCTGGCAGGCAAGGGAGTTGAGGCTCTGAAGAGTGACCAGTGAGTAGGTCGAAAGAACATCATATTGCATGTAGCAGCAGGACTTGCAAGAATTGATGGAAGGCTCAGGCCTTTAAGTTGATCTCATTAGAGGTAATTAATTTAGAAAGAAAGGGGGTCATCAAACGTGTCCTCATTATCCTCGTCTCTCTCATCTTCATCTTCCAGCTCTTTGTTACTCTCATCTTCATCTTCCAGCCCTTCATCATTACACTCATCATTGCCTTCATCTTATCCTCTTCATGGTCTCTGTCAGCCTCATTAACAATATCCATGGCATTGGCTAGTATTGCTGACTGAGAGTCTCTGATAATCCTCTGGGGCATTACCAGGTATCTAACACCCAAATGAGTGTAATGGAGGAACATGTCCTGGTCAACAAAACTAGTTCAAAGGTTAAGGTCCAACACACCATAAGAAGAGATATTTAACACTCACATCCCAACATAATGTGCTTCTCAGTCATCTAACTCCCCCCCAGTATGGGCTAATGATTCTCCAAAGCAAAGCGAGCTTATACCACGTCCCAAAGCGAATGCAGAGATCAAGTGAGCTCCTCAAACTACTTGCAATGGATCAAGAAACCCAAATGTGTCTGGGTCAGATTCCTCCACAAATGCAAGCTTTGGAAGACGAGTGTGATTCATGCCTGATGGATGACTCCGCAATGGTGCCAGCCATCTGACCCAAAGAATGTCAAGGACTTGCTTTGCAGGTTGACCGCCATCATTAAGCCAAGTTTCCGTGTGATAAATACCTAATATACGAGCATACCAGTATGGGTGACTAGGCGTCGTCTCCCCCAAAAGCACCATGACATCACTGTGAGTTCTAGGATTGATGGTGTCATACTCACGTCTGAGGTCGTATGTGGTGTAATAAACCCGCATAGTCTGGACTGAGTAGATAGTATTGTTAGGAATAATGATGGAGTTATGTTCTTCAGCTGTGAAGGTGTGATTGCAATAAGTTATGTCAAGCTTCCACAACCTGAAAAGGATGTGATCCTTAAGTTTTGGTATGAAGTTCTGAGAACTAGTGTCAGAAAAGTGTAAGGCATGTCCAGACTGCAATGCTACTTTCACCTTGATGGTCAGATCATCATTATGTTCCTGAAGGAATGCAAATAAATCAACAGGATTGTTCTGATTAGTTGCAATGTCATGATGCTTTCTAGAGGATACTGAAGGGGAGACTCTATGAGCAGGAGGTCTACTGTCAGAGGAGGATATAGCTCCTGCTTCTGCCACCCGTCGAAGTACGTGGTGCCTGTGCTCGTGCTTGGCTAACTGCGCCAGGGTGTCTGGTTTGCTGATTAAAGGATAAAATGCCTTTAAGGCCCTGTGAGCCAGCTCTCCATAAACAATTTAACTTCAGGTAGATAGTAGAAAGGCAACATATACGTACCATCTGAGTAGTAAAAGAATCTGTGCTCCCAAAAAGCCTAATCGTCCTCACATAATCTCCCATCGCATGGAACTTGTATGTGCTGAGGTTGAATGACTTTAGCCTTGCACTGCTTGATTCTGAAGGAGTGGTATTAGTTTCCGACCACTGAGCTAACCTTTGGTGGTGAGCTGCTTTCTCCTTTGGTAACTCCGTAGTTTTGAAGGCAGAACAGGTATTGCATTGAAACTTACATAATTTCTGGGCGAGTTTTTTGAAGGTCTCTTCAAGAAAGTCATGGTAGACTCTGAGTGCATGCAAAGCTTCGCAAGCACATGCCACTGTGCAAATCAGTATAGAAGGGATTGCAGGGCTCGATCATGCTCAGGTGGGAATAACCCTTCGAAAATCGGAATAGCGCACTCGCAACTGAGAACATAACAGTGAGCCAATGCAGACAAATGAGGAACACCAACACACCTGTAAAATATCTTCGAAGTTATGTGCTGCCAGTCTCTTCATTTTGGAGGTATTGTTTGCAAATGTTCAGATTACGCCATTACCAAACATTGGGACCTGGCGAAATCTAAAGTAAAATTGAGTCGACGACCTGTAGTTACCAAGCAACAGCACTCCATAGGAATTCTGCATACCTGCTGTTGAGGGTCATGACCAGTCAAGTTCCCATAGGAAGGGCATAGAGAAGCCCGATAAGGTGTGTGTACAATGATTTCCAAGTGCCTAGTTTGCATTCATGCATGAAGTCGATGACTAGCATGCGGAACATGTCAAGGCCAAGGGGTTCAAGCTTTTCAACAAATTGATTCTACAAGTAGCAACTTTAAGATGATCATAAATTGCGAGAAACCATTTAGGCTTACCACAGTAGGTACCCACAAACCCTCTCCAAGGGTGTGTTCAATTTTTACACCACCTACAGTGTTTCCCCAGTCGTAGATGAATTCACGCGCCCAAATGACTTTATCCATAGCATATACTCGGATTTTTGACATGCAACTTTTCATGTCTTTCAGTAAACCGAGACAACTGAACAAACTTTTCGGCATGAGACAATGAGGGCATGCACATCAGCCCATATCCTTCATGGTTGCAATTAAAACCCTAGAACTCATGAGTAATCCGACAGTTTTAATAAAGGCAAGGGAGTACTCCTCCGGATAATCAGCTGAATACGTAAATATTTGTGGAAATACTTTCCGCAGCATCCTATCAGCACATCTCAGAACAATACTGTGGTGATATGCGCAAACAAAATCTTCATCAAGCAAAATTTCCCAGCATCCATGGAACAACTCCCTATGGCAGTGTGTGTGAAGCAATGCCATGCTGCTCTTTGATATGTGAAACAGGCCGCTCAAGGTATCTTTGATGCTGTCAGGAAGCTGACAAGGAAAGTTAATGTAAATTATGATAAACAAGTGTCCAGTAGTCAGAAGGACTCACTGAAGGCAAAAGCCTACTAGGTGGCATGCTCTGCATTGAGGCATAGACCAAGTGTACTTTGTCAGATTTCCGAAATAAAGGTAAAGCGGCCAAGCTTTCGCAGTTCCGAAGTTTGCCAGGTGAGTGGCATCAGAAAAGAACATGAGACCCACTATGACATGTTCCAGTGAACAGCCAGCCCCCTTTGGCAACTTCTGGAGCTCATCCTGAGCTTGCAGCCAGGCATCAGAGGAGTAAAGCTCATCAAAAATTCGCTCCTGATGCCCGTCTAAAGGGTCTTTCCATAGCCATTTAAAAGGCAAGAGATGGAATGTGCTTGCTTGTACATCTGCAAATGCAGCACATATTACTTCAATGAGAGGCCAATAATGAAATCCGGTGAATTTACAAGCAGCCAAGGAAGATGATGAGCCTTCCAGTCCTATACACCGCCGTGTGGATAGCACTCCAGAGGTCTGAAGGTGACAAATATTAGTTTAGCTGTTCAGCCCAATCATCCATTCTTGCTTTTGAAACCACTCTTTAATTGACTTGATAGTCTCATGATATGTAAGTCAGATATGCACAAACAAACTTGTGTACTTAATCTGAAATGACCAAGGGGCACGAAAGATTTGGTTCGTCTCTTGTTCGCATCACATCTCTGTGTAATAAAGGGCTTCGACCTTCAGACCGAGTTTTGGACACATGCAAATAAATTGAACCGGGATTTGGAGGCTTCACTAAAATTACGGCTATAACCAGCGAACCTCGGACGACCGTAGCCCAACGGCACATGTCATAGCTAGGAACAATTGTCAGATTGGCGGCTTGCATGCAGCGAACTCAAGAAATGAGAGGGAGCTTACTGAACATTGTGACAACTGTACTTACACAGGACTTCATGCAGTGTCTTTGAAGAGTGCCATTTCCCATCTCGAGCTCGATGAGATCAAAATTGCACTGTAGCAGGGTTGTTGTTGGCCCACCGAAGAACACCTAGCACATCCACATGCTGCGACATCTCAATGAATGTGTTGTCTTTTCTGTGGCCTTGTCCTGTGAAAACTTGAAGATATACTCATTTATGTTGATTTTAGTTTGTTTGATGCCTTTCAAGTTAGATTTGCTTCCCTGCAATCATTTCCTGACTTTGGAGTAGGTTTCATGCTGGAGTCACTTGGTTATCGGATCCCTTGGTAGCCTGTTCCAACTCCTCAGGAGTCAAAATGTCCGAGTCACGTTCTCCCTTTTGGACTTTATCTTTGAATGTATGGAGGGCATTAACAGAGATGACAATCTTACTTCCAGGGACCACATGCAATAAGTACAGATTTCTCTTGTCTGCCTTTTCTTGCCTTCTTCCTTTAACTTACCTGCTTGGTCCCATGTCACAGCTCTCATGATGTCCAAAGTGCGACCATGACACAGTACAAGTCTTCTAGCCACACCTGAAGATGTGGATCAGGTGTTAAGATGAACAGCAGGGTAAATCGGAATAGCACACGGGTGCTGGGTCTGAGAATGTCGTTTGAAAGTCAATATCATAGGGGATGTTGAATATGATAATAACCTGAGTGTGGGTCAAAATTGATGAAGTGTGATGTCAAGTTGCGTAGTTTTGGTGTTTAATGTACTAGGATTGACTTACCTGTGTAATTTCGATGAGGGTTGTGTGTCTTCGTTTCTTTACCTGCATTTCCCAAGTGATGCTGCCAACTAGACTCTAGATTGTAGTAAGATCATTACAAAGCATTGTTTGTATATGTTAGGATGAGAGGACTTTGCCAACTAGGGCCAAGAAGATATCATTTTTCTTCTGACACTGCTAAGTAGTAGCAACTCCAACATGGTGGACGTTGGAACATGGAGTTGTGCAAGCACATCATCGACATCGACCCATTTGTTATCAATTTGTCAATGTGTGTATCACAGTGAACTGAGTTTCATGCTGACTGCTATCTCAGAAGCGAGGACTACAAATGGGATGCGTATTCTTTGCACTATTCTAAACTGGATGTCGTCACTCAAAAAGTAAGTGTATATGGAATTGCCATTTTCAGTGTCTACCACAACTTTTAGCATATATGAGAATACTGACATTCTTAGCTGTTGCTTGCATACAGCTTTCCATTGTAGGCATGTGATGTTCTGGGCGCCATCTTTGCCGATATTGGATAGCCATTCAATAAAGCTGCATGAAGTCCAACACATCCATAGTCTCCTGTGTCCTCCCATATTTCTCTTTCCCCCTCGCTGTTGAACCTCATGTCCCAGGCAGAGGACAACTCACAGATCAGAGTATCATCCCAGGCCACACAGTCTCTTCCATAGCAGTCCCGACATCTGAGAATGCTTGACAGAGGCAGAGAATTGCTGATTTAGAGGAGAAGTTGCAAGTGCTCGAGTTGGGGCAGGCGGTGAAAAAGGTATGAATTTTATTGTCGGAAGTGCAGTACGCTCACTATTATCAGGGAGATAAACCAGATCATGTCGCAAGGACGAGCTATCAGACAGATAATCACACTGTTTGACAGCATCAAAGACTTAATACAAGAGAACGATAGGCAGTGCGATAACAACAACAACAACAATGTAACCGTTGAGTCAGTATTTCACTTCCGCCCTACAAACCTTACACTCACCAGTCTGTTAACAGTCAGGATCGCTTGCAAATCAGATACATAGTCCTTAACAACTTCATCCCATGGTTTCGAAAGGTGTCAGACATGGAGCATGACGATTACACTCACATGTTGAAAAAGGTAGGCTTTGTCAATGTCGATGATTCGCCTTGTGATAAATCGTTATTCAGCTTAGATAGGGGGCCAACGGCGCTCGAGGAGATGACACCTCAAAGCTTAAGAGTCTCGTCCCTGACTGGGTCAACTGCAAGTTCAAGCCTGACCCTCCAGTTGACCCTGAAGATAAGTTCTACCATAAATTCACCAACAATGCATGCGGCAAACTACTCTGCCCATCAGAACTAGACTGGAATAATCCCACATAATGAATTTGGTTTAGAATCTCTTGAGATACTAACTATTCAATAGTGTTAGAGCTGGAATTAGAGATCACGTAGATGGGTATGTCGTGACAGAAATGTCTTGGCCAGCATTCCTATATGCAGGATATACTGCCGATCAGAACAATCTCGAGGAGGGTCTCTTTAAAAGCAAGCTGCTGCTTCAGGTTCATCATACATAAAATAACTCCACAATGATCTCACCCTCGGCAGGCCTTCAAAGCTATCTTTACATCTCCTTCCTCTGCAAAGGAAGTAGCTGGCGATGGCGATGGTGCAAACATCATCGAACACAACAGACATGTGAAGATGGATCTTTCTGGCAAGAAAGTTAAAACTCATGTGGCACAAATCATCAAGATGCAAAAGTATCAGCCCACTCCATTGCGTACATATTGTGTCAAGTCAGTGGTATATTTTTCATGTCCTTACCAAGCACTAACAATATATACCACATGCAGTTGTGATTCGCACTGTCATCAGTGACCTTGTGGTGGTCAGTCAACGGCGACTGTGATTACATACAGTTCTGGCACATCATTGTAGACTTCTTTGAATGCCCCCCTGGTCGAGTAGCACAGCACAATGTTGATAGGCTCCTGACATGGTGGATGAGGTATATTGGATTACAATCCAAAAGCTGTCAACTAACCCCCATTTATTAGAAAAGTCTTTGGAACAAGTCAGCATGCAGAACATAGTGATACAGCAAAGGCTAAGATGTCTGTAAACGCTCTCGCACTACAGAGGGTGCGACTGGATGATGCCCAGTTCGATTCAGAGTAGTTCACGGTTCACGCCGCCATTATTGACATATCACAAATAATAGTAGCCTCCACTTTTAATGACATTATTTGCATGCACTTGTTTGACGCAAAAACTCCTTGTTTGTGGTAGGCTGGATCAAGGACATCCAGTCCAATGCATGCTAAAATATACTATTTTAGGTAGGATGCGAAGAGACACAGCCACACTCGATGATTCCTGAAGCAGGGCATCATGTCACACAATCAGCATCGAGACAGCAATTGTGAAATATGTCGAAACAACTCCTCCACTCATGACATTGAGAAAAGTCAGAATATTTAAACTGTTTATGCACATGTCCATAATTTGGCCCCATTCATAAGACATGGAAAAGTCAAGATACTATCTCAGTCTATGAACAGGTGAGCAATTGTGAGAGTAGAGCAGAATGATGCAACTTTGTTGTTGGATGGAGGAGGTAAGCCACCGAGGCTGTGAATGCAGGTACCCAGAATTCTTCTTGCATGGCGCAAAAATACTCAATGTTGCTGATCGGCGTTGCACGATATCTAAGGTCATTGTCGAATGTCAAGTAAGGTACCCAGATAAGTCATTACTCACTGCTCTCAACTTCCGCGCGAAGGTACTACACCATAAAGGCACTGCATCTGCATGATGCCATGACCTCTTTGTGATGTGTCATGAATGACTGCAGCTGTCAAGTTATTACACAGCGCACTGAAAGGCTCTTGAGTAGCAAGCACAGTGTCTTGGTGAGGATGGCCCTCTATTGTAAAAGTTTTAATCGAGATACAGCATGATAAATGTGCAGCATCCATGCTTGGCTATGACTTCAAGATGTCCCATGGCAGAGTATTTGGGAGGGTCCTTGAATAGAAATCAAGGTGTCTGTGTGAGGCATAGCTCTAGGCCTTGAAGTTGTCTACTAAGTTACTAGGCAGTGAGCAGTCAGCATCTGTGCACAGTGTAGTGGAATGTCCAAGAATGCTAAGCACGATGTCTGAGTGAGGCATGATCCTGGGCTGTGAAGTTTTTTGCTAAGTTACTGTGCAACAATCATGTGAGGCATGGCCCTAGGCCTTAAAGTTGTCTACTAAGTTACTGTGCAATAAGCACTTGACATCTGTGCACAGCATAGTGGAAGGTCCAAGAGTGCTAAGCACAGTGTCTGAGTGAGGCATGGTCCCCGTGCAATGACCATGCGAGGCATGACCCTAGGCCTTAGAGTTGTCTACTAAGTTACTGAGCAATAAGCACTTGACATCTGTGCGCAGCATAGCGGAAGGTTCAAGAGTGCTAAGCACAGTGTCTGATACAAATTTACCAAGCAACGATTAAGCAGTATCAGAGCATGGGATGACATCTTGGGGTGCAATTGCAAGCAGTGTACTGCTGCTAGTTATTGCTCATCTAATTCAGATCGCCTATGGGCTTCAAGCATGGTATAAATGAATTATTTCCCACTTTGGTAACATGTGCTGCACAGCTGCAAAATGTACAACATATTCTCACAAGTTCTCAACTGATATATAGCTCGTAATCATCACCTGTGTGAATAAGACGACCTTGATAGCTAAAGTAGGGTGCAAATTAAGGCCTCCTGGCTTGGCAGACACGCTCTGGCCTCCTGGAAGACATGGACCTGAGCTCTTAGTTTCAACAATGTTGACCTTACTTCAAAGGTGGCAATGCAAACTCATATAGGCTGACCACCAACTTGTGCTCCATCTCCCCTCCAAGTTTGACTGTGAGTGATACCGCAGCGTCTTCTGCATCATCAAGCTCTGTAGGACAATCGCAAATTATTAATTCCTCTATAAGGCCTTTGATAACAATGTGATCACCCACAGCAGAATTATGTTGATTTTTGTTATTTTGAATTATATATGTTAATACATGCTCTTATCCAAACATCAACAGTTCACTGATGGAGAATATATACCTGAATCATGCACTCAGTATTGCTGAGAAGGGTGATTTTGAACAACTTACTTCATTGCATCGGGTGTAGACAGGGCAGTGCCATTGTCATCACATATGACCCATAAGCACAGTGAGTACAAAACTTGAAAAGGTAAATGTGGCATCTATTGACTAATTTTTGGTTAAAGGAACCAACAACATTACGTCGACTTACCATCGATGCGGCCAGACTAGCCATTACACAGTTGGCCAGGTTAATGACTGATGGTGCTTGAAAATGATACTAAACAATGCAATACCAGCATCACTCTAATATAAGCATCTAAGGTGTGATAGACATGAATGGATAGGGGGAAGCATCAAGCATACTATCCAATTGTGTTAGTGCAGTGCATGCAGAACCCTTATTGCACTTGGTGATCTCCTCCCGAGGTTTAATCCCTCAAAGTACACACCATGAAGGAAACCTCTTTTTTTTGCCCACATGGCCAAGTGAACTGCAGTCAGGGAAAACACGCACCAAAATACTTCAAGCTGGTTGCTTCACCTGCAAACTAAAGTCTCTTGTCTACCGTAGCCCTCAAATCCGAGTGGCCGGGAAGGAAAGAAAGGGGCCAGTTGGAGTAGGAGCCACAGAAGAGAGGGTCTGCATTCCAGCACTTGAAATGGAATGCGACAGGATCAGGGATTGTAGTATTGGGGTACATGGCTTGGAGGACTTCCATAACTTCCTCTTAAACATCCAAATCTTGCATGCCCTTGATGCGAAGTGAGAAATCACCCTAAATGTCTGTGGATCAGTCACTGAAATGCAGAGCACAAAAAATGCAGACTTACGGTGACGGTCACAGAGATGAGACCAGAACCAGGGAAGAATTTGATGTGGTTAAGACTCTGCCAAATTGGATACCTCCCCTATTCCTTGTCTGCATAGATGGCTATCTATTCTGGATGTGTTAAAGAATCATTCAATGGTGATGTTCATCCGTACCTCAGTATCAAACAGAACTTTTTTTCAAATTGCAAGAATTTTTTGGTATACATACCCTGGGGGTGGGTGACTTGTCAAAAGCATGAGTATTGAGTGAACATACCATGTCCATGCTCTGAATGGCCTCCACCTTCCACGAAGGAAAGGCGGGTTTAAATGCAACATCACCACACTAAACATGCAAAGCACATAGTCTGCGGTGAGATTAGTACCATTTCCAGAGTGACTGTCACTCCATCCCTGTCATATGCAATTGTTGTGAACAACAGAATTCAGGGAGACTTGCTCAGATTGGAGAAAATCTGCAGCTTCAGCCTGGATGATAGTTTTGAATCTACATTGGTCAATGCAGAGGTTATTATGGTCTGAGAAGCCACCTATATTGGTGTTGAATGTAAAATTGTTATTCTATGGGATCGTGATAAGTGCACACTAGAATACCATATAAATACACAGGCTGATGCTATCCACGAAATCTGATCAGGGGGCTAGTACGAGACAGTGAGAATTATATCCAACAATGTGATTGAGTCCTCACACCTGTGCATCTATGGGATGTGCAGTTGTGATGATTAGCAGGATGAAGACATCTAAGAACAAAATACTTGCATTCCTGATGAGTTTGACATTTGCTGGTCATCAGATAGAGTTTTAGAGCCCTATGTGCAAGCTCCCCCTGTCGATAGACTTTAGGGTAATACTAGCAAGAATGTAACTGGAACGCACGATTTGAGTAGTGAACAAATCAGTGGTCCTGAAGAACCTGATAGTTTTCACATAATCACCTATTGGAACTTGTATGTGCTCAAATTTAATTTCTTTGCCCTCACACTGGTTGATTCTGAGGATGCATTATGAGTTTCAGAGCGCTGGGCTAACCTTCTGTGGGAGCCACTTTCTCTTCTGGCAGCTTCATCGGCACATTTGAAGACAATACCATGTCAGTATGCATAAACAAATTCTTCATCCAGCAAAATTTCCCAGCATGCATGGAATGACTCCCTGCAGCAATGGGTGTGAAGAGTGGCCATGCTGGTTTTTGATATCCGAGGCAAACCACTCATAATATTTTGATATTATCAGGAAGCTACCGAGATCAGTCAATATCAATCCAGTCATCTGAGAAAGAAATCCTCTTCCCACTCTGATCTTGATCCAACTCTCACAAGCTCTGCCTCACTAAGAACCCCCAAAGATACTCTTGGTCAAAATTCTCTGCCATCATCACATCCTTGACGAGGGCCATGACCTTAGGTGCAGGATGCCACCTAAGAATCCTCCTGGCACCCCCTCAGCTTGGAGTGCATTCCAGCATAGTCCATTAACACAGGAACATTGTAAAGCCAATCATTGACAGCGACTACCCCCACCACCTTTGACATGTGCATGTGATCATTATTTGTCATGATCCATGACTGAAACCTTCCTATAGCTGATTTTGACTACATAGATAAATTGATTAGTACATTCACCGTGAAAAGATGGGCCCAGAATCACCATCAATGAACCACCACAAGGTGAGAATAGGATATAGGAATGTAACCCTGCCATCTATATCCATGGTAAACAGATCTTTGCCAAGGATAGACAGGACCAACATGGTATAGTGAAAACATTGAAGTACAGGAGTTTCACATGGCAGATATGGACTTCTAAGAGGGACGCAGCAGCACAGGAAGGGCCCCAAATACATGCAAACAAAGTGTGTAACACACTCAAAAGCGGCAATTACCAACATCAAAACTTGTAATTCTATCTACACCTTCAGAAAGACCTCTTTCATCTTGAAAACATCACAAATGTACTATGTTAAAGTAGTATAGTAAGTCTATCAAAATACTTTTTGAGTTTCAAAATTTTCATCAGCCAAAAGTGAACTTCAAGTGGAGCATGTCAGAGTTTCCTAATTTGGTATGCGACATCTGTCGGCTGACTCTGCACTACTGGACAAGAATGCCCAAACTCATCATCAATGTAGGACTGCACTGATGATGTGATCTCGATCACCCTCTAACTACACAGCAAACTCTGTACTTTGTAAGCCAAGTATAGCACAAAAAGGATAGCTTGGGTGTACAGCAGATTGTCATATCCCATACATTCGCGCTTCTCATCCGAAGTTCTGGATGTCAGATCCAATCAGATCCAATCCACAGATCCATACCGGATCTGTCGTGATAAGCTTCTTCATTCATATCCTGTTCATATAACGTTAAACACTGCTTATTTACTCCATTTAGT